>OJMI01000200.1_pt1 | contig 85178 bp, 93 predicted proteins | sample 1597131 | NCBI WGS metagenome assembly OJMI01 (sample SAMEA2452116, study PRJEB22498) | human gut metagenome | reverse complement strand
ACGCATCTGGACGGTCACTTTAGCGCCCCAAAATAAATTATAGAACCTCTTTTTTTGAGGACTCATAATGTGAACGATTTTAGGAAAAAATCTATTTTTTGTTCAGAAGAAATAAATGGAGGACTTATGTCGCCGGAAAGGAAGAGCAGCCTTCATCTTTCTTGAATTTTCTCCTATTCTTATCTTAAGAAAAGTCAAGGTAAGTCCCATTCTTATATGAGAAGTCATTGCGACTCGTTCGGAAAAATGATACAATGAGAGGGCGGCCATAACGGTGCGCTGTATTGTCATGCAATGTTACAGGAAGCATTTTGCTAAGGAGGAAGTACTGTGATTCCACGTTATACGGGTAAAGAAATGGGGTCCATCTGGACGGAAGAAAATGAAGACCGGACCATGGTCAAGGTTGAGATTCTTGCCTGTGAAGCCATGAACAAATTGGGTATTGTCCCTGATGATGCTCTTCATGACATCCAGACCAAGGCTGATTTTGAACTGGATCGGGTCCATGAAATCGAAAAGGTGACAAACCACGATATCATCTCCCTGCTCACCAATGTAGCGGAACACGTAGGCGATGCTTCCAAATATATCCATAAAGGGCTTACGTCCAGTGACGTCAAGGATACGGCCATGGGTGTCATGATGAAGCATTCCTGCGAGCTTCTGATCGATCTGGAAAAGAAGCTCCATGAAGTCCTGAAACGTCAGGCCCAAACCTATCGGAACACGATCTGTGTGGGAAGAACCCATGGAATCCATGCCGAACCTATGACCTTTGGCCTGAAATTCCTTCTTTGGATGGATGAAACGGAACGCAACATCGAACGCTTGGAACTGGCGAAGAAATACATTTCTGTCGGTAAGCTCAGCGGTGCTGTCGGCACCTATTCCAATATCGATCCCTTTGTTGAAAAATATGTCTGCGAAAAATTAGGACTGGAACCGGTTCGCCTGGCTACCCAGGTCGTGCAGCGGGACCGTCATGCTTTTTATCTGACGACGATTGCTGTCTGCGGGGCTTCCCTTGAAAAAATGGCTACGGAAATCCGTGCCCTGCAGCGGACGGACATCCGTGAAGCAGAAGAATATTTTGCACCTGGACAGAAGGGTTCTTCCGCCATGCCGCATAAGCGCAATCCGATTACGTGCGAAAAGATCTGTGGCCTTGCCCGTGTGCTCCGCGGCAATGCCCAGGCTGCCCTTGAAAATGTGGCACTTTGGCATGAACGCGATATTTCCCATTCTTCCGTGGAACGGATTATTCTGCCGGACAGCACGATTCTTCTGGACCATATGCTCCGCAAGATGACCAATATTCTCGATAAGCTCCTTGTTTATCCTGATGCCATGATTCGCAACCTCAATAAGACGGGCGGTCTTATCTTCAGCCAGAACCTTTTGGTCGCTCTTGTTGGCAAAGGTGTCCTGCGCGAGGATGCCTACAAGTGGGTTCAGCGCAATGCCATGGCCCGCTGGCTGGAAGGGGCTGATTTCAAGACCAACGTTGAAGCCGACCCTGATATCGAAAAATACCTCACGAAAGAAGAAATTGAAGCCTGCTTTGAACCCAAGCATATGCTTAAGCATATTGATGATATCTACGCCCGCTATGGGATGTAAGATCTAGGTAAGGAGAACGTTATGTCATCTATCGTTGTAATCGGCTCCCAATGGGGCGATGAAGGAAAAGGCAAGATTGTGGATTTTTTGGCCCAGCGTGCCGATGTAGTGGTCCGTTATTCCGGCGGCTCCAACGCAGGCCATACGGTTGTTGTCAATGATGTTGCCTATAAACTGAGATTATTGCCAAGCGGCATCCTCTATAAGGATAAAACTTGCATCTTGGGTAACGGCGTTGTCATCAACCCCCGCGTCGTCCTGGAAGAAATCCGGGGCATGCAGGCCAAAGGCGTTGATACGACGAATCTGCTCATCAGTGACCGGGCCCATGTCGTCTTCCCCTATCATGAAAAACAGGATGAACTGCAGGAACTGGCTTTGGGGGCGAACAAGATTGGTACGACCAAGGGCGGGATCGGACCTTGTTACATGGATAAGTATGCCCGTACAGGGATTCGTGTCTGTGATCTCATGAACAAAGAGGTCCTTGCTGAAAAACTGAAACGGACCCTTTCCGCAAAAAACAAACTTTTTACGGAATACTACAAGGCAGAACCTTTGGCTTATGAACCGATGCTGAAGGCCTATCTTGAATATGCCGAAGCGCTCCGTCCCCATGTATGTGACACGAGTGTCGCCTTAGGAGACTTTTTTGACGAAGGAAGAAAGGTTCTTTTTGAAGGCGCCCAAGCCACTTTCCTTGATATCGATTATGGGACGTTCCCCTACGTTACAAGTTCCAACCCGACAGCCGGCAATGCGGCTACGGGCAGCGGCGTAGGCCCTCGTTTCATTGACCATGTAGTCGGTGTTGTCAAAGCTTATACGACCCGTGTTGGCGAAGGTCCTTTTGTCTGCGAACTTTTTGATACAGATGGCCCCGGTACGTATCTTAGGGAAACGGGCCATGAATTTGGGACCGTTACGGGCCGTCCCCGCCGCTGCGGCTGGCTCGATGCCTTTATGGTCAAATATGCGGCACGCATCAACAGCATGGACAGCTTAGCCATTACGCGTCTGGATATCCTTGATGGTCTGGATGAAATCAAGATGTGCACAGGCTGGGAAATCGACGGCAAGCCCATCAAATATATTCCGGCCGACCTTTCCATCCTGGCCAAGGCAAAACCTGTCTACGAAACCTTCAAGGGCTGGAAATGCGACATCAGCAGCGTCCGTTCCTATGAAGACCTGCCGCAGGAAGCGCAGACCTACCTGAACCGTCTGAGTGAAGTGGTCGGCGTTGAAATCGGCATTGTTTCCGTTGGTCCGAACCGTGATCAAACCTTTACCCTCAAATCCTTCTTTGAAGACTGAGGCTGGAGCGGGAAATTCCCCCTTGACAAAAGGCGGAAAAACCCGTTACAATATTAGGGCTGTGAAAAGCCAATGATTCACTAGCTCAGTTGGTAGAGCACCTGACTTTTAATCAGGGTGTCCCGGGTTCGAATCCCGGGTGGATCACCATTTGATTGAGATACGAACTCTCCACCTTTACAGGATTCTGTAAGATGGGGAGTTCGTTTTTGTAGTTATACTGGATTTCGATATAGTCCTTATATACGATTACGCTTCGGACGATGGATGAGAGCAGGATGCTCTTGTACTTGTCCGCAGTTTTTATTTTTTGCGCAATGGACCAGAAAAAGAATTCAATGTGCTGCTGAGTCAGTTCAACATCCCCATCCAGTAGTTTTACCCGTGCAGCATCGTCTTTTAGCCGTGTAAGCTCTTTTTCATAGCCGTTGATATGATTTGTTATGGTCTCAGAAATAAGGCCGTTCTCGACCGCTCTGATGCAGTTCTGGAGCTTCTTGTTGATGTCTGCAATCTGATTCTTGATTGCCTGGAGTTCCAAAGAATCTTTTTTGTTCTTCTGCATCTCTATGGCCTGCCGGGCGATGGCTTCCACTGCTTCTGGATTGGAAAGAATCCGCGTAGTCACTTCACACACAAGGTCTTCTATTGCTTCTTTCCGGATGTTCCGGGCCTTGCATTTCTTTTTGAGATGGGCGGAGCAGGCGTAGTAATAATAAATGGCCTGTGTCTTTGATGTGCCGGACACGCCAACCATCTTGCTGTGGCAGCACCCGCAAAACAGTTTGCCAGTCAGCAGGAAGCTTTCATTGCAGGACCGGATGTGATTCTTTGCTCGGAAATTTAGCTGCTTTTGCACGGCTTCAAATGTAACTTTATCCAGGATAGCAGGGCAGGCATTTTCTCTGCGCACGGTTCCCCAGGTGAACACGCCTATATACTTTTCGTTTCTCAGGATGGTGCGCAGCGTATTGTAAGAGAACGGGCCTCCAGCTGAATTGGTGTAATGCCGCCGGTTCAGTTCGTCGATGATGTACTTCTGATTGTGGCCTTCCAGTGCCAGCTGATAAATAAGCCGGACGACCTCTGCTTTTGGCTCATCAATAACAAGGTGATGCTGTTCATCCAATTTGTAGCCAAGGGGAACGATGCCGCCAGGCCACTTCCCTTCCAGCGCGTTTTCTGTCATGCCGCGAGTCACATTTTCTGCCAGTTCAGCACTGTAATATTCGGCCATGCCTTCAATGACAGATTCCAGCAGGATGCCGGACGGGTCATCCGCAATGTTTTCCATAGCGGAAACGACTTTGACACCATACTTTTTCAGCTTGTGTTTATATTTCGCGCTGTCGTAGCGGTTCCGGGCAAAGCGGTTCAGCTTATAGACCAGGACGACATCGAAGGTCATGGTGGCGGCGTCGCGGATCATCATCTGGAACTCCGGCCGCTGATCAGAGCGGCCAGTCATGGCACGGTCCGCATAAGTATGAAGGATGGTCATATTGTTCCGGCTGGCATAGTCTTCACAAACGCGGAGTTGTCCTTCAATGGACTCCTCACGCTGCCGATCGGACGAATATCTGGCATATATGACAGCCTTTATGGTTTGCTTTTCTTCTGTTTTAGGCATAAAAATAGCCTCCTTCTATGGTGAATGGAGGCTTTCGTGATATAATATACACATAATCTGCCTCCTACAAGAGTGGATTATAACCGCAGCCCGGTACTGGTAATGCCTAGCTGCATTCCCCTGTCATATTTCGCGATATGGCAGGGGATTTTTATTTTGTTTTCACTTTACCTTGATGTTCAGCAGCTTCCTTAAGATGCCGGGGCGCTTTTCATACATCAGCTCAAGGATTTCTGTAATGGTGGCCAATGTGGCTTTTGGATTTTTGGCACTTGGGAAGGTATCGAGGTCAAGCTTTTCGGCCACAGAGTCCAGACTGAGAGACTCCCAGCTATCGTGGCGCTCACAAAAATAATCATAGAGGTCGATGAAGTGCATCTCCGGCTCTGGAATGTGGTTCTTTTTCAAGGTCGCTTGTAACGCTTTCAGATGAGCGCCTGCATAATAGGTGATGACGTTCTTCCCAGCAAAATACGGTTCAATCCTTGGCCATACGTCTTTAAATGTCGGAGCATCGGCCACATCTTCTGGCTTGATATCGTGATAATTGGAGAAGGAAAATGACTTCACTTTGGGATTTACCAGGCAAATCATGTCTTTGTACTGCTCGTTTTCGATATAGCGGACAGATATCTGGCATGTGCTGCCATATCCCTTATTGGCCCGCTGGACGTTGAAGATGGTGGCCTGATAAGGGAATTTTACCGGATGCCACTCATCAGCAAGAAGCTGCTTGCTGGCTATCCTTTGATTGTGCTTTCTTTGTGCCCGGAGGCGGTCCCGCTCTTCTTTTTCAGCCCGGCGTTTTTCTTTCTTCTCCGGGTCGGAAGAAAAGAGGTGGCTTATAAAGTTGAACAATTATATATCCCTCCCTGACTTTTTCAACTTAATGAAACGATGCGGCACTCCGCGGCAATTGGCCAGAGTGTAAATAGATGTCCCCGGATGCTCTGCCAGATACCCATCATTCAACAGCAGCTCTACAGCAAACATATTTGCCAGTCTTTCCACACGGTCAGCATTGATATCCATGGTGTAGGTCTTGAGCCACTGGGTATTGTCATTGGGCGTACAAAGCGCATGGCCAAGTTCGTGCGCACAGACGAACGGCAGCATGACTTCCGGGGTCCGGGTATCGTCAATAATAATAAATTTTGAACGTTTATATTTGAGATAGTTGCCGTATTTGCCGCCCAGGTCCGAATACATGATGATGATATTCTTACACGCGGCCAGCCGAAACGGGTCATCTGTTTTATAGCGACGGATAAGAGCGGCAACTTTTTGCTGCACATCCATAGTCTTAATCCCTCCGGTATTTTTTCGGCGTATATTTCTTCTTGGCTATCTTCTTTGCCTGGATCATGGCGGCCTTGATGGTTGCTTTGAAGGCTTCAATGTCTTCTATGTCGTCCTCCCCTTCAAAGGAGGCAGAAGATACGGAGTTCATCATATCTTCCAGATCTGACTCAATCTCACGTTCATCACGGCGGTTCAGGCCTGAGCTGGATTGTTGTTTTCTCAGCTTTTCATTCATCGCCGCTAATTTATCAATTGTTTCACGTTGTGATTTGATAACACTTTCCAATTTTGATTCTTCTATGAAGGCAGACAGTTCTGGCAGGGTATGAATGGATTCAGGAATATCCTGGCCTTCTTTTTCAGCCTCTTCCTTAATCTTGTTAAACCATGCTTTTTGTTGTTTAGGTGATAAAATTTCTCCATGTCTTGATGATGTTTTTCCCCTTAAATAGTCTGCACTAACATTGAAGAAGTCTGCAAATATATCGATTGTTTTATATTTTGGGATGCGTTTTCCTAGCTCATACATGGCCAATGCGCTTCTCCCAATTTTTAGCTTATCGGCTAACTCCGCCTGAGTTAAATTTTTCTCTTGCCGTAATTGTTTTAGCCTGTCTGCAAATGTAGCCATAGCGTTACCTCCTTTACCCTTATTATATCACATTACGTGACGTCACAAAAGGTGATAATTTTAATATTGACACGAAAAGTGATAAATGCTATACTTTGTTTAGTCACAAAACGTGACAAAATGAAGAAGGGAGGTGAAACGGTATGCCCAGCAACAAACAGATTGGCGAACGACTCAGAGGTTTAAGGAAAAAGAGGAAGATGACTATTGCTGATGTTGCCGCGGTGCTTGGTATTGCTCCATCGACGTTAACGGCATACGAATTAGGTAGTCGCACTCCTAGAGATGGTGTAAAAGAAAAGATTGCCGATTATTATGGTAAGTCGGTCAGCGCAATTTTTTTTGAGTAAGTTTGTCACAAATCGTGACAAGAAAGGAGGCCGACGGTATGTATGCTCTTATGCAGTATATCCGTGATTACATCCGGAGCCACCCAGATGAATACCAGGAATGGCTAAAGAAGAAAGGGGAAAAGGAACATGAATGAAATCCTGAACATCAGAAATGTCCATGGTTACATGGACAAACAGACTGGCACCGCTTATCTAAATTCCGAAGACGTAGCAAGAGGGTTTGGCTTTACCCGTGAAAAGAACGGCGTCGAATATGTTATGTGGGACCGGGTTAATCGCTACCTTGCTGAATTCGGATTTTCCACACAAGTGCGGAAAGATGATTTCCTCCCCGAAAACATGGTGTACCGACTGGGGTTCAAGGCCAGCAACGAAGTCGCTCAGAAGTTCCAGGCTGTGCTGGCTGATGAAGTTCTTCCCGCTATCCGGCGGCACGGCGCGTATATGACGGACCAGGCACTGGAAAGAGCTATCACCGAACCTGACTTCCTGATTCGTTTGGCTACGCAGCTTAAAGAAGAACAGGTAAAGCGTAAACAGGCAGAACTGATGCTGGAAGAGCAAAAGCCGGCCGTCATCTTTGCTGGGTCAGTCAGTGCCAGTAAGACATCAATCCTCATCGGAGAACTTGCCAAAATACTTAGAGGGAATGGCATTCAGATTGGACAGAAAAGGCTGTTCCAGTGGATGCGTGAAAATGGGTATCTGATTAAGCGCCAGGGGACAGACTACAATATGCCAACGCAACGCTCTATGGAAATGGGGCTCTTTGAAATCAAAGAAGGCTCGTATACAAATGGTAATGGGGTGAACATCATTACCAAGACCCCAAAAGTGACCGGAAGGGGTCAGGTGTATTTCATTAACAAGTTCCTGAATGGGAGGTGACGCAGATGACTAGGCCGAGAAAACAGCATCGTTACAGATGGGGGCGGATTGGCCTGGCAGTTGTCGTCCTGCCGGCCATTGCCCTTGGCATCGCGTCCGGTGTCAAAGCGTTGATGGCTGAACCTGAATACGTTGATAAGGTTGTCGTGGTGGATGAGGATGAAACTCTTTGGGACATCTGCTCCAAAATCAATGACGACCGGGAAGATGTACGGATCATGATTGACCGGACCATGGACCGCAACCATATCACGGATGCCGGAAAGATTCAGCCAGGGCAGAAGTTGCTCATCCCTGTTTTGAAGGAGAAATAGAAATAGCCTGCTGTTGGAGGCAACCAACGGCAGGCCGGCGGAACTATATTTCCCAATAAAATTCCGCCTCCATTGTACCGCAAAAGGAGGAATCAGACAATGATAAACACGAACTGCGGCACCTGCCCATTCGCCGAAAAGTGCTACATGAAGGACAAACCCCAAAGGCTTCCAGTAACCAAAGGCGGCCTGGGATTCTGTCCTAAAGATGAAATTGGTTGGGCATTGGAAACCTACAAGGCGTGCCATTTCACCCCATTCATGGAACAGGTAAGAAAAGAGCTTAGGAGGTAACAATGACGTATACAAACTGTGATTTGATTTTATCGGTCAAAGATGCCGAAGACCATGAAAAGTGGCTCAAGACAAGAGACCTTGGCATCGGCGGCAGTGATGCGGCTGTCATCATGGGAATGAATTCATATAAATCTCCATATCAGCTGTGGATGGAAAAGACGGGTCAGGTAGAGCCGCCGGACCTGTCTGGCAATCAGTACGTATACTGGGGCACCAAGAATGAAGCCAACATTGCTGACTGGTTCCAGGAAGAAACCGGCAAGAAGGTAAAGCGCCTGGGGACACTCCAGAGCAGGGAATACCCGTTCATGCTGGCCAATGTGGACCGTACCGTTATTGGTGAAAATGCCGGCCTTGAAATCAAGACTGCTGGCGTCAGCCAGTACCGGAAGTGGAAGGATGATGAAATTCCGGATGCTTATTACTGTCAGTGCCTGCACTACATGGCAGTTACGGGTGCAGACTACTGGTATATTGCTGTCCTGCTTGGAGGAAATGAAGCCAAGTGGAAGCGGATTGAGCGTAATGATGAGGACATCAAGACACTCATCGCAGCCGAAAAGGAATTCTGGAATCTGGTGCAGACCAAAACCGCGCCGCCCGTGGATGGCTCCCTTTCCTGCTCCCAGGCACTGGCTTCCCGCTATGCCGACAGCCGTGATGAAGAAATCATGCTGCCGGAAGAAGCAGATACGCTGATTGCCCGCATCAACGGGGACATGGAAATCGTGGATAAGCTCAAAGAACAGATTTCCCTGAACCAGAACCGGCTGAAAGAAATGCTGGGGGATGCAGAAGCAGGCCGCGTCGGAACATTCAAAGTTACCTGGAAAACCACCAATGGCCGAGAAACATGCCCACTGTCGAAACTTAAAAAGGCGGACCCGGACATGTACCAGGCCTTAAAGGATAAAGGCTTTATTTCAACCGGCAAAGCAAGCCGCCGGTTTTCCATTAAAGAAGTTAAGGAGGATAAATAACCATGAACACTAAAGGCGGATTGACGAAAAGAAATACTCAGGTGCAGGAAATGCAGCAGAAGGATACATCCCTGAAAGGGCTCATCAAGGCCATGGAACCGGAAATCAAGAAGGCGTTGCCGTCTGTCATCACTCCGGAACGCTTTACCCGGATGGTCTTCACTGCCCTTTCCAGTACGCCTAAATTGCAGCAGTGTACGCCTCAGTCATTTCTTGGAGCGATGATGCAGGCCGCTCAGCTTGGGCTGGAACCCAATACCCCAGTTGGCCAGGCGTATCTGATCCCGTATGGCAATGTATGCCAGTTCCAACTGGGATATAAAGGCCTTCTTGATCTGGCGTACCGTTCGGGTGAAATCAAGGACATCCAAGCGCATGAAGTCCATGAAAACGATGAATTCGAATACGAGCTGGGCTTGGAGCCTAAACTGAAACACATCCCGGCCATGAGCAACCGCGGCCCGGTCACCATGTACTATGCCGTCTGGCATACCAAGACAGGCGGCTATGGGTTCGAAGTCATGAGCAAGGACGATGTGCTGGAATTCGCCCAGAAGAAATCCAAGAGCTTCCGCAATGGCCCATGGCAGACTGATTTTGATGCGATGGCCAAAAAGACGGTATTGAAACAAGCCCTTAAATATGCTCCGATTGCTACGGATTTCGTAAAGGCTGTCGCTACGGACGAAACGGTAAAGTCTCATATCACGGAGAATATGGAAGATGAACCGGATGAAACCCTGACTATTGATGCAGAAGCCATATCAAGCGGCGACACTGTACCGCAGAATGTAGACCCGGAAACAGGGGAAGTTATCCCAGTAAATGAACCGACGGATGAAGAACTTTTTAACGCATAACGGGGGCTGACACTATGGAACAGAAGAAACCAATCATTATCACAAGGGTAGAGCTAGGTAAGCATGGGATTATCAAGATTGATTATGACAAATCTCATGACGGGATGTACGAATCCTTCCGTATGGAATCTGCCGATAAAGCAGCTCCGGAATTCTACGATGCTTTCCAGTACCTGGCTAGTCATATACAGGCCATTATGTCGCTGGATGCTGTCGTGCTAGGACGGATCATCCCGAAAAAAATCATGGTGTCATATGACGAATTAGACCGCATCGCCGTAAAGCTAGGATTCAATCTTTTAGTACCAATGTGCAATGACTCTGTCCAGATCGTAACGCCGGCGCTCAAAGAGACGGATAGGCCTGTATCAGAACTTTCCACGGAACGGCCGGCAGAACTGACTGTACAGACACTGGAAGCCATCCATTTCCTACTGGATGAAACAACGAAATATCTGAACGGTGAAAGAGCACAAGGCAATTTGTTTAAACAGGAAGCCGTATAACGGCTGATATTCCAGGGACCCAACCGGCGGTGGTTATCTGCTGCCGGTTCGCTTCCCGAAAGAAAGGAGCGGCAAACATGGAATATATAAACATGCGTAATGATTTCTTTGATCAAGAATGGATCAAGGCTATAGACGATCATCGGTACAGATCAGCAGTTTCGGTATTTTACATCCATCTTTTCGCAAAACGATGCAGGACGGTATCAGAAGCGAAAGAAGTATATGGGAGGCTGCGCACAGAGTTCACGTTTGAAGAATTAATAAAAACGTTATCAACGGCAAACGTCATCCGAATTGATAACGATAAAGAATCCCTGGCTATTCTGGATAGCCCTTATATCTTCCTGAGTGAAGAAGGTGAACCGTATGGGACAGATGAAGTGGTTTAAAGTGGCTTCAGATATTTTTGAAAATACAAAAATCAAGTTAATAAAGCATATGCCCAATGGCCGTGGAATCGTCCTTATCTGGTTTGAATTGTTGGCACTGGCCGGGAAAGAGTTCACTGATGGGTGCTTCTCTATTACGGATGACATGCCTATTTCAGATGAAATGCTGGCGACGGCTATAGATGAAGATCTGCCAACGGTACGGCTGGCGTTAAATATCTTTGAAAAATTTGGAATGATTGAGATTGTCAATGATACCATAGTGACCATTGCTAATTGGGAGAAATATCAATCTTTGGACCGATATGAGATTATCAAAGAACAAAATGCCATTAGGGCAAGGAAGCACCGCGCTAAAAAGAAACAGCAATTATTGGATGTTCCTCCAGAAGAGAACGTTGAAAACATCGTCACGTTACCATCACGTGACGGCGTAACGTTACGGTCACGTGACGTCACGCTAGAGAAGGAGAAAGAGAATGAGATAAGAATGAGAAGAGAAGTAGAAGAAAGTAAAGAAGAAAAAACACCGACCGCCGCCGACAAAGAATTATTTTCTTACTATCAGGAAAAAATTCGACCGCTAGCCAGCGGGGTAGATACTGAAAGATTACATGATTTACTCAATGATTACGGTCTGAATCTTTGCCTGAAAGCGATTGACAGGGCTGTACTCCGAAAGAAGCGATCTATCCGATACATTTCCGGGATACTGAAGAGCTGGCAGCAGGATGGCTATGATGAGCCGGAAGATAATTCTGACGATGGGCGGTACGTCAAGCGAAGTGAGAATCCGTCAGAAGAGATAAACAACATTCCTTTTTGACAGAATGAGGTGATCAAACATGGAAGCAGCAAGAAAAAGTATTGCGGATATCATCGGAGATTTTCGGATGAATGCAAGAACCTATTCGCCGGAACCAAGTAAGCCCCCGAAGGATGGCATTATCTGCACACACTGTGACAACAGCGGATGGATACCCGTCGAGCGAGAGAATGGAACAGTAGCTATGGCTCATTGCCCTGATTGCTGGGAACGTCGGCAGGTCGTGCATCGGCTCAGAAATTCCGGAATTTCCCCGAAGGATTACGAGCGATACACACTGGATTCCTTTGACGGCAATAGAAGCCCGGTTGCCGGGAAAATGAAAGCCCAGGCTTTGAAATATCTGAATGAACATCAGCCGGGAGGTATTGGCTTTGGACTTTTCGGCAAGTCAGGAATGGGGAAGACGCACATCTGCATTGCGGTATGCCAGGAACTGACCAGGAGATTCGGGGAACCGCACTTTTACTTTTCTTACCGGACGGAAATCCCGAACTTGGTCAAAGCCGCCCGGAGCTACAGCGCAGATTATGACGTGGCCATGCATAAATGGAAGACCTGCCAGAATCTTTACATCGATGACCTGTTCAAGCTGTCTGGCAAGGTGGTGGAGGGACAGCTGGTAGATATTGACCGGGAAGAGCTGAAAGTAGTATTTGACCTGATCAATGCCCGGTATCTGAATCACCTGACGACGATTTTCAGCAGCGAGTACAGCGTGGGGAACCTTGCCAGGATTGATGAAGCGCTTGGCAGCCGAATCTATGAAATGGTAAATCCGTACGCGCTGCGAGTAGAAGGGCAGAATCAGAGACTTGCGGGGTTGGGCTGATGATTAAAAACGAAGAGGGTTATGCTGATCCGACGTATGATGGCGCCTACAAAACCATCCGCCAGGAAGAAAAACGGAAGCAGGATGAGGCGGATGCCGCCCGGATGGATAAAGCCATCCACAAGGCCAGGGCCGTCTTCAAGTCTTATGGTTTTGAGGTCGTTGAACGGATTGTATTGAAAAACATCCGAACTGGAAAGATTTACCGATAAGGAGGAATGAATTATGACGAACTATGAAGCGATAAAAGCAATGGACAAGAATGAACTGGCAAAATGGTTGGCTCTTGTTATCGGTTGTGATGTTTGCCCTACAGCGCGCGAAACCTGTGATAATTGCCAGGATGTCCTCTTGGATTGGCTGGACGAAGAAACCGGCGATGATATCGTTGTGGAACACTCCGATGGGAAAACTATCCATATCAGCCATGCGAATGTCGTGATTATTGATTAAGCCATGGGAGGGAATGAAATGGAAAACCGTACCACCTTGTTTCAGGGCAAAGAAATCGACTTGGATGACGAACCGGGCGAAACTTCTGACATGATTCATCATCCGGATCACTACACCTGGAAGGGCACAGAGTGTAAAAAAGTAATTGAAATCATGACCCGTGGACTATCCGGAGCGGAAGCCTACTACATGGGGAACATCATCAAGTACCTGTACCGCTATCCGAAAAAAGGCACGTTGTTCAGCGACCTGGCAAAGGCCGAAGAGTATACGAAGTTTTTACGGGAATTATTTACCGAAGATGGAGGGAACGCATGAACATAGCTATTGTCTTAGGGCGGCTGACCCGTGACCCGGCCATCAAGGCATCGCAGAGTGGCATGACCATAGCCCGCTTCACGCTGGCGGTCAACCGATTAAACAAAAAGGGACAGAATCCGGAAGCGGATTTCATTAACTGCGTAGCGTTCGGAAAAACGGCAGACGCCATTGGCAATTACGTCTACAAAGGGCAGCGGCTTTTGGTGGAAGGCAGAATCCAGACGGGAAGCTATACCAGCAAGACCGGAGAGAAAAAATTTACTACAGAAATCGCCGTGAGCCGTGCTGAGTTCGTCGAGAAGCGTTCTGAAATCCCCACGCAGGTGAATAGTCGTGCTGGCAATCAAAACGCGCCTGCGGGCGGATTTGAGCAGATGGGCACGGAAGTAAATGACCCGCAATGGATGGAGCAGGAAGAGATTCCCTTCTAAGGAGGCATCGGGATGGATGAAGTAAATGCAATTGTATTTTTCCTGGGGATGATGTCCGGCGGCTTCCTGGCTTCCATCTTTCTGACCTTGTTCATGATTAACCGTGAGAGGTAAGGAATCATGGGTCGGAAGAATAAGCGGAGGCGGAAGGACACGGAACAGGCCATTCAGGCATTACGGAAAGAGCTGCTGCAAAATCGTGGTGAGTACCACTTGTGCGCGTATTGCGGCAGGAAGCTGTATTCCGGCCAATGGCACTGGATGTATGACGAATTCGGGCAGCGGGTCCGCAAGTGCAATGATGAGCGGACTTGCCAGGAGAATCGCCGCCCGGAATGTGAGGAATCTTTCAGAAAGGCGATGAGGATGTGAGAAGAATTTTATATGAAAACGGATACGAATTTCTTGTAGCCGTTGGCTTGGTACTTTTGCTGGCTGTCGTAGGCCTTGGAATTGAATGGTATGTGTATGATACAGGACAGCTCAAAGAACATATGACATTCCTTGAATGGCTGCTGATTCAGAAATAATGGGAGGATGGTATGGAGTTTATCGTAGAAGGGAACCCGCAAGGGAAAGCAAGGCCGCGGTTCAGCCAAAAGAGCGGAACCGTTTACACACCAGCGAAAACGGCGAAGTATGAAAAGCTGATTCGCAAAGCGTTCCTGGCCGCCGGAGGGAAGGCAATTCCGTCTGACTGTTATGTTGGGATTACGGTTGATGCCTACTTCCAGATTCCCAAGTCGTACACGAAGGGAAAGCGGCTGGCGTGTCAGCACAATATCAACCGTCCGGCCAAGAAACCTGACATTGATAACACGTTGAAAGTTGTTCTGGATGCGCTGAACAAGGCAGCTTATGAAGATGACAAGCAAGTGGTTGAAGTGTCCTGCCGGAAATGGTACTCTCGGAGCGCTGGCTATTTGCGGATCAGCGTGAGAGAAGTGAAACAGTAGTTTGAGCAAGGCAGATTTAATACCTGCCTTGCTTTCTAAATTCAATGATGGGAGGAAACGGGATGTATCATAACGATTATATCGACGCAGTGAAAGAATACTTGCGCCGGTATCGAGAGTTCTCGCAGTATATTGCTAACGTCAAAACCGATATCGAAGAATGCCAGCGCATGTTGGAACTGGAAGCTGCACCGGCCGCATCGTCCATGTCGCCTACTGGTGGCTGCGGTGGTGGTGAAAAGGTGAGTCAGGAAGAGCGAATGTACATGCAGCGTGAGGACTTGCAGCAGAAGATCCGGAAATATCATGCTGACTTACAGCAGATTGAGCCACTCATCCGGCGCCTGGATAGCTCGATGGCTTCCTTGAAGGATATCAATGAGACGGATGCCAGAATCTTAGAGAGCCGGTATATTGATGATGCATCCTGGGAAAGTACAGCACGGTATGCCTGCTGTAGTGTTGGCTCTTGCCGGAGGCGGGCACGCATTGCGCTCAAGACTTTGACTGGCATGATATTTGGCCCGGATGCTGTGCCAATGCAGACATCGGTTGTGTTCTTCAAACGATAATAGAAATATGAACACCAATGTGAATAACTTTGTGGATAACTATGTGAATATCACTGATGAACCAATCATGGACACTTTCTGAACAGTTTTTAGCAGAAACATGACTGATTGTTGCATGATTTATGTGCGGAATATGCTGACGCTTTGTGTTATACTAATACCATCGAAAATTGAACAGGAAACAGACAGCCACGCAGACCAGCGTGGTTTTTGTTTTCTTATTTTGAAATCAGAAACCGAAATAGAAAATGGAAATGGAATTTGATTTTTTATTTTGGTTTCCATTTCTTTTTGTGAATATGAAAGGATGTGAGGCAGCGTGGCTAGGGCGTTTGCCAAGGACATTTACAACAGCCAGCGCTGGCGTAAGGTGGCTCATGCTTATGCAGAGTCTCAGCACTACGTGTGCGAGCGATGCCATAACCGTTCCTTTGTTGGGACTGGAAAGCCGCCTAGGTTTATCGTCCACCACAAGAAGCATCTTTCCCCGGAGAACGTAGGGGATGACAGCGTGGTGTATGGCTGGGATAACTTAGAGCTTCTATGTATCTACTGCCATAACACTGTGCATGGCGCAGGCCTGGGCAGGGAGTGCTTGTTTGATGATGATGGCAATCCTATTGGAATCGTGGAACATAACCGCTAAGCCCCCCGGTTCTACCTTTTGGAAGCCTGAAAAATGCCGCCGGGGGCGGGCCTTTCTGTGATACAAACGGCATCCGCCAAGGGGGTGTAGTATCAAAACCAAAGGGAAAATAGCAAAAGAAACTGCAATAAGTAAGGAGGTGATGGAGTGAGACAGATTAAACCGGAAACAGCGATTAGAAGAAGGGTGAAAGCCTTGCAGGAAGCATTGAAAGCCGCCGATGAAGAGAAGCAGACGGTCGTGAGCCCGCTGATCGGGCAGGTTGCACGCCTGGAATACCAGTTGCAGAAGCTCATGGAGCAGCTGGAAGAGGTCGGATTCGTTGAAGAATACAAGAACGGCGAGAATCAGTTCGGAACCAAGGAGTCAACGGTTTCAAAGGCCTACTCCACCACGTTTAAGAACTATGTGAGCGCCATCCGTACCCTGGTGCAATGTCTTCCGGCAACAGCGGCCCCTGATGCAGAGGATACGCTGACGGAATTCATCAAAAACAGGCCTTGAATTACATTGAAAAATATTATGGCGGCATAAAATCCGGTCAGATAGTGGTATCCGATAAGGTACGGCGGGTATTCAAGCATCTGACGGAAAAAATCAATGACAAAAATTCGCAGTATATCTACGACGATGCCAAAGCCCAGTATGCCATTGATTTCATTCAGACCTTCTGTAAGCATAGCAAGGGCAAATGGGGCGGGAAGCCAGTCATTTTAGAGCTGTGGCAAAAGGCCATCACGGCAGCTCTTTTCGGATTTGTCGATAAAGATACTGGTCTCCGTGAGTACCGGCAGCTGATTCTTATCGTTGCTCGTAAAAATGGTAAATCCACCTTTGCTTCCTGCTTAGGACTGTATCTGCTGGTGGCGGACGGGGAAGCGGGCCCGGAAATCTATTCCGCAGCCACCAAAAAGGACCAGGCAAAAATTATCTGGCGTGAGGCCTGCTCGATGATCAAGAAGTCGCCGGCGTTAAATAAGAAATTAGATTTGCGCGTATCCGTCATCCGGTCCCGCTTCAATGAAGGCACGTTCGAGCCTTTGGGCTCTGACAGTGATAAACTTGATGGCCTCAACGTGCATGGAGCCTTGATTGATGAATTGCACGCCTTGAAGGATAAAAACCTGTATGATGTCCTCATTGACGGCATGACGGCCCGTGAACAGCCGCTTTGTATCATTACCACGACTGCCGGCACGGTCCGTGATAACATCTACGACCTGAAATACGATGAATGCGAACGTATCATCAACGGATATGAGGACCCGGCAGGCTATAAGGATGAAACCATCCTCCCTATCGTCTATGAACTCGATAAAAGGGAAGAATGGACGGACCCAGCGTGCTGGGCAAAAGCCAACCCAGGCCTAGGGAGCATCAAGAATACCCAGACACTGGCACAGAAGGTTTACCAGGCGCAGCATGACGCGCTCAGGGTCAAGAACTTGCTGTGCAAGGACTTCAATATCCGTGAAACCAGCGGAGAAGCATTCTTTACATTCGACCAGCTAAACAATGAAACCACCTATGACATGAAGGCTCTCAAGCCTAAGTATGGAATAGGTGGTTTTGATTTGTCCGAAACAACGGACCTGACATGCGCTACGATGCTGTTTTGTGTTCGCGATGATCCGAACATTTACATCAAGCAAATGTACTGGATTCCAGAGGATTTACTGGAAAAACGCGTGCATGAAGACCAGGTCCCTTATGATATCTGGAAAAAGAAAGGCTGGCTCCGGACGTCTCCGGGGTTCCGTAATGATTACCGGCTTATTCTTCAATGGTTTGTCGATGAAATGGAGCAGGATGATATCTATTTGTTCAAGTGTGGCTACGACCGTTGGAGCGCGGCCTACCTGGTGCAGAGCATGAAAGAACGGTTCGGCGATGACGTGATGGTCCCTGTGGCTCAGGGCAAGCAGACGTTATCCGGGCCCATGAAGAATCTGGCAGCCGATTTGGCCGCCAAGCGGATTATTTACGATAATAATCCAATCTTGAAATGGTGCATGACGAACGTGGCGGTAGATGTGGACCGCAATGACAACATTCAGCCATGCAAAACGTCCAACCCACGAAAGCGTATTGATGGGTTTGCCTCTCTGCTGGATGCCTATACAGCGCTGGAACAGAACAAAGAAGATTATATGAACCTTATTTGAAAGGGGGGTGAAGACTTGGAATTAAGAAGCATGATGCAGACCATTTTTGGGCGGCTGTTCAGGCATGATGGTTTGACCAGAGCAAAGCTGCTGGATGGCTACTCTAACGACTACGTGCCATTTGATGGCAATGTCTACGATACGGCCACCGGGCGGAACTGCATCGACACCATTGCCCGCCATGCTGGGAAGCTGCATCCAAAACACATTATCCGGCGGGACGGGAATATCGTGAAGAATGCAGATGATAAGCTGCAATACATCCTGTCTATCCGACCTAATCCGCTGATGACGACATCGGAATTCATCGAGAAGATTGTTGCCCAGTATTACTGCTACAATAACCTGTTCGTCTATATCCAGCGGAACCAGTTTGGAGATATTACCGCGTTATGGCCATTGAACTTCAATAATCTGGAACTGTTCGAGGACCGAAAAGGGAACCTGTACTGCAAGTTTACCTTTGGCAGCGGCGAACAGGCCACAGTACCGTATGAGGAACTGATTCACATCCGGAGACACTACAACCGAGATGAAGTTTTCGGCGATCCGGAAGGGCAGATTCTGACGGAAGATATTAACCTGCTGAAATCCGTTAAAACGGCCATCATCAATGTGGTCAAGAATTTCAGCAAGCTCCGCGGCGTGATTCAGTGGACTGGTACGGTCCGCCCGGAGGACCAGGAGGCCATGTGGCAGAAATTTGTTGATTCCTTTGCTGGGCCTTCCAATGGCAGCGGCATCGGATCATTGGATAATCGCGGCAAGTTCCAGCAGCTTACCACCGATACCCAGACATTTGATGCCAGCCAGATGACGTTTGCCCGTGACAATCTCTACAAGTATTTCGGAGTCAACGAGAAAATCGTTTCCGGAAAATTCACGGAAGAAGAATACCAGGCCTTCTATGAAAGCGTCATCGCGCCGATTGCCATCAAATTGTCTCAGGAATTTACAGAAAAGCTTTTCACCCAGAAGGAACGCGGATTTGGGAATGAGGTCCTGTTTGAAGCCAATCGCCTGGCGTATATGAGTACGGCGTCGAAGGTCAAGATTGCAGAGGCCATGATTCCTGCTGGCGCCATCAAGCGGAATGAAATCCGCGAGTTATTCGGATATGCCGGCTTGCCTGGCAAGGAAGGCGAGGAAATTGTGGTATCGCTGAACTACGTGAAAGCCAAGGACCAGTCTCTTTATCAGACTGGTAAGGATGACAACGATAATGGCGCATCGGAAGGAGGTGATGGGGATGGAGAAAAAGATTGAGTGCAGAAGACTGGCGCTGAGAGCTGCCGACCAGGAAGGCGGAGGGGAAGGCCTCCATGTTGAAGGTTATGCAGCCGTATTCAATGAAAAAACGCTGCTGTGGGAATCGCCATACAGCGGAACAAAGTATTACGAAGTCATTGACAGAAACGCTGTCGATGCCAATACGGACATGAGCGACGTTATCCTGAGGTATAACCACTCTGATGCGGCACTTATCCTGGCACGCACGTCCAATGGCTCTATGAAAATTGCAGCTGATGAACGAGGAATCAAGGTAGAGGCTGACATCGCGCCGACAACTGCCGGCAAGGACATCTATCAGCTGATTAAGCGCGGGGACATCAATAAAATGTCCTTTGCCTTCACGGTAGATAAGGATGACTGGGAAAATGATTCCGCGGCCAAAGAACAGACTAGGACCATCAAGCACATTGACATGATTGTGGATGCCAGCCCGGTGGATTTCCCGGCCTACGATGGTACCAGCATTGCCGCCCGTGGCCATGATGGCATCATCGAAGAATTGAAGAGTCGCGAACAGGAGCATGAACTCCGTGAAAAACTGATTGCTGAAACGTATTTATGAGAAAAGGAGACAACTATGAATAAGAGACTTTTTGAAATCAGAAGCCGTAAAGAAGAAATCAGAGCCGCGCTCCAGGGCGACGGCAAGGTTGACCTGAAAGCACTCCAGGAAGAACTGAGAAAGCTGGATGCAGAACAGAAAGAAATTGAAGAGCGTGAAAAGATTGCCGAAGGCATCAATCTGGGAAACAATCCGGAAGGCGTACATGGCCGCCAGAAGCCGAAGGCCAATGAAACTACCAAGGGCCTTGACTCCGATGAATACCGTAAGGCCTTCATGGATTATGTAGTACGTGGCATTGCTATCCCCGCTGAATTCCGCGCAGCAACTACTACGACTGATGCGGGCGCACTGATTCCGCCGACTACTCTCAACCGTGTCATTGAAAAACTGCGCACCTATGGCACCATCCTGCCTCTCGTTACTCGGACTGCGTATAAGTCTGGCCTGGCTATCCCGACTTCCGAAGTTAAGCCGGTAGCTACCTGGGTAGCAGAAGGCGCTACTTCTGATAAGCAGAAAAAGACCCTTGGCACGGTTACTTTCAGCCATTTCAAACTGCGTTGTGCAGTTGCTGTAACGCTGGAATCTGAATACATGACTCTGTCTGCGTTTGAAGACACTATCGTTTCCAATATCGCAGAAGCTATGGCCGTTGCACTGGAAGAAGCTATCATTAAGGGCACTGGTTCTGGCCAGCCGACCGGTATCATCAAAGATACCACCAAGGGCTCTACCATCAACGTTACTAAGCTTGGCCTTGATACCATTACCGATGCAGAAGCCAAGGTCCCGCAGGCCTATGAAGCCGGCTCGGTGTGGGTTATGACCAAGGGTACCTTTATGCAGTTCATGGCCATGACCGACTCTGCCGGCCAGCCGATTGCACGCGTCAATGCCGGCATCAATGGCGTTCCGGAACGTGTCCTGATGGGCCGTAACGTAGTACTCTGCGATTATCTGCCGGACTTTGCCGCAACTCTGACGAAGACTGACGTGTTTGCATTCATCTACAGAATGAAAGATTACGTCCTCAATACCAACTACAATGTTTCCATGAAGGTTTACGAAGACAACGACACTGACGACCTTGTCAGAAAGTCCATCATGATTGCGGACGGCCGCCCGGTTGACTTCAATTCTCTCGTTCTGCTGACTGGCAATAAGACAGCGTAAGGAGTGACGAACCATGGCCGTAACGCTTGCCCAGGCAAAGAATTATTTAAAGCTAGATAATGACATTACCGATGATGACGAACTGGTAACGAGCCTGATCAGCGCGGCCGGCGACTATGTAAGACGGACGACGGGGAAGGTCAATACTGGCGATAATACAAGCCAGCTGTATGACCTCTGTATCAAAATGCTGGTGGCGCACTGGTACGAAAACCGTGCGGCTTACAGCCAGAAGCCGGGCGCCATCAACGTGATTCCCCATACTGTGACCGCTTTGCTGACTCATATTGCCCAGTGCAGTGACTACCCGGAGGGATAGCCTATGATTACCATTGAAATCGGGTCGCTCGATAAAAGAATCCATATCATGAAGTACCAGGAAAGCACTGACGAATATGGACTTACCCATCAGACACTGACTGATGCTATCGGTAATGGCATTTGGGCCCGTATCGAACCGGCACGAGGGAAAACCTACTATGAGCAGTATAAAGACAAGGTGGAGTTCGTCACAAAGGTCACGATTCGTTACCGGAAAGGGATTACCCCGAATATGCTGGTTCAATATGCTGGCACTACCTACCGTATTATGTCGGTTGTTGACCCATATGAGGCCCACGTAAAACTGGAACTCATGTGCAACATAAAGGAGCGAGGTGATTCTGGTGAAGATTGAAGAATTTGTCAGGCGACTGGATGAAATGAGGGTGCAGTACCCCGGCGATGCGGAAGATGTTCTGGAAGCCGGCGCCAAGAAGATGACAAAGGCCATCCGCAAGGCGTCCCCTGTCGGAGATACAAACCACCCGCACAAATTGAAGAAGTCGTGGCGCTGCAAGATTAAGGGATACCGGGCGGCAGATACTCGCGCGGAAATCCGTTCTACGGCGCCACATTTCCATTTGGTGAACCGTGGCGTGCAGAATCCTAAAGATACTCATGGCAATTCTAAGCCGGAATGGCGCAGCGCATTGAATCGTCATAAGGGATTCTTGCAGAAAGCGGTGCAGGACAACTGGGATGGCATCAAGGACGGCATGGCCAATGACTTCTACCAGAAAGTACGTGATCATCTTGGCTAAAATTGTAAAACAGATTGAGGCACTAAGCGCTGTTATCCAGGCCGTCTCCAAGGCAACCGGCTGCAAAGTCTATTCGGATGAGGTTCTTGAAAAGTTCAAGAAACCATGCTTTTTTGTTTCAGCATCGTCTCGCATGACTCCATATACGGATAATGTGGTAGAGAAAGAGCTGACCATTGCCCTGACGTATTTCCCCAGGGATGACGAAAAGAATGAGATTACCTACTTAGGGATTGTTGACCTCATTCAGCGCCTCTTCCAGTCTGGCATACAGGTTGGGGACCGTTATCTTCACGTTGAGAGCGTCGAGGATGACCGTACCGGGGAAGAGCAGGACATCTTGCAGGTAACCATAGTGATTCCGTTCCTTGAACAGGTTGAAAAGCCTGCTGATGGAACTGTTGAAATCATGAGTGAAGTCGAACTGAATATCCATACCAGCTCCAATAACAGCCATCGTACTGTTGAGGATGAAAAATGGAATTCGAAGATTGATTCAGAAACTATATGAAGGAGTGAAGATATATGGCAAAACTCGGAATGCCTTCCGTAAACATTGCGTTTATTGAAGCCGGCATCGAAGCCATTGAACGCAGCCAGCGCGGTATTGTTGCTCTTCTTCTCGAAGAGCCGCAGGATACCATTACAAAATTGCTGACTGATCATAAAATTACTAGTGGCACCACGTCAACCGATGTGGCTGCCATCACCAACCCGTTTACCGTTTATACCACCGATGATATTCCGTCGGAGCTGACTGACGATAATCGTGATTACATCACAAAGTGCCTCATCGGGTATACCAAGACGCCATACCGCGTCAAGGTTTATTTACAGGCAACCAATGAAACCAAGGACAGTTCTGAGGATAAATTTGCGGATACGCTCAAGATTCTGGCAACAGACCGCTGGGATTATCTGGCCATTCCGTCCATCGCTACGGCCCAGCTGGAATCTGTCGCCACCTGGCTCAAGACAAACCGTGAAAACAAGTTCAAGAAATCCAAGGTCGTGCTGCCTGGCTACAGCGCAGACTACGAAGGCGTCATCAATTTCTCGAACACTACCATCAAGACCAAAGCCAAATCTTATACCGGCGCACAGTACACGCCACGTATTGCCGGCCTGATTGCAGGGACTCCGATGACGATTTCTGCAACGTACGCTCCGTTGGCGGAAGTCATTGACTGCGATAAGTACAGTCTCGACGAAAACGATGAGAAAGTTAATAAAGGCGAGTTTTTTGTTTGGTATGACGGCGAGAAGTTCAAGATGAGCCGTGCCATGAACTCTTTGGTCACCACCACCCAGGGCAAACTGGAAGCTTATCAGACCATTAAGACCGTGGATGTCATGGACATGATGTATGACGACATCAAAAAAACCGCCCAGGACAGCTACATCGGCAAATACACGAACGATTACGATAACAAACAGCTGCTGATCACTGCGATTGGCGGCTATTTTAAAGAGCTGGAAGAAGGCCGCCTGTTGCAGAAGGACTATTCCACGATTGATATCGACGTGGAAGCCGTAAAAACGTATCAGCTCGAACATGGCCTGTACACGAAAGATGAACTGGCTGACATGTCTGACCTGGAAATCAAGAAACTGGATACGAAAAAGAAAGTTTTCCTTACTGCGAAGGTCAAGATTTTGGACGCAATGGAAGATATCGAACTTCCAATCAATATTTAAGGAGGTGTTGAACTATGGCAGATTCTATGGTAGCCCAGCAGGTAATGTCCGGCACCGAAGGTGAAGTATGGATTGACTCTGATTACATGGCCCAGGTAACAGCGTTCCAGGCCGAAGTGAATCTGGTAAAAGAAGAGGTCAACCAGGTTAAAAAGCGCGGAAAGCAGTATAAGACAACCGGTTGGGAAGGGAAAGGTAAAATCAAAATGAACCACATCTCTTCCTACATGATTGATAAAATGGCCGATAATATCAAGAATGGCCATCAGACGGTATGCACCATCATTGCCAAACTGTCTGATCCGGACGCCATCGGAGATGAACGTGTTTGCATCCGAGATGCGACTTTTGATAAATTAACGCTCATGGATTGGGAAGCGAAGAAGCTGACCGAAGACAGCTATGATTTCACGTTCACAGATTTTGATATTCTGGACCGTGCATCTGAATAAGAAAGGCAAGGTGTTCTATGAATTTAGCAGAGGCATTGCTTGCAGCTGATGCGGGCAAGGTAATGAAAAAAGCAACTAAAGATTTCGAAGTAAAGCGGCTCTCCGGCATTATCGGTGAGCCGTTTGTGCTTCATCTGTGCCAGATTCCATCCAGGCGCGTAAGGGAAATCCAGGACGGAGCGGTAAAGTTTGACCGGAACAATAAGCCTGTAGGCGCTGATACCTATAAATTGCAGATTATGCTGCTGGTTGACGGCATCACCAACAAGGATTTTGACAGCAGAGAGGTCCTCAAGCACTATGGGGCCGGTACCAGAAAAGATCTGTTTGAAAAGCTGTTCAATGCCGGCGAAATTGCTGACATTGCGGAACAGATTACGGAACTCTGCGGCTTTGGTGGCGAACAGGGAGCTGCAAAGGTTGAAGAAGTAAAAAACTGATAGATTCCGACGGGGATGTTCAGACCATGTACTGGCACTATGTCAGGCATGGTGTGAAGCCGTCGGAGTGGTATGCAATGGGCCCGGGCGAGCGCGTAGTTCTCCGGGCTTTCATGTTGAAAGAAATCGAGGGCGAGGAACATGCCCGCGAAGAAATAGAGAATAAAGTGAAAGGAGGTTAACGTATGGCCGAAATTATTGATGTAATCATGAGACTCCAGGACAATGTCACAAGCGGTTTGGCAAGAATCAGGAACAGCATGGAAGAAACTGGTAAAGCCAACCAGCGTATGGGGCGTGATATTGCAAAAGCCGGCAAGAATGTCAGCAATTTAGGCGAAGCAATGCTTCCGGCGGCTGCGGGCATCACAGCCCTTGGCGCGGCAAGCGTAAAAACATTCATGAATTTCGACCAGACCATCACGGCGGCAGGCGTAAAAGCAGGAGCTACTACGGAAGAGCTGGAGCAGATGCGTGAAGCGGCTTCCAAGATGGGAGCTGACTTCCCTATCAGTGCCCAGGAAGCAGCAGAAGGCATGGATAGACTGGCAGCGGGCGGCTTCAATGCCTCCCAGTCTATTGCAGCCATGCCGGGGATTATTGAAGCTTCTATTGCATCCGGTGAGGACCTGGCAACTACGTCTGACGTTGTAACCTCTGCACTTTCCATTTGGAACCTGACTCAGGGCGATGTGGCAGCCAACACTACGCACGTAGCGGACGTTATCCAGGCAGCGGCTAACGCGTCCAAGTTGGGTATGCAGGACTTTGGCCTTGCTATGCAGTATGCAGGCGCTCCGGCGGCCGCACTTGGCGTCAACATCGAAGAATTGGGTACAGCCATGGCCGTTATGTCGAATAACGGCATTGAAGCCAGCTCGATTGGTACCGGTCTGCGTTCAATGATGAGCCGTCTGGCATCGCCTCCGAAAGATGCAGCCAATGCCATCGAACAGATGGGGCTCAAGATTAAGGATGCAAGCGGTAACTTTGTTGGATTGGAAAACGTCATCGGCCAGATGCGGACTGCCATGTCCGGCATGTCGAATACGGAACAGGTCGCCATGGCCAAAGCAATTGCCGGTGAAGATGCTTATAGTGGCCTGTTGTCTTTGATTAAGACCAGCCCAGAAGCATACAAACAGGCAGCGGATGCAATCAACAACAGCTCCGGTAGCAGCCATCAGGCGTACATGACCATGCAGAAGACGCTCAAAGGCTCCATTGATTCCCTCATGGGTTCCGTGGAAGCCTTGGGGCTGTCCTTTGGCTCTGCCCTGGCACCTACGATTCAATGGGCGGCCGGCGGCATCAAGGCGCTGGCGGATGCTCTTACCAATCTGTCCCCTGAAACCAAAACCATGATTGTCCAGATAGCTGGCGCATTTGTTGCCCTTACTGGATTTACTCTGGCTGCTGGTAAAGCCATTACCATTGGCGGCAACATGGCCAAAGTATATGGCCAGATTGGCACGGTTATGAAGGGCGGGACTATCAGCAACAAGGCCTTGCAGTTTGCCGTTCAGGGCGTGATGCGGGGCTTCACCATGTTACGTACCGCTTCCGTGGCCATGCTGGGACCATGGGGCATTGTGATTGCTGCCATTGCGGCAGCGGCCTTCCTCATCTATAGAAACTGGGACCGCATCGGCCCGTTCTTCCAGCGGCTTTGGGCGCAGATCAAGAGCGCATTCGATGCCGCAGTGAATATGATCAAGCCGGCCATTCTAAAACTGCAAATGGTTTGGCATACCCTTACCCAGGCATTTCAGAACGGGACCGGCGTTTTCAGAGTCTTGAATATGCTGTCTGATGTACTGGCCGGAGCCATCGGCGGGCAGCTCTATGCAGCGTTCGTTATCGTCTCCAGCGTTATTACTGGTGCAGTCACGGCAGCGTTTAACATTCTGGGCTCGATTGTCTCAGCAGCTCTGGGAGTTTTCAGCGGCCTGATTGAGTTTATCACGGGTGTTTTCACTGGGGATTGGTCCATGGCATGGCAAGGCGTTGTTGACATTTTCAGCAGCATCTTTGGTGGCTTGAAGGGAATTTGTGACGGCATTCTGCAAGGGATTAAAGCAGCCATCAACGGGGTAATCGGCGGAATCAATTCCATTTCTGTCGATATCCCTGACTGGGTCCCGAAATATGGCGGCAGTCACTTTGGATTGAATATCCCTTACTTGTATAATGGCACGACCAACTGGCCAGGCGGCGCAGCGGCAGTCAATGACCGTGGCGCTGAAATCATCAATCTTCCGTCCGGCGCGCAGGTTATTCCGCACAGCCAGTCCATGAGGAATGCATACAACATGGGCGCGGCGTCTGGGAACCTCAGAACCGGCGGAGGGATTACTGTTAATATCAGTGGCGTGACCATCAATAACGGCTCCGATATTCGAGAATTTGCCCGTAAAGTGGCGGAACAAATCCATTATGAAATGGAAAAGGAAGCCATTAATTCTACTGTGGGGGCGATCTGATGAGTAGTTTTTTAAGCTTTATGAGTACCGCTTCCAGCATACTGGGGAGTGTTCTTGGAGCCCTGGGCGGAAATGGTGGAGACGGTTGTGTATTTACTTTGTCCGGCGGCGGCAGCAGTGTCGCCTTCCCGGTCAGCCCGCCTGATTTCGAGGTGGTGAACCCGTACAATAACAGCACGGTCAACATCAACAACTTAGGCGAAATCAATATGATTGGGAAACGTGGCCTGGTCACGATGAAATTTTCATCGTTCTTTCCTGCCCAGGATTACAATTTTCTCCAAACAGTAATGGCCGGTAGCCCGTATGAGCTGGTAGGTAAGGTCAAGCAGATGGCTGAAAGCGGCCAGCCGTGCCGCATCAGTATCACGGGGACCGATGTCAGCCTGCCGGTCACGATTGACGAGTTCGTCTATAAGGAAAAAGATGGCAGCGGCGATGTGTATTTCAGCCTGACTCTGAAAGAATACCGCTACATCATGCCACAGGCTGATGTGCTGAGTGATACAACGGGGCTCAAGAGCCGTGTCGCCGAGACCGGCGAAAGCAAGGAAACCACATGCCTGGGAACTATGCACGCGCTGGATAATGCGCAGAAGGCCTTCCAGAAGACCACCAGCATTGTCAATCAAGGCAAGCGTGCCCTTGGCCTGTATAAGAGCATGGTGAAGTCCGGCGGCATCCCTGCCGGCACGGTACTCACGACCGTTGCTAATGCGGTCCGGACGGGCGGCAAGAGCCTGTATAAGTTCTAGGAGGGATAGAGATATGTTAAGCATTCGCTATAGTGACCCACCTGAAACGGAAAAAGAGACAAAAGCCCGCAAGGACAGCAAGGGGCCTGAACCCAAAAACAACTTTGACATTACGAACTATGTGCATAAAATGGCATGGTCCGGGGACAGCCAACAGGCCGCCCGCAAGTTGGAGTTTTCCATCGCATACAACACGCCTGACAAGGATAAGACATTCGTGCCGATTGATTTGAAAATCGGTGGCTTCATCTACTTGTTCTACCGGGAAAAGGATACGGACCCGGAGATTGAAATCTTCCAGGGTCGCATCTTCTACCGGAAACGAGTGACGGATTCCTATACATTCGATTTTTCCTGCTTTGATGACATGATTTACCTGGCCAAGAGCAACATCAGGGCAGTCATTACCGGCACGGTGGCGGCTGGCATCCAGCAGGTGTGCAAAGAGATTGGCATCCCTGTTGGAACGCTTCCGGATGGGCTTGCTGCATCCGTTGACTATATCGCAGATGACAAGAGTGGGACGGAAGTGCTGCGGGCGCTTCTCGATATCCAGCAAACCGCTGATAAGGCTGCTAAGAAGGACACCTATTATCTGCCGGTCTGTATCAATGGCCAGGTCAATGTCATCAAGAAAGGTGAACTGGTTGAAGGATATGTGGCAACGGCTGATACCAATACATTCAGCACGGAGCATTCCGAAAGCATCGAGAATATGGTCAACCGGATTAAAGCGGTTGATGACAACGGGACCATTTGCCAGATGTTCACGATTAACGACGACGTGACACATTACGGCATGATTCAGAAAATCTACAAGATGCAGCCTCCTAAACCGGATGAAACGGTGGATAACGTTACCGCTGCCAAAGCCCAGCTGGCACGGCTGAAAGATGAGTCGAGCCTGAAGGGGCTTGGAAATGTCCAGTGCATCACTGGGTACAGCATCAAAGTGCAGGAAGAGCAGCTGACGGGTACTTTCTACATCAAAAGCGATACCCATAATTTTGAAAATAACGTCCATACGATGGATTTGACGCTTGAATACGTTCCGGATCAGCCAGAACAGCCGGAGATTGAACAGGTAGACTATGCAACACCAGTGTTCAACAGCTCGAAAGACCGCATGAAGAATAAGGAGGGCATTTCCAATGGCTCTGCTGATGTCGATGCCGGAATATCTGCGGGCTGGGATGCCTGGGGCGGCCAGACGATGGATAACGGGCGCGAAGGCTGCGCTGAATTTGTTGGCAAGTGCGGCAGCTATTACAGCCCATTTCTTGCGCAGGAAGCTAACAATGGCGTTGTCTATTGTCCTACGATGGTAGCCGATGCGGATGCGGCTGGCCTGTTGTCATATGATACCAGTGACCTACAGAAGGGCGACGTCATTGTCTATGGTGATGATGACCACGTTGTTATCTATGATGGCCAGGGCGGCTATTACGGCAATAGCTCATCCCGCAACGTCACTGTTCATGGCAGCGACTATACGGAAATGGGAATGCCGGTCACGAAAGTAATCAAAGCATCCAGGGGGTGACGATGAATGAAGAAAACTGACAATCCGTATAAGGGCCTTGTAGATCTGAACCGGAAGCTGGCAGAGAGAGCTGCCTTGCAGCCTACCGTCGGCATCGGCGTCATCGTCAGCCCGCCTCCGGAGATTCAGATCCGATACAATGGATATATTTTGGATAAGAAGCATTTGTGGATTGATGACTACTGGATACCAGGGCACACGCGCCATATGTTCGGCTCAACAGCAAACCGTGCTGGCGGCTCTGGGGATGCTGCTTATGAGTCCCACAACCACCCGATTGACAACGATGAGCAGCTGACCGATACGTGGAAAGTTGGCGATAAGGTCCTTTTGCTCCCTGTCACGGGCGATGATAACAAGACCACAAAGCAGTATATCGTGGGAATGAAACTAAGGAGGCTTGATGGCAATGAGTAACCCATTTGTGGTAGGCCCATCTACGGCAGAGACCGCAAGCCAGAGCCTTCCAACGTTTACGGAATTCGCCTGGGACTTTGATAAGGATGATTTCATTTACCAGCGTGATGGGTCCCATGAGGTTGTTACCGGGAAGGAAGCTATCAAGGTATGGGTGCTGCATGTACTCCGATGCGAACGATACCGGTATCTTGCATACTTTGATGACTATGGCATCGAGCTTGAAAAATTTATCGGTACAGGCCCGAATGATGGGCAGCGGAGTTCTGAGCTTTTCCGCTATGTAAAGGAAGGGCTCATGGTCAATCCGTACATTACGGATGTTACGGCCTTGCAGGTCACCCAGGAACACAAGAAAATTACAATGGTGATTCACCTGGAAACTGTTTATGGTGAGGTTGAGATGGGAATCGAGGTGTAAAGATGTTTGAAGCAGAAACAAGGTCCGTTATCCTGGAACGGTTGAAAAAGTATTATGCAGAGTTCAAGGGAACGGACGTAAGCGCTGTGGAAGGCACGTTTTCCTTTGATACCCTGGCAGCCAATGCGAAGGAATTCGAAAAATCATATGCCGAGATGGATTTGATGATGGATGCTGCCTTCCCGCAGACCAGCTGGGGCATCTACCTGGACCGGCTGGCGGATGAACTGGCCGGGCTATCCAGAAGGGCAGCTACATCGGCAGTGGTTACACTATCCATTACCGGCACGGCTGGCGTAACCGTGCCGGCCGGCTCCCTATTTGCAACGGCCAGCGGCACGAACTTTGCCACTGATGAGGCAGTGAAGCTGGATGACAAAGGCACGGGTACTGTAAAGGCCACGGCGCAAAGTACCGGAGCTGGCGGCAATGTGGCAGCGGGGGCCATTACGGTTATCCCCGTCAGCATTTATGGCGTGTCAAAAGTCACGAATGATGCGGCCGCCTATAATGGGTATGAAGAAGAAACTGACGGGGCACTGCTGGAACGGCTGTTATTTGCTGTGAGACAGCCAGCCACATCCGGCAATGTGTACCATTATATTGGGTGGGCCACATCTGTCAGTGGCGTCGGGGCTGTCAAAGTGCTGCCGCTCTGGAATGGTAACGGGACCGTGAAAGTAATCGTCGTCGATGCCAATAAAGATACGCCTAGTGAAGAGCTGCTACAAAAAGTGCGTGATACCATCGCAGAGAACGCGCCGATCGGGGCGACTGTGACCGTAACAGCACCTACACTTAAAACAGTCAATGTGGCTCTCAAGGTTACTGACGGTACTGGCAATGCGGATGCCATCAAAGCGGCTCTGACGAAATATTTCAAGGCCAGCGTGTTCGGCACAAACTACACCACACAGAAATCAACCGACACGGTGACCATTTCTTATGCTCAGATTGGGCGTATTATCCTGGACAACTCTGATACGACCGGGGTAAACGACTATGATGATCTGACGATTAATAGCGGTACGGAAAGTATCGTTTGCGCTGTCGATAATCTGCCTGTTGTTGGGACGGTGACGCTGACATGAGTGATCATAATTGGATGCGGCAAAGCATTGTAGATATCCTGCAATACCTGCCGGCGTTTCTGGCTCATAGCCAGCAGTTCAAGGCCACGAATGATGCGGACAGCAAAGAACACGACACCATCCGGATTGATTTGCAGGATGTGCTGGACCAGTTCTATGTGAAGTCAGCTACTTGGGGCCTTGAGCGGTGGGAAGAGCTGTGTGGCATCTCTACAGATAAAACGCTCAGCGACAGTGTGCGGCGCAGCACGATAATCGCGAAGCTTCAAAATCCAGGCAGCGTGACGGAAGTTTTCCTGACGAACCTGATTAACGGATACATTGCGGACCAGCAGGGATATATCATCAGTTATCCCAGTGAGTACCGGATTGAAGTACTTTATCATGGTGGCCAGATTACGGACTACGAGAAATTGCGTACCGCCATCAGCACGTACATACCGGCTCATATCGGCTATAAGCTGGTGACCATCACCACAGCAGACCTTGAATATCATGGCGCTGGTACCGTGCAGTGTTACTGGAAAAATATTATTGATATGTCTGTAAAATACAACATCAACGTCGATGATTCACCACGCTATATTGCAGGCGTAGTCGTTCATAATTACAAACTCATTAAAATTTCGGGGGGGCAATAGGCCATGGCTAAATTTGCAAATCTAACCTTTACATCTCAGGGCACGCAGATGCTTGTCCAGGCTCAAAATTCTCATACGTTAACTTTTACTTGCGGGAAACTCGGTTCCGGTGTTATTGCAGATTCGGATGATATCTCCAAATTCACGGATTTGAAATCTCCGAAAATGACACTGCCGATTGTCAGCGTGGATGACAGCAACGAAGAAAAGCTGGTGCTTACGTTCGACACGTCCAACACGGAACTGGAAGAAGGATTTGTTTCCAGGGAAATCGGCATCTTTGCTAAACTCGATAACGGATCCGAAACTCTGTATGCATACTCCAATGCCGGCAACAACTACGATTACATTCCGAGCAAGGATACTCCATCCGATGAAAACCGTCTGGTCGTCAATCTGGTAGTCAGCTCGTCTGCCAATATCTCTGTGCAGATTGACAAATCTATCGTCTACACGCATAAGAGTGATGTGGAAGAGATGATTGCTGCCCACGATACATCCGACAGCGCCCACGAAAAGCGTTTTGGGCTGTTTCAAAAAATCGCAACGCTCGGCGAGGACCTCCTTAAAAAGCTGGCCCTTACCACGACTATCAGCGCCATCACGGCCCTAACCACCGACAGCTGGTTTGGTCAGCTGCTCAAGATGGTGCTGACAGCTAGCGGGGTCAGATACCTTGCCGCTCAAAACGGGTACATCTGTTTTGGTTCATTTTTTGGAAACCTAATTATACAGTGGGGACATGGATATCAAGGTGATGTTTACTACCCAGTCGCTTTCAATTTGCTCATCCCTCGCATTTTAACCCAGCATGAGGGGATAGATTTTTATCAAACAAAGCCAAGCGGCGTTTCTTTAACTCGGTTTACCTTAACCGTCGTCGGCGACGGCACCGCCAAAGATGCTGATTGGTATGCCGTAGGCGCTTAAACAGTGGATAAGAACGGAGTCCACAAAGCAGCAATGGCAGGTTGCTTTGCCAGTTAGCTTTAAAATGGATTGCCTTGCTTCAATGGCCACGCTGGTTGGTTCATCTACAATCGCAGATAGCTTTCGTTCCGTCAAAATACAACAGCTTCAGCAATCCGGCATCAAAATCACTCTTGAATCTTCAAACCCTGATATGAGCGGCGTTTGGGTAATCAGCGGCAAATATCTCAGCCTCTGTTTGGGTCACAAAATATTCAACCGGTCGCTGACGTCCAGCTTCACTCACTACAAAAACAAAGGGCCGTCGTCTGCGGCCCGATAGATGCTTGATACTCCCATACCCATTGGGTTTTCTCATTTTTTCATCATCCTTTCACGAAAGAGGGTAAAAAACATGACAGCAACTAATGTATCTTACTACGCCGCGGCGTTTGACGCCACGGGAAAGCGTGTAGCAACCAAAATCTGTGACTTTAACCCGCTAAAAAATCCCAAACAGCGGGCGGCCCTATTGGACGAGGTCAAAGCTTGTGCAGCAAGCGCTGCGGTGGTCGACATCATCACGTCCGACGACTTTATCGCCTACCTCGACGGCAAGGTCCGAGACAGCAAGACGGGCCGTCCCGTTGACTACGTCCCGCCGGAACCGACCGCAGAAGAAAAGGCTGCCGCAGAAAAGGCATCTCTTGCCGCTGAGTACGAGGCTAACAAGACGGAGATGCTGACCGCACTGCAAGCAGCTACACTTGCTGGAAACACTGATGCGGTTACTAGCATTCAGAAAGACTATCAGGATATGACGGCAGCATATAAAGAGGCCGTGGAAGGAGTGACAGCAGAATGAGCTTTTGGAAAAGAAAAAAGTATTGTCAGTACTGTGGGAGCGAGCTAAAGTCAGATGGCAGCTGCAGCAACGAAAAATGTATCGCTTATGTCGGCGAAAAGGAAGCTAAGGACGAAGGAGCAAATAAAGAATGAGCGATCTTTTGGTGGAGGGGTCACACACGCTGGTTAGTCTTGCCATCGGCGGGCTAGCCGGGTACTGTGTGGCCTATGTGACGGGTCTAAAGGCCGTACGTAAGGGAATGCAGCTCATCCTGCGGGCGTCCCTCAACGACATGTACAGCCGCTTCCAGAGCGCGCCCCCGACGGTCGAGGAAAAGCTTATTTGGCAGGAGATGTACGGCGTGTATGAGCGCCTGGCGGAAAACGGCGTCATGCAGGCCAAGCACGAGGACGTGCTCCATATGACTGAGAGGCGCTAGAATGTTTGAGTTTGAAAAAATCGACATCGAAAATATTTTGGTCATCTTGGCGTTATCGGTGAGCCTCATCATGGCAGTCCTCAGCCATATGGACAACCTAGCCATGTCCATCGTGACTGGCCTCTTAGGCTATATCGGAGGGACGATCAAAGGAGGTAACGGAACTAATGGCAAAAATAGTAACAGTTGACGAGCTGAAGCAGCTGGCAGACGCAGCCAGGAACGAACTTTTTGAGCAGGCCCGACAGATGGGACGTGACCCGAAAATATACCTGCACTGGACCGCAGGACGGTACGAAGCAGACTTTGACGACTACCACGTCTGTATCCACGGCAATGGCAAGATCATGTTGATGGCAGACCTAACGGAGACGCTGGCCCACACGTGGCGGCGGAACTCCGGAGCTATCGGCGTTGCCCTTGACTGCGCCTACAACGCCACCAGCGACGACTTAGGCGACTACGCCCCAACGGCCGTCCAGATTGAGACGCTGGCCCAGGTCGCGGCAGCCCTTGCGGACGGACTGTGGCTTACCATCGACAAGCCCCATGTCATGACACATGGGGAAGCGGCAGACAACGAGGACGGGATTGCCTGCCACGAGCCGTACGGGCCTAGGACCACCTGTGAGCGGTGGGACTTGGAATATCTTGGCACGCCTGAGAGTCCGTCCTTTAATCCTTGGGCGACGGACGGCAGCCGTGGCGGCGACGTGCTGCGCGGCAAGGCTAACTGGTATCGGGCCACATGGAAAAAATGACATGCCAAAATATCGGCTATTTTTTTTGACAGCGAAAGGAGATTAAATTGGCAAAAGGTGAGACCTATGAAAAGTTTGTGGAAAAATTTAAACCCGCGAAAACGACGGATGACTGCTACACGCCGAATAGCGTTTATAATGCCGTCAAAAGCTGGGCCGTTAGCCACTATGCATGGGGGGGGCGGCCGATAGTCAGGCCCTTTTACCCCGGCGGGGACTACATTAACTTTGACTATCCGGCGGATTGCGTCGTCATCGATAATCCGCCCTTCTCAATCCTTGCACAAATAGTTGCGTTTTACGCAAAAAGGGGCATCGACTACTTTCTTTTTGCGCCCGGCCTTACGCTCCTGAGTGCCACTGAGGCGGCCTCGAGGATTGCGGTTGGAGTTTCGGTCACTTATGCAAATGGGGCGGAAGTGTCGACCAGTTTCCTCTGCTCGCAAGGGCCTACGATTATGAGCAGCCCGGAGCTGTATCGGGTTGTGAACGAGGCTAACCGGGGCACCATCAGCGCGCATAAAGTGGCGAAGCCTAAGTATGAGTACCCAGCCAACGTAATGACCTCGTCAAAACTTAACAAATTCTCCAAGTCCGGCGTCGATTATGAAGAGTCTAATGTAGTCTTTACTCGTGCGTTGGACCAGCAGCGGGAAAAGGGAAAATCAATTTATGGCGGTGCCTTTATCGTCCCTAGTGAACCCGCAAAGCAAGCGCTGGAAAGATTAAAGCAGGCATTAGACCAGGTACAGGTATGGGAGCTATCCCCACGCGAGGAGGCTCTACTTGAGGATGTGTGCGAAAGGAGATTAAATCATGAGCAAATGGACTGATGTGAGAGACAACATTGTTGATGCACTGAATGTCGATGTTGTGACTGATGAATTAAAGGACCAGGTGACCAACACTCTGCTGGAACAGGTCATTCCCATCATTGAAAATGCTGTAGACGGCTTTTCTGAAAAGGTGAAGGCCCAGGCCCCTCAGGAATCCGGCTGGTGCCGCATCCGTGACGGCATCGTCCTGCCACTGGTCATGGAAGGGCTGGTATTTGTGGTAAAGACCGTGCTGACCAAAGCAACGGCGGAGAACGCAAAAGAAGAGCCCACCAAAGCTGTATAAAATCGCATGTTGATGATATAATAAAGGTCATAGCCGACTGTTGCGCTATGACCTTTATTTTTTTATGCAGCTTGCCGCCGGATCCGGACTGTAAAAAAGTCTTGCGATACCATCACGGTGAGGTTCGCATGTGGTAGCGGTAAGTTCACCACTTCAACTGTAAGCTCCCTATCCTCAAAGAGGGTGGGGAGTTTTGATTTATGTACGACTTTTGCTGTCATGCGATAACGCGGAAAGGAACAATCATGGAAAAAGTTATCATCGAAAGCTTTACCCTTGACCATACAAAGGTCATTGCCCCCTATGTACGTCTCATTGGGGAAGAACAAGGGGAACACGGCGATATTGTCTCCAATTTTGATGTCCGCCTGGCCCAGCCAAACAAAGAAGAAATCCCTACAGGGGGCATGCATACCTTAGAGCATCTTTTGGCCCTTTATCTACGCCCTCGCATCAAAGGATATCTTGACTGCTCTCCCTTTGGCTGCCGCACAGGTTTCCATCTCCTGTGCTGGGGCCACCATGATCCCAGGGACGTGGCAAAAGCCCTCAAGGAAGCGTTGGAACTTATTGTAACGACAAAATGGGAAGACGTGCCGGGAACAAAGGAAAAGGAATGCGGCAACTATAAGGACCATTCCCTCTTTTGCGCCCAGGAATGGGCCAAACAAATCCTAAAAAAGGGAATCAGCAGTGATCCCTATGAACGTCGTTTGGTGTAAATGAAAAAGGAAAAGGACCTGTCGCTCAAAGCGATAGGTCCTTTTTTGGTGCGGATGACAGGACTTGAACCTGCACGTCGAAGACACTAGATCCTAAGTCTAGCGCGTCTGCCAATTCCGCCACATCCGCATAAAGATCCCCGCGTCAAGCCACACAGGGATATGAAAGATTATAATCTAAAATGACAAGAATTGCAAATGTTGATTTTGGGAAGGCGTGGAGAAGAGTTGTCTACAATTTGGAGGGTTTGTTATCAAATTGATAAATAAAAGATGTAGATTTTTATAAATTGTAAAACTTGGTACTTAATATTACTTTAACATCGTGATATAAAGGACAAAACTTTAAGTTATAAAATATTTACTATATAATATATTTGATATAAGAATGATTCAATGAAAGATAAATCGTCATCATTCAAAAAATAAATCGCAGCACGATTCCTGAAAGAGATACGGTGAGCGTCGTAGGGGTTCATACCTTCCATAAGGATGAACTGTGCAGGGCGGTAGGAGCCAGAATTGATTTTTCTGGCGGCCGTAGATTGCGAGGGCTTATGAATGAAAATAAAGAGCGTTGGATCAATATTGAAGAAGTCGCCGAATATATCGGTGTCAGTCCTGTGACGGTTCGCTACTGGCTGCGCAGTGGAAAGAACCTGCCTGGAAAAAGGGTGGGGCGGCAGTGGCGTTTCCGAATCAAGGATATTGATGAATGGATCAAATCAGGAAAAAGCAATTTCGATGATTGACCGATTTTTTCCTCTTTTTCCATGGGAAAGAAGGCTCTGCCTGAAAAAGGGCAGGGTCTTTTTTGCGATGAAGACAATGTGTTTGTATCCTGCGGGTGGATCCTTATCTACTATGGATATCGCTATAATTAGAAAATACTAAATTTACATGTAATTTAAATTTTAGTACAATCTAAATCATCAAAGGATGAATAGAATGATAAGAAAAAGTAGATATGAAGAATCATAAGAAAGATGATTTCTTTTTGATGAGGACTTGGGATTCGGACACGATGACGAAAGGTGGGGACTGATTTCATCTTTTTATACGATTTGCTGGGCTGCGGAATACGCCATGAATAAGAGGTCAAAAGGATTGCCATCTGCTCATAAATGCGCGTCAGGCTTTTCTCAGGATGCCAAGGAAATCGAGATGAGTCTTCTTCTCAGTCACTCATGGATTTCATGTAAGGAGAGGCTGGCTATATCTCAAATTTAAAGAAAGTGGATATCCATTGAAGAACGTTCTGAATATCCTGATGTCAGTACCGTGACCAATCGCTCTTGGATCTGTTCGAAAAAGGATATTCCAGCTGTTCGGGTTGGCAGTCAGTGGCGCTTCAAGATCGAGGACGTCGATGAATGGACCCAATCAGGAAGAAGCAATTTCAGCGCCTGAACAAAGGCGTGTGCACATATTCCTCCGTCTACAGGATCGGAAGACTTTTTATAGAATCGGGTAAAAAGTGAGGGACCCTGAGGCTGGTTCAGTAAGCATCATTAAGCTTAGGGGTCTCTTTTTTGTGCGAATAATAAAAACTATAAGGAAAAAGAAAATATATATATTATCCTATATAATTTCGTATAATTTTATATAATTTAATATATTAGCGTTTTTTTTGATAATAAGTAAGAAAATTGCAACTTTTATTATATTTCTTTTTGTAGTATAATACCAACTAAAGAAAATAAATACCATAATAACCATAATAACCGTAATAAACATGAAGCTGTATCATGGTTATCAATACGGAAAGAGATGGGAGAGGATGATGGTGGACCATAAGTGGATATCCATTGAAGAGCTGTCTGAGTATCTTGGTATCAGTGCCGTGACCATTCGCTCTTGGATCCGTTCGGGAAAAGATATTCCGGCTGTCCGGATTGGCCGTCAATGGCGCTTTCGGATTGAAGAGATTGATGAATGGATTGAATCCGGAAGAAGTGAACTCGTATGACAGCCTGAAAATGGCTGCTGATTCGTATCGGATGATAAATGCGGGGCATAAGAGAATAGGCCCCGCTTCTTTCATGCATTCATAAATAATTTTTTTCTTATGATTTTGTAGATCTTGCTATTCCTATAGATTGGAACTTGTTGTTTTGATAGGATGCATTCACTACAATAAAAAGGTAAAAACAAAAGAGATTTAGAGAAAACAGAAGAAAATCGCGATGATGAATTGGCAAGAGTAAAATCTTCATGAAATTTTCATCTTTTACAAATAGAATAAAAGAATCATAGTGAAAGATGGAATAAGAATAAACAATTTCAGTATAAAGAAAAAATTATATAATTGATAATTGATTTAATAATAAAATAAATATAAATATCAAATAATATATTAAAATCAATTGAAAAGGAAATATAAATCTGCTATAATGATTTCTGCTTACTTTGCGAAGGCATGGCCCATCAAATCACGGAAAGGAGGATGCTCTATGTCAAAGATTGAGAAACAGTGGATCTCCATTGAGGAACTTTCTGAATATCTTGGCATCAGCGCTGTGACCATACGTTTCTGGATCCGCTCGGGAAAGGACATCCCTGCTGTCCGTATTGGCCGTCAATGGCGTTTTCGGATCTCGGATATTGATGAATGGATTAAATCGGGAAAAAGCAATTTCAGTTGAAATGAATGGGTGGATGTTGGTTTGCTGCCGGTCCCCTCATGTAGGAACTCCCCAAAGAAGGATGGTAACGTCTTCTGTGGGGAGTTTTTTCTTATGAGAACCCAATGGTTAACCCTAACTTTTTGATAAAAAAGTTATTGCAAGTAATATTTATTTGTTATAGCGTATTTTTCAATTTTTTTAAAGTCCCATACAATTCGAACTATAGTATAATAATAAAGTCTCTTTGTTTAGTAAAATAAAGAGATGATTACGAAGCGCTTTGGCGTTTCCATGAAAAGAGGCGCTGCGATTAGAGAAATCAACTAGTAGATGTATTAGGTATAACCAGATAGGAAAAAGATTCACTTGATGGGGGAAAAGAAAAAAACGTGCATAAAAAACGATAGATCCCGTAAAAGATAAAGAAAAAATGAACATACCGGAAATTGATTGCCCAGAACGTCCTTATTTGGACAAGGATATAGAGAAAATCAATTTTTTGAATAAAAACTATTACAAAATAATGTAAGAAATTGAGAAGTGAAAAATAGATGTCGGTATGGTACTGTAATAGTGGAATTCTGGTGCACGTTCTATGCAATGCAGAAAAGGAATTTGGAGAATATGGAGGATTGGTACATATGGCAGACGTTAAAGATCAATGGATTTCAATCGAACAAGTAGCAAAATATCTAGGGGTAAGCTCCGTAACTGTCCGTTTTTGGATCCGGTCGGGAAGGGGAATCCCGGCTGTGCGAATTGGGCGGCAATGGCGTTTCAAAAAAGCATCCATTGATGAATGGATTAGCTCAGGAAAAAGCAGTTTTACTTGAGGCATATAAATGCCTGGGAAAAATGAGGCAGAAAACTTTATCCCAGCATAGCTGGGATGACTCTGAATTGCTGAAAAGAATATGATAAGAAAAAGGGACCTAAGAGAGCATCGGCTTCTCGAAGGGCCCTTTTTGGGTTTTATTATACAACAACCATATAGTTATAGAGTTTCATAAGGCGATAATCTTCCTTGGTGAGGATTAGCGATTTGGCAAATTCCTTGGTCTTGGGAATCCTTACTTTAGAAAGCAGGACCTTGCCAGCGGTGGGCATGAGCGGACGGGAGGAAATCCCAAATGCCAGACCCCATTTTGTTTCACTATCTATATAAGGTGAGGGAACAGAAATCATGTACTGATCCAGACGGGCATTGCAATTTTGAAATATAAAGTTTGTGATGGCACCAAAATGAACCATATGGCCTAAGTAAGAATCCTCACAAAGATGTTCATTATCGTTTTGGAGAAGATTCATATACATTTTAACGAGATAGCTCCCTTCTCCTAAAAAAGGGGAAGGAATGAGACCGTTACTAGAATCGGTCTCTTCAGCCTTTTGAATGCACTCAATAAGACTTTCACGAATTTTCTTCTGTCGTCCATCATAGGTGTAGGCATAAAAGGATGTGAGGCCAGAAAAAAAAGCAGGCACAATACTTGCCGCCATTTCTTTTTTGGGAAGGGGTGGTTCATAAAGAAGTGCTGTCACGGGTATAGAAAGAGCCGATGCTATGTCATAGAGAACGGATAGGTCGAGTGCAATTTGCCCTTTTTCGTACTTATAGAGTGTTGCTTGACTTTTGCAGATGGATTCAGCCAAATCCTTGATGGTCATATGTTTTTGGATACGGTAGAATTTGATCTTGCTTCCAATTTCTTTAAGAGGTTCCATGGCTGTCTCCTATAAATCCAAATTTAAAATGAAATCAATCGACTTTTTCATTTTAAAGGGAAACAAAGGAAAAAACAACCCTTTTTCTCATGTAAAGAAGTAAAATGATTCATTATTTATCATTTTATGAGAAAAATAAAATTTTCTAAATAATTCAAATATAGCTATAATGAGGCCAATTAAGAAAGACCAAGGAGGCTATCATGAAACAAGAAATAAGAACCGAAAAGGCACCTAAAGCCATTGGGCCTTACAGTCAGGGAATCCTTTCAAAAGGATCCATTCTTTATGTTTCGGGCCAACTGCCCGTTGATCCCCAAACGGGAGAATTTCCCGCGGAATCCATAGAACAACAAACCCGTCAGTCTCTTGAAAACATCAAGTCAATTCTTCAAGGGGCCGATCTTGGTATGGAACATGTTGTGAAAACAACAGTCCTCTTAGCGGATATAGCTGATTTTGGTGCCATGAACGCTGTGTATGGGACTTATTTTGCGGAACCTTTCCCTGCTCGGGCAGCGTTTGAGGTTGGAGCTCTTCCCAAAGGCGCGCGGGTAGAGATTGAAGTTGTGGCAGTAAAGGAATAAGGAGACATTTTTATGAAATACAACTTTGATGAAGTCATCGATCGGAGTCAAAATCGTTCTTCCAAGTATGATGAGCGGGAAAAGGTCTTTGGAACTATGGATGTAATCCCCCTTTGGGTAGCGGATATGGATTTTCGTACGGCTCAGCCCATCATTGACGCATGCAGAAAGAAGGCTGAAGAAGGAATTTGGGGCTATACATCCCGTCCCGCAAGTTATTTTGAAGCTGTTAGGGAATGGGAAGAAAAACGCAATCAGTGGAATCCTGATACCCGTCTTATGAGTTGGGCCATCGGAGTTGTTCCCGCAATGGCTTCCCTGATCAAGCTTTTTACAAAAAAAGGAGACCGTATTCTGTTCCAGACGCCTGTTTATTCCGAGTTCTATGATATTACGGAACATACGGGACGAACTGTAGCGGAAACGCAGATGACCCGTACTGAAACAGGGTGGACCGTTGATCTTGAGGATTTTGAAAAAAAGGCAAAAGACGCTAAGGTGTTCCTTTTCTGCAATCCTCATAATCCTTTGGGTATCGTCTGGACAGCGGAAGACATCCAGAAGATGATGAAAATTTGCCAAAAATACGGACTTCTCGTCGTTTCTGACGAAATTCATTCCGACCTTATTTTCCATGGTAAGAAACATACTCCGACAGTTCTTGCGGCTCCCTTTTATAAGGATCATATTATTACCTGCGTATCGGCGACAAAAACCTTCAATTTAGCAGGACTTCAGGCGTCAACAACAATTTTTCCTGATGAGGATATGAAAGCCCGCTTTGACACCTATTGGTCCAGCATGGATATTCACCGTAACAATGCTTTTAGTTCTGTGGCTATGGAAGCTGCTTATCGTGAAGGGGAAGAGTGGTTGGAACAGCTTCTTGCCTACATTTCGGATAATTTTGATTTTGTTCGTTCTTATTGTAAAGAATATATTCCTGAAATCAAACCAAATCTTCCGGATGCAACGTACCTTATGTGGCTTGATTGCCGCGATCTTCATATGACGAATGATGAACTGGTGGATTTCTTCATCCATCAGGCAAAACTAGGACTCAATCCTGGTCATTCTTTTGGCCGCTCTTTAAGTGGTTATATGCGTCTTAATGTGGCTTGTCCTCGGAAGACCTTGGAAAAAGCGTTGGGGCAGCTGAAAAGAGCTGTGGAAAAAATCCGTAAATAAGTATCCAATATTTGTTCATCTATATATACTCAATCCAATTATATGCTGACCTATTTTCGTTGTCTTTGAATCGAGGGGAAGGATGACGGAAACGCTGAAAGAGAAAGGGAGAACAAAATGAACAAGAATGAGATTTGGAAGTCCTATCGCTTTCCTCTGATTCTTTTAGGAGGAATTTTTCTCGGAGCTCTCATTGGTGTCATCTGGGGAAAACAGGCCGCAGTCCTTAAACCTTTGGGGGATATCTTTATTAACCTGATGTTTACAATCGTAGCCCCTATGGTCTTTTTCTCTATTGCCAATGCCGTCGGCAGTATGCTGAATCTCAAACGATTAGGGAAAATCTTGGGCAGCCTTATCCTCACATTTGTAACAACGGGTCTTTTTGCAGCTGCTGTTGTTCTCATTGTGGTCAATATTTTCCCGCCAGCTAGTGGAGTTCAGGTTTCCATGCAGGGTGTTGAACTTGCAAAACCGATTTCCGCTGGAGAAATGCTTGTCAAAACACTCACTGTCGATGATTTTCCAAAAATTTTCAGCCGTTCCAATATGCTCCCCTGCATTATTGCCGCCATTTTCACAGGTGTCGCGGTTTCCATGAATGGCGGGCAAGATTCTCCTCTGGGAAAAGTCATTGCTAACATCAATTGTGTTATCATGACACTCATTGATATGGTCATGAAACTTGCTCCAATTGGTCTTGGCGCTTACTTTGCCAATCTCGTCGGAGAGTATGGACCCCAGCTTATTGGTCATTATGGGCGGACGATGCTCATCTACTACCCCATGTGTGTGTTCTATTTTGTCATCTTTTTCAGTGGATATGCTTATTATGCGGGCGGCAAACGAGGTGTCCGCGCATTTTGGAGCAATATATTGAACCCTGCCATTACGGCTTTTGGTACGCAAAGTTCCAATGCAACACTTCCAACAAGCATGATTGCCTGTGAAGAAATCGGCGTCCCAGAAGATATTTACGGCATTGTACTGCCTATGGGTGCAACGATGCACATGGACGGTTCGGTTCTTTCCTCCATCGTCAAGATTGCCTTCCTTTTTGGTATCTTCAACATTCCTTTTATTGGGGTTGATGTCTATATCAAAGCCATCATCGTTTCCATTTTGAGTGCCTTTGTTCTATCAGGAGCACCAGGCGGCGGTCTTGTTGGGGAACTTCTTATTGTAACGCTGTTCGGGTTCCCTCAGGAAGCTTTTCCCCTCATTGCAACGATTGGGTACCTCGTTGATCCTATGGCAACCTGCCTCAATGCCAGTGGTGATACCGTTGCTTCTATGATGATTACCCGCATGGTTGAAGGAAAAGATTGGATGGATAAAAAGCATGATCATAGCTGCAACTGTTCTGAATAGATAAGCTGAGCCTTGAAAGGAGATGTTTTTATGCAGATCAAAATCATTGGAAGTCATCAGTGTCCTGATACCCTCTATGCGCTTCATGTTCTTGCAGAAAAGGGGTATGAAGTTGATTTTGTTGACATTTTAGGAAGTCATGCCGGACTTAAGGAATACTTGACACTTCGTGAAACAGATGCACTTTATAAGGATATTTGTGGAACACAGCGTCTTGGCATTCCTTGCATGATTTTAGAGGATGGAACCAAGACCCTATCTCTCAAGGATTGTCTCAAATAGTTTACCCCCTACCCGCAAAAGTGTGAGATTTCTCTTTTGCGGGTTTCTTCTGTGATGACCTTGTGGTATTATCATGGCTGTACTTTCAGAAAGGATCGAAGCCTTATGCATGCATTGACGAGACTGATCAAAGAAGATATGAAACCTGCTTTAGGTGTAACTGAACCGGCAGCAATTGCCTTTGCTGTAGCGTTGGCGCGGAACCATCTGCCTGAAGAAGTGACAAGGGTAGTCCTTCACCTGACGAGCGGGCTATATAAGAATGCTTTTACTTGTGGTATCCCTAATACGACCCATGTAGGAAACGATTTTGCCGCGGCCCTTGGTTTGGTTGCGGCAGATCCGCAAAAGGAACTCCTCTGTCTTGACGGTGTAACGGAAGAAGATGTCAAGAAAGCTGAAGGGCTTGTCAAAAATGGGATCATCGATGTCATTATGGATCGCATTACAAGTCGTATTGAGATTCGCGCAGTAGTCATGGGGAAAAAACATGAGGCGGAAGTCGTGATTCGCGATGCCCATACTCATGTGGTAGAAATAAAAGAAGATGGAAAGACCATTTATTCAGCGGATAATCTTGCTCAGGCAGAAGAAAATGAAATTCCCTTCATCCATCGCTGCAGCATAGAGGACATACTGGACTACATAAAGACCGTACCCTATGAAGAAATCGCCTTTGTGAAAGAGGCGGTGATCATGAATCGGGCTTTGGCTGAGGAAGCTCTCCGGAATCAACAGACAACTTTTGCACGGACTTTAAAAGTCATGAATGATAATAAACTAGTTTCGGAGGATGCCATTCGAACCGCCAACTTGTTTTGCAATGCAGCTATTGAAGCCCGTGTGATTGGACTCAATCTTCCTGCTATGAGCATTACTGGATCAGGGGCCCATGGAATCATGGCAACTATGCCTCTATATGCCTATCAGCAAGTGTGGAATTTAACGGAAGAGGCGCTTCTTCGTTCGATTTGCCTTAGTTATCTTGTTTGTATGTACATCAAGGAATATTCGGGGAAACTCTCGGCCTTCTGCGGCTGTGCCATTGCAGCGGGAACGGGGGCGGCCTGCGGACTTGTCTATCTCATGGGCGGCGGCCATGACGAAATCCAAAAAGCAATTAGCAACATGGCAAGTTCCATTACCGGCATGATTTGCGATGGGGGCAACCAAGGGTGTATCATGAAGGGCATTACAGCAGTAGAACTTTCGTTCACATCGGCAGAACTTGCCATGCGGGGTCGCTATATCTTCAGTAACCATGGAATCAATGGTAAAACAGCAGAAGATACCCTGCGCAATATGGGCCTCATCGCTTCCCCTGGAATGGTGGAGACGGAAAAGACCATCATCGATATATTGAAGAAGAAACAAGAAGAAGGACGGGCCTAACGCCCGTAAGAAAGGACTTGGATATGGAACTGAAGAAGGCGACAAAAGAAGATGTTGCGGCCATTGCAGCCCTAGAAGCACGCTGTTTTCCCAAACTGGAGGCGGCGACGGAAGCTTCTGTAAGGGACCGGGTTGCGGTCTACCCGAATCATTTTCTGCTCTTATTTGACGGGACACGTCTGGTTTCGTTTGTCAATGGATTTGTGACGGATGAAAGGAATCTTACGGATGAAATGTATGAAAAGGCAGGTATGCATGATGAAAATGGGGCCTGGCAGATGATTTTTGGGCTTGATACGGATCCAGATTATCAATGTCAGGGTCTTGCTGCTAAGGTCCTTATGGCTTTTATTGAACAGGCCCGTAAGGAAGGCCGCAAAGGTCTTGTCCTTACCTGTAAGAAACGCTTGATTCATTACTATGCCCGTTTTGGCTTTGTCGATGAGGGGGTTTCGGGCTCAACACACGGAAATGTCGTGTGGCACCAGATGAGGCTCACCTTTGCCGTTTAGAATCAAGGCCTGAAAGAACATAAAGCCTTTTGGGTTCACCCTTGGTGACCTCGTGGTGTTATATCGTTCCTTATTCCGCCTAAGGCGGGGCATGGGGGTCTTTTCCTTAAGGGGTACCTTTCGGAAGAGACCCTTTTTCGCATTCCTTCGATGTTTTTTATTCTTTCTTTTCTATTTTCTCCATTGTAAAATAATGAGAAAGAACGAGGACGCATTATTTTATGAAAACGGTGCTTTTAGAAAGAGAGGGATGACAATGCAGACGGGATTTCCAGAAGTGAAGAAAAAACTTGGTTTTGGAGCCATGCGTCTTCCCATGATTGGGGAGAAAGTTGATCTTGCAGCTTTTTCAAAGATGGTGGATCTTTTTCTGTCGGAAGGCTTCAATTACTTTGATACGGCTCATCCTTATCTTAATGGTGAATCGGAACTAGCGCTCCGCGAGGCCTTGACGAGCCGCTACCCGCGGGAAGCCTACCTTCTTGCCAATAAGCTCACGGCCCCTTATTTTGATCAAGAATCAGATATCCGGCCTTTTTTTGAAAAACAGCTTCAATGGTGCGGCGTCAGTTATTTTGACTTTTACCTGATGCATGCCCAGAATCTTGGCAACTATGATAAGTTCCAGCGCTGCCATGCTTATGAGACCGCCTTTGCCCTTAAAAAAGAAGGCAAGATCCGCCATGTGGGCCTTTCTTTCCATGATAAGGCAGAGGTCTTGGAACGGATTTTGGGAGATCACCCGGATGTTGAATTTGTCCAGATCCAGATGAACTATATTGATATGGAAAGCACTGCCGTTGACGCAAGACGGGTTTATGAGACATGTCTCCGCTTTCATAAACCCGTGATTGTCATGGAACCCGTTAAGGGCGGGAGTCTTGTAAAGCTGCCGCCAAAGGCGCAGCATCTTTTCGATACCCTCCAGCAGGGCGCTTATCCCAAGGCGTCAAACGCAAGCTATGCCATTCGTTTCGTGGCAGGTCATGAGGGAATTTTCATGGTTTTATCGGGCATGAGCACGCTTTCCCAGGTGGCGGACAATACGTCTTTCATGAAGGATTTCAAACCTCTTACGGATAAAGAAAAAAGAACCCTAGACGGCGTTGTCGAAGTCTTCAGCCAGCTTGACGCTGTCCCTTGTACGGCGTGCCGCTACTGCATCGAAGAAAATCACTGCCCGAAGAAGATTCCTATTCCAGATATTTTTTCCCTTCTCAATTCCATGCGTGTCTTCAACAATCATAATGCCAATTTTTACTATGAAAATGTTGTGACAGCAAATGCAGGAAAGGCCAGTGACTGCATTCTCTGCGGTGCCTGCGAGCATGTCTGTCCCCAGCATTTGACGATTCGCAAATTCCTTAAGGAGGCGGCAGCGACGTTTGAAGAACCAAAGAAAGGATAATAAAACGTCACAGTGACAAGACAGACAGCATAAGGACCTGTAGTTCCCATGGTATAATGGCGCAAAAGCATGGAGGAGACGGGTCATGAAGAAAAAGGTCTTGATTGTTGTCGATATGCAGGAAGATTTTGTTTCAGGAAGTCTTGGTACCAAGGAAGCCCAGGCCATTGTGCCCCGCGTGGCAGAAAAAGCCGCCCATTTTGATGGAACGGTCATTTTCACCCTCGATACCCATGGGGCTGATTACCTCAAAACGCAGGAAGGCAGGATCCTTCCTGTGCCGCATTGCATCAAAGGAACGGCTGGTCATCGCCTTGTGCCGGAACTGGAGAATCTGGCGGAACGGCTTGGCGCGGAAAAAGTGGAAAAGGAAGCTTTTGGCTCCCTTGCTCTTGCTGGAAAGCTTGAAAAAGTGCGGGATACCATCGAGAGCGTCGAACTTGTGGGCCTTTGCACGGATATCTGCGTTGTTTCCAATGCCCTGATCATCAAGGCGGCCCTGCCCGAAGTGCCCGTCCTTGTCGACAGTCACTGCTGCGCTGGGGTTACGCCTCATTCCCATGGGGCGGCTCTGGAGACGATGCGGAGCTCACAAGTGAAAATTTTATGAGCCCTCAAGAAAAAATTGTCCCAAGGACAAGCACAAATCTACAAAACGTGATATAATGTCAAATTAGAAGTGGAGCGCCCAGCTCTTCATTCAAAAAACAAATAGGAGTGGTTAGGAATGCCTTTTATTGATCATCTGAAATCTCGCGTCAAACCGATTCAAAAGAGAATCGTTCTTCCGGAAAACAACTCTGACAGAGCCCTTAAAGCAGCTGCCATTGTTGCTCGTGAAGGATTTGCCAAGATCATCCTTGTTGGGGATCCTGAACAGCTGAACCGTGATGCCAAGAGACTGGGTGTCTCCTTTGAAGGCATTGAAATCATCAATCCTGCAACCTATGAACGCATGGATGAGCTGTGCGCTTATTTTGCAAAACGCCGTGAAAAGAAGGGCATGACCGTTGATAAAGCCCGCGAAATCATGACCAAGGACACGACCTTCTTTGGGGCTGGCTTGGTTGCCATGGGCGATGCTGACGGGTGCGTTTCTGGTTCTACCCGTACTTCTGCTGATGTTATCAAGGCAGGTCTCCAGGTTATCGGTGTCCGTCCTGGCAACAAGACTGTTTGCTCCGGCTTTATCGTCCTCAGCAACACCAACCTTGGTGAAGGCGGTAAACTGGTCTTCGGTGACTGCGGTGTTATCCTTGACCCGACAGCTGAACAGCTTGCTGATATTGCTACGAGCTGCGCCATCCGTGCCCGTTATACCCTGGGTATCAAAGATGTCCGCGTTGCCCTCCTGACCTATTCCACGAAGGGATCCGGCACTGGTGAATCCGTTGATAAGGTTCAGCAGGCTGTTGAAATCCTGAAACAAAGAAATGTCGACTTTGCTTTCGACGGTGAACTCCAGGCTGACGCTGCCCTTGTTCCTGAAGTTGGCGAAAGAAAAGCTCCTGGTTCCAGCGTAGCTGGCCATGCCAACGTCCTCATTTTCCCGAACCTTGCTGCCGCTAACATTGGCTACAAGTTGGTTGAACGCTTCAGCGGCGCTACCTGCCTTGGGCCTCTGGTTCAGGGTCTGGCTAAACCAATCCTCGACCTGTCCCGCGGTTGCTCTGTCAGCGATATCGTTGACGTTGTTGCTGTCTGCGCAAGCGATGCTATCCTTGCTGACAGCCTGAAGTAATTCCGGTTAAGAAGCTGCAAAAGCTGCAAGAAAATGGATTTTCATTTTCCTGCAGCTTTTTATTTTTTCGCCTTGTGTAAAAATTGTACTCTATTCTTACACAATTTTTACACAAAAAAGGGGACGTCACTCCAACTTCGTATTATAATAAAGAAAAAAGGAGGGGTGATGATGCCTTGTATCTACTGTGTGGAAGATGATGAGAACATCCGTGAACTTGTGGCCTATGCCCTGGAAAGCCAGCAGTTTGAGACACAGACATTTGCTGATGGGGAATCTTTTTATAAAGTCCTCGAAAAAAAGATCCCTGATTTGGTGTTGCTTGATATCATGCTGCCGGGCGAAAGTGGAATCGAAATCCTTAAAAAGATCCGGCATAAGGAGAGGACGGCAGACCTTCCGGTCATCATGCTGACGGCACGAACCAGTGAATATGATGTTGTCAAAGGACTCACCATTGGGGCTGATGATTATGTCACCAAACCTTTTGGCATCTTGGAATTGATTTCAAGGATCAGGGCCGTTTTACGCCGTTCCCACCGAGTGGAGAAACCTTCTGAGATGCTGGTGTGCGGGCCTGTCACCTTGGACCCCCTAAAGCATGCCGTCTCAGCTTATGGGGAAGAGGTAATGCTGACGGCCAAGGAATTTGAACTGCTCCACTATCTTATGATGAACGTGGGCATCGTGCTCCAACGGGAACAGATCATGGAATCTGTATGGGGCTTTACCTACGCCGGTGAAAGCCGTACCATAGACATGCATATCAAGAGCCTGCGTCAGAAGCTCGGTGAGGGAGGACAGATTATCAAGACAATCCGCGGCGTGGGATACCGGCTTGATGAGCCAGAATCATGAAAAAGAAAATCTTTTTGAGTCTTATTGGCATTGGAATCGGTGCAGCCCTATTGACGCTCCTTTTCCTGACTGTTGGCTTTTGGCGAACCCTTAGGGCGCAGACCATGACTGTCCTTCAAGACACCGTCACGGTTATTGCCGCTAAGGCAACCCGTACGGATGATATCATTGAGTTTATTGAGGAAACTGCTGAGGCTTCCAATCATCGCCTTCGCTTTACGTGGATTGGTCACGATGGGCGCGTTCTTTATGAAACGGATTACAGCGCTGCCCAAATGGAAAATCATGGCAATCGTCCGGAAGTTGTGCGAGCCCTTAAGGAAGTAGACGGCGTTGCTACGCGTCAGTCCGCTACCTTGGACCATATTACGTATTATGCGGCGCGGCGCCTGCCCGACGGATCGGTTCTGCGGGTAGCCATTCGTCAGGATACGGTTTACGCGGCCTATTTCAGTCTCATTCCCTATATCCTGATTTTTCTCGTCCTCATAGGCAGCGGCTGCTTTTTCGTTGCAACGAACCTGACCAAGCGCCTTCTTCGGCCACTTACAGAGACGGCCGATTACATGCGTGTCATGGGGACCAAACCCCTTGTGACAACGGATAAGGAAGTGGACATTCCGAAACTTCCAGCCACGTATCCCGAGCTGAGTCCCCTTGTCGATAAGATCACGGAACAAAGCCGTACCATCCAGGAATATATTTATACCTTGGAAGAAGATAAAAAGACCATCAAGCGGATCAGTCGGGAGCAGGAAAAGCTGCGACGCGAGTTTACAGCGAACGTCACCCATGAACTGAAGACGCCGCTTACAAGCATCCAGGGGTTTGCGGAAATGATGGCGGCAGGTATGGTGGGGAAAAAGGAAGACGTGACGCGTTTTGGTGCCCTTATCGTGAAGGAATCCAAGCGCCTTTTGGAACTCATCAACAGCATCCTCTTCCTCACAAAGATTGAAGGACCGGAAACACAGGACCTGGCCGTAGCCGTAAGCCTCAAATCCATTACGGAAAGTGTCGCAGGCTTTATGGAACCCGTGATTGCGGATAAGAAAATCCAGCTCCATCTTGCACTCACGGAGGATAAGGTCATGGGGCACAGCGATATGCTGCGCGAAGTGGTTCTGAACCTTGTCGATAATGCTGTAAAGTACAATCGCCCTGGTGGACATGTCTACGTAACGATGGAAAAAGCAGAAACCGGCAGGAACCTTCTTTTTACCGTTGAAGATACGGGCATCGGGATCCCCAAGGATAAACAGGACCGCGTCTTTGAACGTTTCTACCGCGTTGAAGAAAGCCGCAGCAAGCGCATAGGCGGTACGGGCTTAGGTCTTTCCATTGTCAAGCATATCATTGAACAGCATCATGGCACGATCGCCCTCACAAGCCGCGAACATTTCGGCACGAAGATTGTCGTGACCTTGCCCCTGTACCAGGAAGATAATCCCAAAGAATAAGGAAAAGTCGAAAAAGGCACGATGAAAGAATGAAAACAATCATTTTTTCATCGTGTCTTTTTTACATTATCGAGTCAGGATATCCCACAATTGTGGGTTGATAACCTTTTTTTACAGCCAATACTCGGAACATCTAAAAATCCTCTTTCGTGAAGTTGGCACGAGTATTTTGAAGCAGTCCGCGCTTTTGCCATGTTACGGCTGACCAAAAAGCGAATCTTGCAGTAAGGCTGTTCAAAGAGAAAATCAACCAATTCCTTGGAAGAGATGCGGGGGGCTCATTTTTGATTTCCTGTGCCATTTTTTTTCACAGAATGGATATCCTTTACTTTGCTGAGAGTGTGTTCAGCCGTCTGTTCAAAAGAGGTTTCACATCAGTAAAAAATGGACCCTACGCAGGTTGCAGCCAATGGGTCCATTTTCTTTGGTTCGATTCCTTTTTACCAGACTTTGCGGGCGCTTTTGCCGGGAATACCAAGTTTGGTACGGTATTTATTGACCGTCCGGCGGGCTACGGGAATGCCCATTGCGTTGAGCTTGTCGCAAAGGGTTTGGTCGCTCAAGGGATGGTGCTTATCTTCGTCATCAATGAGGGATTGCAGGGCAAGTTCCAAGGCTTCATCCGTTGTTTCCGTTCCTTTTTCCTCAGAGGCTTTGGCAGCCGTCCCGACAAGGAAGGCATCTGCTGGGTAAGCGCCCCAACGGCAGGCGATGACCTTATGGGAGAGGGCGCGGCTGATTGTGGAAATGGCAAAACCCGTATCATCCGCAAGATCCGCCAGTTTTAAGGGCACTTTATGTCCCGGCCCATAGCGGAAAAAGCGTTCCTGGTGCGTTGCAAGAGCATCGAGGACAACAGCGAGCGTATCTTCGCGGCTTTTTAAGAGGGCTTGAAGCTCTTTGGCCCTTTTGAGCTCTTTTTTTAGGTATTCCTTAACTTTGGGCCGATCCGAGTGGTCTAAGATCGACAGATATCCCTTGTTGATGACAAGCGTCCTGCCATAGGATGTTGACAGGGTGATTTTAAGCCCTTTTTCCGTCGTCTTGACGAAGGCATCTTCGTGGAGAAATTCCACGGGGCCTGCTTCACTAAAGGCGGTGCCGGGCTTGGGATTCAGGCTGCGGATGAGGTCCCGCGCCGCAAGAATTGCCTCTTTTGTCACGTTAAACCGGGAGGCAAGCTGGGGAATCCGATTCCTTGCAAGATCATCAAGCCCCTCTTCGATGATCTTTTGGGCAAGGGATGTGTCGCCTTTTTGCTGGGCAAGCTGCATGAGGAGACACTCTTTGAGGGAACGGGCTGCAACGCCGCAGGGTTCGAGATGCTGCACCTGTTGAAGGACGGCAAGGACCACTTCTTCCGTTGCGTCAAAGCGTTCTGCAACAGCGACAGGATCTTCCCTCCAATATCCGCTGGGATCCAAGGTGCCAGCAATGAAATAGGCAAGACGTGCTTCAAGAGGCGAGAGGGAAAGGCAACCAATCTGGTCATCCAAAAAGGCTTCCAAGGTCATTTCAAGGGCGTGGGCATTTTCCACAGGGCTTGAAGGGGGATCATCGCTGGGATCTCGCGCCCTTAGGTGCATGCGGCGCCATTCCGGTCCTTCTTCCCGCCATGTTTCCCGCTCTTCAGGGAAGTCAAGGAGGGGATTTTGCTCCACTTCCCTTGCCACAAAGGCATCCAGTTCCTCGCTCGTCATTTGGAGGAGGTTCATCTGCTGGATGAGGTGCTGCGTGAGCTGCTGTTTTTGGACCGGTTCAAGGGTCATGGATAAAGGCATGGCGAGGACTCCTTTCATAGGTTTTCTTCTTTTTATTATATCATGGGAGAGGGTGGACATTTGCATTTTTGTTTTCTTTTCGTTCCCTCTTTGACAGAAAGAGGGCTTTCATCTAAGCCAAAGGAAAGATTGGAGAAAGGAGCTGTTATGAACCTGCGCACCATGAAAAGCGCTGCCTTGATACAGTGCTTGGATTTTGGCTGGAGGGAAATCTTGACACCTATCCCTTCATCGATGCTCCCTATTTTGAGGACAATTTGACCTGTGTCAAGAGCCCTTTCCCTGAAGCGCATATGATTGCAGCTAAAGATGCAGGAATCATCCTTGGCTTCATTGATCTTATAAAAAGCTCTATTGAGGGTCTTTTTGTTGGGCTAGCATATCGGAAAAAAGGTAGGGGAAAGGCACTGATCGACGCTGTCAAAAATGAAGGGAGTTCACTCGCCGTTGCAGCTTTTAGCAAAAAGATGGGAGTCATCCGGGTCTATCAGCGGGAAGAATTCGTTCTTTTGCGGCGTAAAAAGGACTGTGGGACAGGCAAAGAAAGCCTCATCTTTTTCTTTATGCGAAAAAAAGATGTAGGGGACGCATAAAAAGGGTGTTTTTTTTGAAATCATAATTGTCTTGTCATATAAGTTGACAGGATATTTTCCAGAGCGTATCCTTTTTCTTGATATATCTTGTATACAAGATGCGAAAGAGAGCACGAGCATCAGGGAGGAAAACAAATGGAAGCGATTCAGGCATTTTTAAAAAAGAAGGACGTAGAAATTTCAACCAAACGATATCTCATTGATGCCATGGGGGCCATGGCACAAGGTCTTTTTTGTTCCTTGCTCATAGGGACCATCATCAATGCCATGGGCCTTCTTTTTGATATCCGTGCCTTAAAGATTGTCGTTGCGACCGTAGGCGGCATCAAGTATACGGTTGGCGGCCTTGCTATGGCCATGAGCGGACCTGCCATGGCAGTTGCCATTGGCCGCGCGCTGCATTGTCCGCCCTTGGTCCTTTATTCGCTTCTCACCGTAGGGTTTGCAACCAATGCACTGGGCGGCGCTGGTGGGCCTTTGGCGGTGCTTTTTGTCGCCATAGCCACAAGTGAAATCGGGAAACTGGCCGCTGGGGAAACAAAAGTCGATATCCTTGTAACGCCCCTTGTGACCATCGGTGTTGGTGCCACGCTCGCAGCTTTATGTGCGCCGCCCTTAGGGAAACTTGCGATGCAGACAGGGACTGTCATCATGTGGGCTACGGAATTGCAGCCCTTTCTTATGGGCATCCTTGTTTCCGTTTTTGTTGGCATTGCCCTTACCCTTCCGATTTCATCGGCTGCCATCTGTGCGGCCTTGGGCCTCACCGGTCTTGCCGGCGGCGCTGCTGTAGCAGGCTGCTCGGCTCAGATGATTGGCTTTGCCGTCCAGTCCTACCGGGAAAATGGAGTGGGCGGCCTGCTGTCTCAAGGTCTTGGCACATCCATGCTGCAGATGCCCAACATCGTTAGGAACCCGCGCATCTGGATTGGGCCCATCTTTGCTTCTGCCATAACGGGACCGCTGGCAACCTGTGTCTTTAAGCTGCGAATGGATGGAGCGGCCGTTTCTTCTGGCATGGGGACCTGTGGTCTTGTAGGACAGATTGGTGTATTTACAGGATGGATCTCTGATATGGCAGCGGGGACCAAAGCGGCGATTACGTCCTTTGACTGGCTGGGTCTTCTTTTTATTTCCTTTGTCCTGCCAGCCATCCTATCTCCCATCATCAATCAAGGCTGCTGCCGCCTGGGCTGGGTCAAAAACGGGGATATGAAACTTTGAGCTTATGGTGCTCCCTTCCATAAAGGAAAAAGGAGACTCCCTGAGGGGGCCTCCTTTTTGAATGAAGAAAAACAGCTGCAGAGTACTATCTGCAGCTGTTAACGGTTGCGTTGATGATGCTTATTTTTTTAGCATGTAGTCTGCCATGGCGGCTGCGGCTTTCTTTCCGGCACCCATGGCAAGGATGACTGTAGCGGCGCCGGTTGCGGCATCACCGCCAGCGTAAACGCCGGGAACAGACGTAGCACAGGTGTCATCGCTTGCAGCAACGGTACCTTTCTTCGTGCGGTCAAGATTCGGTGTATCGTCATAGCTCATGGGGTTGGGACGCGTCCCAATAGCCATGATGACCATATCAACCGGCAGTTCAAATTCGCTGCCCTTGATGGGTACAGGACGGCGGCGCCCCGAAGCATCCGGTTCACCCAGTTCCATCTTCTGGCAGACAAGGGAAGAAACGCGGCCTTTTTCATCGGCGCGGATTTCAACTGGGCTTGTAAGGAAGTTGAAGTGGATTCCTTCTTCCTTGGCGTGATGGATTTCTTCGAGTCGTGCTGGCAGTTCAGCTTCACCGCGGCGATAAACGATGTGGACATCGGCCCCCAGACGTTTGGCGCAGCGAGCCGCGTCCATAGCCACGTTGCCGCCGCCGACAATCGCTGCGGACTTACTTTTTAAGACCGGTGTGCTGCTCTTTTCATCATAGGCCTTCATGAGGTTGATACGGGTGAGGTATTCGTTGGCGGAATAGACGCCCACATGGCCTTCACCGGGAATATGCATAAACTGGGGCAGGCCGGCACCGGAAGCAATGAAGACAGCTTCATAGCCATGTTCCTTCATGAGTTCCGTAATGGTGAGAACTTTGCCGATGACCATGTCCGTATCAAATTTGACGCCCAGTTCCTTCAGTTTTTCAACCTGGGAAGCCACAATGGATTTTGGCAGACGGAATTCAGGAATGCCGTAGCTCAATACACCGCCCGCTACGTGGAACGCTTCAAAGACAGTTACGTCAAATCCTTTGCGGGCAAGTTCACCGGCGCAGGTAAGACCCGCCGGGCCGGAGCCGATGACCGCGGCTTTATGACCATTTTGGGGATCCACACAGATGATATCGGCTGCATGTTCAGCGGCCCAGTCAGCAACGAAACGTTCCAGGCGACCGATGGCAACCGGTTCATTCTTGATGCCGCGGACGCATTTGCCTTCGCACTGTGTTTCCTGAGGGCAGACGCGGCCCGAGATGCGGGGCAGGGCGTTAGCCGAAGAGATGATGTCAAAGGCACCGCGGAAATCGCCTTCAGCGACTTTGGCAATGAACTGGGGGATAGGAATCCCGACAGGACAGCCCGTGACACACAACGGCTTCTTGCACTGCAGGCAGCGCTTTGCTTCGTTGATGGCTTGTTCTTCCGTATAGCCCAGGGCTACTTCCTTGAAATTATGGTTTCTCACGTCCGGTGCCTGGGTCGGCATGGGCGTCTTTTCAGCTTGCATGTTGATACTCATTTGCGGACCTCCCCTGTGAGATTGCAGATGTGTTCTGCTTCTTCCTCGCGACGCTCCGTTTCGAAGGCCTGGTAGGTGCGGTTGCGTTCGATGGCTTCATCAAAATCAACCAGATAGCCGTCAAAGTCCGGTCCATCGACGCAGGCAAACTTCGTTTCACCGCCAACAGTGACGCGGCAGCAACCGCACATACCCGTTCCGTCAATCATGAGGGGGCACATGCTGATCATGCAGGGAATGTCATACTTCTTGGCCATGAGGGTCGCAAACTTCATCATGGGAAGGGGCCCAATGGCAAAGATCTGATTGAACTTGACGCCGCTTTTGATGAGTTCTTCGAGCTTATTGGTGACAAAGCCATGGTAGCCGAAGGAACCATCATCGGTACAGGTATGAAGATCGGTACAGGCTGCTTTCATTTCATCTTGGAGAATGACACGTTCTTCATTTCTGAATCCAGCAATGAGATCAACTTGGTTGCCAGCCTCATGAAGACCGCGGGCAACCGGCAGGGCAATGGCGCAGCCAAGACCGCCGCCTAACACGGCAACACGGCCATAGCCCTCAACAGGGGTCGGTTTGCCAAGGGGACCTGCCATATCGGCCAGACAGTCGCCTTCATTCAAAAGATCCAGTTCCATCGTGCCAGCACCGGCTTTTTGGAAGATGACCGTAATGAGTCCGTCGTCATGGCTGGAAATGGTGAGAGGAATCCGTTCTGCTTCTTCGTTCGAACGGAGAATGATGAATTGGCCCGGTTTTGCTTTGGCAGCAATCCAGGGAGCATAGACCGAAATCGAGCTCATTTCAGGGTTCAGCACCCTTTTGTGGATGATTTCAAACTTCTTAGGCATGATCTCTCCTTTTGTGACTGTACAGCCTGCAACGGGAAGGCAGGCCCAACCTACAAAGGCGTAGGCGCGGGTCTGCCTTATTTGCGCAGGATCATGTCACGCTTTAAAGATGGATTTAAAACGTATCACGACGCTTATTTTACTATTTTAATCCTTATCGACGATTCCCGCAATGATTTTAGCAAATTCCTTCTTCTGGGCGATGTTTCCCTGGCGCGCAATCATGATGCGCTGGGCCTGCGGAGAGCCGGCACCGTGGAGAGATTCCGTGCGGTAGCCTACGGCGGCGCTGCCAAGACACATGTTTTCGATGAAGCGCATGATGCGCTGCCGTTTTTCCGTTGGGATGTCATCGCGGCCAACAAAGAACTTCTTGCAGATTTCTCCAATGGTTTCCCCATTTTTGCCGACAACCATATCGGACTTGAAGTCCTTTTCGCTTGGCATGGTGACCATGACACCGCCGGCGATATCTTCGGCAAGACGGACGATTTCATAGGGGAAACGGGTGACGTTCTGCTTGCAGACGTTGGCAAGCAGCAGGTCAATCTGGTAGTTCCCGGCCTTCGTGGCGCAGCCTTCGCAGGAGCAGGCAAGACCACAGCTAAAGAGCGTTTCGTTGAGGTGGGTCATTTCAATGAGTTTATCCTTGATATGGCTTGCCTTTTCAACGCCGTTATATTCAGCGGCAAGGGCAGCGGCACCGATGAGGACGTCGCCGACACCGACTTTGCAGCCACCGTAGGACTGACGGTGGTAGCCAGCAAAGCGTTCAACCATCATGCCGGCAAATTCTGTTTCGCCATTGAGGAAGATCATGTCATTAGGGATGAAGACGTGATCGAGGACGACCAGGGCTTCCTGACCGCCAAATTTTGCGTTTCCAAGATCGATGTTGGCGCCGTCTTCCATCTTGCGGGTATCGCAGGACTGACGGCCATAGACCATGTAGAGGCCTTCGGCGTCGGTCGGGCAGGCAAAGCTGACGGCCCAATCCTTATCGGCTTCCTTCATGGAGATGGTGGGCATGAAGATGTGCCAATGGGAGTTGATGGAACCTGTCTGGTGAACCTTGGCGCCGCAGACGACAATGCCGTCAGGACGGCGTTCCACGACATGGACGAAGACGTCCGGGTCTTCTTGTTCATGAGGCGCCTTGGAGCGGTCCCCTTTAGGATCCGTCATGGCGCCGTCTACGGTCAGGTCATTATCCTGGACGTAGATGAGGAACTTCTTGAAGTTTTCGTGGTAATGGGTGCCATATTTTTCGTCGATTTCATAGGTCGTGGAGTATACGGCGTTGAAGGAGTCCATACCGACGCAGCGCTGGAAGCAGCTGGCTGTTTTCTGACCGAGAAGTCGCTGCATCTTGACTTTCTTGATGAGGTCTTCCGGGGACTGGTGCAGATGGGTGAAACGGTTGATGGTGTGGCCCGTCAGGTTGCTCGTTGCTGTCATGAGGTCCTTATATTTTGGATCCTGGGCCAGGGCATAGGTCATGGCAACGCAGTTGATGGACGGACGAATGATGGGATGGTCGACCCAGTTGTCGATTTTTTCCCCAAACATATAGACTCGAGTCTTCAGTTTGCGTAGGCTTTCAATGTATTCACTGGCAGTCATGAGTGTCATGATGGGTTTTCCTCCTTTAGGAAAAGGGGGCCCGCCGCCAAGGAGGTGGCAGGCCTATAAGAAAGTTATGGAATCGGCTTGTTAGCGGCCCGCAAGGATTTCGTAGCGGGCAAGACGTTTCTTGGCATCAGCTTCAGCTTTTTCATAGAAGGCTTCTGCTTTATCCGGGAAGGCGAGTTTTAGGGAAGCATAGCGGTTCTGGCCCATGAGGAAGGCCCGGAAATCGCCTTTTGGTGCTTTCGAATCGAGGGTGAAGGCATTTTCTTCCGTTCCGACTTTTTCCGGATTGTAGCGGTAGAGCTGCCAGTAACCAGCTTCGACGGCTTTCTTTTCTTCGGCTTGGCTGAGCCCCATGCCGCACTTCATGCCATGCTCGATGCAAGGGCAGTAGCAGATGACGATGGAAGGACCGTTATAGGCTTCAGCTTCGCGGATGGCTTTGAGGGTCTGGTTCGGGTCGGCGCCCATGGCCACTTGGGCAACATAAACGTAGCCATAGCTCATGGCCATCATGCCCAGGTCCTTCTTCGCTGTCGGTTTACCACCGGCAGAGAATTTAGCGACCGCACCGGCACCGGTTGCCTTGGAGGACTGACCGCCCGTGTTGGAGTAGACTTCCGTATCAAGGACAAGAATGTTGATGTCTTTGCCGGAAGCAAGGACGTGGTCCAAGCCGCCGTAACCGATATCGTAGGCCCAGCCGTCACCGCCAAAGGCCCAGACGCTCTTTTTAGCGACAAATTCCTTGTTTTCGCGGATCATGACCGCTTCCGGTTCGGTGACGCCTTCAAGTGCAGCGAGAAGATCGTCGCTGACCTTGCGGGACCGTTCCTTGCTGTCCGCATCCTTAAGGTAGGCTTCGCAGGCTTTTGTGGCAACACCCTTATCAAGGAGTGCCTTGACGGCATCTTTCAGTTCGTTGCGGATGGAATCCTGGCCGAGGAGATAGCCATAAGCATATTCGGCGTTGTCTTCGAAAAGGGACATGGCCCAGCTTGGTCCAAATCCTCTCTTATCCGTGCAGTATGGGGAGCTAGGCGTGGAGCCGCCGTAAGCAGAAGAACAGCCCGAAGCGTTCGTGATGTACATGTGGTCACCAAACAGCTGGGTTACAAGCTTGATGTACGGCGTTTCGCCGCAGCCAGCGCAGGCCCCGGAGAATTCGAAATAAGGTTTGGCAAATTGGGAAGCCTTGATGGATTTATCGCTGACGGCATCTTTCTTGATGGAAACGGTATCGACGGCATAATCCCACAGCGGAGCCTGAGGCAACTGGGTTTCAAGCGGCTTCATGACGAGAGCTTTTTCCTTGGCTGGGCAGACATTGACGCAGCTCCCGCAGCCCGTGCAGTCAAGCGGAGAGACCTGCATGCGATATTCGTAGGCAGCAAGGGCTGGACCGATGGCTTTCTTCGTTGCAAAACCGGCAGGAGCAGCGGCCAGTTCCTTTGCATCAACGAGGATCGGACGAATGGCTGCGTGCGGGCAGACGAGGGCGCACTGGTTGCACTGGATGCAGTTTGCTGTCTGCCATTCAGGTACTTCCACGGCAGCTCCGCGTTTTTCGTACTTCGTCGTGCCAGCAGGCCAGGTCCCATCTTCGAGCCCGTACTTGGTCATGGTCGAAACGGGGAGGACTTCACCTTCCTGACGGTTCATGACGTTGACGACTTCCTTGATAAAGGCTGGGGCTTTGTCTTGCTTGGGAGCATCCTGAGCATCTTTCCAGTTTTCGGGAATAGTGACGCTGTGGAGCTCGTTGATGCCGTGATCGATGGAGGCATAGTTCTTATCGACAACAGCCTGACCCTTCTTGATAAAGTAGGTCTTATAGATGGCTTCCTTCATGGCCTTGACGGCTTCTTCCACAGGAATGATGCCAAGGAGCTTAAAGAAAGCAGCTTGAAGGATCGTATTGGTGCGGTTGCCAAGGCCGATGGAACGAGCAATGGCCGTTGCGTTGATGGTATAGAATTTGGCTTTTTTGGCATAAAGGGCGCGCTTCATGGAAGCAGGCAGGTGCCGGTCAAGGTCTTCATCGCTCCAGGCGCAGTTAAGAAGGAATGTGCCGCCTTCTTTGAGGTTCTTCACCATATCATATTTTGTCACGTAGCTCGGTGTATGGCAGGCAACAAAATCTGCGGCCTGGATGAGGTACGGGCTGCGGATGGGGTTCCTGCCAAAACGCAGGTGACTCTGAGTAAGACCGCCCGATTTCTTGGAATCATAGACGAAGTAGGCTTGGCAGTAGAGGTCCGTCGTGTGGCCAATAATCTTGATGGAGTTTTTATTGGCGCCGACCGTCCCGTCAGACCCCATGCCCCAGAATTCAGCGCTCATCTGACCTTCCGGTGCCGTGTGGATGGCCTCGGCCTTGGGTAGGCTCGTATTCGTCACATCATCGACGATACCAATGGTGAAGTCATTTTTTGGTGTGTCAAGGGCAAGATTCTTATAGACGGCAAGCATCTGATCCGGCGTCGTGTCTTTGGAAGAAAGACCATAACGGCCGCCGACGATGGTGACATCGGCGCCTTTTGCCTTGTAGAGGCTGCTGACATCTTGGTAGAGCGGTTCGCCCATGGCGCCCGGTTCTTTCGTGCGGTCCAAAACAGCAATCTTCTTGACCGTTTTCGGCATGGCTGCAAGGAAGCGGTCTGCTGCGAAGGGACGATAGAGGTGGACAACGAGGAGACCGACCTTTTCGCCTTTGGCCGTGAGAAAATCAACCGTTTCCTTGGCCGTTTCCGCACCGGAACCCATGATGACAATGACCCGTTCCGCGTCAGGAGCACCATAGTAATTAAAGATACGGTAATCACGTCCCGTCAGTTTGTTGATGACATCCATGTAGTGCTCAACAGCATCCGGAATGGCGGCAAAGCGCGTATTGCAGGCTTCGCGGCACTGGAAGAAGATATCCGGGTTGACGGTGCAGCCGCGGGTGGCTGGATGTTCCGGATTGAGGGCGTTTTTGCGAAAGGCCTTGATGGCATCGTAATCAACGTAAGGTCTCAGGTCTTCGTAATCGAGGGCGTCAATCTTTTGGATTTCGTGACTCGTACGGAAGCCATCGAAGAAGTGCAGGAAAGGCATCCGGCAGTGGATGGCTGCTAAATGTGCTACAGCACCGAGGTCCATGACTTCTTGCGGACTCGTTGAAGCCAGCATCGAAAAGCCCGTATTGCGTACGGCCATGACGTCGGAGTGGTCTCCAAAGATGGAGAGAGCATGCGCACTCAAGGTACGGGCCGATACGTGGAAGACGCCAGGGAGCATTTCGCCGGCAATCTTATACATGTTCGGGATCATGAGGAGCAGCCCCTGGGAAGCCGTGTAGGTTGTCGTCAGGGCGCCGGACTGCAGGGAACCGTGAACAGTACCGGAAGCACCGCCTTCGGACTGCATTTCAACAACGTGGACAGGCTGACCGAAGAGGTTCTTTTTACCGTTGGCCGCCCATTCATCGACATGTTCCGCCATCGGGGATGACGGGGTGATGGGGTAGATCCCAGCCACTTCTGTGAAGGCGTAGGAAATGTAGGCCGCAGCCTGGTTCCCATCCATGATTTCGATTTTCTTGGTCATGATACATCCTCCCTTAATAATGGATTTCATAGCGAAAGCGAAAGCCGCTTTCGGAAAAGTCCACCTTTGTATCTTGTTACTTCATTTATACCCGTTTTGTCCTTTTGATGCTTTGCACCCCATCACATATTTTTTGCACTTTTTCACCCTCTCTTCAAAGAAAGAAAATGCAAAAAATTTGACAGATCCTTTCCCCGTCTTATATTGGATGCTTTTTGAAAAGGGAAGGGCCATTTTTGCGATACCTGAAAATTGGCAAATAAATTGCGTGTTTCCGCAAAGAGTGCAAAAGAGAAGTTCACTATAATTAAGGCAACAAAAGGCAAGGAAGACAAATCCAAGCCAATGGACCGGAGAGCCGGTACCAAATAAAGGAGGAACGAACAAATGGATATGAGCTATTTGAAAGACATGCCAATTGCTGTACTGGGTGGCGGTGCTGTCGGCAAGACGATGGCTGCTGACTGTGCCCTTGCAGGAAAGGAAGTCCGCATCTGGGATCAGCCGAGATTCGCTAAAACGAATTTCCTGAACATTGAAAAGACGGGCATTACCCTTTCGGGCAACCAGTTCAGCTTCTTTGGTTACACTCGCAAAGGAACGGCCAAAGTTGCCCTTGCAACCGATGACATGGCAAAAGCTGTCAAGGGTGCTGGCATCATCATCGTGGCAACTGTTGCTATCGCTCACGAAGGCATCTTCCGTGAATTGATTCCTCTTCTCGAAGATGGGCAAGTCATTCACATCCTGCCGGATAACTGCGGTAGCCTCGTATTCCGCAAACTAATGCGCGAACTGAAATGCACTAAGAAAGTCATCGTTGGTTCTTGGTACACCGCTCCTTACGGTATCCGTGTTGTGAAACGCGGCGGCGTTACGACCAACGAATGCAAGGTTGAAGACCGCATCACCACGATCCGCGGCTGCGCCCTGCCGACCAAAGATAACGAAGCTTTCATGGCTTCTGCTTACTACATTCCTGCTTTTGGTGCCATCATCGACGCAGAAGGCGAAGTCACCATCTCCAAGAAGGGGGAGGAATTCCACCACGGATTTGTAACAGGCAACACCGTCATGGATATCAACTTGTCCAACGTCAACCCTGTTATCCACGTTCCTGGCACGGTTCTGGCCGTTTCCACCATGCAGAACTTCGACACCGTCCTGGGGCAGGAAAAGAAGAACTACTCCCTCTATGGGTTCGGTGCTTGCCCGGCTATTGCTGAAGTCCAGGCTGCTTTCTGGGAAGAAGAAAAAGCCCTTGCCAAGGCCATGAGCATCGACCTTTGCACCGTAAACTATGAAGACTTCTTCTCCCGTACCACCATGTATGGGAAAGAATACATGGGTCCTGACTTCGCTGTACCGTATGAAGAAAAATATGAAAACTTCTTCGGCGATGGTCCGTTCGACCTGGAAAACCGGTACATCACGGAAGACGTTCCAGTTGGCTGCTACCTCATGAGCCAGCTCGGCAAGAAATACAATGTACCGACCCCGATCATCGACTCCATGATCCTTCTTGCAAGCACCATGCTAAAACGGGATCTGGCTGCCGGCAGCAAGTACACGCTGGATTACCTCGACATTGGCCATATGACGGATGCTCAGCTCCAGAAGTACCTGCGCGAAGGTGAATTCACGCCGAAAGCATAATCCATGACTGCAGTGCACCCTTTGGGCTGCCTCTAGCGCGTTGCAAAAATGGGGAGGGCTGTTAACGGAAAGGCTCTCCCCACTTTTTAATGAAGCCAAAATCCTGCCTTCACAATTATTCTAAGGGACTTCCATCGTAAGGAGCCTTCACTCTTTCTTTTTACTATAAAATATACAGAAAATTAGCAATTATTATACAAATAGAAACCTGAAAAATTCTTCACTAGACCCGTAAATAATCTTCTCAGAAGGCCTGCTGCATTGAGCGCGATTCTATAGAAATAGAGAAGGCGGCCTCTTCTATTGCCTCTTCACTTTACCTTAATAAAGAAAAAGATGCACCCCGTACGCAACAGGGACCCTGACTAACTGAATATGGTTCTCCTAGGAAGCCCTAACTGGTAACAAGGGAAAGAAGCGACTCGCTGACGGAATTTCTTGAGGACGCCCTTTCCTGGGACCGAGAGGTTCCACTTGCTGCCAGATGTGGCTTTCCTATCTGTCAAAGAAATGAGGAAAGTTTATGTCTGATTTCATTATGTGGTTAGATAACCTGATTTGGTCCACCCCTCTGATCATCTTGACATTTGGTTCGGCTTTGATTTTCTGCTTTGCCATGAAATTTGGCAATATTACGAAGATCCCTCTTCAATGGAAGCTCCTCCGCTCGGGCTCAGGTTCCATGGAAGGACTGTCTCCTTTTGAAACGTTCTGTTCCGTTGTTGCCTACAGTGTTGCCGTCGGCAACATCGGCGGTGTCATGGTAGCTATCCTCTATGGCGGACCGGGTGCAGTCTTCTGGATGCTCGTAACGGCCCTTGCTACATCGGCTGTCTCCTATACGGAAAACAGCTTAGGTCAGATCTACAAGATCCGTCAGGATGGCCAGTACCGCGGCGGCCCCTATTTCTATATGGAGCGAGGCATCCGCCATAAGGCCTTGGGTAAGTTTATGGCCATTGTTTTTGCCCTGTTCTGCAGCATTGGCGTACCAATCCTTGTAACGGGACCGAGCGCCAACAATATTGCCATGGCTTTTGAAAACAGCTTTGGCGTTGCCCGGCCTGTTACAGGCGGCGTCATTGCTCTCCTGCTTTTTGCTGTTATTTCTGGCGGAATCCGCCGCATTGCCAAGATTTCGACTATTATCGTTCCCTTTATGACCATTGGTTACTGGGTCCTTGCCATCTACGTCATGGTTGCAAAGGCTGATGCCTTTATGCCGACCATTCGGATGGTCCTTGACAGTGCTTTTGATTCGGGTGCTGTCTTCGGTGGCATGATGGGAACTGCTTTTTCCTACGGCGTCAAACGTGCTGTCAATTCTTCCGGCGCTGGCTTTGGTGAAACGCCGCCTTCTGGTGCAACGGCAGAAACGCCGCATCCTGCCACCCAGGGCCTTGTCAACTCGTTTTCCGTTTATGTTGACGTCCTTGTCTGCTTCTGTTCCGGCATGATGGCCCTTGTTACGGACTGCTTCAACGTCCTTGGACCTGATGGAAAGGCTTATATGTATGTTGGGTCCGGGTCTTCTGCCATGGCCGAACAGGCAGCAACCAATACGGCGGGTGTTGTCTGGGTCCAGGAGGCGGCCAAGACCGCTTTTGGTGCTGGCGGTTCCCTTGTTGCCATTGCCCTTACCTGTTTTGCTTATTCCACTTGTATTGCTTACTACTATGAAGGCGAATCGGGTCTTGCTTATTTGATGAAGGATACTCATCCCCATCTGCGTAAGACAGGAATTTGGATCATTCGTATCTTGATGCCGATTTTCTTCTTCGTGTGGGCTAACGTAACGGCGACGACGGCGTGGGCCATCAGTGAAGTCATGTTTGGCCTCATGGCCTGGTTCAATCTCATCGCCTTGCTCCTACTCCTGCCTGTTGTCAAGAAAACCTATGATGACTATATTGCGCAGCGTAATGCCGGTGTGGAAATGCCTTATTTCAATCCGGAAAAACTGGGGATTGAGAACTGTGACCTTTGGATGGATATCAATAAAGATCGTATTGACGCGGACACAAAAAAAGAATGTGTGATCAACCAGCCATAAGGCACTGACCATTTGGAGGGCTTTCTTGATGCCGGACGGGCGTGAAGGAAGTCCTTCTTTTCATCAGAAAGGAAAAACTTAAAATGACAACGGTCCACGAATTCTATGAGCACCTTGATGCTCTTTACGAAAAGGGCGACGCGGCAGGTGTGGAAGCCTATCTAACGGGAATTGCAAACAGCACCTATGAAGAGGGGAGAGAATCTGACCTTATGCTGTCAGCCTTAAATGAACTGGGCTCCTTTTACCGCGGCCGCAGCTATTATGAAGCGTCCTATGCCGCTTTTATGAAGGCAAAGGAAATCCTTGATGATCGGGGAGAGACGAGGGGCGTTCCTTATGCAACGCTTCTCATTAATCTTGCGGGCACAAAACGGCTGGCCAAAGATTACAGCGGTGCCAAAAGCCTTTATGACGAGGCCATGGAGATCCTGACTGAGGCGGGGGAGAAGGAATCCTATGCCTATTTATCCTGTCTCAATAACCTTTCCATTCTTTATCAGGAAATGGAACGCCCTAAAGAAGCCGCGGCTGCTCTTGAAGAGGCCTTGGCACGGCTCATGAAAGTAAGTGATCGCTTTGAAGAACGGGCCATTACGTGCTGCAACCTGGGCATTCTTTATGCAGGTATGGACCAGGACGACGAGGCACTGCGAGCTTACAAGATGGCTAAATCCTCCTATGAAGCCTGTCCGGAAGAAGGTCGCGTCCATTATGGAGCGGTCCTTAACGGTTTAGGCAGCCTTTATACCAAAAAAGGGCAGTATGACCTTGCTCTTCGTCACTTTGAAGACGCAGCAGATTGGGTCAAACGCTTTTTCGGAGAAAATGAGGAATATGGCATTACCTTTCAAAATCGGGGCACCCTTTACGAAAAAATGGGGGAACGCGAAAAGGCAGCCGCCTGCTGCCTTATGGCAGGCGCTATTTACGAAGCTCTATGGGGCAAAAATCACCGTAAGGTGAAGAAAATGAAAACCCTTGCGTCACGCCTTACGGGAGAGATGCTATGATGCAGGGACTTGCTCTTTCGCACCGCTTTTGGGAAGAAGTGGCTCGTCCTAAAATCGAAACGGATCTTCCTGACGTGCTGCCCCACCTTGCGGCGGGCCTTTGCGGCGAAGGGTCCGAATGTTTTTCTTTTGATGACGCCATTTCCCGGGACCATGATTGGGGCCCCGGCGTCATGCTCTTTCTTGAGAAAAAGGACGCCCCCCAATGGGAAGAACGGCTTCGTCAGCTCTATGCATCCCTTCCCAAAAGCTTCCTTTGCATGCCGCCTCGGCGGGAATTGGACGGTCCTAAGAGAGTTGGCGTCCTTATTATAGAAGTTTTTTTTCAGCGCTTAACTGGATTTGAAAAAGGACCCCAGACCTTGGCGGACTGGATGCACTGCGATGAAGCGCGTCTTTCCATGGCTGTAAACGGGTCCCTGTTTTATGACGCACCGGGAGCGATGACAGAAACAAGGCACCGGCTCAAAACCGCCTGCCCCCGCGATGTGTGGTTGACAAAGATGGCCCATGACCTATTTTATATGGCTCAAGCGGGGCAGTATAACTATCCTCGCTGCACTGCCCGGAAAGACCTAGGAGCCATGACTTTTTCCAAGAGTGGATTTCTCTTTTCTGCTATGCAGCTGATCCATCATTTGAACCACGCCTATGCGCCTTTTTATAAATGGCTTTATCGGAGCGTAGGTACCCTTTCCGAAACGTATGGCACGCTGCCTTTATTTGAAGACCTTCTTATGACGCAGGACACAGAACGGTCCATGGCCCTCATGGAAGCAATTTCAGGAAGACTTTCCCGCGCCTTGATGGATGCAGGACTTGTTCCGGAAGGCGTGGGGACTTTTCTTACAGAGCATGCACTTTACGTACAGGCAAAGATCAACGACGACGAGCTGCGCCGCCGCAATATCATGGAGGAACCAAGACTATGGAAAAAATGAAACTCATTCAGCGCCTCATTGAGCGGGAATGGACTCTTTTTGATAAGGTCCGTAATATCGGCGGACGGGCGTCCTGCCAGGATGATCGGAAAACCTTCTTCATCATGAGGGGCAGCCAGTTCCTTTCCTGGAATGTGCCCCTTCTGGAAAGTTATGAAAACGATTTAAGGGCAGCTCAGGCAGAAGGACGTAACCTTCTTGCCGAAAAATACGGGTATATGATGATGTGGACCTCGCCTAAGGAATTTAAGGAAGTGCGGGATCTGCTGCCTCAAGTTACAGATGAAAAGAAAGGACGCGTCCTGCGCATTGCTGCCATCCATATGGACTGGCAGAAAGAAATCGCTAAAAAATACCCGGCCCTTTCCCAAAAAGGCAGGCGCATTACCCAGGACGGGAGTGCTGATACAGCCTTTGAGACTTATCTCAAAGGAGAGCTCCTGACTTATTCAGAAGCGACCTTGGCCCTTTATGAGGCCTATCTCATGGGCTGCCTGGAAAAAGACGTCAACCTGAACGAAGAAATTCTGCGGGCAACGGTCCATGCTTATGGGTATGATTCCCTGCGGGATGCTGAAGAAAAACTCTCCCATTAGCCTTGATAAATCCAAGGGTGCAAATAAATGGGCAGGGAATATGCTGCTCCAACTGAAGCGCAAAATAGTTTGCATGCAAAAAGTGCAAAATTAGCATAATAGGGAGCTGTTTAGAAAGAACCTTAAGAAAAGAAACTGCACAAAATGATATAGATAAAAAACCGAGAAGGCGCAAGTAGACTGATAATTCCGACTCTTACACCTAGAAACGGAATAAAAAATATGAGAATTGGCATAAGATTTGCTACGTAATAAGGTAGATGAATGGAGTCATTTAAAGATTTCCCTGGGAAATCACGTTATTGCAGGAAAAGGGAGGCATTATTATGGCAAAAGAGTACATGAAACGAATTGAGGCATTGCGTCAGCAGTACCTCCAAACCCGCGTTGACATGGACGTTTACGACGCAGCGTTCTTTACAGAGGGGTTCAAGGAGATGGAAGGGCAGCCCTGGATCATCCAGCGCGCCAACGGCTACTACAATGTATGCGCCAAGAAAAACATCTATATCCAGCCTCATGAACTGCTGGTCGGAGGTGTTGGCTTTAAACCTCGCTGCGGCATCCTGAACCCGGACAGCGCTTCTGGCGTCATCGTAAAAGAACTGGACACGATCAGCACCCGTCCTTTCGACCCCTTCTACCTGAGTGAAGAAGGGAAGAAAGTCTACACTGAAAAAGTCCAGAATTACTGGAAAAATAAATGCGTCTTTGACCGCTGGAACCTCATGCTTCCAGAAGATGCCAAACGGCTGCGTGCCAACGGCGCCATCTTCATCGACCGTAAAGCTGTTCGCGGCTATGGCGAAAACACGCCGGGCTGGATGCGCATCCTCACCAAGGGTCTTGCTGCAATCCGTAAGGAAGCAGAAGATGCCCTGGCTAAACTGGACGATGCCAACCCGGGCGACCTTGAAAAGAGCTTCTTCTATAAAGCAGAAATCAAAGCTGCTGACGCTGTCATCCTGCTGGCCCACCGTCATGCCGATCTTGCTGAAAAGATGGCCGCTGAATGCGACGATCCCGTTCGCAAGGCTGAACTTTTAAAGATTGCTGAAGTCACCCGTCACGTACCGGAATATCCGGCCCGCACCTTCTATGAAGCCTGCCAGAGCATCATTTCCTATGAATATGCCTGCTTCATGGAACAGAATGCTTCGAGCTATAACTTGGGCCGACTCGATCAGTACCTTTATCCGTACTATAAGAAAGACAAGGAAGCGGGAATCCTCACGGATGACGATGCTCAGGAACTTCTTGACTGCCTGTGGATCAAAGTGGCTGAAATGTCCCTTTTCCAGGATGAAGTTACAGCTCAGTATGCCGCCGGCTACTGCATTACGGTCCAGACGAGCTGCGGCGGTATTGACCAGTATGGCAACGACGCCAGCAACGAATTGAGTTACATGATGATTCAGGCCACGGAAGATGTTCGTTTCAAGGAACCGAACATGGCCATGACCTACAGCATTTCCAAGAACCCTGATTCCCTGCTCCGTAAAGCCATCGAATCCATCGGCATGGGCCTTACGATGCCGGCCATCTACTCCAACGATGTAGGTATCCAGATGCTCCAGAACAAGGGCATTCCTCTTCGTGAAGCTTGGAACTGGAACCCCTGCGGTTGCGTAGAAACGAACCTGTCTGGGAAGATGAAGCAATATACGGACATTGCCGATATCAATATGGGTGCCATGGTTGAATTTGCTTTAAATGACGGCAAAAGCCGCATTACGGGCGAACAGGTCTCCATCCACACAGGGGATCCGAGAAACTTCAAGACCTTTGACGATTTCTTTGCTGCCGTGAAAAAGCACATTGACTATGCCGTTGATGTCATCGTGAGCTGCAACCAGCTCCTTGATTACCTGAGCATGAACTATCGCCCTGTTCCGACCCTGTCTCTTAGCTATGAGCACTGTATGGAAGTCGGCAAGGACTACAGCCAGCCAGGCGGTGCCCAATACAATGCTGGCGGCGGTGTCATTACAGTTGGTCAGGCTGATATCATCAACTCCATCGCTGATGTGAAGTACCTTGTCTTCGATGAAAAGAAGATCTCCATGGATACTCTCATCAAGGCCCTCGATGCCAACTTCGAAGGTTATGAAGATATCCAGAAGCTTTGCCTTGAAGCCCCAAAATATGGCAATGATGATCCGCGGGCTGACTTCTGTGTCGGTGAAATTTTCAACCATGTGGCAGACCAGTTCGAAAAATACGATACGGTTTTTGGCAAGATGACCTTGGGTATGTTGCCTGTATCAGGCAATACGCCGATTGGCCAGTGGGTAGGGGCCCTGCCGAGCGGACGCAAGGCAACGACACCGCTCACGGATGGCATCGGTGCTACGGGCGGTACGGACGTCAATGGCCCGACGGCCCTTTTAAAATCAGTCAGCCACCTGCCGCATGCGCGTTTTACCCAGGGCACGCAGCTCAATATGAAGTTCGAACCGGATCTCATCAAGGGTGAAAACGGTATGACTCATGCTATGAACATGGTAAAGACCATGAGCGTACTTGGTGTTTACCATGCCCAGATCAACTGCGTCGATCGCGAAACCTTGATCGATGCCCAGAAACACCCGAACGATCACCGCGACCTGCTCATCCGTGTGGCTGGCTACACAGCTTTCTTTGTCGAACTCGGCAAGGAAACGCAGGATGAAATCATTGGACGTACGGAAATCAACCACTGGACCGAATCAGCCCGTTAAGGACAATCAATAGGCTAAGACAAGAGAGGAATGAGGAGCAATGACGCTGGAACAGACAAAAGGAATGGTGCTTCGCATCGAGCGATCTTCCATCCATGATGGTGATGGCATGAGGACAGTCGTCTTCCTAAAAGGATGCCCGCTTCGCTGTCAGTGGTGTTCCACGCCGGAAAGTCAGGCGTTTCAAGTTGAAACGACGGTGGACGGCAGTAAATCCTATGGAACGGAAATGACTGTCACGGACGTCATGAAGGAAGTCCGCAAGGATACCGCGTTCTACTTCATCTCCGGAGGGGGCATGACCCTTTCCGGAGGGGAACTCCTGGCCCAGCCTGATTTCTCTCTTGCTCTTTTGAAGGCGGCCTCGATGGAAGGCATTTCTACAGCCGTCGAAACAAGTTTCTTTGGAAAAGAAGAAACTATTGCCGCTATGGTTCCTTATGTTGATACGTTTTACGTTGATCTCAAAGCGGTCACGCCGAGCCTTCACAAAAAGTACTGCGGTGTTGATAATCGCATCATTCTTCATAATATTAAGTTTTTGGACCGCCAGAAGGGAGGGTTTCAGATGATTCTCCGGACCCCTCTCATTCCTGGAGTCAACGATTCGGAGGAAGAACTCCACAAGATTGGCACATTCTGCCAAAATCTTGACAGATTGGTCTATCTGCAGCTTTTACCGTATCACGCACTGGGGAGTGTGACCTATAAGAAACTGGGCCGCGACTACATGATGAAATCCGTCAAGACCCCGACGCTGGATATGATGGATCGCTGCCGCAAGATTCTTCGTACCTACAATATTACCGTACAATGATTGAAACCTAAAAAGAGAGGCATGAATCGATGGAAGAAAAATTAAAAGGAAAATTATATAAAGAAGTCCTCATCGTCATTGGGCTTCTTCTTACGATAGAAATCATTTTAGGTATTTTCTTTACGGAAAAGTTTGGCTTTGTCATGTCAAAGATGCTCTACCTCATAGGAGATTACTTTGGCTGGTGGATCAACCTCCTTGCTGTCTTTTCCGTCATTTTGGGGATGGTCCTCATCATCTTCAAATGGGGTGATGTCAAGATTGGCGGAATTGATGCCAAACCGGACTTTACGACCTGGCAGTGGTACTCCATTTCCATCTGCGGCGGTATTGGCTGCGGTCTGCTTTATTGGGCCATGGGCGAACCGCTCTATCATTTCATGCAGCCGCCGGCTGCCATCCACGCCCTGCCGGAAAGCAGGGACGCGGCGATTTTTGCTGTCAGTCAGGCCATGTTTCATTGGTCCTTTGTCCAGTACTTCATTTATTCCATTCCGGCCTGCGCTTTTGCGCTCCTTTGCTTTAACTACCAAAAGTCCCTTTCCATGGGGCCCATGCTGGAACGCACGCTAGGTGGCAAGCACCGTCACTTGACGAGCCTGCTTCACATGTTCTGCGGCTATGCCGTTGCCTGCGGCGTCTCAAACTCCATGGCAGCGGGTCTTATGCAGATCAGCGGCGGTATCAATGCCGTCTTTGGCATCCCGCAGGGACCCTTTATGTACTTCATCCTGACCGTTGTTGTGGCCGGCTTTTTCATCATTTCCTGCGTGACGGGTATCAATAAGGGGCTTACCTATGTATCTACGGCGTGCATGTTTTTCTTCTTTGGTCTGATGCTCTACGTCGTCGTAACGGGAGATTCCATCTTCATTGGAAAAATCGGTACAGAAGCCATTGGCGACATTATGGATAACTTCTGGCACAAAATCACGTACAACAATACGCTGGCCCCGATGGATCAGTGGGCGAACGAATGGCCAATCACCTTCTGGAATTCTTTCTTTATCTATGCACCCGTTATCGGCATGTTCCTTGCCCGCATGGGGAAGGGGCACACCGTGCGGGAATTTCTTCTTGTGGAAATCCTTGTTCCGTCCCTTTTCTGCTGCCTTTTCATCGCCATCTTCGCTGGCCAGACCATCTCCGTCCAGACGAGTGGAACCTTTGATGTGTGGGCCATGATTCAAAAAGAAGGCATGCAGACTGCTCTCTATCAGGTCCTTGGCACCATGCCGCGGGGGAAGCTCGTACAGCTCGCCTTTCTCATTACGGTGTGCCTGTCCTTCATCACGTTGGCAGACCCTAATACGGCAGCGCTTGCAACGCTCTGCGTCCACGGTCAGGAAATTGACGCTGAACCGCCGAAGACCCTCAAGATCATCCTCGGTGTGGCCATTTCCGCTGTCGCCTATCTTCTTGTCGTCTCAGGCGGCATGAATGCTGTCAAGGGATTGCTTAACATCGGCGGTCTTATCATGACCGTGCCGACGCTGTGGCTCTTCTTGATGAATGTGAAGCTCTGCAGCCCCCTTCTTGCTTCAAAGAGCCATCGCCTTAAGGCGGCTCCCGAAACAGACGAAGTGGCTGCCCCTGATGACCGGATTTCGGCCAAGGTCAAGGGCCTTGACGTTGTCATCAAAAACCTTCTTTACGCGGATTACTGATTCTTTGAGAGAGGGGAATGAGTATGTTAAGCCAAAAGTTTGATATCGAGGTCTTTCAGGAATGTTTTGGTGCCCATCATCACGAATATCCCCAAATCCTCGTGCCTATGGGAGAAACGATGGAATTATCCATTGGCAATTCGGACTATACTGTCACACCCCAGGAATTGTGCCTTGTACCGCCTAAGATGGATCATCAGTGCAGCTATCGAGGAAAACTCCTTGCCATCAATCTATCAAAGGAAATCGTCGATGAAAAGGAAGGCATTATGCTTTCCTACCCCATCGTCATTTCTATGGTGGGGCAGATTGCCCAGCTCGTGGAGCTCATCCAGGCCGAATTGCGGCAGAATCCAGAAAGCAATTCTGTATCCTATCTTTATAGCTACCTTTACAGCAAACTGATGGATAACTGCGCAGCCCCAAGTATCCGCTATCTGAGCGAACACTATGACCTGCCCATTACAGTGAACCAGCTGGCTGAAATGGAAAATTACAATGTGACTTACTACAACGATTGGTTTAAGCAGCAGACGGGCTGCTCACCCAGTCTTTACCTGCGGCGTATCCGCATCGAGCGGGCGAAAGAACTGCTCTTAAAGACCCATTATTCCATGATGGACATTGCCATCATGGTCGGCTACAGCAGCAATTCCACCTTTACCCGGGCTTTTCACAGCATTACGGGAATGACGCCCAAACTTTTCCGGGAAGCTAACGGCATCGACGCTGTTGGATAAACTAACAACAAAGGAGAATTGAAAATGGACAAGATTACGGGAAAAAACAGCAACAGAAAGTTCAAACTCGGCATGCACAGTTATACCCTTCACCTGAGCGGTTACGGGGAAAGCTGGGGCTTCCAGAGCGAAGGCAAGACCTATGCTTTTGAAAAGGCCGGTTCCCTCATCGACCTCATGGACCTTGCCAAAAAGGAACATATCGAAGTGCTTCATATCACCCTTGTTGACCTCGACAACGATACGAGCCCGGAACACCTGGCAATGGTGAAAAAGGAAGCAGAAAAACGGGGCCTTGACCTGGAACTTAATATCTCCTTTGATGCTCCGAGTGATCCCCGCGTCAATTCGACCATTGAGGAATCCTTGGAAATTGCCCATGCTATGGGGGCCAAACTCGTCAAATACAGCACGGATATTCGTCATTCCCGCCCTTTCACACATGCATGCATGTCACCGGAAGCCATGGAACAGATGAGCCGCGTGGTTATGGAGTTCCAAAAGAACATCCCTACCATTGAAAAATATGGTCTCAAGATTGCCATTGAAAACCACTGTGACCTCTTTGCTGATGAAGTAGTCTGGATGGTGAAAAAACTCAACCATCCCCAGATCGGAGCCTGCTGCGACACGATCAACTCTCTCATCCTCGGCGAAGGCATTGCTGAATGCGTAAAGAAAATGGCGCCTTACTGCTACTGCGTCCACTTCTGCGACAACAAAATCTTTGCTGATCCTGACGGGACCCACTCCTTGGGCTGTGCCATTGGCGACGGTGACGTCGATGTTGTGGAAATCATGAAGATCCTGCGCGCTGAAGCGTCGGAAGAACTTGATACCATTGACCTTGAAATCGAGCTGCCGCTGAGCGGATACAGCCTCGAAGAAGGACGCCAAAAGGAACTGGAAGGCATGAGAAAGAGCATCAAGTTCATGCGCGAAGTCCTGAAAATCGGTTCCGACGCATAAATCATTTCTTTTGCAAAAGGCCTGTCTTCGACAGGTCTTTTCGCGTTTTCCCGAATCGTTCATTCCTAAGTAAATTCTTTACGCAGGGAAAAATTTGGGCTATGATAAAATAAATAGGCTATTATGGGTGCGAGAGAAAATGTAGTTTAGGATAGGGTGGTTGAAGAACATGAAGTGGCAGGAAGTCATGACTTTTTTGTCAGGCCTTGGCATGGGAGCCATGCTGGTCCAGAAAAATGGAATCATTGCGGCCATCAATGAAGTGGGTAAATCTTTCTTAGCAATGTCTGAAGGGGTTGGTACGCCTGTGCCCGATAATGCACGGCCTCTTTTGCTTCCCTTGAAAGATAAACAGATTGCTCATATTGCTTTTGAAAAATGGGTGCGCCGCGTCAAGTGCCCGCTTGTGCAGGGAATCCCGGAAGGCATGGAACTCATCGTCTTTCGGGATGCTGCCTGCGACGTGTACCGGGAGATGTTTCAAAACGTCCTGAACCGGATCAGCGAGTCCGTCATTTTATGCGACGAAAAAGAACAAATCCTCTTTTTGAACGATGCTGCCGTTCGCATGGATAGTCTGCTCAATGAAACTGTTGTTGGTAAGAGTATGGATGAAGTCTATAAGAGTGAAAGTGATATGCCGCTCCTGCTTCCCAAAGTCCTTAAAGCGGAAAAACCTTACCTTAACCAGCGCCAGCAATACGAGACCTTCAATGGGAAAGAAGTTGATATCGTATCGGATAACTATCCCATCTTTAAAAACAGCCAGGTCCTAGGCGCGTACAGCGTCATGGAAGACTTCAGTCAGCTTGATTCCCTGCACCGCAAGATCCTTGAATTGCAGGATGAACTACTCCGCCAGGATGCCCAGATCAAGGGGAAAAAAAGTCACGATAGTGTGCTCCATGCAAAATACCATTTTGAAGATATCATTTCATCAAGCCATTCCATGCGCGTTCTTGTGGACCGCTGCAAGCAGGTAGCAAAGTCCTCTTCATCTGTCATGATCTACGGTGAAACAGGAACCGGCAAGGAACTTTTTGCCCAGAGTATCCACAACGCCAGCAGACGGGCACAGGGACCCTTTCTTGCCATCAACTGTGCGGCCATCCCGGAAAACCTTCTTGAAGGGCTGCTTTTTGGAACAGAAAAGGGTGCCTATACAGGCGCCGAATCCCATCCAGGACTCTTTGAACAGGCAAATGGCGGCAGCCTGCTCCTTGATGAAATCAACTCTATGAACATCAATCTTCAGCCCAAGCTGCTGCGCGTCCTCCAGGAAGGTACGGTGCGGCGCGTAGGAAGCACGCGGGAACGGAAAGTGGATGTCCGCGTCCTATCAAACATCAATATCCCTCCTGAAGAAGCTCTTGCCGCCCATAAGCTGCGGCAGGACCTGTATTTCCGCTTAGGTGTTGTTGGAATCCGCATCCCGCCCCTGCGGGAACGTAAAGAAGATATTCCTCTTTTGGTCCAAAGTTTCATTGCCCGCTACAATAAGCAGCTGGAACGGAATGTCCAGACTGTCGATCCCCACGTCCTTGATATCTTTACCCATTACGATTGGCCAGGCAATGTGCGGGAATTGCAGCACGCCATCGAATATGCTATGAACATGCTGCCGGAAAAACGGGCGACCCTTACGGTGGAATGCCTGCCCGAGCATTTTGTGAATATGGAAGTACCGGTAAGCTCACTGCAGTCGTTATCCCAAGGAATGGGTAAAAAGCTGGGACGGAGCCGCAAGACCCTTCGCGATGTGGAGCGTGCCGCCCTTGTGCAGGCCCTCAAACGGACGGGCGGCAATATTTCTGCCGCCGCCAGGGAACTTGGCATGAGCCGGCAGAACCTACAGTACCATATCAAGCGGGATGAGATTGATCTGGAAAAAATCTAGTGCGGGTACGCAAAAAAGAGACTGTGAAAAAATGAATCCTCTTAATTTTTTTACAGTCTCTCTTTCTTTATGCATTTGCTCATCCATGGACAAAAACGGCATTGTGACAACATAGCTGCTGCGCTGCAGCCATCCCCGCTTAATGGGCACCAAAACGAGACGTATGACGGTGCGAAACTACATCAAATTGGCGCGATTTGTGCACCAAATAAAAATGACAAAAATGCGAACCGTGAGAGGGGGAGTACGGTCCGCATTTTTGCGTAGAAGGGTTGACTTATCTAGAAGGAGGTATTACGCGAGAGTGCAATGAGACGCGTTCTTACAGGGCCATCTTGTAGATTTCCGCTGCAATTTCCGGCGTCAGTTTGACAAAGTTCCCATGGTTAGGTGCTTCGTAGAACATATTTTCGACCATCTTGGGAATGTCTTCTTCTTTGCCGCCCAGTTCACTGATGGTGGTCGGCATGCCCAGGTCTTCTTTGACAAAGCGCTGGAAGGCTTTGATGCCTTCCATGGCAGTCAGTTCCGGATGTTCGAAGTCCATGGGAATGCCCCAGACGCGGCTTGCGTATTTGGCAAAGAGAGTTGGCCCCTGGGTCTTCATGGCATACATCATCCAGTACGGGAAGAGAAGGGCAAGACCGGCACCGTGGCTGGCTCCATAAAGGATGCCAATTTCGTTGTCCATGTGGTGGGTGCCCCAATCCTGGGCGCGGCCGACACCGGTGGAGTTGTTTTGGGCTACCATGGCAGCCCACATGATGTTGGCACGAGCGTCGTAGTTCATCGGATCTTTCATGACCCGGCGGGCTTCTTTGATCATGGTGAGCATGACGGCTTCAAGGAGACGGTCCGTCAGTTCACATTCTTTGGTGTGGGAGAAATACCGTTCCATGCAGTGGGCCATGATGTCGGAAATGCCGCTTGCCGTCTGATAAGGCGGCAGGGTCATCATCAATTCTGGATTCATGATGGCAAAGAGCGGACGCAGGATATCGCCGTCAGCGCAGCGTTTGTATTCATGACCATCTTCCGTATCAAGGGTGACCACGGAATCCGTGGATCCTTCGGACCCGGAAGCGGCGATGGTCACAACGCAGCCAACAGGAAGGGCTTCCGTAACAGGGCCCTTCTTGCCGCAGTAAAAATCCCAGAAATCTCCATCATAGGGGACGCCCAAAGCAATCCCTTTTGCCGAGTCCATGACGGAGCCGCCGCCAACAGCAAGAATGAAGTCCACTTTTTCTTTCTTGGCAAAATCGATGCCTTTGTAGATGAGGTCGGCGTGAGGGGATGCCTTGACACCGCCCAGTTCCACGTAGCCAATGCCTTCTGCATCAAGGGATGCTTCAATGCGGGCAATGAGGCCGGAACGGACAGCACTGCCGCCGCCATAGTGGATCAGGACTTTGGTGCCGCCATACTTTTTGACGTATTTGCCGGTTTCCTTTTCCGTTTCTTTCCCAAAAACAAAGTAGGTCGGACTGTAAAAAGTAAAGTTATCCATGTTGTAACCTCCTATGAATTTCCACTTTGCCGTGGCTTATCTTGTTGACTTTATTATAAAAAAAGGCTGTCTTCCATGATGTGCCTATTCTCATCATTCTTTTGCTGAATCTCACCATCTTTTGTGCAAAAAAGAAGAGCTCCAGCACAGGAAGGGATAGAACGGGCAAAGTATGGGGCCTGAACCTTTGCTACAATAGGAAATAAGTAAAGGAGGAATCCCTGATGACAACTGAAATGCAGCAGTTTTGGGAAACTCGGGACCGCCTGATGAGAACGGGATCAGTGGAACGAATGGAAACGTTCCTGACGCAGTGGCAGCAAAAGATGGAAACAAAAGGAAATTTTTTGGATTGGGCCAGTGTGACCAATGAAAAAGGTCTGTTTTATCGGAAAATCGGATTATTTGAAGAATCCATCAGTGTCATGGAAAGCCTTCGGAAGGCTCTTCTTAAGGAGCGGGGACGGCATTCGCCGGAATACGCATCCCTTCTGAACAATTTGGGCGGAACATATCGAAAGATGGGTGATAAGGACACGGCCATTGCCCTTTTTGAAGAAAGTCTTGCCATCTATAAGGCCCAAGCACGGCTGAATGTCTCCGTCTGTGCCAGTCTTTACCTCAATCTCAGTCAGGTCTATCAGGAAAAGGGAGAACTTGAAAAAGCGGCGAAACGGCTGGAAGAAAGCCTGCGTTATTTTCTCCTTTCGGGCCGACAAAAAGATGTTGGCCGGGTCTATTACCAGCTTGCCTTTCTCTATTACCGTATGGATGAAGGGGATAAGACAGACCAGTACATCGAAAAGGCTTTATCAGAGTTTCGACTTCATGGAGATAGGAAAAATCCCTATTATGCGGCAGCACTAAATGGGCTGGGAGGCATTCTCTACCAAAAAGCGGCATACGAAAAGGCCGCCCAGGTCTATCATGAAGCAGCGGCCTATTTGTTGAAATTTTACGGCAAGACTCATGAGTATGCCATTAACAGGCAGCATGAGGCTTGGGCCTTGCGTGGCATGGGAAGGATCCAAGACGCCCGTGAAGCCCTTTTGGAAGCAGGAATAGTTTGCAAAGGGCTATACGGAAAGGAAAACGAAAAAGTGCGGGCCGTTTATGATGAACTGGCGATGATTGATAAAGAGCTTGCTGAACATAGGGAACGCGCAACTAGCGCACCGATTTGAGACCACGTATCCCTTCCTGCTCCTAAAATGCCATCAATAGCTGACAGATGTTGCGGTAAAAGGCCGCGTGCTTTGTGCTGCAGGCCCTTTGATTTTATTGAGAGCAGACTAACCCTGTTCCTTATTTTTTGACAGTCCGTCCATTCGTGGGATATAATGAAGAGATTTAAAATAAACCCACAAGGATGTGAACCCTGTGATTGGAGAAGGAACACAAATTGCGCTCGATATGTATCGCTGCCTAGAAACGGTTATCCAGGACCCCATTCAAATCGAAACCATTTTGAAAGAATGTATGGACCGGTTTTCCGTCAAGGCCCTTCATTTTTATTTGGATGAAGATCCGGACGAAGGCAGTCTTATCTTTACGGTTCCCGTAAAGGGTGGGCACGTCATTCTGCGAGTCTGCGAAGAATTTGGTTATGCTGGCCTCGATATCATGAACATGAATGGGGACTTCATTCCTGAGGAACTGGGCATTGCCATCCGTAAGGAAATGGGACCGGATCAGTCAAAGATGACAGTCATCAAACGCGGTGATTTTGGCAATATAGAGGATATGAAACCGCGGCGCCAGAAGATGGTAAAACCTATGCGGCGGGCTAAAAACGCTGGAGTGAAACTCAAGAATTTCATGCTGAAAAAATGATCCCAGCATGCTAAGAATCATTGGCTCAGTGCCTTTTTTCCAGCAAGAAGCTTCTTGCTGGAACGTCTCTATTTTGTGACATGGGGAAAAAAGATGAACTATTTACTTTGGGATATTGATGGAACGCTGATGCTAACTAATTTTGCCGGGGTTACAGCCATGAAGGAGACCATCCGCGACCTGTATGGCGTCGATGGTTTCAATTTTTCCTACAGCATGAGCGGACGTACCGATACTTATATTGCGCGCCGGGCCATTGAACAAATCAAAGGAAGCTGCACAAAATCCGATGTAGAGACCTTCATCGAAGCTTATGCCAAGCGCTTGCCAGAAACCCTTGCCGAACGGCATGGTCATTTGTTGCCTTTTGTCAAGGAAACCCTTGCTTATACGCAGGCCGCACCGGATGTAACAAACCTTCTTTTGACAGGAAATTGTGAAAAGGCCGCTTTGGCAAAACTTGCCCATTTTGGGATTGATAACTATTTTGACCGCCGTGTCAGTGCCTTTGGAGAAATCAGTGAGCTTCGCGATGATCTTTCAAGGGCCCTGTGGAAAAAACTGACAGCCCTTGATCCAGAGGTAACGTCGAGTGATGCCGTTGTGATCGGCGATACGCCCCATGATATCACCTGCGCTGATGCCATCGGGGTGCGGGCCTTGATTGTAAAGGGCGGTTCGACCTACAAGGCGGAAGATTTAAAAAAATACACGCCTTGGAAAATCATTGAGACTTTGCCCAAAGCACCGGAAACGCTGCTGCAGCTAATAAAGGAATGAGTGGAATGAGTAAGAAAAAATGGAAAATCGCGGCCCTGCTGGCCCTTTCGTGCCTTGTGATGTCGCCGGTCCTTGCGTTTGATGCGGGAGATGTGGCGCGTCTTGTGGAGACCCGATCCTGTCCAGGCGGGGACCTTCGGGGGGCGACCCTTAAAAACAAGGACCTCACAGGGGCAGATCTTACGGGAGCCGATCTCAGTTATGCTGATCTTTCCGGTGCCGTCCTGGAAGGCGCTGACCTTTCTAAGGCAAACCTTCAAAAGGCCAATTTGCGCAAAGCCTATCTTGTGAAGGCAAAGCTGGATGGGGCAGACCTTACCCACGCCAACCTTTCTTACGCGGTCTTGAACCGAGGCTCCCTGATCGGCGTAACGGCGTATCGCACGAGCTTTGCCCATGCATCGCTTACTTTTGCAAACCTTTATACGGCAGACCTGCGGGAAAGCAATTTTGACTATGCTTCTGGGGCCATGGCCAATTTTTATTCGGCGAACCTTGCTAGGAGCTGGTTCTTCCGGTCCAACTTCATGAGTGCCAACTTTACATCGGCAAACCTCTATGATGCACGTTTCCGGAGAGCCAACCTCTCAGAAGCCCTCCTGCGCAGCGCCAATTTGACAAGCGCCACGGTCGTGGGGTCAAACCTGACAAAAGCGGAACTAACAAGTGCCAATCTTGACGATGCAAATCTTGCAGGTACAGATATGGAAGATGCTAAGTTTACTGCAGATAGTATCCGAGAAGCCTATAAAAAATAAAAGAGGGAGTTGTAAAGCAATGGCTTGTTCATTGCCTGACAGCTCCTTTTTGCGTTTTGAGAGACGAAACATGCTATAACAATGGGGGCCTCTTGTCCTCCGAATAGAACCTGCGACAGAGCAATCGTTCGTGTATGCTAAAGAAAGTTGAGGAGTGGGGGACAAGGCGGCGGGCCTATACAGGCAGAAAAGGGCAAAAGCTCCTCTAAAAGTGCCTAGACGATAACCATCTTCAAATGGGCTGTTGTCTGGTAGGCCTGCCTCATGGTTCTTCTCCCTTTTTCATAGAGCAAAGGGACCCTTACTTGTATCAGATCAGTCCGATTTTTGGACTGATCCCAAAAGATAGGCAGATAATGCCTCCCGTGTATCGACAATGACCGCTTTTCCCAAGGCTTTCAGCTCGGCACGGTCCCGGAATCCCCAGCTTACAAGGATGACATCCATGGCGGCGCGCCGGGCGGTTTCAAAATCAACTTCTGAATCGCCAATGTAGACAGCGTCATCCTTTTTGATGCCTAGGTCATGCAGGGCTTTTTCTACCATGGTGGGGGACGGTTTGCGGGGAATGCCCTCCGTTTGCCCCACGGCAAGGGTCACGGCAGGAAAGAAATCATCCCGCAGGGCGCGGACAGATTCATCGGGTTTATTGGAGACGATGGCCGTCTTGATGCCTTGCGCCTGAAGGCCCTTAAGAAGGCCAAGAATGCCATCATATGGTTTTGTGGCGATGTGGCAGTGATCCTTGTAGTAGGCCTTGAACTCATTGAAAATGGTCTGGAATTCTTCCTCTTTGACGCTTTTTGGCAGGGCCAGACGGCAGAGGCGTTCTGCTCCGTTTCCTAAATAGCGCCGCACCGCGTGAAGGGGCTGGGGCCCGTAACCGTGCCGCGTGAGGACGGCGTTCAGGGAGGCCGCAAGGTCCGCCAAGGTATCAAGGAGCGTTCCGTCAAGGTCAAAGATGACCGCTTTGTATGGTTTCATATTTTCTCCATCCTTTATTGTATTGATTTCCCAGAGGAAATCGATTCTTTTTCAGGTTTTTATTATACTATGACTTCAGAATATGGTAAAATGGAGGCAGTCTAACAAAGGAGAGTGCTAGTTATGAAAAAAATCCGCACTTTGATGCTGACGGCCCTCGCACTGATCATGGGTGCCATGACGGCCTTTGCTTCCCCTGAAAATCCGACCAATGAAGAAGTGATGACCGCCCTTACACGTGCAACGACGGTCTTTGAGTGGTTCGAACATAACCCCCTGCCGACGGATGGAAAGGAACGCTTTGACAGTGGCTACATGCTCTATTATTCCGTATCGGACCCGACCATTCACAACATGTTGGATCTAAAAGCTGCCGTCCATGACATCTTTACGGATTCCCTGGCAAGCTTCATCATCAGCGGCAATAAGATGTATCGCCAGGCTGATAACAAACTTTTTGTGGCACCTGCCGCCAAAAAAGCAAACCCTCTCAAGGGTACACCGACCTACAGCTTGAGCCGTCCGTCAAGCGACCGGATTGTTGTGACGGCAAAGACCCCGGTCTATGCCGATAAGGAACATAAGACCCTTGTCAAAACGGAATCCGTCGATTTCCCGTACGTAAAGACTGCAAAGGGCTGGCGCTTCTCCTATTTTGAATCGCTGAAATGATAAAAAAGAGACTGTGAGAAATGAGTCATTCATTGATGTGTACCCCAAAAACTGGACGCATATAAATTAGTTAAATGGCATTAGTGGA
>OJMI01000199.1_pt1 | contig 85339 bp, 82 predicted proteins | sample 1597131 | NCBI WGS metagenome assembly OJMI01 (sample SAMEA2452116, study PRJEB22498) | human gut metagenome | reverse complement strand
ATTTACTTTTTTTACACCTTATCTGTTGATGTTTTGACCAGGTAGACAATTCCAAATAAATGCGTTCATCAACCTTATAAAGTTTAATTAACTTTGCCGCCGATAACGCATCTAACGCCCGAATCATTGTATCTTCGGTAACAGATTTCAGAGGAAAAAGCCTAGCTTTTAAAATTGGTATTCGTGCATCCATACGTCCAAAATCATCACAGTTGACTATTAAGCGATAGAAAAATACTTCTTCAAACCATGAAAGATTATCTAAATTATCACTGGAGCAGATGCTTTCTTTTAATATACGGTTACCCATATTACGCTCCTTTTATTCAATGCCCGCGAACACAATTGCAGGGCCGGACGGCCTCATAGCAAAGGCCGACCAAACCTGCCGCCGATAACGCATGCTTGGCATCATCAATAAATTACTTCGTTTTACTGCAGTATCTGCAAATAACCGTTTTTGTTGTACCTGATGGGCGTTTGCAGCGAGTACAAATGGATGATATTGTTTTCCATTCGTGCCCACACTTAGGGCATCTCAAATAAACCATCGGGTTTTTAAATTTAAATTCAATTCCAGCTGTACCGCAATGCGGACAGTTAGGATTTGTTGTTATTCCTGGCTGGCAAATCATCTGTCAGCACCTGTCTCGCTTAAATACTTTTTCCGCAGTTCAGGCAATGCAGCTTCACATTCTTCTTTGGTTTTAAATGCCATGCCAGCCTCTTTCAAAGCAAAATCTATCGGGTGATTGTCCCAAGTCTCCGGGCAGCTGTATTGAAAATCTGTTGCCGGAAAATAATATCTGTCGCCTTCTTTCGGTTGCCATGGAAGTTTAAGAATTTCGTTTCTCCCGGTTAATAACCATTCAATCCTTTCGCTTAAACACCATCCTGCCGTTCCTTTGAATTCAAGTCCTCTTTCAGTGAATCGGTATAGCGAATTATAATCAGTCATTTTGAATATTTCGCCCACCTCAACACCCAGCATTTTGGCGATTTCCGGCATGTAATTTTTTGCCATATTCAGCCCTTCTTCCCTTTAACACTAATTATTTCAATATCTGCATCTTAATGCATCCAATTCAATTTCCCTGCTTGCCAGCTATGTAAACCGGGCAGCCTGTAATTTCCATAATTTCGCGTTTAAAACGTTCTTCGTTGCTGTTGCCATCTGACAAATGCAGCAGCCATATTGCCTTTACCTGCGTCAAATTCTGTGCTCGCAGAAAGGCTTTTACATTGCCTATCTCAAAGTGACTTTTTAAGAGTCTGGGCTTTTGTAACGGATGAAGTTTCCCGGTTGCAATGTTATGGTTTAAAATATCCATTGCGTAGTTGCATTCGATCATTACGTAATCCAATGCACCTTTAAAACGGTACTTTATATAATATGTATCTGTCGCAAACAGCAGCCGTTCTCCCGTGGCCCAGCTGCATAACAAGTAACCCATTGGTTCTGCTGCATCATGCTGCACATCAAACGGTAGTATCTGCCATGTGCCTATGCTGAACTTTTCAAGCGGCTTAACTGTGTGTAACCGGTAATGCTTAGGCAGTTTTAACGCCTGCTGCGTGCCGGTGCTGCAATAAACATTAGCACCATTGTTTAGCATTTGCGGCAACGCTTTGCAATGGTCTTTATGTTCATGTGTAACAAGTACGCCACCGAGTTTACTGATGCCGAAATTCGTTGCCTGCTGAATTTTCGGGAATGGAATGCCGCATTCCAGCAGCAGCGGCGTTACTCCGTCAGTGATGTAATAGCAGTTGCCGCTGGAGCTGGAAGCGATTACCTTAATATCCATGATTAGAACATCGGGTTCATGGCTTCGGCTGCGGTCTTTTCTTTTTCAGCGGCCGCAATCTCCGCCATATCAAAATCTGCATCGGCAGGCACTTGCTGTTGCACCGGTGCAGGCTGCTGTGCCTGTGCAGTAACGGTTCTTTCCGGAATCTGTGCAGGCTCGGCCGGCTGAGCAGACTGCGGCATCGGCGTTTCGGCTTCAATATCAATTACTGTACTGTTGGCATTTTTTTCAACTTCGGCAGTCATACGTGCTTCGTTAACATCGCTTTCTGCAGATAAGTATCCGGCATAATTATCATCTACCTTCTGAGGGTCGATAGTAATGTGCTTATAAACATAGTTTTTCATTGTTTTAAGCGCCATTTCTTCATACCAGCCGTCAATAACTTTGGTTACTTTCTTTTTGTTTTCCCATACTGTAGCCTCTCCGCCCCAGAAGTTCGCAGAAGCTTTTTCAGGTTTACGCTTATCAATCTGGTCTTTAGTAAGGAAAAACAGTTCGTTCTGACGTTCATCTTCACGCACTACATAACCAAAAGCACCAACTACCTCGCCACGGTTAAAAGGATTTTTAATATTAAATTCATAACAGTCAAAAGGCGTATTTTTATCTTTTTTATGCGGAATAAATTCATCAGTAGAATATACAAGTTCCGCAATAACATTTAAGAACGGCAGCAGCGCATATTTCTGCGCAACAATTCTGCGGCCTTCGTATCCCGGAATAAAAGCACATACATACTTGCCTTTTTTATTGTCTTTAAAAAATACCGGTGACAGCTGATTAGGCAGCGTCATATCTAATCCTAATTTTGCATAATGCATTAAGTTCTGTGCCATTTTCGGGCTAATATCAACGTTCTCCCATGTATACGGCAGCAGCTCATCATAGCTATGGTCATAATTATTTTTATTCTTTTTTTCACGGTATTCTTCGGCTGTTTTAAGAGCCTGGTCAATACCTATAAAGTACCCCTGGATTAAGCGGCGTTGGGCAGGAGTTGCCTGCACCTGACCGGATGTATCGCCAAATTCTTTTAACACCCTGTTTGCAAAATGCTGGCTGTTAGGAATCTGCGCAGCCATTACTTCATTGTTCTTTGCAGTTGCTATCTGATTATTTGCCATTTTTAATACCTCCTATATTTAATAAACTGTTTCAACTCTAAGCTGTTTATCAGTTTTACTAACAACCAACCTAATCACCTGATGATCAGGCATTGGAAACAAATCTGTAACGCTCTCGGCATTATCTACAAATACCGGCGCATTAAAATGATAGTGTTCGCTTAATGTACGGATAATATCTAAACCAACGTTAATGCGCATCGCATTATTTAAATCGCCATACGGCACGCCATTAACGGCAACTTCGCAGCACTCCTCAATGCCGTCATTACCAATGTTTTTCTTAAACATAACAAACCGGGCCAATTGGAAACGGCTATTAATACGCTCACTCAGCATATCCGTTTTAGCGCGGATAAAGCTGTCAACCAAAAAGATTTGGCTGTTGCATTCCTCGTAAGCAGCAGCAAGTTTTCCTTCTTCCTGTGCAAGCTCGTCTATACGCATTTTGGCTTTTTCTGAAGCCTCAACCAAAGCCAGCATTTTGTTGCCATTAGCAATTTTTGCTTCAACTGCTGCACGCTTATCAATCAGATTTTTAATCAACTCATCATGCGCAGCCTGCGGCGCCTTTAAGCTTTCCTGTAAATCATGACGGCGTTTAAGCAGCACTTCATGTTCGGCAGAATAAGTAACATGCATACTGTCAATGTTTTTCTGGTATGCGTCCATGTTACGCTTTACTTCCTCAAGCTGGATATCAAAATCACTTGCCTGTTTTTGAAGTTCAGTCAGGGCTTCTTCAGCAGCCATTTTGATGGTATTATTTTCTAAGCCAGCTTTATTAATAGATTCAAGTTCAGCTGCTTTATTGCGGTTAAAAATCTTTTCTTTTTCGTCCTGCTCCATAATTGCGGCTGTAACACGTTCTTCCGGCAGTGTCTGGTGACAGGTCGGGCATATCGTTGTAATATCCACTTTTACAAACTGGCGAGCTTTGCAATTGGAAAAATCACGCAACAGTGAATTTCTCTTATTTTCGCAGTCAGCAATAACATTCTGCTTGCGAACAATTTCCGTTTGTACTTGGCGGAGCTTTTCATTAATCTCACTGCCTTTGGCCGATTCCGCCCAAAGCAGTTTAGCAATGGCATCCTGCTCTTTCCGCATTGCTCCAAGTGCTTTGTTTTCAATTTCGGAAATTTTAAGATTTACGCTGCCGAGTTCATTTTCAAGATTTCTCGCAGGATCGTTAGCACGTACTGCGGCAAGTTCCTGACTAATATTGTCTACCTCTGCCTGCAGCTTTTCTTTTTCTTCACGAAAAGCCAATGCGCGGAACTCATCTTGCTCACCGAGCAATGTATTTTGAAGCTCGCTGATGCGGATGGGAACTGCTTCCATTTCCGCCTTAATTTCCTTAGCACGATAACGGGCTGCCTTTTTTGCATCTTCCACAGACTTATAAGCGCCAAAAAGTTCGCGCAGATTGCTAAGTTCTGCATGCGCAGCAATTACTTCTTCATCAGTTATGCCGCCGCATACTTCCATGATGATGTCGCGGCGCTCTTTCCACGGAAGCTTTGTGTTAAAATAATTGGCGTCCGTCAGCAGCTGGAAAAGCTTCTCGTCAATGAAATCAGCAACGAATTTTTTATATTCAGCAGCCTTAACCGGCACCAAGCCATCCACCCCACACTGTGCGATAAAATAATCCGTAGTATTTCCAGCAAACACTTCTTCAGCTTTACCGCGCGGGCGTTTCCAGTTTTCATGGAACACTTTTTTCAATGTGAAAACACGGCCGTCAACATCAAAAGTGCCGCAGACTTCATGTTCACTACGGCTCATCTCCGTGCCATCTGCTAACCTCGGTTTAATGCCGAAATCGGATTTATTTTCGCTGTTTTTGTCAAACAACAACCAAAGCACGGCATCAAAAACCGTAGTTTTGCCGGTGGCATTATCGCCGTAAATATTTACAGACTGGCCATTTATATCCAGTTCAAAAGATTTAATTCCTTTAAAGTTTTTAATTTTCAGGTTTAGTAATCTCATAATATTTGTGCCCTTTCTTTGCAGGTTTAAAAGTAGCCCGCGCCGCTTCCATGCAGGTATGGCTGCAAAAGTATCTGATTTTGCCTTTGACACTCATTTTGTAGGCATAAGCCCTTTTAGTACAGCCGTACTGCAATGGTTTACTTTTTCCGCACATAAAACAGTCAATTGTTGTTTTTGATTTCCTCTCCAATGACTGGATAGGCGGTTGCGCACATCCGGGCAGGTAGTCTTTATAGCCGATAGCCATTTGCAAAACTCCCTTAATTGCCTTATAATATAGGCAAGTTATCATTATCAGGCGACTCATTGCGCCACCCTTACGCCTTACCGTTTTTCTGCGGCAGGGCGTTTTTCTTTGCGCTTTTTGCGGCGCTGCATTTCGCTCCAACGGTGGAACGCTACTTCTTTAAGCAGTCCCAACAGCCACTGGCGGTCAACACCGACAATATCATCGGTAGAAGCTTCGTACTTTTCAATGTACGGTTTTACGCTTTCTTTTGATACAACTTTTTCAGTGTTTGGCATTTACATCACACTCCTGATAATTTTTAATAAATCTTTTACGGTTTCAGCAGATTCAGCTTTCGGCGGCAGTTCCACATCAAAAGCATCTTCAACATCTAAGGTAATGTAAATCATTGTAGCCTCACGTTCTTCGCCGTCCGGAATTAAGTCCTCAAACTTGCTCTCCAGCGACACATCAATAATGTCGCAATTAGCGCGGTCGGCAATAATCTTTTTTAACAACTCAAGCATTCGTGTTCACCTCCTCATCGGCCGGCAGCATTAAGATTAAAATCTTATCGCCGGGCATTAAGCTTGATTTCTGCTCCAGCACTCCGGGATTGTTTTGTTGGATGATGTAGATGTATTCGCGCGGATCCATGTCGGCCGGTGCGTAACTCTCGGCAATCGTCCAAAGCGTGTCGCCGGTGTGGATGGTATATGTCACAAAGTTTTCAGGGCTTTGGCTGGCTTTATACTGAGGGTCAAGCTCGCTTAAATTCTGCCAGCCAAAAACCAAAAACAATGCTGACGCTATTGCTAATATCAGCGCAGCCGCGCCGATTAAAAATGCTTTTTTCATATCAATCATCGCTCCCAAACCTGGCCTTAACTCTGGCCAGAACATTAATTTTTGACTTCGGGCGGCGCCGGTTGGCAATACGCTGGCGAGGTATGCAGCTACGGTCATCGGCGCAAACAGGCCGATTATTAACATAGTGCCAATAATGTATTGGCTTTCCGCATCTGCTGCACCGCACCCAGCCGTATTCCATCTGCCTACCTCCTGCGCCGTTTGCGCTTTTTCTTCTGGGCTTTTTGCATTTCCTTCAGGCAATCCAGCCCGCAGAAGTGCAAAGTCCTGCGATTTGTACCATCCCAGGCTTTAAGCTCAGCCGCAGGTGCAATCGGTTTATTGCATACGCAACAATTCATTGGCCGCCTCCTATGCTTGCTAAAAATATTAAAGATGGTATAATTAAGTTAGTCAGCTGACAGCTCAGTCTGTCAAAACATCCTCGAAACCGTTTGCGTGCCAGCGCAGGCGGTTTCTTTTTTTCTACCGCTAAAGCGTCCAAAGATATTAAGTAAGGCAACTGCAGCACCTTTCATTTCGTCAATAAGCCACATATTGCTTAACTTCCCATCCGACACAACATCTTCAACAATACCGTCCATATTGGATACCACATCATTTACTTCTTTTTGCACCTGCAGCACTCCGATTGCCAAATTGTCCTGGTCAATCATAATGCCGAACACATCACAAAATAGCGGGTTCTTTTCAAGGTGCTGCACACGCAGCCACGGCGTACCGTAAAGGCGCGACATTTTAAGAACAGTAATGTCTTGTACTGGTGCTATGCCAAGTTCGTAATTTTTCAACGTGCTTTCAGCTATCGCAAGTTCCTGCGCTGCATCAATTCGTTTAATGCCGCTATACTTTCTCGCCAAAAGATAGATATTAGCTACAATATCTGCCATACAATCACTTCCTTTGTGCTATCCTTTAATCAAGGTAGCTTTTTCTTTTTTTGCGGCTTTATTCCGCTGGAAGATTATGCGCCCCATTTTTTTAGTACATTCAGGGTTGCCACAGATGCGTATGTTTAGTTGCTTAACATCGTCCCAGATGTAATAGCGCAGTTCGGTATCCTCGATGAAGTTTCCGCATCCTGGGCATATTTGTCTGCTAGACATTTAAACTCACCTCCCATCAGTCTGGCTGCTAAGAATAAAAGCTTAACTCCTTCTTCAATTGGTATTTTCCTTTTGGAAGTAAAACATTCAGCTACAGCAATTGTGCTGCGTGATACATGGTAAATATCCAACTAGTGCACCTCCTTATCAGCCACCAATAAGCGGGCAAACACACTCCCAATCATAATCATCAAATTTGATAGTTTCGTCTTTAACCAGCTTGCCGCCGATAATCTCGATGTTACGATTAAACTGTGACCCACGTTCAAAAGCATACAGTTTAATATCTACACCCGATGCGCGCGCTAAAGCCAACAGAATAGCTGGTTCTGCATCACCAGCGGATCTATAAGCAAGTGCGGCAGACTTCTTTTCTCGTGAGCTATTTGCTTTTATACAAATTTCGCCCATGATAAAAGCTCGTTGCGAACCCATAATCCAGGTGGCACCTCTTTTTAAGTAGATGTCCAAGGCGATATCGGATTCGATATACCGCTTAATGTCATCTACATCAACAGCAAGATGCATAAACTCGCGGATTTGTTTTATCGTGCCACGGATTCGCAGGTTACCTTCACACCAATTTGGCATTGTTTTTACTCCTTTCTTTAATAAATTTTTGCATTGCAGCATCAGCGTCCTCAGCCCACACCGTCACCCACTCCGGCACTGTTTTGCTTGTTGACGGACTAGCTTGTGGTATAGCTAAAATACGAAAAGGTTTCATGGACATCACTCCTCAACAAAATATTCCAGCGGAACGTTAAAATATTTTGAAAGTTTCTGTAATTTGGGGAGCTTAGGTTTACTTCTTCCGGACTTCCAGTCTGCAAAAGTAGATGTATAAATACCAGTAGCTTTGCTTACCTGGTACGCGGTAACATTGCGCTCATCCAAAAGTTTCTCAAACTTTTCATAGGACATATTCTCACCTCCCTAATCAGAAATACTAACTTGTTTTTAGCTCTGAAATCATATATAATAAAAGCGACTATACAAAGGGATGTAGTTGCTTTTAAATGACGAACTTCTCTGTAAGGTGATTATCGAAGTTACTAACTTAAGCAATGATACAATGTGCTATTTCCTTCAAAAATTAACTCTCTAAATTAGAGTCATAATTACTTGCTTTGCTATATTATGATTTCAGTTTTTATAAGTTCTGATTTCCGTATTTATATATTACCACTGATTTCATATATAGTCAACGTATTTTATTATGATTTCAGAATTTTATAGGTGATATTATGTATGAAAAATTCTTAAAACTCCTTGAATTACACAATGTAAAACCAGCTGACGTGGCTCGTGCTACTGGTATTTATACATCTACCTTTTCCGATTGGAAGTCTGGAAGAAGTAAACCAAAAATGGAGAAACTTCAAAAAATAGCCGACTACTTTGGTGTACCTGTTTCATACTTTACCGATGAAGAACCCAAAGAAGATAATTTCTCTGCCCGCGATCAGCGCGACATAAAACGAACATTAGATAAAACTCTGGAAGCATTAACTAGCGGTGAAGCACTTATGTTTGACGGAGAGCCCATTGATGAAGAAACCACGGAATTGTTAAAATCATCTATTGAAAATAGCATTAGAATGGCCAAGGCCTTAGCAAAGAAAAAATATACCCCTAAAAAATATCGCAAAGAGTGATTTTCATGAAACGCAATACCCCGGAAAAACTAATCCGGCGCTATAAAACAAAAAATCCCATCGACCTAGCAAAATCAATGGGAATATTAGTTATATTTGAACCATTGGGCGAAATTAATGGTTATTTTAATACAGCGTTCCGGCAGAAAATTATTCATATAAACTCTACCCTGCCCCAGCACAAGCAACTATTTACCGCAGCCCACGAACTAGGTCATGCAGTTTTGCATCCGCATGCAAACACACCATTTCTACGCGAAAAAACATTATTTTCTGTTAATAAATTAGAAATGGAAGCTAATAAGTTTGCAGTAGATTTTTTAATATCCGATGCTGATATTAAAGAAGTCGCCCATTTACCTGTAAATAAAATGGCTGCATACTTTGGCATACATAAAAAATTAATGGAGTTGCGATTATCTACTTATAATATTTGATTTTGCTACTCTACCCGTCAAAATAATTTGCAAAGTTATCTAAATAAGAAGGAAATTATTATGAATGATAACAAGAGTTTTAAATTCTCCCCCATTCAAGAAAAACCATAAAAAAGGCATTTAAATATATTATTAAAGATGCGCAAAATAAAAAAGCTGACCCGAAGGTCAGCAAAAAGTAAGGGAGCTGTTGATAATGAAAAAAATATTGATGGTTTTATTAGCATTAATATGCTGCATTAGCTTAATTGGTTGCGGAGCCGATCCCAAAAAAGAAGCTGAAAGATTAAATCAAGAATATGCTGAACCTGGTTTTACTTTGTTTCAAAATTTGACTAAGGAAATAAACGACCTCCGCAGTAAATACGGTGATAAACGGTTTGATGATGGTGTAAAAAAATTAATTGAAGAAAAATATAAACCCCAATTTGTAGATATGCAAAATAAATTTAAAAACGAAAAAGATGTTGAAGATACTAAACTAATGCGAGAACAAATGGGATTAATGTTAGATGATGTTATTATCCTTTTAGATACCGGATTGGAATTAACTTCTTTGCCAATCAATGCAGAAAAAGAAGTGGCCCTTCCCTATTTCAATAAAATGCAAACTACAATTAATAATTTGGTTTCGGAACAAGTCGAATACTTAAATCAGTATTCCTTGTTAACTAAGGGCAAAAGCAGTTATGAATTAACATTACGCAACTATCAAAAAATCCAAAAGGGAGATAGTTATCCTGATGTAGTACTTACATTTAAAATGCCTGGTAAATTAACAAACTCTGAAGAATCAAATATCAGATTAATTGGTCACAGAAAGTTAGATCATTATGTCTGGGAAACCGGAGATGGCTATGTAAGAATAATGTTTGAAAATGGCAAGGCCTATATGATGGAACAAAAAGGACTAAAATAGTTAATTATTAACAATAAAAAGCAGCCCTTAGCTGGGCTGCATATTTTAAACACAAGTTGCACAAACATACGTTTTATTTTTAGCTTTTTATATGCAAACACTTGATTTGGACTGAATCAAATATTTTATACTTCTGCTTCAAAGTTTCAAAAATCTTATACTTTTTGAAAAATTATCGATAAAACCATTAATTAACGAAAGGAGTTCTTTATGCCTAACCTAACCTATTCCAACGAATTTGCAAAATTAATTATAGCGATTTATTGCCGTGTATCATCCGAGGACCAAGCTGAGCGAGGAACAATTGAAATTCAAAAGGAATTCGCAGCCAAATACGTAAATTTATACAATTTGGAAGTATTTGACTATTATTGTGATGATGGTGTTTCCGGAACTTTACCATTAGAACAACGCCCTGAAGGCAAACGCCTACTCGAAGATGCTGCTAAAAAAAGATTTAATATGGTCATTTTTTACAAATTAGACCGCCTCGGTAGAAAGGTTCGAGTCATACTAAATGCAGTTAATGACCTTGATGCTTTGGGTGTTACCGTTAAAAGTATGACCGAACCATTCGAAAACGAAACGCCTACTGGCAAGTTTTTGCTTACAACGCTGGCCGGCATTGCCGAGCTCGACCGCGATACCATTTTGTCACGTATGTGGTCTGGGGCACAGTATGCAGCAAAACAAGGACGTTGGCTTGGTGGTGTAATCCCATATGGTTATATGGTTGCAGACAAAAAATTAGTTATTTCCACTGACCCTATCCCCAATTGCCGTTTATCAGAAGAAGATGTAATTAAAATTATTTTCAGAATGGCCGCTAAAGAAAAAGCCAACTGTGCTGAAATTGCTGATTACTTAAATTCAATAAAAATTCCGACTAGATATATGTTAAACGGCATAAGTGGTAAACGATATAAAAAAACTGCCGAGATTTGGCGCCCTAGCCGTATTTCTGAAATTATAAGGTCAACCACATATAAAGGTCTGCATCAATACGGGAAAAATGCTACTCATAAAAACAGTAAAATTATAACTAGGAGCGTTCCCGCAATTGTTTCCGATGAAATTTGGCAAGAAGCCAATAACACCATGAAAGATAACCGTGTTTCATGTAAACGTAATACTAAAAATCTTTATTTATTACAGGGCATGATTCGTTGCGGCCTATGTGGCTTAGCATATAGCCCGACATTTTATAAGGCTCGCAACACAAGTTATTACTGTTGTACATGTAAAGGCCAACAAAAAACAAAGTTTTATAATAGGGATACTTGCATCGGAAAACCAGTTCGTGTCGATTGGCTCGACAATCTGGTTTGGAGTAAATGCTTAGAGCTTTTAAAAGAACCAGAAAAAATATATGATGCTAAACCAAGTACTAATAAAGAGCCGCCTAATATGGTTCCTACTCCAACAGAATTTGAATTAATAAAAAGTCGAATACAAGAGCTATCTACAGAACGCGAAAAATTATTGGATCTATATCGCAAAGGTATAATCATTGAATCTGATTTGACAACACAAATAAATAAGTTATATTTGGAGGAAACAGAATTAAATAATAAAATCATTAAAATAGATAATCAGCCAAAACAAGAGCTTAAGCGCAGCAAAGCTTCTACTGTAATGGTGTTAAAAGAGTTTATTGAAATGATAAAGAACACAGATATAAATCAATTACCATTTGAACTAAAGCGTGAAGTTGTAAAAATGCTAATTGATAAAGTTTTTGTCTACACAAAAGTCGACCCAGATAAATTCTATCCAAGTATCAATGTTATTATTAGCTGGCGCTTTGATGCAGCTCCATTTAATATTGACTATATTGAGAACTACACGCTGACCACATTCCTGTTACAACGGAAAAAATTGAAAACTCAGTTACAACCAACACCACTGATTACGTTGACGCCGGTATTAAACTGCAATACACGCCGATAGTAAGCAGCGACGGTATGATAACCTCGGTTGTACATACGGAAGTCAGTACCCCCACGCTTATTTCCGAACTGAAAAATTACAAAATAACCAGCCGTACAGCCGATACCACCGTAAGAATGCGTGATGGTGAAACTCTTGTAATAGGCGGTTTAATTAATGAAGAAGAACAGAAACGGCTGCAAAAAGTACCGTTCTTATCAAACATTCCGCTTTTAGGCGAACTGTTTAAAAACCGTACCACCAGCAAAACAAAAACCGAAGTTATTATGATTTTAACGCCGCATTTAACAAACCCCGGCGAATCTCCGGCAATTTACGATAGCAAATTGCTGGAAAGCGGCAGTATTTTTGATAGCAACAACTAAAAATATTATTAAAAAAGAGCGTCTTGCCGCTCTTTTTTATGCAAAACAGGCATTATACAAAAGTATAATGCCTGTTTTAAGCTTTTATTTTTCTAACATCAGCAAAGCAACCGTTTCAATATGGCTGGTCATTGGGAACATATCCACAGGCTGTGCTTTTACTGCTTTATAACCGTTTTCCGTTAAAAATGCCATATCGCGTGCCAAAGAAGCCGGATTACATGATACATAAACAATTTTCTCAGGTTTTACTCCGGCAATGGCCGCCAAAACCTTTTTATCACACCCTGCGCGCGGAGGGTCAAGCAGCACGGTATCCGGCTTTACTCCGCTTTTTAACAGTGCAGGCATTTCCACGGCAGCATCGCCGCAAATAAACTCTGCATTTGCAATATTATTCGCTTTGGCATTTTCGTTGGCGTCTTTAATGGCAGGCTCAACAATTTCTATGCCGTACACTTTACGTGCCTTTTGCGCCAGATACAGCGAAATAGTACCTGTACCGCAGTAACAGTCAATAACCGTTTCTTTACCGCTCAGCGCAGCAAAATTCAGCGCAGTGGCATAAAGCTTTTCGGTCTGCGCGCTGTTTACCTGAAAGAAAGACAGCGGCGAAATATTAAATTTTAAATTGCCAAGCCTGTCTTTAATTGTGCTTTTGCCATACAGAACACGGTTTTTAGCGCCCATAATTATGTTGGTACGCTTTTTGTTAATGTTCTGCACAATGCTTTTTAAACCGTCCACTTCAGTTTTAAGCATTGTTACAAGCTCGCCTGCATGAGGAATATCATAGCAGGCAGTAACAATTACAGCCATAACTTCACCGGTTTTAGCCCCTGCGCGCCCCATAACATGGCGCACAACGCCTTTGCCGGTAGTTTCGTCATAAGCAGAAATATCAAACTGCTGCATCCATTGGCGCACAACCTGCATAATTTTGTTGTTAGCCTGCTTTTGGATAAGGCAATCATCAATATTTATAACGTTGTGGGTTAAAGCCGCATAGCAGCCAATTTGTATTTTTCCTTCCGTTTTAGCTGCCGGAAACTGCATTTTATTGCGGTAATGCCACGGATTTTCCATGCCCAGCACCGGCAGCACTTCGCAGCCGGTAATATGCCCAATACGCTCAATGGCATCCTTAACCTCCTGCCTTTTAACGCTTAACTGCCCTTCGTAGTTTAAATGCTGCAATTGGCAGCCACCGCATTTTTCATAAAAAATACATTGCGGTTTAACGCGCTGCGGAGATTCTTCCAAAATGTTTAAAATTCTGCCGGAAGCATAGGATTTTTTTACCTGAAATAATTTTACGGATACTTTTTCTCCCGGCAGGGCGCCGTGTACAAAAACAGTAAATCCATCAGCCTTGCCCACGCCTTCGCCGCTGCTGCCAAGCCCTGTTATATTTACTTCAATTATGTCGTTTAATTTAAATGGTGGTTGTTGTTTAGTCATTTCTGCCCCTGATTTTTATTATAAACTGCCGTCCTGCATCCAATACAACCTTACAGGCAGGTTGGATGCACCCGGCGGCGACCAGATAAAGCTGTATGTTCCCGGTTCCAAAACGCCAAGCTTAAGCAAATCGTCATAACTGTCGCCTATTGCCACTTTATCCTGCGGCAAAGGCAGAATTTTTTCTTCACCGGCTTTTTTCAGCACGCCGTAACCGGCAAACAAACCGCCCAGCGGATTTAAATACATTGCCGCCGGTTTATTGCCGCTGATTGTAAAATTAACAGAATATACAATGCCGTAATTGCCGTAGTTCACAGCATCTTTCCCTGTTGTGCCGTCCTTGCCGTGAGCAAACCCCTGTTCTTCGGATGCCAGTTCAAGCATATACACCTTGTTGTTATCGGCATTCAGCGGTGCAGATACAGTGTAATTCCAGTCCGCATCGTCAAAAGTACCCCTTAACGGATGCTCGTCCATAGGCTGAACAGGTGCATATTCATTGTATAAATCCAAATCTGTTTTTTCGTCGCACATAATAACGCTTACCTGCACAGGTCTGTCGGTGTGCAAATCAATAGTGCCCACCAAAAGCTGCGCCGGTTCAAGCACATAGCCTCGGCCGGTTAAAAGCTCTGTATTATTGCCAAAACCAAGGTTTCCTTCCGTTTTATTGTGAACGCCGGAAAAATATTTTTGCTGGGTTTCCTTGCCAACCTTTAAATAATGCCAGCCCGCATTGCCGATGCTGTTGTTGGCAACGCTGTATTTAACCGGACGCATTTGTTCGTTGCTGAGTATAACGGCGAGTTTTTTATTGTTTTCCATAGCATTTACATGATGAAAGAAAATCCTTACATCACCGCTTACGGTATCACGGTACAAAACGCCGTTTCTGTAAACCATTTCCGGGCTGTCAGAAAAAATCAGCGTTGAACCGGAAGTGGTTTTCTGCGCAGTTACTTCTGTATAAGTTTCAGGCAAACCGCGCCCTGTAATAAGTTCATCAGAAGCAAAAGCGTTTAAAGGCAAAAATGCCATACAACTAATTGCCAGAGTTTGAAAACATTTTTTTAGCCTCACGATTAACCTCCAATAGATGTTTACTGTTTATTATAACACAAATACTGCAATTGTATTTTATTTTTACAGCGCAGAATTTAAAATAAATTGTTGCTGGCAAACTGCTTCCATATTAATAAAATAAGGTGTCAGAAATATACTTAATACCACTCGTATATGACTGCACCCCAAAAGTCTAACTTTTGGGGTGCAATTTACTCAAACAGCGCTTTTAATTTATATTCTGTTTTTATACATCTTTTCGTAATACTTTTTGTATTCTCTGCTGATAATTTCCTGCCACCAGTCTTTGTTTGCCAAATACCATTCGATAGTTTTGGCTATGCCGTCCTCAAACTTTGTCTGCGGCAGCCAGCCAAGTTCATTATGTATTTTTGTCGGGTCTATCGCATAACGCCTGTCGTGACCGGGGCGGTCTTTTACAAAAGTAATTAAATCTTCGCTTTTGCCAAGTACCTTTAAAATAATTTTTACTACATCCAAATTGCTCTTTTCGTTATGCCCGCCTACATTATAAACTTCTCCCTCTCGTCCATTACGGACGATTAAGTCTATCGCGCTGCAATGGTCTTCTACATACAGCCAATCGCGCACGTTGGTACCATCGCCGTAAACCGGCAATGCTTTATCATGCAGGGCATTTATAATCATCAGCGGAATTAACTTTTCCGGAAAATGATATGGCCCATAATTGTTGCTGCAGCGCGAAATCGTCACCGGCAAGTCATATGTTCTGTGGTATGCCAAAACCAGTAAATCTGCACTGGCTTTAGATGCAGAATACGGGCTTGATGTATGCAGTGGCGTTTCTTCAGTAAAGAACAAATCCGATCTGTCCAGCGGCAAATCACCATAAACTTCATCCGTACTTACCTGATGATAACGCTTAATGCCATACTTGTGGCAGGCGTCCATTAAAACACCTGTGCCAATAACATTGGTTTTTAAAAACAGCTCCGGCTCTAAAATACTGCGGTCAACATGGCTCTCTGCCGCAAAGTTTACCACAATATCAGGCTTTTCTGCTTCAAACAAGCTGTAAACAAACTCACGGTCGGCAATATCGCCGCGCACAAACCTAAAGTTCGGCTTCTCCATAGCTCCCTTTAAGCTGCTTAAATTGCCCGCATACGTCAGCTTGTCCAAACAAATAAATTCATCCTCCGGATGATGTTTAAGTTGATAATATATAAAATTGCTTCCTATAAACCCGGTCCCGCCAGTGATGATGAGTTTCATATATACACTTCTACTTCTTAATTATTTAACTTATAACTTTTGTATTATCTTTTTCTAAAATTTTTATTTTTATTAAATTTGCAATATGTCAATCTTTAGATAAGAAAAAACAACTGATTTTTCTTATAATTATTTTACAACAAGTAGTTGCAATATTTTAATTATACAAAGTTACACTCCTACAATACTTCCACAAAGCTTAACTTTAAATTAAACATAAAACATACAATAAAACATATTTTCTTCATAACTATCAAGCAATTCTATGCTTTCAATATATATTTATTAAAATTTTATAACGCTTTACTGTCATCTGTCAAATTTGTCCTCATAAAATTAACCTAAAATATTTTGCGCCAGAAGCAAAGCTGATTTTATAGTATCTTGCATATCATAATATTTATACTCACCTAAACGACCACCAAAATAAACATTAGTCAATTGTTCCGCCAGTTGTCTATATTGTTCATATTTCTGCTGATTTTTCTTATCATTAATCGGATAATATGGTTCCTCCCCTATATTCCATTCAGATGGATATTCATAAGTAATCACTGTCTTATGTTGTATGCCAAAAACAAAATGCTTATGTTCAATTATACGAGTATAAGGTGTTTCACGGTCAGTAAAATTCATAACTGCAACACCCTGATAATTCTCTATATCTAATATTTTATTTTTAAAATGAAGACTTCTATATTCTAATGGTCCATAACAGTAGTTAAAATAAGCATCAATAGTTCCTGTATAAATTATTATATCAGCCAAATCTTCAAATTTTTCCTTTTGTGTATTAAAATCTGTATTCAGCATCACATCTGCGCCATTAAGCATTTTTTTTATAATAACAGTATATCCTGCTTCTGGAATTCCTTGATACCGATCATTAAAATAATTGTTATCATAAGTATAACGAACAGGTAAGCAACGTATAATACTTGCAGGTAGATCTTTACAGTCTCGCCCCCACTGCTTTTCTGTATATCCTTTGATAAGCTTCTCGTATACATCTCTACCTACTAAACTAATAGCCTTTTCTTCTAAATTTTTAGGTTCATCACAAATTTCATCTTGTCGCATAGCTATAATTCTCTGAGCCTCTTGTGGAGAAATAACTCCCCAGATTTTATTAAATGTATTCATATTAAATGGCAGATTATAAATTTCGCCATTATAATTTGCCAGAGGACTATTAATAAAATTGTTAAACTCTGAGAATTGTAACATAAAATTCCAAATTTTCTTATCCGAGGTTCGAAAAATATGGGCACCATAGCAATGTACAGTAATATCTTCAATTTCTTCAGTATAAATATTGCCGCCAATATGATTTCGTTTTTCTATAACTAGACAACTTTTACCTTTTTGTATCGCTTTATAAGCAAAGACTGCACCAAACAGACCACTGCCAACAATTAAAAAATCATATTTTTTCACAAGAATTCCTCCTATCATAGTTTTTCTTTAATTTTATTAATCAACATTAAAACCATATCATCTTTAATAATTAGCAAAATTCCAGCATAAATCACACTTCCAACTAAAATAATAATCATACTATTCATAATAGATGATGCTAATTGTATTCCTAAAATCCATGTTATTGCAAACATAATTATTCCGCTAATTATATAATTTTTCCCTAATAATAAAATATCTCGAACACAAAAAAAATCCCTTGCTAGATAAAATTGCACAGCTGTTACCAACCATTCTGTCAACACCGTAGCTACAGCTATCCCAAAAGAAAAATAGCGAGGTATCAAATAAAGATTAATAATAAAATTAAAGATTGCACCTATAACAACGGACAATGTTAACTGATTTTGTCTATTCATTGGTACCATGAATTGTATGCCTGTTACATTGCTAAGAGCAACTGCAACAATCATAGTACTTATAATAACTAGTATTCCTGCTACAGGTTCATAGCCGGAGCCAAAAAACCATGGCACAAAATTAGGCGCTATCACAATAAGCCCAAGACACATAGGAATTGTCAAAAAAAAAGAAAATCGATAGGAAATCATCATATATTTTCTAACAAATTCCATTTCTCCTTTTGCAACTATTGATGCAATTCTAGGTAACATTACTATGCCCAAAGATGTAGCAATAGTTAGAAGTAATTTAATTATTTTATCAGCCTGTTCATAGTACCCGTTTTCTGTATAAACATCTGTAAAAAATCCTAGCATAGTTTTATTCATAACCACATAAATTTGAATAGCTATCTGTGGTAAAAAAAGCTGAAAAATAGATTTCCAATTCCTGAATGGGTTAATTTCTTTGAGCGACACTTTGTGAATATAATCTTTTAAAAACAGACAAATAAAAATACCTGAAACTACATTCATTCCACCCATAATAAATGTATATAAAATAAGATCTTCTGGTGCCTTAATTAATATAAACAATAAAACAATATTAACAAAGCGGATTACAAAATTACGAAAGACAATTTTACCGAACTCTTCAAGACCTTGAAAAAACCATGAAACATCAAATAAAACAGCTAAAATATTCAGTGCTTGTACCCAATAAATCAAAGAATCCACATACCATATCTTTCCTAATAGGTAATAAATAATTAAACTAATTGATACAGTTAATAATTGGAAACTAATGACTTCAAAAAAAATACGACTTTGTTCCCTGCTATCATCCTGGTAATAGGCAATTTCTCTTTGGGCATAGCTAGTAATGCCAAATTGGGCTAACAGTACAAAATAAGCAACAATAGAAAAACTAAAACTATATTCTCCTATGCCATCTACTCCCAATGTTCGTGCTATATAAGGCGTAGTAATAAGAGGTGTTAAAAGAGTCAGCAATTGGTAACTCAAATTATATAAATAATTTTTAGAAAGACTTTTCATCCCCAAACTCCTTATTATTAGCCAGGTAAATGTATACCAAAGGAAGTAAAAGCCAAATTGCATATATCAAATTTAAAGAACCATTGCATCCAGCTACCAGTGAACTTATTGTGGCAATAAATAAACATAATAATGTTCTCTTTAATGTTTGATTAGAACATCTTCTTATGCATCGCAACAATCTAAAACATCCGTATCCAAAGGGAAAAATCAAAGAAATCAAGCCTAAAATCCCAGTTGTAGAAAATGCTGTAACATATTCATTCATGGCATTAAAATTATGTTTCAATGGTCCCATTTCCCTGTAAGCTTTAACCCATTGCTGAACTTCGCTACTTTGTAGATCAAAATCATCAAAATTTTCTACCACATAAGCACCATTCAAGCTAGGTCCAACCCCCAACCAAAAATTATCCATTCCAATTTTAAGGTTTGATTTGATTAAAGCATAACGAGCCTGATTGCTCCTTTTTGTAGCGGAAGACAATGAAGCAACATTATCTTCAAAATATTCAACAGCTACATTATCTTTATCTTTTCCAGATATAAATGTAATAGAAGCCAGAGACATACCAAAAGCAAGAATAACTATCATAACAATAATACTGAACCTTTTTAAACACTCTTTCCAGCGCAGCAGTAAAATCATCAGTAATGTAAGACCAATAATACCTAATAATAAAGATACAGCAGTTCTTGCACTTGTAAGAAAAACCATATAACTGATCACAAAAATAAGAACGACATAATACTTCCAATATTTAGTCTTATTGATAACTGGTATAAATAATAGAGGAAGTGCAAATGCAATATAATTTCCAACTCGTGATGGCTCACAAAATATTGATCTAAACTGTCCTTGCCACAAAAGAGGAGGCCACCAATCATGAATCTTGCCAATATCATGAAACCATGGGTTAACTTTTTTCAAAATAGATGTAGCCGTTAAAGAACCATGCAGATAACATACATCTATAATACCATACAAAACAAATACCGCTAAACCAGCCAATAATCCTCTACAAAAAACTGTCCAAGCCCTCTTAAAATCATTTTGATACCATAAATAAATCATATAAGAAAGACCGAAGCGATATAATAAATCAAAAAGCGCCGCCTTAATCGACCGCACAAAAATCCATACAGAAAAAAGCTCTTCATATGAAATATTAATATTATGATTATGCAAAAAAAATAAAACCATAGGCAGTTTTTCAATCTGCGGCTCCGGTGCATTAAAAATCAAATTCCAATAAGGATATATATATAGCCCATGAAGTGCTGAAGCTTCATAAACAGTTAAAGAAATTCCAAAAAATATTGCAACATAACGATTCCAAATACTAATATATCCATTCCATGCCATATAAAACGTCAATAAAAATCCAGCCATAATAGGATAATTACCCAACATTGATGAATAAGGTCCACTTAAACCAATAACAGTAAACCATAATTCTTTTGGCGCATAATCAAAAATTACGCAAAAAACTATAAAGAAGAAAATAATATCCTGTGTTTTTTTTAGTTTTGAATTCATTACTTTCATCTTTATTTCCCATTATTCCGACTAAAAAAATTCTTAACCTTACGTAATATTTTAAATATCAGAGTCTTACGAATGCGACGCATCAGTGGTAGAAATTGAGCTGGATTTTTCGCAATTAAATATGTAGTAATCGATGTTAATTTTAATTTGCAAATAAGTTCAGGATGCCTGTGTCTTAAACTTTGTATATTATTTATAAGCAAGTAATCTTTATCTGGATTTACAATATTATCACACATATTTATATAAATACTGTTATAATAGATTTCCAAAAATTTAAGAAAATACTTTTCTTTACTGCTTCCAGTAATAATCGAAAAATGTTTAGCAAATATATCTGTTAAATCATTAAATATAGCGTAATAATCTTCTAAATGCTTATATAATCCTTCAGAACTTACACTTTGTGTAGAAGTTCCCATTCTATATTGATAAGCACAACTATTATCAAAACTGATAGTATCCGCTGCCATACCACAAAAAGCAACAAACTCATTATCTGCATAATAGCAGTTTTCTTTTATATACATTCCTACTTGACGAAGCTTATCTGTTAAAATTGTAATAGCAGTCATAGGAAATATGCGAGTATTTTCGTTATTAACCGAATACATTTCTTCAAATGTATATGCATAATGTAATTTAAAACCAATTTCATTATGTTCTTCATATGGGTTACTTGGATAACACCACTTAAAAGCATTAACAACTAAATCTGTTTCTGTCTGTTTGAGCCAATCACAAAGCTTATCAAACTCTTCCGGCTTAACCCAGTCATCTCCATCAATAACTTTATAGAATTTTCCTGTTGCCAATTCCAAAGATTTATTTATTGTAGAACCATGCCCACCATTTACTTTATTAATCAAACGAATATTATTTGGATATTTTTTCTCATATTCATTGACAATCTTCACCGTATTATCATTAGAACCATCATTGATAACTAAAATCTCTAATTCATTAAAATAATGACACGGTAAAAATGAATCTAAACATTCTTTAATAGTATTTTCCACATTGTATGCAGCTATTGATATGGTTAATAATTTACTCATGCTTATTATCACCCTTACTATTTATTACGAAAATACCAATTATTAATTAATCATTGATTTTTTTAAAAATTCATTGTTATACATTATATACAATATTCATATTTATAATAATATCTTATCCCATACTTTATGCACCACTCAAATCTCTGTCATATATATTTTATAAATATGTAAAATAATTAACTTTATAAAATGATTTTTTCACTATATTTGTTTATAAATTTTATATATAGATTCCCCATTTTTGTCAAATGAAAAATGTTTAATGGCATAATCTTGGCCATTTCTAGCCATTTTTATCATTTTCTCTTTATGTAATAAAATATACTCAATTTTTTTTGCTAAGTCGACACAATCGCCTGATTGATAAAGAATACCAGTTTCTTCATTCCTAATAATTTCTTTCGTAGCCCCTGAATTACAACCAAGAACTACACAACCAGATAGCATAGATTCTACTGTCACACGACCAAATGATTCATACGGGCTACATATACAAGAAATATCACCATTTAAGTAGACTTTTTCTATATCTCTAATCACCCCTAAAAATTTAACATTATGTTTTAAATTATTAATCATTATAAATTTCTTTAGTGCTTTTGTATATGTATAATCACTTTGCATATCTCCAACAATATATACTTTGATATTATCTAAGAAATCTTTTTTTAAATAGGTCAATGCTTCTAACAATTGCTTTTGTCCTTTTCCAGGATAAATTGCATTAACCATTATTATATTAACAATATTATCTTTAAAAAGTTTTTTTTGTAAATTATAATACCTATCACAATCAACCGCATCATAAACTGTAAACACTTTATTAATTGATTTTTCTTCTCGAAAATATTCTTCAATAAAGCGAGATACGGCAATAAAACAATTAGTATATTTAGTTAAATCTTTGATATATTCTTTTTTATAAAAAATATATAATCCTTGAGAAAGCTCCATCGCTTCTTTTAAATGCCAAACGCATTTTATACCACATCTTTGGGCAGCTGCTATACCTACAAACGTCCAAGTAGAATTACTATGGACAATATCTATATTATAATTTTGAATAATACTTATAAGTTTATTTATAGCTCTATAGTTTACTAGTATTTTAATAAAAGTTTTAAGCTTTTTTATTATACCTCCATCAATTGGTGTTACCCATGCATATGATTTCACAATCTTATAGTTAATATTATATTTTTCTAGTAATTCTGTTCCGGTCCCAACAGAAGGTAATATAACTAAAATTTCTGCATTCTTTTTTTGCATGTATCGACATAATTCAACCAAACACAAAAAAGCACCAGAAGTCGCACAATTATCTGACGAGCATATCATAATCTTCATATAAAATCACTCTACTTTATCATGTGTTATTTATGCTATTCCATAAAACAATTTTACTTATCTTTAATTATTTTTAAAATCATTTTTATACTCTCAAACACTTTATTAACTTTTGAAGTTTTAAACAGCAAAGTTAAAAAACCAGCTTTCCATAGTGATTCTTTATAACTCACAATAAACCATTTTGGATCTTGTAAAATTGTTAAAATATTACCATTATCTTGAATGAGTGGCTGCAGAGTATCCATATTAAATCTAAAATTTCTCCAGCACTTTATATCATATTCGTTTGGCACAATACCAAAGCTTTTTAAATTTCTTATAGCTAACTCTGGTAGAAATTTATAAAAATCGATACTCTGTTTAAAATCATTACAAAAATCTAATGCACCTTTTTGAAGTCTTTTTAAAATATATGGCTCTATATCTCCTTCAATATAATCGTAATCTTCAAATATTGGTACAATCCTTGTCTGTTCTTCCTTATATCCTCTTACACTTCCGTGAGGAGCACTTAATATAATCTCCAAGAAATAATAAAATGAAGAAATTACATGATATAATTTATGATTCTTTTCTTTTGTAAATAAATAAGCATCAACATTATGTATAGCTTTATCTTGAATTTCTAAATAACAACCATACAGATTTAAATTTATATTATTTCTATTTAAAAATTCTCGTATATTTTTCTCAATACTTCTACGTCCGCCTAAATCTACTAATGCAACAATTTTATGAGTTAATTGCATTTCATCAATATATTTTTTTAGCATGCGTTCTGCATCTATAGATTTTTCATTAATTATTGGCTTAATTTTATAAAACTGTTCTTGGATCTTCTTATTTGCCAAAAATTCACTCTTGGTAAATTCTGTGTTCATATCATAAGAATTCACATCTGGAATTTCATTTTCACTTAGCCCCATCTTATTAATAAATAATCCAAACGAAAATTTATAAGGCCAAGACTTATAGCGTTGCATACTACTTTTCAAATCTGCATCATAATGTAATAAGGCTGTAATAATAGATTTTCTTGATACATAAAAATAAGTATTATCTTCGCTACCGTCAACTAAAATATATGCTTTTTGAAGAATATATCCATCTCTAGATGCAAATAAGACTTTATCAATATGTTTCTTATTAATCTCCTGAATTAGCCATTTTGTAAATCCAAATATTAATGGACCAAATAAACTATATCCACATTGATAAAAATAGTCATTTTCTCTTTTTTGCAAATGATTTTCTATAAAAAAGCATAGATTAGCATATTCATTGTTTTTTAAGCAATCTATTTTACTGGGTATAGCGTGAGATATCCAATTCCTTTTTCTATAATATAAACACGCATCTATCCCATTATTCTTAGCACTATTATAATCAGCTTGTTTATTATCACCAATATGCAATATATGTTTATTTTTAAGATTAAATCGATCTATAAAAAGCCGAAATAAAGCACCTTCAAGCTTCGTCACATGCCACTCACCGGAAACCAAAATATCTTTATAGCCAGAATAGCCATTTTTCTGTAAAATATTATGTATTACTTTTTTAGGTAAATACATGTCTGTAATGATATAAATGGGTTTTCCAGATTTCAACACTTGACTATAAAATGATTTCATTTCTAAGTTTTGTGTACAAATAATTTCTTCCGTTTCAATTTCAATTTGTTTTAACTCATTGCACACAAATTCAGGTAAATCTTGTAAAAGTTCATTATAAATTTCATCCAAATTTACCTCTATATAGGAATATCTTTTTCTAGCTTTTCTTTCTGCAATAATTCTCTTTTGATAAAAATGACTTTGAACCTTATGCTTTTCATCATATAGTCTTTCTACCAATCTAAAAACCATCTGAGGTTTTCTCACATCACGTACTATCAATGTATCAAAGACATCAAAAGTAAAAACATCATATTTATTTATAAGATTTTGAGAATTACTCAGCAGTTCCATTTTTTACTCCTTGAATAGTCAAATATTCTTCTTTAACTTTTATATAATCTTTCTAATCGCTTTATTTCCTTATCGGCATCATATCCTGCTGCTTGCAATAACTCGGTATTGTCTTTGCGGACTATGCCTTTTTTTTCTAAAATCTTATTTGCCCATTCTCTTGCAGATAAATTTAACGATAAGCTTGTGTAGTCAGAAGATACTTTTGTTTCTTCTGACAGCGCTTCCGAACATACATTCGGAAGCGCTGCCATTTGTGCTTCAATAGCAACAATACAAAGTCCCTCAAAGCGTGAAGGCAATACTAACACATCCATTGCTTGATATAAATCTGCTACATCAGAACGCTGCCCTAAAAATTTCACTTTCTCAAATAGTCCACAACTAACTACTTTATCTTCAATTTTTTCACGATCAGGACCATCACCTACTAAAAGTAATATACTCTTTGGTTCCAGCTTCTCCAATTCTAAAAATACATCAATTAAAAACTCATGATTTTTTTGATAAGTAAATCTTCCCACGTGACCAATAACAAAAATATCATCAGCAATACTAAGTCTCTTTCTCATTACATCTCGCTTTTGACGATTAAATCTAAATTTGGTTAACTCAATAGCGTTATAAAGTACTTCATACTTATTTTTTTTTATAACGCTATTCGGGAACATCCATCTTGCAGCTAATTTAGAACAAGCAAAATAATCCGTTGCGACCAAAGGAATCATCTGTTTTCCTATAAGATGAATCATCCACTTTACCATTCTAATCAACGCAGATGAATCATCAATTCCGGTGCTGTGAGAATGAACAATAATGCGTTTAAAGCCAATCATTTTTGCAAATATTATTGGAACAATATTTGCATAAGAAAGATTAAAATGGATAGCTACGTAATCACATTTTTCATAAATACTTTTTAAAATACGAAAATACGTTACTATATGAAAGGGACGCGGAAGATAAAAAATCTTTGCTCCCATTTTTTCTACTTCGTCAGAAAAGTCCAGTTTATCATCGTACGTAATAAAATCAAACTGATACTTATCTCTATTAATTCTTTTATAGTTATTAATTATATAGCCAGTTAAACCGCTACGATCATTAGCCACCGCGACCTGTAAAATTCTATACATCATAATATTCCTTGTACATTCTGTGATAATTAATTTACTCCTTTACCAAGAATTTTTCTCTTTAAAAACTCTAATATCTTTTCTACCCAGTCTTGCTTTTCTAAAAACACTACCGGCATTTCTTTTACTTTTAACTGCTGCTTTTCCAGCCATACGTTAAATAAGCGTTCTGATATAAACCCAAACACCCTTGCTTCATACTGGTTGTAACCGGATATATCTATCCTCTTTTCCAGTTCAAAAAGTATACTAAACAGCCAGCTGCAATATTCATCAAATAGTGTCTTTTTCATTACAAACATATTCAAAATATGCAGCTTTGTCCTACCCATTACTTTCGCAAAGGCTTCGCTGTATTCCGGGTAAAGTTCAGCTACTATTCTTTCTGCTTCGTCAAGGTCACGCTTGTTATGCGCGTGTTCATATTGGCTGCGCACTGTTTCTATATAGTAGTTGCGCTTTACCGGCAGTATTATGTCATAGTCTTGCAGTAATTTTTCATAGTCTTTTCTGTGTAAAATTACTGCTTTTTTCTTTTCTACATCGCTTGTATGTAAGTTCTTACTTGCAAAATACCTGCGGTAATGGCATAAGCCTATATAGTCGCATTTTAAGTTTTTCCATGCCCAGTAAAGACCTGTAAGCTCGCAGTAGTTAGCATTTTTAGTAGAAATATTATTACCGGTATTATCGCCTATATATCCTAAATCTGTTTTACATTCCCTGCCTACATGTAGCGGCAGATATACATCGTCATCTGGCATCCAGTATTTTTTATGAGTTGCTACAAGTATTTTTATATCCACTCGTTATTTCAATTCCTTTTCAGCAAGGTTTAATGCACTTTCTATTGCTTTATCCATGTCATAATATTTATATTCACCAAGCCTGCCACCGAAGATAATATTAGTTTCTTTTGCGGCAAGTTCTTTGTATTGTTCGTACAGCGTTTGGTTTTTAGCATTGTTGACAGGATAATAGGCTTCTTCGCCCGGCTTCCATTCCTGTGGATATTCTTTGGTAATATAGGTTACAGGCTGTTTACCAAATTCAAAGTGCTTATGTTCTATTATCCTTGTGTAAGGAGTTTCACTGTCGGTATAGTTCATTACGGCTACGCCCTGGTAGTTTTCGCATTCTAATTTTTCGGTTTCAAATTTTAAGCCACGGTATTCAAGGTGCCCTAATTCATAGTTGAAGTATTCATCTATTGCACCGGTATAAATTACTTTTTCGGCTATCTTCTGGTCTTTATCAAAACAGATATTAAAATTACAGTTTAGCTCTACATCTGTACCTTCCAGCATTTTTTCTATAATCTGGTTATAGCCGCTAATAGGTATACCCTGATATCTATCGTTAAAGTAGTTGTTATCATAGGTATAGCGTACAGGCAGGCGCTTAATTATAAAGGCAGGCAGTTCTGTGCACTTTCTGCCCCATTGTTTTTCGGTATAGCTTTTAATTAGTTTGGTATAAATATCTGTACCAACTAAACTAATTGCCTGTTCTTCTAAGTTTTGTGGTTCACCTGTTATAACTTTTCTTTGTTCTTTTATGATTTGTTCTGCTTCCTGCGGTGTCCTTATTCCCCACATTTTGCTGAAGGTATTCATATTAAAGGGCAGGTTATATATTTCGCTTTTGTAGTTGGCAACAGGACTGTTGATGTAGTTGTTAAATTCTGCAAATTGGTTAATGTAATCCCACACTTTTTTATTGCTGGTATGAAAAATATGCGCGCCGTATCTATGAATATTAATTCCATCTTTTTGCTCGCAGTAAATATTACCGCCGATATGGCTGCGCCTTTCTACTACAAGGCATTTTTTGCCTGCTTTTTTAGCTTCATGCGCAAATACACTGCCAAATAAACCGCTTCCCGCTATTAAATAATCATATTTCATCAGTTGTTTTTCCCTTCGTATCGTAATTTTTAATACGCACCTTTTCTAAGTAATACTACTTTAAATGTTTTAAACAGCAGCATTAAATCTAACCACACGCTCCAGTTCCTCGTGTACCAGCTGTCTAAAAGCACACGCTCTGCGTAGTCGATATCACTTCTGCCGCTTACCTGCCACATACCGGTGATACCCGGTTTTACCATTAAGTAGTCATTAATGTACTCTCCGTATCTTATCATTTCGTCTTTGACGATTGGCCTTGGCCCTACAAGGCTCATTTCTCCTTTTAGTACGTTGAATATCTGCGGCAGTTCGTCTAAACTTGTCTTTCTAAGAAATGCCCCGCTCTTGGTTATTCTCGGGTCATTTTTTAACTTAAAGTCTTTTTCCCATTCTGCTTTTGCTTCCGGGTCTGTTTTTAACAGCTGTTCTAAACGCTCTTTGGCGTCTACGCACATACTGCGGAATTTATAACAGTTAAATTCTTTGCCGTTTTTCCCTATTCTGCGGTGTTTAAAGATTACCGGCCCCGGTGAATCTTTATATATCCATAAGGCTATTACTATTAGTATCGGACTTATGGCAATTGTACCTGTTATTGTAAGCACGTAGTCAAAGATTGTTTTTATCCATCTGTTTATTGGTCTTGCAAGGTTATTCTTTAAGCGCAAAAGCATTAGCTTTTCGTTAAACAAGCTTTCTGCTTCTATACCGCCCATTGGTACGCCTATTAGGTTTGGTATTACACCCATGCTTTTTACTAAGGGCTGTACTTTGTAGATTAACTTTGTTAGTTTACCTTGCTCTAAGCCAGGCGCTGCTATAAAGACGTGGTTGATGTTGTATTTTGTTATTACTTGTTCTGCATCACTGAATTTACCGAGTACAGGGTAGTTTTCTAATATTCCTTTTTCTACTTTGTTGTCTTCAAGTAAGCCAATTATTTTATAGCCCATACCAGCGTCGTTTTTAATTCCTTGTACAAGTAGCTCTGCTGTTTTGCCTGCGCCGATAATAAGTACCGGTATTTGCAGCAGCTGATATTTTTCAAGTATCTTTTTGGCTATATAACGGAATACCACAAGCAGGATGAAGCTTAATATCCAGAATACTGCAATGAACATTCTGGATGTTGAAGCTGCTATCCTGGCTATATAGAGCAATATGATGATTGAGGTAATGGCATAGCAGCTTGTTACAAACAGCTTTTGGATTATCTGCCAGAACTGCGCGCGACGGTTATATAGCTGTTCAATATTTAAAAAGATGAGATACAGCGCCGGGAATACTACCCAGAAGTTAAGCCAGGAGATGTGTAAACTGTGGTTTCCAGTGTAGAAGTTACGGAAGTTGAAGGCAAGTTCTTCTGCACATACTATAGCTATGTAATCAACACAAATTAATACAAACGGTAGAATAATATTGGTATACTTATTTATTTTTTGCAGATTTTCTGCCACGTTTTCTCACCCTGAGTTTAATTTTTATTTAAAACTTATTTATAACTTTATTTTACAATCAATTATTATGTATTATATCACTTTTAAAATAAAATTTCTACTATTGTCCTTTAACTTAACTCCGTTTTTACGCAAAAAAAGACTGCCTGCAAGCGCGTTTGCACTTACAATCAGTCTTTTAAAACCGGTAATTTAAATTTTAGTATTATTTAATTTTTAAGGGTACAGTTTATTTCTCGCCCGTGCTGCCGAAGCCGCCGCTGCGGGTTGCGTCGGCGCTGTCGCCGTCGGCCGTAAGGTATTTGTAAAAAATGCCCTGTGCCACGCGCTCGCCCTTTGCCAGGGTTACATCGCTGTCTGTCGTGTTATACAGCCCCAGCATAATGTGCCCTTCGTTGTCCTCGTTATTGTAATAATCGGCGTCGATAATACCCACGTTATTCACCAATGCCAGCCCTTTTTTTACCGCCATGCTGCTGCGGATATGCACGCCTAAAAACTCATCATCCTGCATGTAGGCTTTCACGCCGGTCGGCACCATTTGCAGCGTATGCGCCTTAATTGTAACCTCCTGCGGCAGGCAGATATCATACCCGGCTGCCATTTTTGTTTTGCGTTCCGGCATGGGGAAATCAACTTCTTTAAAGGAAGTAATTTTTTCAAAACCACGTAATTTCATAGAACACCTCATTATAAAAAATCCCGCCGAAAATAATTCAGCGGGATTTAGTTTTTACTTAAATTATTTGCTTAAGCCGCCTGCCAGCACTGCTTTGCGGGACAGGTTAATGCGGCCCTTCTGGTCGATTTCCGTAACTTTTACAACGATTTCGTCGCCTACGGAAACAACATCTTCAACTTTATTTACACGCTCGGTAGAAAGCTGGGAAATATGAACCAAACCTTCTTTGCCCGGCAGAATTTCAACAAAAGCACCAAACGCCATCAGGCGGGTAACTTTGCCGGTATAAACCTTGCCGACTTCTGCTTCTGCGGTAATGCCGTTAATCATATCGATAGCTTTTGCAGCTTCTTCGCTGTTAACTGCGGCGATATATACGCGGCCGTCTTCTTCAATATCAATTTTGGCGCCGGTTTCTTCAACAATCTTTTTAATGGTTTTGCCGCCGGGGCCAATAATTTTGCTGATTTTTTCGGGGTCAACATGGATGGTAGTAATTTTCGGAGCGTATTTGGACAGTTCTTTACGCGGTTCAGAGATGCAGTCAAGCATAATGCCCATGATGTGTTCGCGGCCGCGTTTAGCCTGTGCCAGAGCCTGTTTGAAAATTTCCTTGTTGATGCCGTCAATCTTAATATCCATCTGGATGGCGGTAATGCCGTTTTTAGTACCGGCAACCTTAAAGTCCATATCGCCGAGAGCATCTTCAAGGCCCTGAATATCGGTAAGAATAGTGAAATAATCACCGTCTTTAACAAGGCCCATTGCTACGCCGGCAACAGGTGCTTTAATAGGCACGCCTGCGTCCATAAGGGAAAGGGTGCTTGCGCAAACACTGCCCATGGAGGAAGAACCGTTGGATTCCAGAGTTTCGGAAACCAGGCGGATTGCATACGGGAATTCTTCTTCGGAAGGAATTACCGGCAAAAGTGCGCGTTCTGCCAGTGCGCCATGGCCGATTTCGCGGCGGCCCGGGCTGCGCAGCGGTTTGGTTTCACCAACGCTGTACGGCGGGAAGTTATAGTGATGGATATAACGTTTGGTAAGTTCTACGCCAAGTCCGTCCAGGGTCTGTGCTTCGCTGAGCGGAGCCAGTGCCAGCACGTTCAGAATCTGAGTCTGGCCGCGGGTAAAGAGCGCGCTGCCGTGCGGGCGTGCTAAAAGGCCTACTTCGCAGGTTACAGGGCGTACTTCGTCAAGCGCACGTCCGTCCGGGCGGATTTTATCCACGGAAATGGTGCGGCGTACAATCTTTTTAACGAGTTTCTGGGTAATATAAGCAACGTCTTTGGCATTGTCAGGATATTTTTCCATAAATGCGTCGGCGATTTCAGCTTTAATGCGGGCAACGTTTTCTTCGCGTTCCAGCTTGTTGGCGTCCATCAGGGCTGCTTTCAGCTGTTCAGCGCCGTAAGCTTCAATTTCTGCGGCAAGTTCGGCAGGAGGTTCGTAAACAGGCACTTCCATTTTGGGTTTGCCAACTTCTGCCATAATTTTTTCCTGCCATTCAACCAGCTTTTTAATTTCTTCGTGGCCGAACCAGATAGCGTCCAGCATTTCGTCTTCGCTAATTTCCTTGGCACCTGCTTCAACCATCAAAATAGCGTCTTTGGTGCCTGCAACAGCAAGGTTCAGGCGGCTTACTTTAGCCTGTTCAATGGTCGGGTTAATAATGTACTGGCCGTCAATCATGCCTACGCGCACACCGGCAATAGGTCCTTCAAACGGAATATCGGAAATGGAAAGTGCGCAGGAAGCGCCAATCATTGCCGGAATATCCGGTGCGTTGTCCGGGTCAACGGAAACGGCGGTTGCAACAATCTGCACGTCGTTGTGGTAACCTTCCGGGAACATCGGGCGGATCGGGCGGTCGATAAGGCGGCTGGTTAAAATAGCGGTTTCAGCCGGGCGTCCTTCACGTTTAATAAAGCCGCCGGGGATTTTACCCACAGCGTACATTTTTTCTTCAAAATCAACAGTCAAAGGGAAAAAGTCTACACCTTCACGCGGTGTTTTGGTACCGGTAGCAGCAACTACTACCGCAGTGTCGCCATAGCGCACCAATACTGCGCCGTTGGCCTGCTTGGCAATTTTGCCGATTTCCATTGTCAGCGTTCTGCCGCCAAGCTCAATGCTGTAACTATGCATTTTTTGTCCTCCTAATTTTCTCTCATTTTTGGTTTACCTGCCATATATTCTACAACATTTTTTATTTTCCTTCACTATTTTTTACAAAATTTTTTAATTTTTTTGCTTTTTTATGCAGCAAAAAGCCCCTGCCAGTTTTTAAGGCAGAGGCTTTGGCAAAACTATTCTATTTTTTCAAACATATTGGCGCCCATACCGCACAGCGGGCATTTATAATCCTCCGGCAAAACTTCGCCTTCATATATATAGCCGCAAACCTTGCAGCGCCATTTATGCGTGCCAGCCTCCTGCTGCGGTGCTGCTTCTTCTGCCGCAGGCTGTTTTTCCGCGCCGGGCGCGATATATACGCCGCCCAAATCCGCACTGCGGTCAAAATATACGGTATGCAGCATCTGTTCCGCCAGTTCGCTCAGCGGTTTGCCGTAAAAATCTGCATACAAGGCTTTAATTTCCGGGTTTTCGTGGCTTAAACGCAGCTTCATGCTGCTGTCGCGCTTGTAAAGCCCTTCAATGCGTGCCGCACGCAGAGCGTCGCCCTTATATTCCTTGTCCTTGGGCTGTCCGCCGCCGCCGATGCAGCCGCCCGGGCAGGCCATAACTTCCACAAAGTGGTAATCTGCTTCGCCTGCTTTAATTTTTTCAATCAGTTTGCGGGCGTTGGCAGTGCCGTAAACAACAGCCACTTTAACTTTGGTGCCTTCAATATCAACTTCCGCCTCGCGGATGCCGTCCATACCGCGTACGGGCTGCAAATCGTACAAGGCCTGCGGTGCGTCCTTGCCGGTTGCGTAGCAGTAAGCCGTGCGGATCGCCGCTTCCATAACGCCGCCGGTGTTGCCGAAAATAACGCCTGCGCCGCTCGCCTGCCCCATTAAATCATCATAGGCAGAATCCTCCAGCGCGGCAAAATCAATGCCTTCGTCTTTGGCAAGCATTGCCAGTTCGCGCGTGGTAATAACGTAGTCCATATCGCGCATATCTTCAATGCCAAGGTAACGCCCGGCCGCATTCATCTCGCCGCGGCGGATTTCAAACTTTTTGGCGGTGCAGGGCGTAACTGCCACGTTGACAATTTTGCGCGGGTCAATGCCCATCTTTTTGGCAAAATATGTTTTAATGGTTGGCCCCTGCATGCCGATAGGGCTTTTGGCACTGGAAATATGCGGCAGCATTTCAGGATAATACGTTTCTGCAAATTTAACCCACGCCGGGCAGCAGCTGGTAAACTGCGGCAGCGGCTTATTGCCTTCGGTAATGCGCTGTAAAAGCTCGCTTGCTTCTTCCACAATCGTCATATCGGCGGCAAAATTGGTATCAAGCACATAATCTGCGCCAAGCCTGCGCAAAAGCGCAACCATTTTGCCTTCAACAAAGCTGCCGTCGGGCATACCGAATTCTTCTCCCAAAGCAATACGCACGGAAGGCGAAGTGCTGAAAATAACAATTTTATCCTCATCACGGATTTCTTCCATTACCTGATACGCTTCTATTTTTTCGGTAATGCTGTCTGCCGGGCAAACATTGGCGCACTGCCCGCAGTTAATGCAGATAGGCTTATCACCCGTTGCCTTAAGGTCATAAGTTCCGCATACGCCGATATAATCGGTGCAGATGGTTTTGCAGTTTCCGCATTTAATGCACTTAAACTCCAGACGCTGGATGGAAGGATTATCCGGCTCGATGGCAACGCGGATATCCGTAAATTGGTGTTTGCTCATAGCTGCCTCCTTTTGAATCTTCTTTAAAATAACTGCTGGTTTAATTATACCTTACAGCCAAAGAAAACACAACAGAGTGCTAAAAGAAAACAATTATTTTTTGTGGTAATATTTGTAAGCGGCAAAAATAAGTATTGCCACCGTTACCAGCACGGCAAGGCGTTCGCTGTGCTGCTGAAAATTAACAATATCGTGCCCTATAACAACTTCCAGCGCCGTTGAAGGGAACTTGCCTATAAGGTTGGCAATAATGTAATCGCGCGTGGAAATTTTGCTTACCGCGCCAATCGCCGTTAAAATTCCTGACGGAAAATACGGCAGCATTCTTGCAGCCGCCATCCATTGCAGCCCTTTGCGCCCGCTCAAATCGTCAATTTTCATCAGCATCGGGCTTTTGGCAATCATTTTCTCGGCAGCACCGCGGAACAGATAACGCATCAGCCAGAAGCTGATAACAACGCCGGTTGTTTCTGCCAGCCACGAAATTAAAATGCCCAGCGGCAAACCGAAAATAAGCCCGTTGGCGGTAGAAATAAAGATGGACGGGAAAATGCTGCCCGCATTGATTAATACATCAAGCAGGAAGCTGATAAGCATTGCCCACGCCCCAAAAGAGCGGAAATACGCTGCCAGCGCTTCCACATCGCCGCTGACGGCCAGGGCAAACATTTTTTTTACTTCTTCACCGGCAAACAGCCACGTTAACAAAGCGGCCAGGGCTAAAATAATTACCGCTGCCGCCTGTGATGCTTTTTCCGGGTTTTGATACCATTTTTCTTCCGGCATTGGGGCCTCCGTTACGAATTGAATATACGTTTAAAACGTTCGTCAAACTGCGCGTCCAGAACTTTGGTAATTTCCGCCGTCTGTCCTGCGTCTGCCAGCGTTTTTTTGGCAAGGGCACGCGCTTCTATCAAAACATCTGTATCTTGAAGTATATCAGCAATATATAAATCAGGCAAGCCATGCTGCCGCAGGCCAAACAGCTGCCCCGCACCGCGCAGTTTTAAATCCTGCTCGGCAAGGTAAAAACCGTCGTTTGATGTATGCAGCACGTTAAGGCGCGCCAGTGTTTCCGGGCTGTCCGAATCAGTAAGCAGCACGCAGAAAGACTGTGTCTCGCCGCGCCCTACGCGCCCGCGCAGCTGGTGAAGCTGGGCAAGGCCGAAACGGTCGGCGTTTTCAATAATCATTAGCGTGGCATTTGGCACGTTAACGCCAACTTCTATAACCGTAGTGCTGATAAGCGCTTTTATTTTACCGGCGGCAAAATCTTCCATCACCGCTTCTTTTTCGGCAGGCTTCATTTTGCCATGCAGCAGTGCACAGGGGATATCCTTTAAAAAAGTACGCTGCAATTCTTCATAAACTTCCGCTGCCGCGCGCACGCCCGGCATTTCACCCGGCTCTATAACCGCACAGACGATATATGCCTGATGTCCGGCTTTAATCTGCCGCACCATGCCTGCGTAAACCTCGCGTCGCTTGTCGCCGGTGTAGCACAGCGTTTTTATGCTCTTTCTTCCCGGCGGCATGCCCTTCATTACCGAAACGTCCAAATCACCGTAAACCGTAAGCGCCAGCGTGCGCGGTATCGGCGTTGCCGTCATAACCAGAACATCCGGCTCGTAAGCCGATTTATTTGCCAGTTTGGCGCGCTGCTCAACGCCGAAGCGGTGCTGTTCATCCGTAACGACGAGCGCGAGTTTATCGAAGATAACGTCATCCTGTATTAAAGCATGCGTGCCGACAAGCACCTGCAAATTGCCTGCTGCAAGGTTTTCCAAAAGTTCGCGGCGGCGCACGCCTTTAACGCTGCTGGTTAACAGCCCGCAGCGGATACCGGCAGGCTCCAGAAACGCCTGCAAAGTTTCATAATGCTGCTGAGCCAGAATTTCCGTCGGCACCATAATGCAGGCCTGATACCCGTTTTCCGCAGCCTTGGCAAGCGCCAGTGCCGATACAACGGTTTTGCCGCTGCCAACGTCCCCCTGCAAAAGCCTGTGCATGGGCTTTTTATCCTGCATGTCAAGGCTTATATCCTGCCAGGCTTTTTGCTGCGCTTCCGTAAGTTTAAAAGGCAGCTGCGCCAGCACTTTTTGCAAAAGCGTGCCGTCAGGCGCCATTTTTATGCCGCTGCGCGTGCTTTTTACCCTGCTGCGGTAATACAAAAGCCCGCACTGCAATAAAAACAGTTCTTCAAAAATAAAACGGCTGCGTGCCCGGGCAAGTTCTGCAAAACTTACGGGAAAATGAATGTTTTTAACGGCTTCAAAACGCGGAGGCAGTTTTTTGGCGTCAATTATCTCCTGCGGCAGTGATTCCGGCAGGTAGTCTTCTGCCATGGCCAGAGCCGTTTTAACGGCTGTACGCACATTCTGCTGCGTCAGAGCGCCGCTTAAAGCATACACCGGCAAAATACCGGGTGCAGAAGCGCTTTCGCCATCTTTTAAAATCTGCACGTAAGCATCCGTTACCATTTTGGCGCCGCGCCCCGGCTGCACCTTGCCGTCCACCAAAAGCTGCGTGCCCGGCTTAAAATTGCGTGTCTGAAAACGCTGATGCGCAAACATATACAGTTCCGCAAAGCCGGTAGCGTCTTTCAGCGTTACCAGCGTATAACGCATGCGCCTGGCCGATATTCTGTCCGCCACGCGGTAAACCTCAGCGCAAAACAACTGCTTTTCTCCGTCTGTTGTAAGCTCCGCTATTGTTTTAACTTTGCTCTGGTCTACATAAGTACGGGGATAACGGTTCAGCAAATCGCCAATGGTAAAAATGTTTAAATTGGCAAAATCTGCCGCTTTTTTAGGCCCGATACCCTTTAATTTTGTAATTGGCTCCTGCCACCACATAAAATCACACTGCCAATCTAAAAATAACTTGCTTTTAATTTCATTCTATGGTATGATACTTCTGTTAAATTTGTAACTGATGCTGGAATTACGTTAAGGAGGTGGGACTCATGGCATCCATTTGCGAAGTTTGCGGCAAAGGTATTCAAGCTGGTTGTAACGTCAGCCATTCCAATAGACATTCTAAACGCGCTTGGAAACCGAACATTCAGCAAGTAAGAGCCGTTGTAAACGGTTCTGTAAAACGTATTAACGTTTGCACCCGTTGCTTGCGTTCCGGTAAAGTTAACCGCGCTATCTGATTGTTACGGATTATAAAAGAAGCCTGATACCTTGGTATTCGGCTTCTTTTTTATTTAGCTGAGCGCCAATTAGTGCCGAGTAATAACGATGGCAATAATTGTGCCAGCGAAGCTACGCAAATTTTGCGATTGAATAATGAGCAAAATTTACGGACCTAAATGCTGCAACTACATCTAAATTTTAATAAAAGTATCTTAATTAAAACTATAATACAGAAAACGGTATAACAAAATGTTATACCGTTTTATTTTTTATCTTCTTGAGCGGGCAACTTCCGCAGGTTCCCAGCCGCGGCACTGCATAAAATCAAGCAGGCTGCCTGTAAAATACAGCGGCTTTGCCCTAAGGCTTTTGATATCGGAAGAACCCGTTAACAGCATCAGCATGCGCAGTTCTTCTTCGGCCTGCAAAATTATTTCTGCCGCCGCGTCCTCGCCTTTGTTTACAGCCGCTTCCAGCACATTGCCGGCCATGCCGGCTATATCCGCGCCAAGCGCCAGTGCCTTTGCCGCGTCCAAGCCGCTGCGTATGCCGCCGCAGGCTGCAATATAACCTTCGCTGCCGCATACCCCGCCCGCTTCCAAAAGCGATTGGGCGGTATTAAGCCCCCAGCCGTTTAAAAGCGCTGTGCCGCCGTAGCGTTCCGCCTCAATTGCCGGAAAATTTGTACCGCCTGCACCGCCGACATCAAAACAGGTAAAGCCCGCTTTTAAAAGCTGCTTAACCTGGCGCGCCGCCATGCCGCAGCCGGTTTCCTTAACTATTACGGGCACAGGGCATTTATCAAGTATGCGCTGCATATTGGCAAACAGCCCTTTAAAATCCCTGTCGCCTTCTGGCATAATCAGTTCCTGTGCGGGGTTTAAATGTATCTGCAAGGCATCGGCGTCAAGCATGCGCACAGCCTCCAGAGCTTCTTCCGGCGTGGCCAGCGCGCTGGTATTGGCAAAAATAATGCCGTCCGGGTATTCATCGCGCACAACCTCGTAGCTTTGGTAGTTGGTTTTATTTTTAACAGAACCGTACTGCGAGCCTACCGCTATTGCCGCGCCCGCTTTTTTTGCCGCACGCGCAAGCCGCCTGTTAATTTCCGTAACGGCGTCTGCCCCGCCTGTAACGGCATTGATTAAAAACGGAGATAAAAAGAAAATGCCGCCGAACTGAGAGGAAAGGACTATATCCTGCGGGTTAAGCTCCGGCAGGCAGTTATGTACAAAATGTACATTCTCCAGGCCGTTGGTGAGCGGTCCGTCACCAAGCTTCAGCGCATATTTGATATGGTCAAGTTTCCTCTGTTCACGCGACATTAATTACCACCGTAAAATTATTTTAAAGTTTCAAGCTGTTCGGAAAGGTCAAGAGTCAGTTCCGGTTTGTTGTTAAGGTAAGCACTGTATTCTGCTTTTTCTTTTTCTTTGGCAGCTTTGGCAATGCTCAGGCCGATTTTTTTGTGTTCCATATCTTTTTTAATAACTTTAACAACAACTTCCTGGCCTGCTTCAAGAACGTCTTCCGGTTTTTCAACGCGGGTATCGGCAATTTCGGATACGTGTACAAGGCCTTCTACCCTGTCGGTTACTTTAACGATAGCGCCGAAAGGCAGGAAACGGGTTACAATGCCTTTAACGATAGCGCCTTCCGGAAGTGCGTTTGCTTCGGTTACCCAGGGATCTTCCTGAGTAGCTTTAATGCTGAGGGCAACGCGTTTGTTTTCGCGGTCAATTTTCTTAATGAGAACGGTAACTTCGGTTTCGGGTTCGAAATCGCTTGCTTTTACGTTGCGGTCCCAGGAAAGTTCGGTATTGTGAACAAGACCAACAAGGCCTTTGCCTACTTCTACAAACAGGCCGAAATCAGCAATGCGCAGAACTTTGCCCGGTACAACCTGGCCTTCTTCAACGCTGTTGTATGCTTCTTCTTCAGCAGCTTCGCGTGCTGCTGCGCGTTCTGCAGCTCTGGCAGCCTTAGCTTCGCGCCATGCCTGTGCTTTTGCTTCGCGTTCAGCGCGCAGCAAATCACGGCGGGAAACTACCAGGCGTTTTTTAGCAGTGTCAACTTCAATAATTTCTGCTTCCAGTTCCTGTCCGATATACGGAGTGAAGTCCTCAACGCGTTTCAGTTCAACGTGAGATGCGGGCATAAAGCCTTCAACGCCTTCAACTGCAACGGCAAGGCCTACAATGTTTTTCTGGCGGTTTTTAATTACGCGCAGAACTTTAACGGTTGCCGGGCGTTTTTCGCCTTCAGCAAGTTCGGGAACGTTTTTCCATGCTGCGTCCTGTTCAGCGCGGATTTTGGAAAGGCGTACAAAATCATCTTTGGAAGTGCCGGGAATAACCTTTGCTTCAACTTCGTCGCCTACATTAATGGTTTTTGCTACTTCTTCAGGATCTCCGGCAGCCCATTCGCTGTAAGCGATGGCGCCTTCTTTCATATAGCCAAAGTCTACATAAACTTCATCCTTATCTTTTTGAATAACAGTAGCCTTCACGATTTTGCCGGGATAAATGTCGTTGTTTTCCCAACTCTGCTCCAGCATACTTTCAAAAGATTCCATGTTTTCCATGTTTTCCATTACAAATAAAGCCTCCTTGATTAATCGGTCCGGCGTCGAAGCACCGGCCGTTATGCCAATTTTGGTGCAACCACGAAACATTTCCGGTTTTAATTCCGCAGCCGTTTCGATGTGGTATGCAATTTTACAGCGTGCAGACACAATATCATATAAATGCCTTGTGTTGGCGCTGTTTTTACCGCCGATAACAATAAATGCATCAACTTTTCCCGCAAGTTCCCTCGCGGCGTTCTGACGCTCGCTTGTTGCCGTACAGATAGTTTTTTCTATTTTGTACTCTCCCGGCCTTTCTTTTTGAATTCCGGCAAGCAGTTCTTCAAATTTTGCCAGCTCAAAAGTAGTCTGAATCGTAACTCCATATTTATCTGCAACGGGTATACCGGCAATATCTTTATTATATTCTACTATTATAGCATTTTTTCCTGCCCATGCCGAGATACTTTTTACTTCAGGATGATTTTTTTCTCCGATAATTATAACAAAATATCCTTCGTCGGCCAATTTTTTTGCTTTTAACTGTGCTGCGCGCACATGCGGGCAGGTTGCATCAATAATATTCAGGCCTTTTGCTTCCGCCGCGGCGTAAACTTCAGGCCCAACTCCGTGCGAACGGAAAATAACCGTATCACCTTTTGCAAAGCTGTCAAGGCTGTCGCAGCAGCTTACTCCTCCTGCTGCCAGTTCCGCCGTAAGCTGCGGGTTATGTATAAGCGGCCCCAAAGTTGCCGCGTGCGTTTCTTTGCCGCACTCGCCGCGCGCCATATCCACCGCGCGCTTAACTCCATAGCAAAAGCCGCAAGGCTCTGCCACAAACACCTGCATGTTACTTCACTCCCTGCAGAGCTTTTATGTCTGCCGTTAATTTATCTGTTAAATCCTGCAAAACTTCTTTATTTAAGCCTACCGGCGGAAAAGGCACCGGCGTGCCGAATTTTACCACAACCTTGGGCCACAGCCTTCCGCAGCGCTTAATATCCGTGCCGCTTACTGCCGTCGGCACAATAACGGCGCTGGTTTTTCCGGCCATCATCAGCGCGCCGGGTTCAAGCTTGCCAAGCTGGCCGGTTTTACTGCGCGTTCCTTCCGGGAATATTGCCAGCACTTCGCCGCTTTGCAGAATTTCAATGCCATGCTTGATTGCCGCCCTGTCCGCGCCGCCGCGGTTAACCGGAAACGCGCCCAGAGTTTTATAAATGTATCCGAGTACCGGCACAAAAAGTTCACGCTTGGCCATAAAATGCACCTTGCGCGGCGCCGCAACGCCTATAACCGGCGGGTCGAGCAGGCTTAAATGGTTGCTTGCAATAACAAGCGGGCCTGTTTTGGGAATATTTTCCGCACCGTGTACTTCAAGGCGCAGAAAAATTTTAAACAAAATTCCCAGTACAACATCCAAAAATGAATACAGCATCTTATTTCTCCCGTACTGCTTTTAAAATATGCTCTGCCACTTCGTCTATCGTCATATCGGAAGTATCAAGAAATTCGGCGTCGTCAGCCTGTTTAAGCGGAGCAATTTCGCGTTCGCTGTCCTGCTTGTCGCGGAAAGCGATTTGTTTTTCAAGTTCTGCCAAATCAACTTTTTCGCCTTTGACAAGCATTTCTTTATAGCGGCGCATAGCGCGTTCCTTAACGCTGGCCGTTAAAAATATTTTTACCTGTGCATGAGGAAATACCACGGTGCCAATGTCGCGCCCGTCCATAACAACGCCGCCGGCTTCGCCCATACGGCGCTGCTGGTTTACCATTTCCGCACGTACGCCGCCCACGGCGGATACTTTAGAAACAACGGCCGTTACTTCCGGAGAACGGATTGCTTCCGTAACTTCCGTGCCGTCAACGAAAACGCGGTTGGCGTTTGCTTCGGGCTTAAAAGTAATTACCATTTCCTGCGCCAGTTTTTCTACAAGCTCCGGGCTGAACGGTTTGCCCGTTTGCAGAAACTTCCACGCTACGGAGCGGTACATGGCCCCGGTATCAATATAAATGTAACCAAGTTTGCCTGCGACCAGTTTGGCTATGGTGCTTTTTCCGGCACCGGCCGGGCCGTCTATGGCAATTACCGGTTTTTGTGCATTCATTTTATCCCCACCTGTTTTTATATTTGTGCGGCAAAGGTGCCTGCGGCATAACCAGTGGAAAACGCCGCCTGCAAATTGTAGCCGCCCGTATAACCGTCGATATCCATTACTTCGCCTGCAAAAAACAGCCCTTTTATTAATTTGGATTCCATTGTTTTAGGGTCTATTTCCTTCAGGCTTACGCCGCCTGCCGTTACAATGGCTTCCGCTATCGGCCTTGTTCCGGTAATGGGCACCGTAAATGCTTTCAAAACATCTACAAGACGGCGGCGTTCTGCGCGCGAAAGCTGGTTAACAAATTTTTCTTCATCAATGAACGCCTGGTCCAGCACCGGCGCAATAAGCCTCTGCGGCAGCAAATCCTTCATGCCGTTGGGCATTTGCTTGCGGCTGTACTGCGTAAAATCGCGCTGCAAGCGTGCGTCCAGTTTGTCTTTATCAAGCGCAGGCTTTAAATCAATGGCAAGTTCAACCTCCTGCGCGCCTCTGGCAAAGGCTTCCGCCACACATTTACTAAGCGAAAGTATTATCGGGCCCGATACGCCGAAATGCGTAAAGAGCATTTCACCGAACTCCGAGCCTATCTTTTTACCGTCCGCATAAACGGTGCCTTCTATATTGCGCAGGCTTAAGCCCTGCAAGCCTGCAATGTAGGGCGAATCGCTTTCAAGCGGAACTAGGCTTGGCGCCAGCGGCACAATGGCATGCCCAAGCGCTTTGGCAAGTTTCACGCCGCTGCCGTCGCTGCCGGTGCCCGGGTAAGATGACCCGCCTGCCGCCAGAATAACGGCATCGGCCATAAATTTCTGCCCGTCGGCAATTACAGCGCCGGTTATTTTGCCGAATTCTGCCGTAATGCTTTTTACTTTGCTGTCTGTAAGCAGTTTGCCGCCATAGTTTTTATAAATTTTAACAAGAGTATCAACAACGTCAGCAGCTTTGTCGCTTACAGGAAACACCCTGCCGCCGCGTTCAACCTTGGTAGGCAGGCCGTTATCCTCCAGAAGCTGTACAATATCCTGATTGGTAAAACGGCGCAGCGCACTGTTTAAAAAGCGGCCGTTGCCGGGTATGTTTTTAATAATTTCCTGCAAATCGCAGTTATTTGTAATATTGCAGCGCCCCTTGCCGGTAATAAGTATTTTTTTGCCGGGGCGGCGCATTTTCTCTAAAATTACGGTTTGGGCGCCGCTCTGTGCTGCGGCAATGCCTGCCAAAAGGCCCGCAGCCCCGCCGCCGATAACAAGTACATTAGCCATTAAGCTTTGCCGCCTTTTTTAAAGTTTCTGTCTCGTCCTCGTTAAGTTCGCGCATTTTGCCCTTGCTTAAGCCCTTTAAGCTGAGCGTGCCAAACTTAATGCGTTTAAGGTTGCGCACCGGAAAGCCGATATAATCGCACATACGGCGGATTTGGCGGTTGCGCCCTTCATGTATGGTAATATCAAAATATGTCATATTTCTTTCGTGGTCATATTCCAGAAGCGTTACAACGGCAGGAGCCGTCATACCGTCATCAAGTTTAACGCCAAGGCGCAGCAAATCAAGCTTTTCCTGCGGCACAATGCCCGGCACGCCCACGCGGTAGGTTTTGTTTACCTCGCGGCTCGGATGCATCAGCCCCTGCGCCAGAGCGCCGTCATTTGTTAAAAGCAAAAGCCCTTCCGTGTTATAATCAAGCCTGCCAACCGGGAACACGCGCTGCGGCAGATCCTTAACATAATCGGCCACGGTACGCCTGCCCTGCGGGTCGCTCATGGTTGTTACCACTCCGCGCGGCTTGTAAAACAAATAATATGCCTTACGCTCACGTTTAATGGGCTTGCCGTCAACGGTAATAAAGCATTTTTCATCAACCTTGGTGCCGAGTTCTTTAACGACTTTGCCGTTAACCTTCACTCTGCCGCCAAGTATATATTTTTCGGCTTCACGCCGCGAAGCAACGCCGGCTGCCGCCAGCACTTTCTGCAATCGTTCTTCCATGTATTATACTCCGTCGTTTTGTGTATTGCTGTCTGCATCTTTCAGGCTGTCCAAAAGCGAAATCTGTTCAGGCCCGCTGCTGTCCTCATCCGGCAAAGCAGGCAAATCCTTCAGTGAATTAAGCCCGAAAGTAAGCAAAAATTTATCTGTCGTTGCGTAAAGAATAGGTCGTCCGAGCGCTTCCTTGCGCCCTGCCTCGCAGATAAGCCCGTATTCCAGAAGCGTATTTACAACGCCATCTACCTTAACACCGCGGATAGCTTCCATTTCGCCGCGCGTTACCGGCTGCTTAAACGCAACAATGGCCAAAGTTTCCATTGCCGCTGCCGATAATTTTACTTCCTGCACGCGCTCCAGCTGTTTTAAAAGGGCATAATGCTGGGGCTTGGCGCACAGCTGATAGCCGCCCGCCACTTTGCGCAGGCATAAGCCGCGGTTTTCTTCATTGTAGCTTTCTTCAAGCATGGCTAAAAGCTCCCACACCTGCGGCTTGTCAAGCTGCATAATACCGGCAATCTGTACTACCGTAAGCGGCTCGCCTGCCGCAAACAGCAAAGCCTCCAGAGAGCCCTGCAAATATTCATGAAACATTGTTTTCGCCCTCCCGGTGCAGGAATATGTATATCGGCGCAAAAGGCTCCGTCTGCGTTATATTTATAATGTTCAGCTTCAGCAGCTCCAAAAGCGCTAAAAATCCGGCTATTTTTTCACTGCGCGAGCCGGTACTGCTGAAAACTTCTTTAAATTCCACACCGTTTAAACGGCGCTTAAGCAGGCTGACAATTTCTGCCATTTTTTCCTGCACGCTGAACTCCTGACGCTCAATAAAAGCCGTTGTTTCGTGCCCGGCAGCCAAAAGCGCCAGCAGGCTTTTTACCAAGTCGCCCGCCTGATACTGCGCAATGCTGCGGTTTATCCTGCCTTCTGCCAGCGGCCTGCGGTAAACGTAACGCTCCGCCGCCGTTTTCATTTCGGTAAGTTTTGCCGCACACGCTTTAATACGCCTGTACTCAATCAGCATCTCCACCAGCATGGTGCGCGGGTCTGCTTCTTCCTCGTCGGTTTCAGGAGCAGGCTTCGGCAAAAGCATTCTCGATTTTATCTGCAGAAGCGTTGCCGCCATTACCAGAAACTCACTGGCAATTTCCATGTCAAATTCCGCCATGGCGGATAAATAAGCAATGTACTGCTCGGTAATTTCCGCTATGGGAATATCGTAAATATCTATTTTATCTTTTTCGATAAGGTGCATTAAAAGGTCCAGCGGGCCTTCAAAATCACTGACTTTTAAAGATAAATCTGCCATAAATTATACTGCCCGGCTTTTAAGCCCTGCCAATATGGCGGCAATCCCTTCGTTAATATCAGAAAAATATTTCTAAAACAGTGTTGATGAGCTCTAAATAAGCCAGAGCAAACGGAGTAATAATATAGCTGATAAGCCCGCTTGCCACAAGGGCTATAAGAATGTAAAAACCGTAACGCCCTACAAAACTGTTATATTTGTATGCAGTCTGCGGCGGCAAAAATTCATCCAGCAGGCGTGAACCGTCCAGCGGCGGTATAGGCAGCAGGTTAAAAAAGGCAAACCATACGTTATACTGCATAGTCCACAGCAAAAATGCGCTGACGCCGGGGGTTAAAACATGCAATCTCTGCATGGAAACCATAATCAGCGCCGCCAGAAAACATAAAAACAAATTAGCAGCAGGCCCTGCCAGGGATACTTTTATCATGCCTTCGCGCCTGTTGCGGAAATTATTGGGGTTAATGGCAACCGGCTTTGCCCAGCCAAAATGGAACAAGGCCAGCATTATTGCGCCCAAAATATCAAGATGCGCCAGAGGGTTAAAGGTTAAACGCCCAAGATAACGCGGCGTAGGGTCACCCATGGCATCTGCCGTAAGGGCATGGGCATATTCATGTATGGTAATGGCAATTAAAAGTGCCGGTACCGTATAAATCATCGAACTAAAATCAAACATAAAACCCTCCACTAAAACAAACTAAACAATAATATTATTATAACGTATTTTTGTAAAAAAGAAAACGGGACTGTAACAGGCAGCCCCGTTTTTTGCAAATATTTTATTTACCGGTAAAACGCGGTGCGCGTTTTTCCTTAAAAGCGGCTATGCCTTCGCAGCAATCTTCCGTTGCCATGCAGAGAGTCTGGGCCACGGCTTCCGTATCAAGCACATCGTCAAGGCTCATGGCAGTGTTGTTAACATACTTTTTAATCAGCGCCAGCGAAAGCGGTGCCGATTCAGCAAGCCTTGCCGCCATTTTATAAACTTCGCCCGGCAGTTCTTCCGCCGTGCATACATGGTTCAGCATGCCGAAGCGTTCTGACGCAGCGGCGTCAATCAAATCGGCGGTAAACATCAGTTCCTTGGCACGGTGTACGCCAACTGCTTTCGGCAAAAAGTACAAGCCGCCGCAGTCGGGTATCAGGCCAACCTTGGCAAAACTCTGCGCAAAACGGGCAGTATCAGCGGCATATACCAAATCGCAGGCCAGCATCAAATTAACGCCTGCACCGGCCGCAACGCCGTTAACCATGGCAATAAACGGTTTGTCAATAGTTGTAATGCGTTTGGCAACCGCGCCCACTTTAATAATAAAGGCACGGCGGGCACCGGCATCGGGCAATGCTTCCAAAAACGGCAGGTCGCCGCCTGCGCAAAAGGCCTTGCCGCTGCCGGTAAGCACTACGCAACGGATTTCTTCATCCTGCTCTGCCCTGTCAAGAGCTTCGTGCAAACCGTCAATCAGCTTGTCATTCATGGAGTTCAGGCTTTTCGGGCGGTTCAGCGTAATGGTTGCTACATGGTTTTCAACACTAAACAAAACTGCTTCTTCCATATTTTCAGCCTCCTTTGGCATACTACCACTGCTGTTATTTATGTTCTTTTTTCAGTTCGTCCAGTAAAAATTCGTTTTTAACGCGTATATAAGTCCCCTTCATGCCGAGGGATTTTGTTTCTATCAAACCGGCGCTTTCAAACTTTCTTAATGCGTTTACAATAACGGAACGCGTAATGCCAACGCTGTCGGCAATTTTAGAAGCAACAAGCAGCCCTTCCGTGCCGTTAAGCGCTTCCATAATGCTGTTAATAGCTTCCAGTTCCGAAAACGAAAGTGTGGAGAAGGCTATCTGCACCATAGCTTTTTTGCGGGCTTCTTCTTCCACGCGCGCTGCACGCTCATGCAGAATTTCAACGCCGATAACAGCCGCTGCGTATTCGGCCAGCAGCAAATCTTCGTCATTAAATTCACGGTCATACTTGGCAACAATTAAAGTGCCGATTCGCTCGCCGTTGCCGTAAATAGGCACAATTGTTGTACGCTTGTCGCCAAAATAGCATTTGGTGCCCTTTAAAAAGGAACATTCCTCGTTTACATGGCCGATATTGGAAACAGTTTCCCTTGTTTCCATTATAAAATTAAGGTAAGACGGAGGAAAACGCTTTACATCAAGCACCTGCTCGCGCATAATATCACATTCAAAATCGTCAAGCAGCGCATAGCCTTTAATGCCGCCCTTACGGCCGACAATATAAACATTGGCCACTATAACGTCTTTCAGCAGGCGGGCAATGGCATTAAATTCCACTTTCTCACCGCGCTGAAGCAATTTGTTGATTTTTCTTGTTTTTTCTAAAAGTTCCACAATAGCCCCTCCAATCTACGCGCGCGGGAAATTCTTCTCATAAACAGAAGTAATCCTCTCCGTCGTTACATGCGTATAAATCTGAGTAGTTGACAGATTAGCATGGCCCAAAAGCTCCTGCACCGCCCTCAAATCCGCACCGTGGTCCAGCAAATGAGTGGCAAAGGTATGCCTTATGGTATGCGGCGAAACGTTTTTTCTTAAGGCCAGCTTTTTAATATATTTATCAAGTATGCGGCGTACGCTGCGGTCCGTAAGCGGCCCGCCCAAGCGGTTAACCAGCAGTTTATCGTGCGGTGCAGCGTTATAGCGTGCCATTAAGGCCTGCCTTGCCCCGTTAAGGTATTTTTCTACGGCTTCGCGGCAGGTGTGGCCAATAGGCACCAGCCTGTCTTTGTTGCCTTTGCCGTGCAGCAGCACAAACATGTTGCCAAGGTCAATCGTATCAAGCGTAAGCCCTACCAGTTCCGAAACACGGCAGCCGGTGGCATACAAAAGTTCCAGCACTGCCTGGTCACGCAGGCCCAGTTCGCCTGTTGTATCGGGCAGTTCCAAAAGCTCGTTAACTTCAAATTCCTCCAAAAATACGGGCAGGTGTTTTTCCAGTTTCGGCGTCCGCACTTTTACAAAAGGATTCTGCTTTACTTTGTTTTCTCTTTGCAGGTATTTATAAAAAGAACGCAGGGCGGATATTCTGCGGGCAATGGTTGTGCGCGCATATTTTTTGCCGTTCATGTCAGCCAGATAGGAACGGATATCCAGCACGTTTATTTCCTGCCAGTTAAAGCCGCCGGGATAACGTGTTTTTAAAAATCCGGCAAATATATCTATATCTGCCGCATAATTTTTTACCGTAAGCGCAGAAGTATTTTTTTCAACTGCAAGGTACTGCAAAAATTTATGCACTTCCGGATATGCGTTTGCTGCTTCTTTCATAAATATCCCTCTTTTAAAGTAAAATTATAGTATCATAATTGTTAAACAATTTCAATAATTGCTATCCATATTTTTTAAATTTTCTGCGTTTTTATTTTTTGTAACGCCCAAAAACGCAAAAAGCAGCGGTTTTAAAGCCGCTGCCTCATATTTTACCGCATTTTAAAGCCCGGTATTTAATTGTTTCTGCACCTCTGCCAGTGCTTCAAGCGCCCTTTCGGCAATCATTGCATTTTTTATCTTTTTGCCGCGTACGCGCTTGCCGAGCGGCGGAATTAAGCCAAAATTAACATTCATCGGCTGGAAGTTTTTAATTTCCGGGCTGCTGATGTAATGCGCCAGTGCCCCGTGCGCCGTTTCCGGCGGAAAATCAACCGGCGGCTGTCCCAGCACCCTGCGCGCGGCATGGATACCTGCCATAAGCCCGGACGCTGCCGATTCAACATAGCCTTCCACACCGGTGAACTGACCTGCGAAGAATAAACGCGGCTGAATGCGCAGGCTGAAGTCGGCATTTAAAAGTTTGGGAGAATTGATATAGGTATTTTTATGCATTACGCCGTAACGCACAAACTCTGCATTTTCAAGCCCCGGAATCATGCCGAATACACGCTTCTGCTCGCCCCATTTAAGGTGAGTCTGAAAACCTACGATATTATAAAGCGAAGCCGCAGCGTCATCCTGCCGCAGCTGCACAACGGCATACGCCTCTTTACCGGTGCGCTTGTCCACCAGCCCAACCGGTTTTAACGGTCCGAAGCGCATGGTGTCTTCCCCGCGGCGCGCCATTTCTTCAATAGGCATGCAGGCTTCAAAAAACACTTCTTTTTCAAAATCTTTTACGGGGGCAAGTTCCGCCGTACGCAGCGCCTCCCAAAAGGCAACATATTCCTCTTTGGTTTCAAAGGGGCAGTTTAGGTAATCTGCGTCGCCCTTATCATAGCGCGAAGCACGGTAAACCTTGCTGTAATCCAATGAATCGGCTGTTACTATCGGCGCTGCCGCATCAAAAAAGTGAAAGTAATCTTCACCTGCAAGCTGCGCAATTTCTTCTGCCAGCACGCCGTCCGTCAGCGGGCCGGTAGCGGTAATCACAACGCCTTCAAGCGCCGCAAGGCTTGTAACTTCTTCGTTTTTAACCGTAATTAACGGATGATTTTTAATTTTCTGCGTAACCGCTTCCGCAAAGCCTTCGCGGTCTACCGCCAAAGCTCCGCCTGCCGGAACTTTATGTTCATCGGCGCAAGCCATGATAACGGAATCAAGGCGGCGCATTTCTTCTTTTAAAAGCCCGACGGCGTTTTCTATATTGCCTGCGCGCAGCGAATTACTGCACACAAGCTCTGCAAATTTATCGGTTTTATGTGCCGCGTCCGATTTAAGCGGCCTTTTTTCGTACAGTATAACCGGCACGCCGCGCTGCGCAAGCTGCCAGGCAGCCTCGCACCCGGCCAGCCCTGCGCCGATAACGTGTACCGGCTCATTTACTTTTTGCATTGGCTGCCGCCTTTCCTTTATAAGTTTTTACGGCATCTTCACAGTTTTCGTTTGTGCAGAATAACTTATTGTTGCCGTTTCTGTCCGTTTTTTCATATAAAATATGTCCGCATTTAGGGCAATGCTGTTCTGTCGGCTTGTCCCAGGAGGTAAACTTGCACTCCGGATAGTTGGAGCAGCCGTAAAATACCTTGCGTGTTTTAGTTTTACGCTCGATAATATCGCCGCCGCAGTCCGGGCATTTTACGCCGATTTTTTTCAGTATCGGCTTGGTATTGCGGCATTCCGGAAAACCGGGGCACGCCAGGAACTTACCGTAGCGTCCCTGTTTATATACCATCATGCGCCCGCATTTTTCGCATTTTACATCGCTTACTTCCACAGGCGCTTCAACGGTTTCTATTTCTTTATCCGCCTTTTGCAGAAGATGTGAAAAAGGCTCGTAGAAGTTTTCCAGCACGGTTTCCTTATTGGCTTCGTGCTCGGCAATTTCGTCAAGCTCGGTTTCAAGGTTTGCCGTAAACGGAATATTGATAATATCTTTAAAATAAGTAGTCAGCATGTTGACTATCAGTTCACCAAGTTCGGTGGAAACAAGTTTTTTGCCGTCCTTAACGATATAGCCGCGGTCAAGGATGGTTTGAATGGTGGGCGAATAGGTACTCGGGCGGCCTATGCCTTTTTCTTCCAGTTCCTTAACAAGCGTTGCTTCGGTAAAATGCGGGGGCGGCTCGGTAAAGTGCTGCTCTGCCGGCATAAGTTTATGCAGCTTAAGCGGCGTTTGTTCCGGCAGATACGGAACTTCTTTTTCCTTTTCGCCTGCCAGTTCTTTTTTGTCGCTTAATTTTAAAAAGCCGTCAAACTTAAGCACTGCCCCGCCTGCACGCAGCTCGTAGCCTGCCGCGCCGATTAAAAGAGTTGTAACGTCGTACACGGCGGCTTTCATCTGGCAGGCAACGGTACGTTTCCAGATTAAGGTATAAAGTTTAAGCTGGTCTTTGGTAAGGTACTGCGCCACCGCTTCCGGCGTGCGTTCCACAGAGGTCGGGCGGATGGCTTCATGCGCGTCCTGCGCGTTCTTTTTGCTGCTGTAAACATTAACGCCTGCCGGTACATATTCCGCGCCGTAGGTGCTGCCTATAAAGCTGCGCAGCTCGGCCGTAGCCACATCCGAAAGGCGCACGGAGTCGGTTCTCATATAAGTAATAAGGCCAACAGCGCCGCCCTTGCCAACATTTACGCCTTCATAAAGCTGCTGTGCCAGCAGCATGGTTTTTTTGGTAGAAAAGTTCAGTTTTTTAACGGCATCCTGCTGCAGGCTGCTGGTAGTATACGGCGGCAGCGGGTTGCGCTTGCGTTCTTTTTTATCTGCCTTTTCAACAATATAGGCGGCTTCTTTCAGCGCCGCTTCTGCTTTGGCAGCTTCTTCCGCATTATTTATTTCAAGCTTTTTGCCGTTAAATTTAACAACATCAGCGTCAAAAATGGGCGCTTTGTCATTTTCGCGCAGGCGTGCCGTAATAGTCCAGTATTCCTGCGGCACAAAGTTGGCAATTTCCTTTTCCCTGTCGCAGATAATTTTTACAGCTACGGTCTGCACACGCCCGGCACTGAGCCCTTTGCGTATTTTGCGCCACAAAAGCGGGCTTAACTGGTAGCCCACAATGCGGTCGATAATGCGGCGCGTCTGCTGGGCGTCAACCATGTCAAGGTCAATCTTGCGCGGGTGCTTCAATGCTTCTTTTACCGCTCCCGGCGTAATTTCATGAAACTCAATGCGGCAGCTGCTTTCAGGGTCAAGCCCCAAAATATATGCCAGATGCCAGCCTATAGCTTCGCCTTCGCGGTCAGGGTCAGTTGCGATATAAACTTTATCAGCCTTTTTGGCTGCTGTTTTCAATTCCTTAATCAGTTCGCCCTTGCCGCGGATATTGATGTACTTGGGCTGAAATCCGTTTTCAACATCCACGCCGAAAATGCTTTTCGGCAAATCGCGCAGGTGCCCCATGGAAGCGCGCACAGTATAATTGCGCCCCAGAAATTTTTCTATTGTTTTTGATTTGGCGGGAGATTCCACAATAACCAGGTTTTTAGCCATTAAACGTCCTCCTAAAGCAGGTAATAACTGCGGGCGGCGGTTTGCGCCACCTTGCCGCGCATCTCCAAATCCAAAAGCCCCATGCCGGCTTCTGCCAGCCCAAGGCCGCTTTTTTCAAGTATTTCTTCAAGCGAAAGCGGTTCAAAGCTTAAAATTTTTAAAACCGCTTTTGCGTTATCATCAAGTTCATCTTCCACGTTACCGCTGCCGAACAACGCCGGCTGCTGAAGAAAGCTTGCCAGTTTGAGGCTTTCAAGTATGTCTTCCGGCCTGTCTACAAGCTGCGCACCGCTTTTTATAAGGCTGTGGCAGCCAATGCTCGTTGGCAGAAAAATGCTGCCGGGCACGCAGTAAACCTCATGCCCTTCTTCAAGCGCATATTCGGCGGTAATCATGGCGCCGCTTTTTTTAGCGGCTTCCGCCACAAGTATGCCGTGCGTCATGCCGTTAATTATCCGGTTGCGCGCCGGAAAATTATACGCCGCAGGCGGTGTTCCGGGAGGGTATTCCGTAACAAGCGCGCCGCGCTCACAAATTTGTGCAAATAAATTTTTATTGGCTGCCGGGTAGGCAATGTCAATGCCGCAGCCCAAAACGGCAACGGTTATGCCGCCTGCCGCAAGTGCGCCCCTGTGTGCAGCCGTGTCTATGCCTTTAGCGCCGCCGCTTACAATAACAACGCCTGCCGCTGCAAGGTCTGCCGCAAAGGCATCGGCAGCTTTAAGGCCGTAGCCCGAAGCCTCGCGCGAACCGACAATGCCGATGCTGCCGCGTAAATCGGGCAGGCTGCCCTTAACGTACAGCACCTGCGGGGGCGATGCGATTTGCTTTAAGCTGTAAGGGTAAGCATCGTCTTCCGGCGTTAAAATTGTTACGCCGTTATTCAAACAAAAATCTTTCAGCCAGGCAGGATAATTAAAATCCCTTCTGGCAATAAATTTATTAACGGTTTTTTCATCAATTCCGGCTTCCGCCCATGCTTCCGGCGGAGCCATATATGCTTCGGCAGGGCTTTTAAACTTCGCCGCCGCTTCTGCAATTTCTGCGCTGCGCGAGCCAAAGGCTGCAAACAGCGCGGCAAAATAGTATTTATCCAAGCAGCACACTCCATACTGTATTGTATCCGCAAATTCACTTCATTATAATTGTTAAATCAGTTATGGTCAAGCCCGTCAAGCGTTTTCAGTACAAAATCTGCCACTGCGTCTGCCGCGTAAGGTTTGCCGTAAGCCGCCCTGCGCCTGCGCCGCAGGCTGTTTTTTTCTTCCGTGCCAAGCTCCGCATATTTTTTTACAAAACCGCAAACCTCCTGCGGCGTTGCGGCAATTTTTGCTTCGCATTTTTCGCACAGGTAACCGGCGTTGCGCACCTCCTGCCCCGGCAATGGGTCATATAAAATAAATTCGGTGCCGATAGCAAGGGTTTCTGCCGCGGTAAGCCCGCCGGCCTTGCTTATTACAATATCGGCGCTGCGCAGAAGCTGAGGCAGTTCCGCTATAAAATCGAGCACCATTACGCCGGGCAGCGCCATTTTTTTCAGTTTTTCTGCTAAGTTCCTGTTATGCCCGGTTACGGCGGCTATTTTTAAGCCTTTAATATCGCGGCATTCCGTAAGCGCGCGCAAAAGCTCCGGCATCGGCAAAAGCCCATCGCCCCCGCCCATTACAAGGCACAAGGTATCATCGGCGGCATAGCCGAGCCTGCTGCGCCACTTTTCGCGCTCAAAAGGCGCGCTGAAGGCACTGCGCACAGGTATGCCCGTTACAACGGCAGGTATGCCGAGTTCCGGCGGCGGCTGGATGGATTCGTCCGCCGTAAAATAAACATCAAGCCCTTTGTAAATCCACCAATGGTGAAAGTTAAAATCGGTTATTACCGCACCAAGCCAAAGCCCGGGCGCGCAGCGTTTTTTATACTGCGCCATAACCCCCGCCGGCGTAGGGTGCGTTACTATTACCGCATCCGGCGAAGTTTTTTTAATGAACCCCTGCGCCAGATAAGAAAGCAGCAGGTTTAAAAAATCGCGCAGCCAGAAAGAATTATTGCCGGTGTTGCTCCAGTGGTACGCTATATCGTACAGCTTTGGAATGTGCTTTAAAATGCCGATGTAGCCGTCCAAAATAATATTGCCCAGCCACTTTGGGAAGAAATCGAAAGCACTGCCGTTGACCACTTTAACGTTGCCGTGTTTTTTAAACGCCTCCTCCAGCGCTTCGGCCGCCATTTTATGGCCGCTGCCAAGCGGAGCCGAAAGCAGGAGTATTGTATATTTGCATGCTGATGCAGCCATTTAACGAACCTCTTGAAAAAATTTTGTAAAAAAACTTGAACCTGTTATCAAAATCATATATCATAAATAACAATTAGTAAAGAAATTAACCATAATTTTATATTTGTAATTTTAAATGGAGGCTATTATGCAAAAACGTTTACCTGTTGAACATTTTCATTTTCCCGTTGAAAAAATTAAATCCGGTTATTATTCGGACGCCTATTTTCTGCGTACCGAAGAAATTTTAAACGGCGACAATCATCACCCGAGCGTTATGATGCAGGTGTTTACCCGCGAAAATGTCGTTGTATGCGGCATTGACGAAACGATAGCGCTGATTAAAACCTGCGCACATAATCCCGAAAACATCACCATCCATGCCCTGCATGACGGCGACGAGGTTAAGCCCTGGGAAACCCTGATGACCATTGAAGGCGACCTTGCCGACTTTGCCCATCTGGAAACTGTTTACCTCGGCATTCTGGCACGCCAGAGCCGCATTGCCACCAACGTGCGCCGCACGGTAGAAGCTGCAAACGGCAAGCCGGTGCTGTTCTTCCCCGCGCGCTACGATACCTGGCAGACCCAGGAATGCGACGGCTATGCAGCCAAAATCGGCGGCATTAAAGGTTTTTCCACCGACGCCAACGCTCTTGCCAGCGGCGGCAAAGGACTGGGCACAATTCCCCACGCTTTAATTGCTTCGTACAACGGCAATACCGTTGCCGCAACCGAAGCCTTTGACAAATATGTTGACCCGAAAATTGCCCGCATTGCACTGGTAGATTTTGACAACGACTGCGTGAACACTGCTCTTGCCGTTGCCCGCAAGCTTGGCAGAAATCTTGCAGGCGTACGCCTTGATACCAGCGGAACAATGGTAGACAAAAGCCTGCTTGGCCAGCTTGGCATGTTTAACCCCACCGGCGTATGCAAGGAGCTGGTATGGAACGTACGCCGCGCGCTTGACGCCGAAGGCTTTGACTATGTAAAAATCATCGTTTCCGGCGGCTTTAACCCGGCACGCATCCGCGAATTTGAAGCAGCCGGCGTACCGGTTGACACTTATGCGGTTGGCAGCAGCCTGTTTGACGACAACATTAACTTTACGGCCGACATCGTTATGGTAGACGGCAAAGAATGTGCCAAACAGGGACGCAGGCATTTGCCGAATCCGCGCCTGGAACTTGTTGACTAACACCAAAGCACTGCGCCATGCAGTGCTTTTTTTGTAAGAAAGAAGGCTTTTATTATGGATTTAAACGCTACCCCATCCTCGGAACGCATCCACATAGGCATTTTCGGCAAACGCAACGCCGGCAAATCAAGCCTTATTAACGCCATTACAGGGCAAAACCTCGCCATAGTATCCGATACCAAAGGTACTACCACCGACCCCGTTTACAAAGCCATGGAAATTCTGCCGCTAGGCCCCGTTATGATTATTGATACCCCGGGTATTGACGACGAAGGCGAGCTCGGCGCTCAGCGTGTACAAAAAGCAGTACAGGTACTTAACAAAACCGATATTGCCATTCTCGTTATCGACAGCACGCTTGGGCCTGATAAAGAAGATACGGCGCTGCTTGCGCGCATTAAAGAAAAAAAGCTGCCGGTTATAGCTGTTTTTACCAAAGCGGAAGCCGCAGCAGACCTGACAAATTACGAAAAAATCCTCGGCGTAAAATGTATGGCCGTAAGTTCCGTCAGCGGCAGAAATATTGCGGAACTGCGCACTGCCCTTGCCGCCCTTGTGCCGGATAAAAAAAGTACGCAGCAGCTTGTAGGCGACCTGGTAAACCCCGGCGATACCGCCGTACTGGTTGTGCCGGTAGACAGCGCCGCACCAAAAGGCAGGCTTATACTGCCGCAGCAGCAGGTTATACGCGGGCTTTTGGACGCGGGGGCAACGGCTTTTGTAACGCAGGACAAACAGCTTGAAAGCTGCCTTGCTGCCCTGAAAGAAAAACCGAAAATCATCATTACCGACAGCCAGGTTTTCGGCTTTGTTGCCAAAACGGTGCCAAATGACGTTTTACTGACATCATTTTCCATTTTATTTGCACGCTACAAAGGCGATTTAAAAGAAGCAGTGCGCGGCGTAAATATGCTGAAGCGTATTAAAGGCGGCGACCGCATTTTAATCAGCGAAGGCTGCACGCACCACCGCCAGTGCGACGATATCGGCACCGTAAAGCTGCCGGCGTGGATTAGGAAATTTACCGGTGCAGAACCTGCCTTTGAATGGACAAGCGGCACCGCCTTTGCCGAAGACTTAACCAAGTACAAAATGATTATTCACTGCGGCGCCTGCATGCTGAACGAAAAAGAAATGCAGCACCGCATAAGCTGCGCCAAAAATCAGGGCGTGCCCATTACCAACTACGGCATTGCCATTGCCTATATTAACGGCATTCTGCGCCGCACACTCCAGCCCTTCCCCGATATTTTAAAGGAACTGGAATAAATAAAATATAATACCGCAAAATTAAAAATACATTAACTTAAACAAGCATAAACTTTAAAAGCAGTACCGTTATTGCGGCACTGCTTTTACTTTTTCCTAAAAAAAGAAAAATCCGGCCTGCAAAATAAGCAAGCTGGTATTGATATAGCAATGGCAGAAAAATATCTTGATGAAGCAGCAGCGCAAACGCTTGATATTGCCGATAAAAAAACCTTGTTTGACTTATTTGTGCGCAAAATAGAAGTCAAGCAAGGAAATTTATCAGTCGATTTTAAAATTAAAATATATAGTACGATGGTAGCGCTAACGGGAATCGAACCCGTGATTTCGCCTTGAGAGGGCGACGTCTTAGCCTCTTGACCATAGCGCCGTAAAAAAATGGCTCCGGGACTAGGACTCGAACCCAGACAAAATGATCCAGAGTCATTTGTGCTACCATTACACTATCCCGGAGTTACCTTGTGCTCAGCTCTCCTGAACACAAGAGTTATTATAATACAGCTTTATCAAAAATGCAAGCCTTTTTTACAAAATTTTTTAATTTTTTTCAGCAAAAAATCCCTGCACTTTCATGCAGGGATTTTTATAATTGCCTTATACAGTTTTTATCAATAACCAAGGCTTTCGCCGACAAGAATTACTTTAATGCGCGGCGCAGGAGCGTTCATGGTGCTGCCTTTGCGGGTGGTTAAAATAAAGTTGCAGATGCTGTCGGGCGCGGTGCAGTTAAAGCAGTGCCCGTTATTTTTGCACGGCGGGTTAAAATTGGCAAAGCGCTGTACATTAACCGGCGCTGCCAGATTGCGTGCGCGTGCCACAGCATCCTCATAGCTTTTTACCACTTTGTTGATGCCGGCAATAACAACTACGCTTTTAGGGCCGAATACCATTGCCGCTACGCGGTTGCCGGTGCCGTCGATATTTACCATCACGCCGTCCTCACTCATGGCGTTGGTGCTCATAAAATAAGTATCGCAGGTAAGCCCCTTGCGCAGAAGCTCCATACGTTCTTCCGGGCTTTTGGCGGTATCACGGTCAATAACGTTATAGCCCTGCGTGCGCAGAGTTTCCAAAAGGCCCATTTCTTCCAAAGTCATACTGCCGCCCCAGGATACGCACTGCTCTTTGTCAATCAGGCTTAAAGCCTTTTCCAGTGCTTCTTCCTTCGTTGCACAGTAACAGGCATCAAAAGCACGGCGCTGCAAATTTTTTACAACGCGCTCTGCCAGTACTTCATTGCGAAGTTCAAACGGTGTTTTAGCCATAGTTACCCCTCCTCTGTAACTAACTGCCTTTAATCTACGCGTTCACCAATGTACACTTCATCGGTACCGTCAATTTCATTAAGAACAACTTCAATGGTTTCTTTCTGCGAAGTAGGCACGTTTTTGCCAACATAATCCGCACGGATAGGCAGCTCTTTATGGCCGCGGTCTACCAGTACGGCAAGCTGAATTGTTTTAGGCCTGCCCATGTCGATAACAGCGTCAAGTGCAGCGCGGATTGTACGGCCGGTATATAAAACGTCATCCACCAGAACAACGTGCTTGCCGCTTAAATCAAAGTTAATATCGGTGCCATGCACCACAGGGTTGTAACCAAGCGTGGAAAGGTCATCACGGTACAGGGTAATGTCAAGCATGCCTACCGTCATTTCGCAGTTTTCAATAGCGTTAATTTCGGCGGCAATGCGCTGCGCCAAAGGTACGCCGCGTGTGCGGATGCCGACGATAACAATGTCCTCAACGCCTTTGTTTTTCTCGATAATTTCATGCGCAATGCGGACGAGCGCCCTTCTGATGGCTTCGCTGTCCATAATAACATTTTTCTTAACAATATTGCTCATTGTTTTCACCCCAAATTTAAAATTGACCGTTATGTAAACGGGTAATTATTTTATGCATATCCTCAGGCAGCGGCGCTTCAAACTTCATGCGTTCGCCGGTGCGCGGATGCGTAAATTCCAGCGTGTGTGAATGCAGCGCCTGCCCTTTTATGCCAAACGGCGTTTTCATGGGCGAATACTTAGGGTCGCCTACAAGCGGATAGCCCAGATATTCCATGTGCACGCGGATTTGGTGCGTGCGCCCAGTGCGCAGCTTGCAGCGCACAAGCGTATACTTGCCGAAACGCTCCAGCACTTCGTAATCGGTAATGGCGTCGCGCCCGCCCTCTTTAACCACAGTCATTTTTTTGCGGTCGGTTTTATCGCGGGCAATCTGCGTTTCTATCGTGCCGCTGTCGGTTTTAATATTGCCGCGTACCACGGCAAGATAAGTGCGCACAGCGGTTTTGCTCTGTATCTGCTGCGAAAGCGAAATATGCGCCGCGTCATTTTTGGCAACAATCATAATACCGCTGGTATCCTTATCCAAACGGTGTACAATGCCCGGGCGGATAGCGCTGTTAATACCCGAAAGGTTGCTGCAATGGTACAATAGCGCGTTTACCAGCGTGCCGGTGTAATTGCCCGGCGCCGGATGTACCACCATGCCGCGTGCTTTGTTAAGCACTACCACATCGTCATCTTCGTAAATTATATCCAGCGGAATGTTTTCCGGTACGGCTTCAATCGGCTCCGGTTCGGGAATATCCACCACAAACATTTCGCCGGCGCGTACTTTGTAATTGGCTTTTATAATTTTTTCGCCGCGTTTTACGCGCCCATCCTCCAAAAGCTTCTGCATATTGCTGCGCGAAACGCCGAGTTTTGCCGCCAGAAACACGTCAGCCCTTGTACCGGCGTCCTCCGCTTCTGCCGTTACGGTTTCTAATCCCGCTTCAATTCCGTCTTCAGTAAATTCCATATTATCAGTCCAACTCCAATACAAATTGCAATATCTGCTATGTTAAACACCGGCCAGATGCGGAAATCGAAAAAATCAATTACCAGCCCCTGCCGCACCCTGTCAATTAAATTGCCTATTGCCCCGCCCAAAAACAGGCCGCAGCCGGCTTTAACCTCCCACGGCGACGCTAAAATTTCCCTGCGCGCCCAAATAATGATGCCGATTACGATAACGGCAATGGCAATAAAAAACAGGCGGTTATGGGCAAACATTCCGAATGCCGCACCGGGGTTTAAAATATACGTTAAATGAAAAACTTCTTCAATAATGGGAATGCTTTCTCCCAGCGACATGTTTTCCACTACAATGTATTTGGAAAACTGGTCTAAAATAACTACCACAAGCGGCAGCACAAAAAGCCACATAGTTTCACCTTTACTGTTTATTTATACATAAAGCTATATGCTTATTATAAACTACTCTTTAATTATTTTCAATCAGCCATAAATTACAAAAGCCCGCTGTCATAGCGGCAGCGGGCAGTATGCTTAAAATCAGAATATAATTTTGTTAGCGATAACGAGGCGCTGAATCTGGTTGGTGCCTTCGTAAATCTGCATAATTTTTGCGTCGCGCATCATTTTTTCTACCGGATATTCACGGCTGTAACCGTAACCGCCCATAATCTGTACAGCGTTGGTGGTTACTTCCATAGCGGTATCGGCTGCATAGCATTTTGCCATAGCAGCTTCCTTGCTGAATTCCATGCCCTGGTCACGCATCCAGCAGGCTTTGTAAACCAGCATACGGGCAGCTTCAATGCGCATTGCCATATCGGCAATCATGTTCTGAATCATCTGGAAGGAAGCAATCGGCTGGCCGAACTGTTTGCGTTCTTTGGCATATTTAACTGCGCAGTCAAGTGCAGCCTGTGCCAAACCTACGGAAACAGCGCCAACAAACGGACGTGCATTGTCAAGAGTGTTCATGGCAATGCGGAAGCCTTCGCCTTCGCGGCCTACGCGGTTAGCTTCGGGAATTACAACGTCCTGCAGAATCAGTTCGCAGGTATTGGACGGGCGGATGCCCATTTTGTCTTCTTTTTTGCCAACGGAAAAGCCCGGAGTGCCTTTCGGTACGATAAACGCGGTTAAGCCGCGGATACCGCCGGTTTTGCGGGTATTGGCAAATACCAGGTAAGTATCGGCAATGCCGCCGTTAGTGATAAATGCTTTGGCGCCGTTAAGGGTGTAGGTGCCTGCTTCTTTGTCTTTAACTGCAGAAGTGGAAACCGCACCTGCATCAGAGCCTGCGCCCGGTTCGGTAAGAGCAAAAGCTGCAAGTTTGCCTTCGTTTAAAAGGTCGCAGTGAGCTTTTTTCTGTTCTTCGGTGCCTGCAAGCAGAATCGGATAGGACGCAAGAGAATTTGCAGCGATAGAAGTAGCAACGCCTGCGCAGCCTTTGCCGAGTTCTTCGTAAATAACGGCAACAGTAACGCTGTCAAGGCCCATTCCGCCATATTCTTCAGGAACAACTACGTTCAAAAGCCCCATATCGGCAGCTTTTTCCATCAGTCCTTCTCTGGCATGGTTTTCTCTGTCCATTTCAGCAGCGTAAGGGGTAATTTCTTTGGCAACAAACTCCCTTACCATTTCCTGCAGTTCAAGTTGTTCTTCGGTTAATGCAAATTCCATTTTGTCCTCCTTATGTTAAAAGCTGTGGCTTTTTTTGACATTACACTTTCAATATTGTACCACAAAATCGGCTTTTGCTCAACAACTTTTAACAAAGTTATCTAAATTTTTGCTGAACTTTAAATTAATGATGGAACAACCTGAGACCGGTAAACGCCATGGCAATGCCGTATTTATCGCAGGTTTCAATAACATTGTCGTCACGGATACTGCCGCCTGCCTGAGCGATATATTCAACGCCGCTGCGTTGTGCGCGTTCGATATTGTCGCCGAACGGAAAGAATGCGTCGCTGCCGAGCGATACGCCTTTAAGCTGCGCAATCCAGGCTTTTTTCTCCTCGCGGGTTAAAGGCTCCGGCTTTTCGGTAAAGAAGTTTTCCCATACGCCATCTGCCAGTACGTCCTCGTAATCGTCGGAAATATACACGTCAATGGTGTTGTCGCGGTCCGGGCGGCGGATATTTTCTTTAAACGGCAGTGCCAGAACTTTCGGGTTCTGGCGCAGCCACCAGATATCGGCTTTGTTGCCTGCAAGGCGCGTGCAGTGTACGCGGGACTGCTGGCCTGCGCCGATGCCGATTGCCTGGCCGTCTTTAACGTAGCATACGGAATTAGACTGCGTGTATTTTAAGGTAATAAGCGCAATTAAAAGGTCGCGCTGAGCATTTTCGGGAATTTTCTTATTTTTGGTCGGGCGGTTTTCAAGCAGCTCTGCCGTAATTTTGGCTTCGTTGCGGTCCTGCTCAAAAGTAATGCCAAACACTTCTTTGGTTTCGGTCAGTGCCGGTTTGTAATCGGGGTCAATTTTAATAATGTTGTAAGTTCCTTTGCGTTTGGTTTTTAAAACTTCCAGTGCTTCATCGGTATAACCGGGAGCGATAACGCCGTCGGAAACCTCGCGCGCCAGCATTTTGGCTGTCTGCACATCGCAAATATCGCTGAGTGCTACAAAATCGCCGTAGCTCGACATTCTGTCCGCACCGCGCGCACGGGCATAAGCGTTTGCCAGCGGGCTGAGTTCAAGGTCGTCAACATAATAAATCTTTTTCAGGGTATCACTTAAAGGCAGGCCAACTGCTGCGCCTGCAGGGCTTACATGTTTAAAAGAAGCCGCTGCGGGAAGTCCTGTTGCCTCTTTAAGCTCTTTTACAAGCTGCCAGCTGTTAAATGCATCCAAAAAGTTAATATATCCGGGGCGGCCGTTTAATACTTCAATAGGAAGTTCGCCGTCTTTCATAAAAATACGTGCCTTTTTCTGGTTAGGGTTGCAGCCATACTTTAATTGCAGTTCCTTCACGTTAATTCCTCCCTGTAAATTAAAAATGCCGGCACTTCCGGACTATGTTTGCCCAGACGGTCGGCTTCAATCCGGCCATACTCCATGTGGTTAACCCACTTCCGTCAGTTATATGGCCTTTATATTTAAATTATATAGTTGCGGTTGTTTTTTGTCAAATTATAGCTGTTATAAATTGTAAACCTCACGGCGATGCCCAACCGACAACGCCAGTATAATTAAAGCATCATCTTCTATACAGCACAACAAACGGTAATCGCCAATCCTATACCGCCACTGGCCACTACGGTTAGCAGTTAATCCCTTGCCATGCTGACGTGGATTTTCGCACCCAACAAGATTCTTTTCAATCCATGCTTTTATCATACGCTGTGTATAACGGTCAAGCTTTTTAAATTCGCGTTCAAACTTCGGCGTTGTTTCTATGCTATAACTCATATATCCAATTCCTTCCAAAGTTCAGAAATTGGTCTGCTTTTTTTACCGCTTTTTACATATTCTTCATAAGCTTCATTTGCTGCGGTAATATCATATTCATCTTCAATACGTTCAAAAAGCGCCTTTTTAAAGGCTTCTCCTAAAGATAAAGAGTGTAATTTTGCATAGCTTTCTGCAAGGATTTTTTCTTCCGGCGTCAATCTGATAGAAAAGCTCATAACAACATCCCCTTTCTGTAGTACATTGTACTACAGAAGATTAAGACTGTCAATAAAGTTTATTTAAAAAAATAGCGGCATGGGCAAAACTGCAACATCATAAAAACAGGCAGTCACAAAATCAGGGACACTTGCGGCATTTGCCGAGGATGTCAGAGCGCAGCGAGTTCCGCAGGCAAAGCAAGTGTCTGCTTTGTTAATTAAACTGCCGTATAGTTTTTATGGGCGCAGATTTGTCTATGCCGCTGTTAAACAAACATACAAACCCGTTCATTCTGTGGTACAATATAAAAAACGAGCATAAGGAAGTGTTATAAATGGAATGTTATGTTTGCCCGCACCGCTGCGGTGTTGACCGCCCTGCCGATATGCACGCGGAAGGAATTTTCGGCTCGTGCCACTGCGGCATTAAGCCTATTGTTGCCCGCGCCGCCCTGCACTTTTGGGAAGAACCCTGCATCAGCGGCGAAAAAGGCAGCGGCACCGTGTTTTTCAGCGGCTGCAACCTGCACTGCGTTTTTTGCCAGAACTACGAAATCAGCAGCATGAACAAAGGCAAGGAAATTACCGTGGAACGCCTGCGCGAAATTTATTTTGAACTTATCGCCCAGGGCGCAAACAACATTAACCTTGTTACGCCCACTCATTTTACCCACGCCGTGCTGGAAAGCCTTAAAGAACCGCTGCCCGTACCGGTTGTGTACAACACCAGCGGCTTTGAAACGCTGGACACCCTGCGCAAATTAAAAGGCAAAGTGCAAATCTGGCTGCCCGATTTAAAATACAGCGACGACCTTGCCGCCATAAAATACAGCAACGCGCCCAGCTACTTCCGCATTGCCACGGACGCCATTAAAGAAATGTACAAGCAGGTTGGCCCCTACAGGCTTGACGATAACGGCATTATGCAGAGCGGCGTCATCATCCGCCATTTGTTAATGCCCGGCATGGTTGAAAACACCAAAGGCGTTATCGACTGGGTTGCCAAAACCTTTAAGCCCGGCGAAGTAATGTTCAGCTTAATGCACCAGTACATTCCCTGCGGGCGCGCCGCCGATTACCCCGAAATTAACCGCCGCGTAACAGAAGAAGAATATAAGGAAGTTGAGCAGTACCTGTTCGACAGCGGCATTGAGGACGGCTTTGTGCAGGAGGATGATTCTGCCTGCGAAGATTTCATCCCCAAATTTGACGGCACCGGCGTGTAAAATTTATTAGTACTCTTTATAAATATACTAAATCCCTGAAATTCGTTGGAACTTCAGGGATTTTTGCTTTTTACGCTGTTATTTTTTATCTTCGGCCTGCTGCCTGCGTTTTTCTTCTTCCTTCTGTTTAAAATAATCGCGTTCCTGGCACAGTTCTTCGTATAAATCAAGCCCGCTCCAGGTGCGGTTATTTTCCGTAAGCATGGCTTTTAAATCAATACGCCCCACGCCTACGCGCTGCAAAGCCGTTAAAAACTTTTGCAGCTTGTCCGCGCCAAAGCCGTGCAGTAAAAGCATTTCTTCTGCCATCGGCGCGTTATCGGCTTTCGCTTCCTTCAGCGGCACATCTTCCACGCCTAACAATGCGCCAAGCGGCTGGTGGTAGTCCTCCTGCCCTACGCTTTTAAAGCGGATGTTCATCATCATGCAAACCATTTTCGTCATTTCGGCTTTTTTGCCGGTAAAATTATAAAGCAATGCGCAGCTTACCATAGTATTCTCCTTTTATTTTCAATAATTAACTTCATTATAACTTAAAAACGCTCACAACGCAAAATACCGGCCGCCGTTAAGCAGCCGGTATTTATTAGTTTTGCTGTTTTAATTTTTTAATTTGCCAGTGCGCTGCCGTAAATTACAGCACGCTAAAGCAAATCAGCTTATTTTTTTACAAGCACGGTGCGGATATGCAGTTCGCGCAGTTGTTTTTCTTCTACGTCGTTCGGAGCCTGGCACATCAAATCGCTTGCGCTCTGGGTTTTCGGGAAAGCAATTACGTCGCGGATGGAATCGCGTTTTGCCATAATCATTACCAAACGGTCGAGACCGAAAGCAAGTCCTCCGTGCGGGGGAGCACCATATTCAAATGCGCCCATCATAAAGCCGAATTTTTCCTGTGCTTGTTCTTCGCTCAGGCCGATAGCATGGAATACTGCGTCCTGCACGTCACGTCTGTGGATACGGATGGAACCGCCGCCGATTTCGGTGCCGTTAAGTACCATGTCGTAAGCTTTGGCATATACTTTGCCGGGGTCGGTAGCAAGCAGAGGAATATCTTCTTCGCGCGGAGAGGTGAACGGATGGTGCATTGCAACATAGCGTTTTTCTTCTTCGCTGTATTCAAACATCGGAAAATCAACAACCCAGGTGAAGGCCAGTTTGTTTTCGTCGATAAGGCCGCGGCGTTTTGCCATTTCGATACGCAGTGCGCCGAGAGCGGCTGCAACAACGGAAGGCTTGTCGGCAACAAAGAGCAGCAGGTCGCCCGGTTCTGCTTCAGCGGTTTTGAGAATGTTTGCAAGGTATTCTTCGCTAAAGAATTTGGCAATCGGGGATTTTACGCTGCCGTCCGGCTGAATCTGCATCCAGGCAAGGCCTTTGGCGCCGTAAATGGCAACAAAATTAACCAGGCCGTCCAGTTCGCGGCGCGGAATACCGGCATCGCCCTTAACGTTAATGGCTTTAACAATGCCGCCTTTATCAATAATATCGTTAAATACTTTAAATTCGCTGCCTTTAACGGCTTCGGTCATATTGATAAGTTCCATGCCGAAACGCAGGTCAGGCTTATCGCTGCCGTATTTGTCCATAGCTTCGTCCCAGGTCATGCGCTGGAATTTTTCCGGCAGGTCAACACCAAGCGCGCCTTTGAATACATGGCGGATTAAACCTTCGGTCATATCCATAATATCGTCGGCGTCAACAAAGCTCATTTCAATATCAAGCTGGGTAAATTCCGGCTGGCGGTCGGCACGCAGGTCTTCATCGCGGAAGCAGCGTACAATCTGGAAGTAGCGTTCCATACCTGCTACCATTAAAAGCTGTTTGAAAATCTGCGGGGACTGCGGCAGAGCATAGAACTTGCCGGGGTTTACGCGGCTCGGTACGAGATAATCGCGTGCGCCTTCCGGGGTGCTCTTGGTCAGCATCGGAGTTTCAATTTCGCAGAAATCATGGTTGTCCATGTAATCGCGCATCAGTTTGGTAACTTTATGGCGCAGCATTAAATTGCGCTGCATTTCCGGGCGGCGCAGGTCAAGGTAACGGTATTTAAGGCGCAGGTTTTCGTCAACATCAATGCCGTCCTGAATGTAGAACGGAGGGGTTTTGGCGCTGTTTAAAACTTCCAGCTCTTTGGCTACAACTTCAACTTCGCCGGTAGCAAGGTTGGGGTTGATGGTTTCTTCGCTGCGCAGGCGTACAACGCCGTGCACTTTAATAACGTATTCGCTGCGGATAGCTTCTGCCTTGGCAAAATCTTCACCGGCGTGGTCGGGGTCAACCACTACCTGCACAATGCCGCTGCGGTCGCGCAGGTCAATAAAAATCAGTCCGCCGTGGTCGCGTCTTTTGGCAACCCAGCCGCAAAGCACAACTTCTTTTTCGTTGTCGGCTTTGGCAAGCGTGCCGCAATAATGATTGCGTTTCAAATTACTCATACTTTTGCACCTCTGTTTGTAAAATTGTTACTATTTCATCAACAGGAATTTCTGTTTGTGTACTGTCTGCCATATCCTTTAAGGTTACGGCACCGCGTTCCAGTTCTCCGTCGCCAAAAATAACGGCAAATTTGGCGCTCAGGCGCCCGGCCTGCTTCATCTGCGCTTTCATGCTGCGCGCCATAAAGTCAAACTCGGTTTTAAGCCCCGCCTGCCTTAAGGCGATAGCGGTTTTAAAGGCCAATTCAAAATTATCCTGATTGGGGCAGACGATAAAAGCGTCGATGCCGTCTTTATGCTCCGGCAAAAGATTCTGGCTTTCAAGCGCCAGAAGGATGCGTTCCATGCCCATGGCAAAGCCGATGCCGGAAACATCCTGGCCGCCGATTTCCTTAACAAGGCCGTCATAGCGTCCGCCGCCGCATACAGCGCTCTGCGCGCCCAGCGGCACATACTGAATTTCAAACGCGGTTTTGGTGTAATAATCAAGCCCGCGCACCAGTGTGTTGTCCACTTCAAAATCAATGCCTGCGGCAGTTAAAAGTTTTTTTACGCCTTCAAAATGCGCGCGGCATTCTTCGCACAGGCAGTCACCAAGGCTCGGCGCACCGGCTGCAAGTTCGTGGTCATGCGGTACTTTGCAGTCCAAAAGGCGCAGCGGGTTGCGCTCAAAGCGCGATTTGCAGTCGTCGCACAATTCTTCCAGATGCGGGCGGAAATAATCCTGCAATTTGGCTCTGTGCTGCGGGCGGCATTTGGGGCAGCCCACGGAATTGATTTTCAAGTGCAAATCCTTTAAGCCCAGTTCCTTTAAAATGGTAACGGCAAGTAAAATTGCCTCGGCGTCAATCGCCGGTGTATCCACGCCCAGCGCCTCAATGCCAAACTGGTGGAACTGGCGGTAACGCCCTGCCTGCGGACGGTCGTAGCGGAACATCGGCCCGATATAATACAGCTTTGTCGGTGCAGGCTCTGCATAAAGCTTGTGTTCGCAGAAAGCGCGCACGGCAGACGCCGTATTTTCCGGGCGCAGTGTAATGCTGCGGTTGCCGCGGTCGGTAAAAGTATACATTTCTTTTTCAACAACATCGGTGGTATCGCCAATGCCGCGTTTAAACAGCTCGGTATGCTCAAATACCGGCGTTCTTATTTCTTTATAGCCATATTGCGCGCAAATACGGCGCATAACGGCTTCTACATACCGCCAGTTTTCTATTTCCTGCGGCAGTATATCTTTTGTGCCTCTTGGCGCAGTAGTAAGCAAGCTGATTCCTCCTCACTGCCTTCTGCGGCAAATCCATAAGTTTACATACTTAAATATTGTACCACAATTAAGGCGCATTATTCAACACCAACAGCAAAAACTTTGGCTTGCGGTGTAAAAATAAGGTTAAAAATAAAAATACGGCCCGTTAAGACCGTAATTTTATTTTCTGCGGCTTTCGTCAAACTGCGCGGGAGTTGCTTCTTCCATTGCCTCGTCAGTGCTGTGCCACAGCTCTTTATACAAAACGCGGTACACAGCGGCAACAGGCACGGCAAACAGCATACCCAAAATGCCGTACAGCTTGGCGCCGATTAAAAGGCTTAAAATTAAAATTACCGGATGCAGGTCAATCTTTCTGCCGATAATGCGCGGCATTAAAACATTGGCATCAAACTGGTAGAACACCAGATAAAACAGCGCCACATAAAAGGCCGACTGCGGGCTTTGCGAATAAGCTATAAACACCGCAGGCACGGCGCCGATAAGAGGCCCCACAACCGGCACCATTTCCGCAAGAATGGCAAGCAGGCCAAAAACAAGCGGATAATGAATACCCAAAATCGTTGTGCCGACGGCTATGCAAAAGCCTGCAATAAGGCTTAAACGTGCCAGCCCCTGAATGTAGCAGCTTAAGGTTATGCCTATTTCATCAATAATATGCGCTACACGCGGCTGCGCTTCATAGCTGAAAAAGTTAATCAGCATTGCGCGCAGGTCGCGCCAGTCTTTTAAAAAGTAAAAGGCCAGGAAAGGCACAACAATCAGGCCGACAAGGTTGGCAATAATGTCAAGCGTCGATTTTAACAGGTTGCGCAAAACCGCTGCCACAAAGCCCATCAGCCAGCTGGTAATATAATCGAAAAGGCTTTCTATATTATGCGGCAGACGCGGGTAATTGGCAGGGTCTTCCAAAAGCCAGTCAAAAGTTGCGGCATCCATTTTGGTGGTATAGTCAGGTATTTTGCCTACAAGGGCGTTAATCTGCCCGAACAGCGGCAAAATAATAAAGGTTACGGCGCAGAAAACAATAACCCCAAAGGCCACAAACGCCATTAAAATTGTTACCACGCGCGAAAGATGGATTGTGCCGCGCCCGAGCGTAATTTTGCCGAACAGTTTGGTAACGGGGTGCAGCAAAAATGCCAGCCCCACCGCCAAAAGTATCGGCAGCAGAAAGTTGCCCAACAGGTAAAATATAAACGATATAAATGCCGCCACAGCCACTTTAAAAGCGGTGCTGTTGCGTAATGTACTGAAATCTTTAATCATCTGTTACTGCAGAAACGGATTTCTGCGTCTCTCCCATCCTACCGTAGTAGCAGGCCCGTGGCCCGGCAAAAGTTTAACGTCGTCGTCAAGCGGAAGAATTTTTTCTTTAATGGACTGTAAAAGCTGTTTGTATGAACCGCCGGGAAAATCCGTCCTGCCGATTGATTCGGCAAAAACGGTATCGCCGCAGAACACAACGCCGCCGGTTAAAAGGCATACGCCGCCGGGAGTATGCCCCGGTGTTGCCAGCACTTTAAACTTAATGCCGGCTGCTTCCACTTCGTCGCCGTCGGCATAAAACTTATCGGCTGCTTTTTTAAGCGCTCCACCGCCGATATAAGCGGCAAGGCTGCCCACAGGGTCTGTAAGCATCGGTGCATCCTCCTTACTGATATACACCGGCGCGCCGGTCTTTTCCGCAACTTCTGCCAGCGCCATAATATGGTCGCCGTGGCCATGCGTTAAAAATATGGCGTCAACGGTAAGGTTTTCTTTCTGCACGGCTTCCATAATGCGGCCTGCATCTCCACCCGGGTCGATAATAACGCCGTGGTGCGATTCTTCGTTAACTACAATGTAACAGTTGGTGGCAATATAGCCAACCTCCATTGCGATAATTTTCATCTAAATCCTCCTGTAAAGCGGTTTATTAAAGGTGGTGCACGCTTGAAGAAACCTGGCGTTCAACACTGTAAACGCCCTTCATGCGTTTTATTTTATTCATAATGTTATCAAGCTGCTCCAGATTGCTGATATCCAGCCCCATGGTAATGTAAGCGTTTTTATGCTTGTCGGTGCGGCAGTTAAGCGCGTTAATGTTCAGCTTGGCTTCGCTTGTAACCTGCATAATGTCCGCCATCATGCCGGGCCTGTCGGAAGCGTTGATAACAATGTTAACTTTATAAACGGCATCGGTAGTAATATCCCACGATACCTCAATCAAACGGCGCTGCTCGTCCGGATTGTTGCTTAAAACATTGGGGCAGTCCGTACGGTGTACGGAAATGCCGCTGCCGCGCGTAATATAGCCTATTACCGGGTCGCCCGGAATCGGGTTGCAGCAGCGCGCCAGCTTAACCATAATGCCTTCCTCGCCTTTAACGAGAATGCCGTGGCTGGCCTTGGCCTTGCTGCGGCGCGGTTTAAGTTCGGCCAAAAGCTGCGAAAGGTCTTTGGTAACTGTAAGCTTCTGCTCTTTTTTATAAAGCTCAACCAGCTTGCTCATAACGCCGTTAAGCGTTACGCCGCCGTAGCCCACGCTGGCATACAGCGCTTCCTCGCTGTCCAGGCGGAACGAAGCTGCCACAGTTTTAAGCTTGTCTGCCTTAAGCAGCACTTTAATATCATAACCCAGGCGCTTGGTTTCTTTTTCAAGCATCTCGCGCCCTTTGGCGATATTTTCTTCGCGGCGCTCTTTTTTGAACCACGAACGGATTTTGTTGCGCGTATCGGAAGAACCGACAATGTTCATCCAGTCGCGGCTCGGGCCGGTGGCCTGTTTGGAGGTGATAACCTCGACGATATCGCCGTTGCTTAATTTGTAATCGAGCGGCACAATGCGCCCGTTAACCTTCGCGCCAACGCAGCGGTTGCCTACGTCCGTATGGATACGGTAAGCAAAGTCAATCGGCACGCTGCCCACTGGCAGGTCAATAACATCACCACGCGGCGTAAACACAAATACTTCGTCGGCAAAAACATCCATTTTTACCGTGTTTACAAAATCGCGCGAATCGCTCATATCCTTGTGCCATTCCAAAAGCTGGCGCAGCCAGGAAAGTTTGGCTTCAAAGTCCTTATCGCCGCCGGACGGCATATTGCTCTTGCCGCCGCTTTCTTTATAACGCCAGTGCGCCGCAATACCGAACTCAGAAATGCGGTGCATCTCAAAAGTACGGATTTGAATTTCCAGCGGCTGCCCGTTATGGTACAGCACAGTGGTATGCAGCGACTGGTACATATTGGATTTCGGCACGGCAATGTAATCCTTTACGCGCCCCGGAATCGGGCGCCACAGGCTGTGCACAACGCCCAGAGTGCCGTAGCAGTCCGCAACGGTATCAACCAGCACGCGGATGGCAAGCAAATCGTAAATTTCGCTGAGCTCTTTATGGTCGCGCTGCATTTTTTTGTAAATGCTGTAAAAATTCTTCGGGCGTCCCTGAATTTCGCACTTGATGTGCTGCTCGTCCAAATGCTCTTTAATTTCCGCCATTGCCTCGTGAATCATGGCTTCCCTTTCGCGGCGCTTTACTTTAACCTGTTCCACAAGGTCGTAGTAAATTTCCGGCTCCATGTAACGGAAGGCCAAATCCTCAAGCTCCCACTTAATGGTGTAAATACCGAGGCGGTGTGCAAGCGGCGCGTAAACCTCCATTGTTTCGCGCGAGATGGACTGCTGCTTATGCACCGGCATATACTTCATGGTGCGCATATTATGCAGGCGGTCGGCCAGCTTAATCATAATAACGCGTATGTCCTTGGCCATGGCCAGAAACATTTTGCGGTAGTTTTCAATCTGCTGATCCTCTTTGCTGATGTATTCAATTTTGCCGAGCTTGGTAACGCCGTCTACAAGGTCTGCCACCTTCACGCCAAACATTTCCTTTAACTGGTCAAGCGTGGTTTCGGTATCTTCAACAACGTCATGCAAAAAAGCTGCGGCAAGCGTGGTTTCGTCCATTTGCAGCTCTGCCAGTATCGTGGCCACGCCCAGCGGATGAATAATATACGGCTCGCCCGATTTACGGCGCTGATTGGCATGGGCTTTGGCAGCTACGTCATAGGCCTTATGTACAAATGCCACCTGGTTATCATTAAGATATTTTTTTATCATTTCGAAGAATTCTTCGACGCTAATTACATGTGTTTCCGGCATATAACCACATCCTTACCCAATCAATTTCCGTGCCCGCCCGCTATTACCTGCGGAGAGGCAAGCATATTGGCACGGTACTGCCTGGAAATCCTACGGCCGGTTTCTTCAGCCTGCCTGAAAGCAGGAGAATTTTCCAGATTATTTTTTCTAACGGCGGCCATGCTCACCTTGCCGCCGCTGCGGTTGATGAAATTCAGTTCTTCAAACACCGTTAAATAAATTTCTTCCATGCCGCATTCGGCAATAAGCACGGCTTCATCAGCAATTACTTCTTTTTTCAGGCGGCAGGCCATTTTTTTATAGGCTTCCGCCAGATGCAGGCGGTTGGGGCAGCGCCTGAACAGCGCTTCAACCGCATTATCGTAATCAACATTATTATACAACAGAAATAAACTGCAACCAAGGCTGCCTTTTTTTAACGAGGCTGCAAATCCGGCAACATCGCACTCCGGCAAATCATACAGCACCACGGTGCGCGCCGCATCGCAGCTGCCGTATTCCCTGACAAACGCTGCATCTATATCCGTATTTTCCAAAAAGGCTTTTTTATCGTTAACATAAATAAGTATATCACTTTCGGTTTGCAAAAGCTTTTTTACGAAGGCCTGCTTGTTAATTTCTTCGTGCCGGTAATCGTAAATTGCCAGCTTCTGGGCAAAATCAACAACCTGCAAATTAACGTTTTCCTTATCCTGCCATACATTGATTTTCGGCATAAACACCAGGTCTGCCTCCGCGCCGTTATACATGCAGGGGTAATTTTCCGCTCCGCCCCACATCAGGCACTGGTAAGGCTGCCCGCCGTACAGCGCCGAAAAACGCAGATGCGTATTTTCCGCACCGAAAATTTTGGCATAACGCACCGCAGCGCCCTTAAAAGCAAACAGCGGCGCCGGGTTGCTGCTGCCGTATGGCTCCAGCAGCTTAAGTTCGTTTAAAAGCGGCACATCAAGCACGTAATCCTTATCTACCAAAAGGTCTACGTTAAGCACCGGCAGGTAATCTTCCGGCTTTAAGGTACGCGCCACCTCCGCGCGGAACTGCCGCTTAAACTCCTCAATATTTGCCGTTTTTACCGTCAGCCCCGCCGCCTGATGATGCCCGCCGAACTGCACCAAAAGCCCGCTGCACGCATCAATGGCCCGGTACAAATCAAGGCTCGGTATGCTGCGGCAGCTGCCCTTGGCAACCTCGCCGTCGATACTTATAAGTATTACCGGCAAATGGTACTTATCTACCAGGCGCGATGCCACAATGCCGATAACGCCTGCGTGCCAGCCTTCCTTTGCCAGCACAATCGCCGTATCAATATGTTCATACTGCGCCAGCATTTTTTCGGCATCCATAAAAATCTCACGGCTTATTTTCTGCCTCAGCGTGTTTTCTTCGTTCAGCGCTTCGGCAATTTCCGCCGCACGCGCTTCATCCTGCGCCGTTAAAAGCTCCACCGCCAGCTGCGCGTGCTCCAGCCTGCCAACGGCGTTAAGCCTCGGCGCCAGTATAAAGCCTATATTTTCGGAAGTTATATCCTTAACCGGGCAGCGGCTCTTTTCTATCAGCGCCTTCAGCCCAATGTTTTCCGTTGTTTCCATCTTTTTAAGCCCGTGCTTAACCAGCGCGCGGTTTTCGCCCCACAGCGGCACAATGTCGGCCACTGTGCCCAAAGCCACAAACTCGGTGTTGCCGTCCCACAGCGGCTTATCTGGAAATCGCATTTTGTAAAGCGCCTGGCACAGTTTAAAGGCCACGCCCACGCCGGAAAGATGCTCAAACGGGTAATTGCAGTCCTTCTGATGCGGATTTACAAGCGCATAAGCCTCCGGCAAAACCTCCGGCGGCGTATGGTGGTCAGTTACCACAATATCAAGCGTTTTTGGCGCGCCTGCAATTTCCTTTACCGCGCTGATGCCGCAGTCCACCGTTACCACAAGCGTCGTCCCGGCTTCCGCCAGATGGTTCAGCGCGTCAATATTCAGCCCGTAGCCTTCGCTTTTGCGCTCCGGTATGTAAGTGTTAACATCTGCTCCGCAGTCTTTTAAAAACAAATATAAAAGCGAGCTTGCGCTGATGCCGTCCACATCGTAGTCACCGTAAACCGTAATGCGCTCGCCGGCATCAATTCCGCGCCAGATGCGCTCTGCCGCTTTGGGCATATCCTTCATTAAAAACGGGTCGTAGTAAGGCGCGGCGCTGCCGTATAAAAACTCACGCACGCTTTTGGCATCTTTTATGCCGCGGTTCAGCAAAATGCCTGCCACCAGCGGCGAAACACCGGCTTTTTGTGCCAGGTTTTCCGCTTCTTCCCTGTTAAATTCGTTAAACTGCCATATTTTATGTTTCTTCATGCTTTGCTAACAGCTTCTTCCGCAGGTTTTTCCAGTTCTTTATTGCGCTGGCTGTGCATAAGCATTTCTTTTTCTTCTTTTAATTTGGCATTTTCTTTTTTCAGCTGGTCAATTTCAAATTTCAGGCTCTTGTTATACAAATAGTGCTTGGCTTTCAGCATCAGCGTAAAAAAGCCCATGGCCAGCGCGCCCAAAAGCGCAGCGCCCAAAATTACCACAACAAGGCTTGTCTGTACCGTCCACATCAAAAAGCCGACGGTTACGTCAGCAGCGTTCTGCACCGCAAAAACCGCCACAATAATACTGATGATTAAGGTAAAAAGCAAATAAGGCATACCATCATCTCCCATCAAAAATTTAAATAAACTTATAAAGTATTTAATTCGCCTAAACTAACCAAAATACCTGCAAAAAAATAAAAAAGTATTGCGTAAATTTGCATTATGTTTTCAACCAGCACTATCAATAAATACAATTTGACTTTTGCCGCTTGTTTGCTATAATAATTATAGAAATACAAAAGGCTGCCGATAGACGGTCAGCCCTTTAACAAATTCAGATTATTTAATGATAACCGTCACAGCATTTCCAGGGCGTGTGGCGGTTATCTGTTTTTATGCGTAATATCTTTCCCGAAGGTATAGCCAAGGGAAAATACCGCTATGGTATAACCTGCAAAGGTTATCAACGATACAATAATATCCACGCTATCCCCTCCTCAATAGTATTTCCGGCTTATGCCGGATTTATATATTATCGGAGGGTCGCAGTCCCTCCGCAGAGGGGCTAACCGCCTACCGTTATGGCAGCGCATTTGCATTTTTGTATTGTAACAGAAAAGTATAAACCTGTAAAGATACTAAAAACGCGCTCTGCATTTTGCAAAGCGCGTTTTTGCTGTTAGTTAAAATTTAATTAAAAGCTGAAAGTCAGGTTAGCCATCCATTTATTGGCTTTTACAGTGTCGCCTTTCTGATATTCGTAGCTTAAACCGTAGGTTACATCAGCTTTTTCAGCTTCAATACCAAGTCTGCCGATAAAGCTGCCGCTGTCAGCAGTTTCAAAACCAAAGGTATCGCTTGCACCGTTAAGGCTTACAGTCTGGTCAGTATCACGGTCGCCCATAGTCCATACATAACCTACTTCTGCAATCGGTTTAACCGTCCAGTCACCGCTCTGCACTTCTGCGCTGTAAGTTACGCCAACCGGCAGGAGCCACAGGTTCTGGTCATCGGCATTGTATTCCATACCAAGGCTGTTGCTGTAATCGCCCGCGCCAAGGTGCATATAGCGGATGCCTGCATACGGTACAAATTTACCTGCGCCTGCTTCATAAGCCTGTTCGGCACGGATGCCAATGCTGAATGCGTCAGCATCGGCAGAAGCGGTAATTTCCTGACCCATATTGGTTTGGGTAATATCGTTATCGCTGTGCATGTAGCTGATATCGCCAAGGATTGCACTGTTGCCGTTATCAATGCGGCCGTACAGGCTTGCGCCATAGTATTCAGCATCGTTTTTGGTACTGCTTACAGAGTTGCTGCCGTTAATATTGCCGTCAGCATAGCTTAAAGCGATGCCTGCGGTGGTTTTGCCGTTTTTATACAGGTCGCTGCCCACTACAATGCCGTTGTATTGTGCTTCATAGTTGCCGTCAATGCCGCCAAGGTTCATGCCGTCAATATCTTCTTTGTTATGGATGTAATGTGCCCAAATATCATTATCCTGCTCGCTGTGGGTTGCAATGCTCAAATGGTCTGCAACAGCGTCAGTCATTTGGTTGCTCATGCTGTAAGTGCCATGGTTTACACCGGCCAGTTCGCCCATATTGGCAACGCTGTTAAGGGCGGCAACTTTGCTTTCTTGACTTTGGTCTGCACCATTAAACAATGCAGTAATAGCGTCAATATTATCTTCTGTAGCCTGCAATGCAACATTGGTAATTACAGCACCTGCCAATGCTTTTTCAGCTTCAGCGCTACTTACAGTACCAACAGTAAAGGTAAAACCATCACCTTTAACAATATCTTGCAGCACATTGCTGCTTATAACTTTGTCTGTCAGTTCGCCATTTAAAGTTTCATTATCAGTAAATATAAGAGTATCGCCTGTTTTAGCATTAGTTACTTTTAAATTGCCGCCAACATTGACATTGCCTTTAATAAAGGTTTTATTGTCAGCAGCCAAATATTTAGCGTCTACAACCAAAGTAGAGTTTGCAGTAGTGCTGATTGATGCAGAACCACTTGCTTCAATTCTGCCATTAATAATTACGTTATTGGCTTTTTCTTCATCACCCAAAATCAATACACTATCGCCGCTTGCTTTAACAGCAAAATCTGCGCCAGTTAAGATAACACTACCGTCAACAGTATTAGCAGCAAGGGTTAAGTTGCCATTATCGCTGTTTACAGCCGCCCCGTCTTGAGAACTAATAACTACATTATTAGCAATAATATTACCATCAATGTTGTTTTTATTATTATAATAAATACCATCTAAATAAATACCATCATTTTTAGAATTAATTACAACATTTCCATTTTCAGATTCCAAGCTAAATGTCGAATCTGGATTTTCAACAGTAAAAACAGCATTAACACCATAATTTGACGATTTTATATTTATCCCTTGCTCGCCATTAATAACAACTTCAGAACCATTTTTGCCTATATATACGTCGTCTGGGTCTGGACCCTGTCTAGAATAATTCGTTAAAGAAACAGCAGCACTATCCAAATCCTCTACCTTAGTGGAAACAATATTAACTGTACCTTTAGCATTGATATTCACTTTTGCCTTTCCATCATCTTTTGGAGCACTATTTAAATCGTATGCAAGCACACTCTGTGATACCTGCTATTAATATTTACATCTCCACTAGCTTCAATATTTACTCCATTATGGCCATAATTCTGTGCCATAATACCTTGACACCCTGTATAAATATTTAATTCCCCTACATTCATATTAACTGCCCCAGTAAGTGCATGAATAGCTTGACTTTGATGCTCTGTTAAAACAGGACTATCTTCAGTACCTATATTTACTACTTTTACATTATCAATTATAACTTTACTGCCGACATTAGCTAGAATGCCATTAAAATCCGTTCTATATGGTTCCGTTTCTATTTCTTTAGTTAAAATTGTTAAAGAGTCTAAATTTTTTATTTCAAGATCGCCAGAGTTTGCATCAGTTTTAATGGTAGCGTTAGCATTTGTTTTATCACTATTAATAATAGTTACATTTTCATTACCTGTACCGGTAATATCTGCTGTAATAGCACCATTAGTAGTATACTCTGTATCTGCAGTTATGTTAGTATCTAATCCCGGATAAGCAGAATCTGCCGCCAATGCAGAACCAGCCATCCCAAACACACTTGCCGCCAATACACTGCAAAGTACTTTCTTTGCCAGCAATTTGTTTCTCATAAAAAAAGCCTCCTTTTTGAGTTTTGCACGTATTGTAAATTATTAGCAAATATAATTGCTTACTAAAATTATAGCATCTGTTTAACCCCCCTGCAAGACATTTCGGTTAGCGTGTATCTTACTTTTACTGGTCTTGGTGAAACTTTATCCCTGCCGGTAGGTTACGTTGGCGGCGCTGGTTACGGCAATCCGCACTTTTGCGGCAGTTTTGGGTACTTAAAAAGCATTAAAATTTTACATTACAACCCTTCGTACTTTTTATATTTAATCCGCCTAAAAAGGCATAAAAAATAAAGATATGTGCTAAAGCATCAAACAAAAACGGCGGCCTCATCGCAATAATAGCATTTATGCGCAAACATACTTATCGTGTTTACGCATACAGAAGCCGCAGCATTTTTGCGTTGCTGTAATAGTGCATATCTTTATTTCAGCAGTTGTAATTTTTAAATTATTATTCTTTTTACAACGCACAAAACCCCGATACCAAAATGTACCGGGGTTTATTTATTCAATTTTAAATTTATTATTTATCTGCCAAGCCAGGAGCGGGAAGATTTTTTACCTGCTTCTTTGTTTATTTCTACGGAAGAAGGAGCATACAAAAGCATATCATCCTGCACTTTGGATACGCGCGCACCGATAATATAGCTTACACCGTTAAGGTAATCAAAAATACGGTTGCGCATTACGCAGTCCACAGCTTCAAAAGAAATCATCAGCGTGGAGCCGCTCATCAGCGCATCTGCATATTCACGCACATCGCTGAACTGGCGCGGGGTACGCACCAGAATATCCATATGCCCGGATTTTACAAGGCAAGGCCCGCCGTAGCCAACTTCTTCAGTATCTGTATGCCAAAACTTTAAAGCAGTGTTTTTTAAATCCATCTCCTGTGCCTCCATCCAAATTCATATTTCAGCTAATGTACTGTTAATACTTCTACAAAAAATTTTTAAATCCTGCTTTTGGCAAAAATTTATTGTTTGTTGCGCGCACGCAGTCTGCCGCGTTCAACCCTGTCGAGGATTTTCTTGCGCATACGGATGCTCTTGGGTGTTACTTCTACAAGTTCGTCATCGTTAATGTGTTCCAGAGCCTGTTCCAGAGAGAAGGTTTTGGGCGGAATCAGGCGGATTGCTTCATCACTGCCGGAAGCACGCATGTTGCTGACGTGTTTTTTCTTGCAGGGGTTAACGTCCATATCATCTTCACGGCTGTTTTCGCCGATAATCTGGCCTTCGTAAACCTGTTCGCCCGGCACGATAAACATGGTGCCGCGTTCCTGTGCGTTACTGATGCCGTAAGAAGTGGTTTCACCGGCTTCAAAAGCAACAAGGCTGCCGCGGGTACGGCCCGGAATATCGCCTTTATAAGGCGCATAGCCTGCAAATACGTGGTTCATAATGCCGTTGCCTTTGGTATCGGTTAAGAACTGGTTGCGGAAGCCGATAAGGCCGCGCGCCGGAATTAAAAATTCCATACGCAGGTAGCCAGCCATTTCGGTCATGTTCTGAAGCTCTGCCTTACGCAGGCCAAGGCCTTCCATAACGGCGCCCATAAAGTCCTGCGGCACGTCAATGGTCAGCGCTTCCATAGGCTCAAGCAAATTGCCTTCTTCGTCGCGGTGGGTAATAACCTTCGGTTTGCCAACCTGCAGTTCATAGCCTTCGCGGCGCATGGTTTCAATTAAAATGGAAAGGTGCAGCTCGCCGCGGCCCTTAACAATGTAAGAATCCGGGCTTTCCGTTTCTTCAAGCCTCATGGCTACATTGGTTTTAACTTCTTTAAACAGGCGCTCACGCAGATGGCGGCTTGTTACAAACTCGCCCTCGCGGCCTGCAAACGGGCTGGTATTAACGGAAAATACCATGGAAAGAGTAGGCTCGTCGATGCTGATGCCTTCCAGCTTTTCGGGGTTTTCGGCATCGGCAATGGTATCGCCGATATTAGCGTCGGCAAGGCCGATTAAAGCAACGATATCGCCTGCGGCAACTTCGTCAACTTCAACACGCTTTAAGCCCTGATAGGTATACAGGCGGCCGATTTTAGCCTTGCGGTTGCTGCTATTGTCCATCAGCATAATGTTTTCGCCGTTGTGAATGGTACCGCGTACAACACGGCCTACAACAATGCGGCCTACATAATCGTCGTAGTCAAGCGTATTAACAAGCATTTGCAGCGGAGCTTCGGTATCAACGTCCGGTGCGGGAATGTTCTCTAAAATTACGCGGAACAAAGGTTCCAGGTTATCGCTTTCATCTTCCATGGAAAGTTTGGCAATGCCGTTACGGGCAGAAGTTAAAACAACCGGGAATTCCAGCTGGTCGTCGTTGGCGTTCAGTTCAATGAACAAATCAAGAACTTCGTCAATAACTTCGTTTACGCGCTGGTCGGGGCGGTCGATTTTATTAATAACAACAATAGGTTTCAAATTGCGTTCAAGCGCTTTGCGCAGAACATATTTGGTCTGCGGCATAGGGCCTTCGTAAGCATCTACAAGCAGCAGCACGCCGTCAACCATGGTGAGCACGCGTTCTACTTCGCCGCCGAAATCGGCATGGCCCGGGGTATCGAGAATATTAATTTTAGTGCCGTTGTGCATTACAGCCGTGTTCTTTGCCAAAATAGTAATGCCGCGTTCACGTTCCAGTGCGTTAGAGTCCATAACGCGTTCTTCAACATGTTCATTGGCCCTGAAAATGCCGCTCTGTTTAAGCATGGCATCTACAAGGGTTGTTTTGCCGTGGTCAACGTGGGCAATAATTGCAATATTACGCAAATCGTTTCTTATCATAAAAGTCTTTCTTCCTCTCTTGCTGGCTGCTCACGGCAGCAGGGTAATGCTAAAAAAATAATAACGCCGCAGCTTATTATGCGACTAAATTATTATATTATTTTTAAAAAGCAATGTCAACAAAACGCCGTAAAAAAGCTGTAAAAGCGCAGTAAACAGTAAAATAAAAATTTATTCTAATAATCAAATACGATTATAAAAATTTTGCTGTGTCATTTATTTTTACACCATTTTAGTGTAAGATAAAGTTAGAATATAAACTGGATAACCCCTGAATAAAACGAGGTGATTACGTTGAAATACTGCAACTACTGCCACCGCATGATAAAACCCGAAAAAAAAGTTAACTACTTTATTTTGCTTTTGCTGACATTTTTTACAGGCGGCAGCTGGCTGCTGTTTTACGCCATTTATTATTTTTTATTTAAAACCCCCGTCTGCCCCATTTGCGGCGGCGACAGCTTTTTGGATTTTGACCCGCATGGCAGATAAACAATGGTAAAAACTTAATAAAAGTGTAGTGGATAACTTAAAAGACTTTGCCGTTAATTTCGGCAAAGTCTTTTTTAATCCTCTTTACTGTATTCTTTCACAAAATATAAAGGACGCCCCTTTGTTTCGTTAAAAATACGCCCTAAATATTCACCCATAATACCTAAAAATACAAGCTGCACACCACCAATAAAAAGTATTACCGAAATCAATGACGGATAACCCGCTACATCTCCGCCGTAAATAAGTGTCTTGATTATAATGAACAGCATATAAATAATAGCAAGTGCCGCAATTAACATGCCTATAATTGAAGCAAGCCTGAGCGGAAAAATAGTAAAACTTGTAATACCTTCTACCGCCAAATTAAATAAACTAAAATAATTCCACTTTGTTTTTCCTGCCACCCGTGCATCGCGGTCAAATAAAATTTCTTTTTTGTCAAAACCAATCCAACTAAATAATCCTTTAGTATAACGCTGCGACTCACGCATCTGTTTCAATGCATCAATACACTGACGGTCAAGCAGCCGGAAATCTCCTACATCTGGCTGCACCTGTATACGTGTTACTTTTTGCAAAACCTTATAATAAGTATGGCTGCTCCACTTTTTAAACCAGGTTTCACCAGCACGGCTTTTGCGTTTGGCACAAACATCTTTGTATCCCTGTTCCCACCAGTACAGCATTTCCTTAATAAGTTCCGGCGGGTCCTGCAAATCGGCATCCATAACAATCATAGCATCACTGTCAATGTGGTCAATACCCGCAATCATAGCAATTTCCTTGCCAAAATTGCGTGATAAATCAACATAATTAATACTATCATCCTGCTGCCGCAGTTCTTTAATTATTTTTAAAGTATTATCCCTGCTGCCGTCATTAACAAACAAAATTTCAAATTTATAATTTTTAATGCTTTCGGTTAAAAACTTTAAGCGTTTATACAGCGCAGGCAAACTCTCCTGTTCATTATAACAAGGTATCAATATGCTGATAGTTTTCATAATGGCTCACCTACTTTAACTGTACCAAAATATACTTATCATTAGCCATAATATCGTGATAACGCGAATTTACAATAACTGGTAAATTAAATTTCTTAAAATCTTGTTTTTTAGTATCAAAATGTTGTTTAATACGAGGCAAATTAAAATAATTATAAAGATAATATTGATTCCAAACCCAATCTGCCCCTAATGTACTTGGCACAAGTCTTTTGATAATAGGGTAACGCTTATCAATTCTTCTTGTAAGAGCAGGCGATTTACCAATATTGCCATCCAACTGCATTAACATATCCATATTATTTTGAGGCTGTAACTTATTTAAATCAGTTATCAGCATATTTACTCTAAAATCAGTATAACGCTTCTGTTCAGCCAATGCATTACCGTACGAAAAACTGAATACAAAAAAGCACCAACTTAACAAAATACAAACTATTTTTATAAAATTATTTTTTGATATTGCTGTTATATTAACGCTGATAATTGCCAGCAAAACACCAATTCCGTACATTCCCCTTGGTGCAAAAAGCGGATGCTTTAATAAAATATATCCACCATAAGAAAGTACGCTTCCAAATACCAACAACATAAATGCTAATAATAATGATTCATAAATTTTTAATGAAGTCACTTTTACAAAAGTATATATAAAAGCAAATGCCAGTAAAGCTATTAAGACCAACCAAACTCTGTTAAAATCGCTATATATCAAATTAAAATATGTTTGAATATTATTACATACCGTTGGTATTAAATCACTTACACCAGCAGTATCAGTCGTAGCATAATCATTAAGCTTTCTCATTAACGCTATTCTAAAAACAACAAGCGAAATAACATAACTTAATGCAGAAACTGCTATAAACCTAAAATACGGTTTATCTTCATTTAATTTTTTAGCGGCTAAAAACAAGGTAACCAACACATATATACCGGAAGAAGCCTGATAAGTCATACACATTACCAAACAACCGGCAATAGACATAGCAAAATAAATTTTCTCGCTGTACTTTACAAATAAAAAAGGAAAAATACTTGCCAATACAGAAAGCGCCATATACGGAGAATCAAATTTATATGACAAACATTCTAAAAAATACGGTGATAAGCCTAACGGCAGAACAGCTAAAATATTCCATTTTGAAATTTGTTCTTTTTCTGTAAAAACATAAATTAATATAACACTTGCAAATGCTAAAATAAGGCACGCTAAAATTTGCGGCAACGGCGATATATCCATTAATCTGCTATCTGTATGTATTAAAACAGAAAGCCCTTCTGAAATATACCGGCTCCAGTTCATCCATCCTCTATACCCATCAGATACACGGCCTAAATCATCAATGTAATTAAAATTTGCTCTAATTATAGACACTATACCCAGACAATAAATAAACGCTAAAATTATAAACGGCTTAGCCAAAAATTTATATTTAATTATTTCTCGTTCAAAAAAATCATAAATTTTCATTACAAGTTCTCCCAATTAAATTTATCGTTTACTACAATAGTTTAGCGCAATTTGCGCTAAACTTCAAGATTTCCGTTTGTCAATTTTATAATTGTACTTGGGTGAAAAATATGTACAAACGGATAAGAGATTTGCGTGAAGACCGCGACCTTACGCAAAAAGAAATGGCTGAAATTTTACATTGTTCTCAACGCGTTTACAGCAACTATGAAAAAGGCGAACGCGACATTCCAACTGCCATTCTTATCGCGCTTGCGCAATTCCACAATACTTCCACTGATTATATTTTAGGATTAACCAATAAAAAATAAGGCTCTACTGTCAACACCGGCAGCAGAGCCTTATTTTTTTGCTTCGTTATTATTTAATAACTTAAAAGTTATTGACCATTTATAACTTTTAAGTTATAATAATTACGAGAGGAGCTGCAAATTTGTATAAAATCTATTTTTATAAAGACCGCAAGGGTAATTATCCTGTTTTTGATTATATCAAAAAACTAAAAACAAAAAATGATAAAGACAGCAGAATCAAATCTTCAAAAATAAATGATTATATTCAGGCTTTAAGTGTTTACGGAACACAAATCGGCGAACCTTATTTAAAACATCTTGAAGGTGAAATTTGGGAACTTCGCCCACTGCGCGACAGAATTTTATTTGCCGCCTGGATTGATAACAGTTTTGTGCTATTGCATACTTTTATGAAAAAGACTCAAAAAACACCAAAATCAGAAATTGAAAAAGCTAAAAAAGAATTAGCAGAAATCAGGCAAAGGGGGCTTGAATAATGGAAAAAGATTTACTTAAAAACAATCCGGCAATCGGTATGAGCTGGGAAGAAGCACGAAAAGAACTTTTTACACCAGAAGAAATTGCTGCCAGCGACTTACGTGTCGCTATTATCGGCGAACTTATCAAAGCCCGCCATGAAAAAGGCCTTACCCAAAAAGAATTGGAAAATATAACAGGTATAAAACAGCCTGTCATTGCCAGAATAGAAAAAGGTACCACCAATCCGCAAATAGCAACTATTTTAAAACTGCTCGCCCCGCTCGGCAAAACTCTTGCCGTTGTCCCGTTAAAACCTGTTAACTCTACAACATAAAACTTCCCATAACATAAGCAAAAGCCCATGGAGCAAATTTCATGGGCTTTTTTGTATACAAAAAAGCAGCACTCTTTCGAGTACTGCTGTGCATTTACCATTGGTGCCGAAGACCGGACTTGAACCGGTACGGGGATCACTCCCCGAGGGATTTTAAGTCCCTTGCGTCTGCCAATTCCGCCACTCCGGCATGAATATGGAGGCGACACCCGGAATCGAACCGGGGATAAAGGTTTTGCAGACCTCTGCCTTACCGCTTGGCTATGTCGCCGTAATAATGGAGCGGAAAACGAGATTCGAACTCGCGACCCCCTCCTTGGCAAGGAGGTGC
>OJMI01000196.1_pt1 | contig 86117 bp, 89 predicted proteins | sample 1597131 | NCBI WGS metagenome assembly OJMI01 (sample SAMEA2452116, study PRJEB22498) | human gut metagenome | reverse complement strand
CCTACACTTCATAGTTTATAGTCTATACCCCCTACATCTTAAAATTTAGTATAGCGTAATATCGTTTTATTTATTATTAGTGATAAGTTAAATTTATTCAACATTTTAAGTTTTAAAATAATGTGTTTATAGTAACTTTAGGGTGAAAAATATAATAAAACCGAATTTTTTTCGAATTTTCTCTTATTTTATTTGAAAAAAACTTAAAAAATATAAAAATTAGTTTTTTCTTCGATTCTTAATGAATAAAAAACATAAAAAAACAATATTTATTGAAAAAAATTGATTTTTTTGTTGTATTCTTGGTAAAAAGAGTGTACAATTACAATGTATTAAATTATACCAAAAATAAACATTTTTAAAGAGAGGTTAATAATGAAAAAATATAAATTATTTGCAGCTTTATCAGTAATTGGTGCAGGTTTTGCTCTTGCATCATGCGGGAATACAGCAGAAAGTTCAACCAGTGGTGCAACAAGTACTCCAAAACCTACTGACACTTTACCTTCAACTACAACAACAACTGGAACTACACCATCTGGTCAAGTAAAAAATGATAAGTCATACGTAGTTAACGTTAAATATCCAAACGGAGAACCTGTAAAGGGTGCTAAGGTTCAATGGTGTTCTGTAGAAAATGGTACATGTTACTCAATGATTCCTGTTGATGATAATGGCCAAGCATTTACAAATGAGTTAGAAACAATCGAAGGAGATTTTAATGTACATGTTAATAGTCTTCCTGCAGGCTATACTTTTAATCCATATGAAATCGTTCAAAATAAAGATAATCATGTTAGTGATGCAGTTATAACTAAGCTTGCGGACGCAACAGTAATTACTGATGCTACAGCGACATCAACTAGTCCTAAGCAACTTTCTCAATTAGGCTACTATACTGCAAAAATAACAAAAGGAAAAGATGTATATTTTTATCTTGATATTAATGAAGCAGGAACATATGAAATAGAATCATATGCAAATGAAACATCTGATTTGCTTATTGGATATTGTGGAAATGATATCGAAAAGATTGGCGATCCTAATAAATATGATAATAATTCAGGAAATAAGGGCAATTTTAAATATTCATTCACTGTGTCTGAAGAAGAAGCAAGTCAAAATAAACATTACGTATTTCTTGTTCGTGAAAGTGCAAGTACAACTTCTTTTGCATTTAGTGTTTTAAAAAAAAGTAATTAATATATACTAAGTCAAATTGGAGGAAATTATGAAAAAACGAATTAATATAATAACTGGATTCGTTGTAGCAATTATGTGTGCTATTTTCCTTGTAGGCTGTGGAAAAAGTAGTGATAAATATGCGGACTATGCTAAGGTTATTTACCATTTAGAGGATGGCGAATACAAAGGTAGTAAGCTTGATGTTACAATGTATTATCCCGTTGAAGAAGGTCAAAAATTAGCTTTAGCTAAGACTATTGATCAGATTGATACAATATCTCCACCAGGAACAAATAAGGTTTTAGGTGGTTGGTATAAAACAAAAACAGAAAATGGATATCAAGATTTAGTTGATGCAAAATATGAAATCGGCTATAAAGAAACACTTGATTTATATGCTAAATGGAAAAATTCAATTAATAATAAGTTTGTTTTTAAAGCAAAGATTAACAATGAAGATGTAGTTTTAACTACCGCTGAAAATTATGAGGCAGGAAGCAAACTAAATGTAAGTGAAAGTTTAGAAATTGAAATTAAAAGAGCACTTAAGGAACATAACCTTACATATATTAAGGAATTTGAGGTAGATTCTAAGAAGTATGATAAAACAACAATTTCTGAAATCACAATGCCAGAAACTGATTCTGATTTTGAATATGTGATTTATGTTGATTATATCGTAGGTAATTATTATTTAGTTTCAAATCCAACTGAATTTAAGAATGCAATGATATATATTTCAGACTATGATGGAATTTACTTAATGGAAGACATTAATCTGAATGATTATGCTGATTTATCAGCCCTTAATTCTCAAACAACGACAAAAGAATTAATTGGAAATGGTCATACTATTACTTATACTACTAATTATCAACAAAGCTATACTAATGATCAAGCTCAATCATTCTATGAAATTAGTATTTTCCATAATGCTACAAACATTAATGTTCATGATGTTAATTTTGAAGTAACATGGTATGGTAGAAGTAAGGATGTTCCTGTATTAGTAACTGGTTTGGCCTTAACAGCTTCAAATTCAAAATTTGCTAATATAAATATTTCATACACATATAATTCTCGTAATGAAAATGATACCGAAGGAAAAGCAAATGATGTTTATGATGTATCAAATTCTCAAAATTATGAAGTAAATAACGTAACAATAACATATAAAAAGAAATAATAGGAGGAAAAACTATGAATAAGAAGATAACTTTTAAAAAATTATTAGCTTTAGGTTTAGTTGGAGTAGCTTCACTTGGCGTAGTTAGTTGTGGTAAGTCAACTACAACAACACCAACTGACGTAACAAATAAGAATAATGAAACAAGACCATTTGTAATGGCTTCTCAAGAGGTAGATCAAGTATTTAGCCCATTCTATTCATCATCAACTTCAGATGCAAGCGTTGTTGGTATGACTCAAATTAGTATGCTATCAAATGATAAGGATGGTAATCCTCAAACACATAAGCAAGGTGCTAGTGTTGTTGTAGAAGATTATGAAATCGTCAAAAATACTGCAAATAATACTTCTACTTATAATTTTGTTTTAAGAAACGATGTAAAATTTTCAAATGGTTCTCAATTAACGATTAAGGATGTATTATTTAATCTATATGTATATCTAGATCCTACATATAATGGTTCTGCAACTTTGTATTCAACTGATATCGTTGGTTTAAAGCAATATCGTACTCAATCAGATAATGAAAATGAACAAGATAACTTCATGGATACATTTAATCAACAAGCTAATCAAAGAATTAACAATTTACTTGATGCTTGGGAAGATATTATGGATAAAAATGCCGATATCAAGTTCACTGAGTCTTCATTTAAAGAAAAACTTCAAGAATATCAAGATGAACAAGGTGATGTTGACTCATATATGCATTTAGTTGAGGACTATACAAAGGGCTGTTCTTTATTTAAAGAGGAAATTGATAGCGATTATAAAAATGCAAAATCAACTAATCCAGAAGATATTATTTTTACGGATAAGGATAATAAAGAACATAAAAATTTATTCTCTACTCCACAAGAAATCTTCTTATATAATGAAGGATTTATTAAATGGAATAAAAAGGATGCAAAGCTTGAATTTACTGCTCACTCTTCACTTGATGAGATTAAAGCGTTAACAGAAGAGCAATGTAAACAACTAGTAGTTGATGCATATATTCCTGAACAATTTGGACAGGTTATTCAATTCTTCCAAACAGCAACAGAATTAAGAACTTATATTGCAAATGATTTAGCAAAAAAGCATCTAGATAATAATATGAAATATAATAATATTTCTGGTATAAAGTATGCTAATCAAACAAGTGAAGTAACAGTAAATGGTCAAAAATATGGTGCTCCAACACTTGATACTGATGGAAGTGTGCTAGATGGAAACCAAGTTCTATCTATTACAATTAATGGTGAGGACCCTAAGGCAATTTGGAACTTTGCATTTGCCGTTGCGCCTATGTATTATTATTCAAATCAAGAACAAATTTCTAAATTTGATTACGTGAAAAATTTTGGTGTTTCTTATAATGATCAAGATTTCCGTGACAAAGTTTTAAAGGATGAAAATAAAATTTTAGTCCCAGTTGGTGCTGGTGCATATAAAGCATCATCAAAGAATGGCTCAAGTTCGGTTACTGGCGGTACTTTCTTTGATGGAACAACTATTTATTTTGAAAGAAATGAATATTTTAAGGATGGTAAAACAGGTAAGTCTGCAAATATCAAAAATATTTATTTCCGTGTAGTTCCAACTGAGGGTGTCCTTAATGCTCTATATAGTAATAGTGTTGATTATTGTGAGCCAAGTGCTAAGCCTGAAACTGTTTCAGAACTTCAACTTAAGAAAGAAGAAGGATATGAAACGGTTGATGTTAAAACTCAAGGTTATGGATATATTGGACTTAATGCTAGTAAGGTTCAGAATCTATATGTAAGACAAGCAATTATGCATTCAATTAAGGTTGATGATATTGTTTCATATTACGGTGCAACCGCAACAAGAATTAATCGTTCTATGTCTTCAGAGTCATGGGCTTATCCAAAAGGATGTACACCTTATTATCCTTATGTTGGTGATCCTATTCCAAATGACTTAGATGTTGTAAGTCCAAATTATAAAAAATATGTTGACATTATTGGTAAAAAGTCAGGAGAAATGATGAGTGAGGATGAACAAAAAGGCTTCATTGACTACTTAATTGGTACTTTAGGTAAGGTACAAAAAGATGGTAACGGACAATATAATGGCCTAAATTATACATTTACTATTGCCGGAGCTTCTGATGACCATCCAGCTTATAATGCATTTAATACAGCTAAGACTCTCTTAAATAAATGTGGATTACAAATTACAGTAGCTAAGGACAGTCAAGCTTTAATTAAATTAACAAGTGGTTCACTTGAGGTTTGGGCTGCTGCATGGAGCTCAGCTCTTGACCCAGATATGTATCAAGTTTATCATAAGGATTCAAAGGCTACTGCAATTCTTAACTGGGGTTATCCTTCAATTTTAAATAATTCTTCTAAATATTCTGAAGAGTATGCTATTATCAACAAACTTTCTGATGTAATTATGCAAGCAAGAAAGACAACAGATCAAAAGCAACGTACAAATTATTATAAGATAGCTCTTGATTATGTAATGCAGCTTGCAATTGAACTTCCTACATATCAAAGAAAAGATTTATCTGCATTCAATGGTAAGATTGTTGAAAAGAATTCATTAAATGTTGGCGAAGAATTAACTTCTCTAAAGGGTGTTACAGCTGCAATTTGGCGTGCATCATTAGTTGCTTAATCATTAAATTATACTAAAATTTTATGTGGCTATTTAAACATAGCCACTTTTAGCGAAAATAAAGGAGTGTGTTTTATGTTTAAATACATATTAAAACGAATTGGAATTTCAATTCTAGTTTTGTTTGGAGTTTCAGTTGTAATTTATATGATTGTAAGACTTATGCCAACCGATTTCATTGAAAATAAATATCAATCACAACTTGCGAATGGGCAAATGACTATGGAAGATATTTATAATATGAAGGAGCCACTTGGCTTAAATGATAATTCATTTTGGGGTATCTTAAAGGGATATTGGAAATGGTTCTCTCAGGCTATTCAAGGTAATTTAGGTGACTCTTGGAAGTATAACCGTAAGGTAAGTGATGTTATTGGTGAAAACATGTGGATTTCTTTCTCAATTGCAATTATTGCAACGGCTTTGCAGTTTTTAATTGCAATTCCTCTTGGAATTACTAGTGCAACTCATCAATATAGTGCAAGAGATTATATCGTTACTGTTTTAACAATGATTGGTATTTCTCTTCCAACCTATTTCTTTGGTGCTATTTTAATTAAAGTGTTCTCTGTTGACTTAGGATGGTTTCCAACCGAAGGATTAAATTCCTCAAAGGTTTTTGAAACAACCTTTGCTGGATGGTGGGCAAAGTTATTTGATACAATTCATCATTTGATCTTACCTATTTTCTGTTCTGTTATCCTTTCAATTGGTGGATTAATGCGTTATACTCGTACAAATATGCTAGAGGTATTGAGTTCAGATTATATTCGTACGGCTCGAGCAAAAGGGTTAAGCGAAAAGAAGGTTATTTATAAGCATGCATTTCGTAATACAATGATTCCAATCGTTACATTGCTTGCTGGTATTTTACCATCACTTTTTGGTGGTATGATGATTACTGAGGAAGTATTTGGTATTCCTGGTATTGGTCGAATGGCTTATAAAGCTTTAACTGAGGGCGATATTCCCTTTATTATGGGATACAATATGTTCCTTGCTATATTAACGGTACTTGGTACTTTATTCTCAGATATTATGTATTCAGTGGTTGATCCACGTGTTAAATTAGGAAAGTAGGTGATTTTTGTGGATGATTCTAAAATAGTTGAAGAAAATTTAGAGGATGTATCCTCAGAAGTCACAATTGTAGAAGGCGAATTTGAAGATGAAGTAATCAAAGAACAAGAAGAAACATTTAAGCAAATGAGTCCTATTCGTTTAATTTTTAGACGTTTCTTCCGTTCAAAGCTTTCAATTGTTGGACTTATACTTATTATTGTTCTATTCTTGTTTAGTTTCATTGGCCCACTTTTTTCTCCATATGGACAGGCTGAACAAGATCTTTCAACAGTATATATTGAAACTACTCAAGCAGTTGACGTTACAGACAAAGATGGTAATGTTTTATATACTATATATGAAACTGTTACAACTAAAAGAGATATGAATATTTTAGCTGATCCATCTGGTAAGCATTGGCTTGGTACAGATGCTCAGTCATACGATGTTTTAACCCGTTTAATGTATGGTGGAAGAATATCTCTTACAATTGGTTTTGTAGTAGTTATTTTAGAAACAATTATTGGAGTACTATTAGGAGGACTTGCGGGCTATTTTGGTGGCTGGGTAGATGGTCTTATCATGCGTATCGTTGATATATTTAACTGTATACCAACTCTTCCTATTTTACTTATTGCATCAATGGTTATTGATGCTTGGAAGCTAACTGATAGTGTTAAAATTTATTTCATAATGATAATTATTACCATATTTAGTTGGAGTGGTACTGCGCGTCTTGTTCGTGGTCAAATATTGTATTTGCGTGAACAAGAGTATATTACAGCAACTGAGGTTATGGGTCTTCCTACTTGGAGAAGAATTTTCAAGCATTTAATTCCTAATGTTATGCCTCAATTAATTGTATCTATGACTTTAGGTCTTGGTAGTGTTATTCTTTATGAATCAACGCTTTCCTATTTAGGACTTGGAGTTAGTGGTGATACTGCATCATGGGGTACAATGATTTCAACTTGTAAGGAACGTTTAATGCTAATGTATCACGTTAACGTTTGGCTTCCTGCTGGTTTAATGATAGTGCTTGCAGTACTTGGATTTAACTTTATTGGTGATGGTCTAAGAGATGCTATGGACCCTAAGAGTAAGAAGTAGGAGGTATTTGTATGGCAAAGAAAAATTCAAATTACCTTTCTAATAAAGAAAGTAAACAAATTGTTCGCTATAATGTTGAGCAAATGCGCTATTATGAAAAAGAGAAAAAACGCAAAAAGGATCCATCTGAATATACAACCGTGATGAAAAATCCTAATAATATTATCGAAATTGATGATTTAGTTACTTGTTTTTTTACTGATAATGGAACCGTAAAATCTGTAAATCACGTTTCATTTGATCTACCTAAGGATAAAATTATTGGTGTTGTAGGTGAATCTGGTTGTGGAAAATCGGTTACAAGCTTATCTATTATGCAGCTTGTACAGGCTCCTCAGGGTCAAATCACCGGTGGATCAATTAGATTTAATAGTGAAGCTCTTGGCTATGATGAGGCAGGTAATAAGCTTGCTTATGATATTGCTAAAATGCCAACTCAGGAGCTTTACAATATTCGTGGAAATGATATTACAATGATTTTCCAAGAGCCTATGACAAGCTTAAATCCAGTTTTTACAATTGGAAATCAGCTTGACGAGGTATCATTTATTCATAATAAAGGAATTACAAAAGAAGAAGCTAAGGCCCATAGTATTGATATGCTAAATCAAGTTGGTATTTCAATGCCTGAGCGTGTTTATAAATCATATCCTCATGAACTATCAGGAGGTATGAGACAGCGTGTAATGATTGCGATGGCTTTAGCTGGTAATCCTAAATTAATTATCGCAGATGAGCCTACTACAGCTCTAGATGTTACAATTCAAGCTCAAATTCTTGAATTATTAAAAAAGATTCAACGTGAAAAGCATTGTTCGATTATGCTTATTACTCACGATCTTGGTGTTATTGCCGAAATGGCTGATGAAGTTGTTGTAATGTATGCTGGTCGAGTTATTGAACATGGTACGGTAAGAGAAATATTTAATAATCCTTTACATCCATATACAATTGGGCTTCAAAAGAGTAAGCCATTAATTACATCTGATTCACGTGAGCCTTTATATTCAATTCCTGGTTCTGTTCCTAGTCCAATTAATCTTCCAAATACATGCTTTTTTAAAGGAAGATGTAACAAGTGTATAAAGAAGTGTGAGGGACCTTATCCAGGCTATACCTATGTAACCGATACTCACTATGTATCATGCTACTTATATGATAAAAAGGAGGCTTCAGAAGATGGAACAAAATAAAGAAGAAATTGTTCAAGAGGAATTAAAACCTAATCCTGAATATATTCTTGAAGTAAAAAATCTAAAGAAGTACTTTCCATTAAATCGTAATTTTTTTGGTAAGCCTCAAACTTATTTACGTGCAGTTGATAATGTATCATTTGGCGTAAAAAAAGGTCAGACAATTGGTGTTGTAGGTGAGTCAGGTTGTGGAAAAACGACTCTTGGACGTACTATTTTAAAGCTTTATGATTCTGATGGTGGTAAAATCTGGTTTAATGGTAAGGATTTAACTGAAATCAAAAGAAACAAGATGAACGATCTTCGGGTTGATATTCAGCTTGTATTCCAAGATCCATACTCAAGTCTTCCTCCAAGAATGACTGTTGGTAGTATTATTAGTGAGGCCGTAAAGGTTCATAATATTGTTCCTAAAGAAGAAGTACAATCCTATACTTTAAAAATTATGGAGCAATGTGGTCTTCAACCTTCATATTATGATCGTTATCCACATGAATTCTCTGGTGGACAACGTCAAAGAATTTGTATTGCTCGTGCTCTTGCAGTTAAACCTAAGCTTGTTATTTGTGATGAGCCAGTAAGTGCACTTGACGTTTCTATTCAAGCACAGGTTATAAATCTTTTAAAGAAACTTCAAAATGAAATGGATTTAACATATGTGTTTATTTCTCATGACCTTTCAGTTGTAAAATATATTACAGATCAAATTCTTGTAATGTATCTAGGAAATATGATGGAATATGGAGATACTGATGAGATTTTTGATAATCCTCTACATCCATATACGAAAGCGTTATTCTCCGCTGTACCAGTTCCAAATCCTGATGCCAAAATGGAAAGAATTATTTTAAGTGGTGACATTCCTTCACCAGCTAATCCTCCAAAGGGATGTAAATTCCATACTCGCTGTAAAGAATGCATGAGTGTTTGTAAGATGCTTGAGCCTAAATATATTGAACATACTAAGAATCATTTTGTTGCATGTCACCTTTATAACGAAGAGGTTATGAACAATTTAGCTAAGTATGATGAAGAACTAAAGCGCGAGGAGCATGAAGCCGCTGTAAAGAAGGCTTTGGAAGAGGAAATGCTTAAAGATAAAAATTGGTTCCAAAAATGGATGATCAAGAGAAAAAAATAAAACCTAAATATATCGATGATGGACATACTATTTATAATATGGATGTTGATGGTATGCCTAATAAAAGACCTAAAAATAATGAAGGTTTAGGTTTAACGCGTAGGGAAAGAAGAGCAGTCATTAGAGCTGCTCTACTACACTTTTTACCCATATTATTTGGGATAATAGTGTGTTTCACTTTAGTTATGATTTTACTTTATTTTTGGCTAAAATGATGAAAGGAGTCCAAAATGAAAATATTTAAAAAAATTAGCATTTTATCATTAACAGCTATTGGTGCTTTATTAGTTGTTAGCTGCTCAAGCAATTCTAATTCTTCGAATGAAAGCAGCAATACAACAGGTGATTCAAATTCACTTCGAGTAACATTAACAGATGGCAAATTATCTGATGCGTCTCGTCAAAATATGATTAAAGCTGAGTATTTAATCAAAAATGATGGCTACAAGGATTCAGATGAAGTTAGTGCTATTATTACACTTAATTCAGCTTCAATGATGGAATTATATTCAAGCTATGGCAATACTTATGATAGTGTTTCAGATTTTTATGAAAGTCCTAAAGGTATCGTCAAAAGAAGAGACCTTGAGATTGAACAAAAGAAAATTATTAACGAATTAATTGCTGCTGGTTATTTTGATTCAGTTGAACAAACATATACAGCTATATTAAATGGCTTTTCAGTAAAAACAACCTATGGTAAATTTAAAGAATTAGAAGAATGTAATCTAATTAAGCAAGCTATTTTAGGAGATGCTTATAATTTACCTACTACAACCTTATCAACTGAGTCAAAAGCTGCAGATGCTGTTACAAATGTTGTAGATGTATATGATACTGGTATTTTTAATTCTTCAAATGTTGAATATAATGGTGAAGGAACATCTGTTGCAATTCTAGACTCAGGATTTGATTGTTCCCACACAGTATTCCAAAATCAACCTGAAAAGGAAATGATTAGTTTAGATTTAATTAATTCAAAGCTTTCTGATTTAAATGCTTCTAAGCTTACATCAAATCTAAAAGCTGAGGATTTATATTATAGCAAAAAAATTCCTTATACATATGATTATGCAGATAAGGATTACGATGTAAATCCATATGATTCTGAGCATGGTACCCACGTTGCTGGTATCATTGGCGGAAAAGATGATACTATTACAGGTGTTGCGACTAATACTCAATTAGTATTAATGAAGGTATTTGCCGATACATCTGGTGGTGCTGAAACAGATGATATTCTTGCAGCACTTAATGACGCGGTTATTTTAGGTGTTGATTGTATTAATATGTCTTTAGGTACATCTTGTGGATTTAATCGTGAGGCTGATAATGACGCAATTAATGAAACATACGATGCAGTAGAAGCTGCCGGTATTTCTTTAATTACAGCTGCAAGTAATGATTATTCTTCAGGAATGGGTGGCCCTAATGGAAATACTAATAAGACTAGTAATCCTGATTCAGGTACTGTTGGTTCACCTTCATCTTATACAAGTACTTTATCTGTAGCTTCAATTAGTGGACGTAAGAGTCCATATCTTGTTGCAAATGATTCTGATACATTCTTTTTCCTACAATCAAGAACAATCACTAGTAAGGAATATGACTTTATTCAAGGACTTAAGGATGCTGATCCTGAATTTGCCGCAGCTGGAACTAAGACATATGAATATATTACTATTCCTGGTACTGGTTCAAGTGCGTCTTATACAAGTGTTAATGTTAAAGGTAAAATCGCAGTTGTAAAGCGTGGTGATAATTCATTTGAGGATAAGGCTAAGCTTGCTAAGCGTAATGGTGCTCTTGCAATTATTATTTATAATAATGTAGAGGGTGATATCGCTATGACTATTAGTGATACAACGCATATACCAGCTATTTCTATTCTTAAAGAAGATGGTTTAAAACTTGCAGAGAAGTCTTCTGGTACTATTACAGTATCTGATGAATATTTAGCAGGTCCATTTATGTCTGATTTCTCAAGCTGGGGACCTACTCCATCTTTAGAGTTAAAACCAGAAATTACTGCTCATGGTGGAGAAATTTTATCAAGTATTCCTGGTGGTGGATATGACAAGATGAGTGGTACATCAATGGCATCACCTAACATGTGTGGTATTGTTGTGCTTATTCGTCAGTATTTAAAGGAAAAATATCCTAATATTACAAGAACTGAACTTCAAAATCTTACAAATTCTTTATTAATGTCAACTGCTACGATTGCTTTAAATGAAGAAGGCAATCCTTATACACCACGTAAACAAGGTGCAGGGCTTGCCAATTTAGCTAACGCAACTAAATCAAATGCGTATATTTCAGTTGAAAATAGTACTAAGCCTAAAATTGAACTTGGTGATGATAAAAATCGCACAGGTTCTTATGAAATGAAATATACAATTAATAATATTTCAAATAAGGCTTTAGAATATACGTTAGATTTAGATGTAATGACAGAGAGTGTATCTTCATCTGATTCAAATTATGTGGCTGAAAAATCATATATGCTTGATAATACATTTAAAGCATATGTTAATAATGTTGAGGTAACTAATAAGAAGGTTACAGTTCCTGCTAATGGTTCTCTAACGGTTACATATAAATATGAATTAAATGATACTGATAGAGCATACATTGAAAGTAACTTTGCTTATGGAATTTATGTTGAAGGCTTTGCCAAAGCTGTTGCAAGTGATTCTGAGGTTTCTTTAAATGTTCCATTCCTTGCCTTCTACGGTGATTGGACAGAAGCTCCATTATTTGATAAGACATATTATGAAGTAGAATCAGAAGCTCATAATGGAAATATTGATGCTGAGGATAAGATTCAAGCTGATTACTGGGCAACTCGTCCTTATGGTTCTTATATGTATAATTATATTATGCCTCTTGGTACTTATATTTATACATTGGATGAATCAAAGTATGACGCAATTCCAGGAAGCGAAGATCATATTGCTATTTCATCTACTTTTGGTACAATTGATGGAATTAGTACTATTTATGCAGGATGCCTTCGTAATGCTAAGACAATGCATTATACAATAACTGATGATGTAACAGGTAAGGTTGTTTATGATTTTACGGATTATAACTGCCATAAGGCATTTGGTTATAATGGTAGTGCTATGCCATATTATAAATATATTCGTCAAACAGCTGAATCACTAGGGCTTCAAAATAATCGTACATATACATTTAATATGCTAGGTACAATTGATTATGGTGACGGTGGCCTTGAAACAAACGCTCGTAATTCATTTAGCTTTAATTTCACTATGGATGATGAGGCTCCAATCATTAAAAATGCTTCATTTGAAAAAGAATATGATGATACGCTAAAGAAGGACCGTTACTATGTAACATTAACTGTATATGATAATCATTATGTACAAGCTGTTACACCAGTAATTTTCACATCTAAGTCATCTTATACAACATTAAGTGAAAATCCAATTCCTGTATATGGAAATAAGGGTGAGGATGCAACTGTTAAGATTGAAGTTACTGATTATATGGATTTATTATCATCAGATGCACTTGTAAATAATGCAATTTCATTTAATATTGATGATTATGCTTTAAATTCTAACATTTATGTTGTTGAACTTCCTGGTACAACTGGTGAATTATCATTTAGAGAAAATGGTGAAACAGACGGTACGGCACTTAATGGCTTAACTGCAAATGTAAATACTGAATTAGATTTAACTAAGTATTTAACATCAACAACAGAAGTTGATAAATCATATTTCAAATATTTAACTTGGTCATCATCAAACACATCAATAGCTGATGTTAATAATGGTATTGTAATTCCTTATAAGCGTGGTGCAGTAAATATTACATGTACTGATAAGGTGACAGGAAAAACTGCTACAATTCGTATTCAGGTGTTAAATGCTAGTAGCAATAAGTCAGCTAAGCGTTCTAATTATACAGGCGATGCCGAAATTAACAAGATAGCATTTGATTATTTTGATACAACAAATGCATATGCACTCGCTGGTGAAACAAGTAAAATAGGCTCAACTGGTGATAGAGTATATGTTTCAAGTCTATCAGGCCTTGAAATGTATCCAGGCGAATCAGTTAAACTACATGCTTACTTAGACCCTTGGTATGCTGATATATCTAATGCAACATGGTCATCTACTAATACAAAGGTTGCTACGGTAGATGAAGATGGAAATATCAAAGCTTTAAAGGAAGGAACTGCTTATATCTCTTTAAAGAAAAATAATTCTACAATAAGTGCTTCAATTAAAATTACGGTAATGAGTGAGTTCGTAATTGAAGGTAGAACACTTACAGCCTATAAAGGTTTAGGTGGCGATGTAGTAATTCCTGATGATAAGGGAATTCTTTATATTGGTGAGTATGCGTTTGCACTTTATACAACAGACAGAACAATTCAAAATCCTGATGACGATGATGATTATAATAAGACACCAGGTACAAACTCAACTATTAAGTCTGTAACAATTCCTGAAGGTGTAGAGGATATAAAGAAGTACGCATTTTATAATTGTACTGCTCTTGAAACCGTTACATTACCTTCAACAATTAGGTATGTAAGAGAATATGCATTTTCATACAATACAAATGCTATAACATCTGATGGTAAGGCTGCATCTTCAAGTCTTGCTAATATTAATCTTAAGGATGTAGAAGTTATTGGTGCACATGCTTTTGCTAATTGTACTAAACTTACAAGTCTTGATTTATCTACGTGCTACGCAATTGGTAATGAAGCATTCTTAGGCTGCACAGGTCTAACAACAGTTGATATTTCTAAATTAAGAAACTCAGGTAGTGGTGTATTTAAAAACTGTACAAATTTAACTAGTTACGTAACTGATTCAAGGGGTCAAACAAGACTTGGAGAAGAAATGTTCTATAATTCTGGTTTAACAACTGCGGCTATCAATTCAACGCAAATCCCAGCTCGTGCTTTTGCTAATTGTGCAGAATTAAAATCAATTGTTGTAAATGGTAATGTTGTTACAATTGGTGATTATGCTTTCGCAAATAATCCTAAACTTGAGTCTATTATAGTTAATGGTTCTGTTGAATATTTGAATCAAAATGCTATGGCAAATAATGTAAATCTTTTTAGTGTTACTTTACCAAATAGTATTGTCAATGTTCAAGATGGCGTATTATCTGGAAATATAAAGCTTGAAGAAGTAAAATTCCAAAAAAATACATATTTAAAAAATCTAAGTGCTGATTTCTTAAAGGGGACAAACGTTTCTACTTTTGATGTAGCAAGTGATAATGCAAGTTATCAAACTAATGGAAATTTATTATTAGAAGGAAATAAGATTATTCTTGCAGCACCAGCAGCTTTATATGGTGATTATACAATCCCTACAAATGTTGAAGAGATTGGTCAAGGAGCATTTTCAGGTATAACTTCTATTAAAACATTAGTTTTACCTGAAGGAATTAAGCTAGGAGCATATGCCTTTGCTAATTGTGTGAATCTAGAAGAAGTTACATTCCCAAGTAACCTAGTAATTTCAGATTATGCCTTCGCTCTATGTACAAAATTAATAACTTTAAATAATATTGAAAATATTAAATCAATTGGTTCTCATTCATTTGAACAAATTGGTTCAGGTGTTGGAATTGACCTTATTCTTGGTAGTGATACAAATATTGGTTCATATGCTTTTGCACAAGCGAGAATTAAGAGTATTAAGCTTGGCGATAATACTAAAGTTGGTGATTATGCCTTCAATGAAATTTCAACATTGGCAAGAGTTATAATGCCAGATGCAGCAACTGTAACCATTGGTGCCTATGCTTTTGCTAATTGTTATTCACTAGAGGCAATTGATTTAAGTAAGTTAGTTGGTACTGTTGGTGATTATGCATTCTCAGGCTGTGGTAAAATTGTCTTTGCAAATCTTGAAAATGTTGAACATATTGGTGCCTATGCTTTTGCTAATTGCTATGGAATTACAAAGATTAGTATTCCAAATGTTAAGACAATTGCTGATCATGCATTTACAAAGCTTACTGATGGAGCTATGGCCCCTCAATTTACTGAGATTGAATTACCTAGTACGTTAACATCAATTGGTGCCTATGCTTTTGCTTATGCTAATAAGTTGACAGGTATAGTTATACCAAAAGGAATTACAAATATTTCTGATTATGCCTTTGCTGCATGTACATCACTTACAAATGTTAGCCTTCCTCAAAGTGTGGTTGAGGTTAGCTCATACGCTTTTGCAGGTTGTAGTTCGCTTACAAATATTAACCTTGAAAATGTTAAGTTTATTAAAGAAGGAGCATTTGCAAATACTTTAAAACTTGATAATATTTCATTAACTAGTGTAGAAGAAATTGGAGACGGAGCGTTCGCAAATAGTAGTCTTAATGTTTCTTTAGAAACTCCAAGTTTAAAAACAGTTGGTTCATATGCATTCCAAGGCTCAGGTCTTAAGGCAATTAATGCTTTAAAGCTTCAAAATATCGCTGAAGGTGCTTTCTATCAAACAGCACTTAAATCATTTACTTTAACAAGTAATATTGCTGAAATTGGTCAATTAGTATTCTATAATTCTAATAATCTTCAGGAAATTAATTATGTTGATGATAATGGTGCTACTAAGAATACAGGTAAGATTAATGATTATGCTTATGTTGATAATGGTATTCTGTATACATATTTAACACCAAAGAAACTAATGTTAGTTAGTGTTCCTGCGGCACTTAATATTGAAACTTTAACAGTTCTTGAAGGTACTCATATGATTGATATATTTGCGGGTAATGCTAATAAAAATATAAAAAATATTGTCCTTCCAGATTCTTTAAGAGTTATAGGGGCATACGGTTTCTATGGACTTTCTAAACTTGAGCAAGTAGAATTTAGATCAGTTAATGCTCCTTCAATGGAAGCTTATTATACTGCTATTCTTGACCGTTCTTCTTCAAAGACTCCAGGTCAAAATTTATTAACAGAAGAAGATCCAGGCTATGCAATTATTCATAAATATTACAATGCCTTTGGAACTGAACTTTATTATGCTAATTTTATTGATGCAATTGGCCGTAATAATCCAATCAAAATGGTTTTACCTAAGAATGATGAAATTTCAGGATATGATTCAATTTTATTTGAGGTATATTTCGGTGGCGTAGAAAATGCTACAAGAAGTGATTACCAAGCTATGGACAGCAATGCTGTAAAATATCTTGAATTAATTGAAAAGATAATGAATAAAAATATTCTTTCTCTTGAGGATGATTCATTAATTTCAAATTGTGGTCTTGCATATAATAATATTTCAACTGATTTAACTAGATTTGGTTATACAGAAGAAGAACTAAAGAATATGGAGAATAGTCTTATAAAGGCTCAAAAGGAAATACGAGAAATTAAATATAAGACTGCTTCTTTAGAGGTTAAAGCTTTACAAGCTGAAATTGATTCACTTAATACATCATTTACAATTGATCGTTTAGGAGAACTTCAAGCATTCGCTGAAAGACTTAATAAACTTAAGTTAGCAGAAAGAAATATTCTTGATTTGACTAAGTATAATGCTTTAATGGCTTCATATAATGCTTATCTTGAAACATTAAAGCCTGCAATAAATAGTGTAAATGGTGTTTTAAATAGTACATATAATTATACTGGTGCAGCTGCAATTACTGTTTTATCATTAATTTCAGTAATTACAGTTGCTGGAGTATGTTTAGTTAAGAAGTTTTACTAGGAGGAATTGAAAATGAGAATTAAACCATATAAATTAATTTTTTTAGCAGTTCTTTTAGTGGCTTTATTTGCTTCATGTTCTGGTAATAAAATATCTGAAACGGAAACTACTCATCCTACAACGAGTGGTTCAACAGGAAATGTGAAAAAGCCTACATCTCTTGAAAATCTATCAGACCTTAATAATGTTATAAAATATTCTGTTGATAATACATATCTTGTTAAATCTGATTCAATAGTTAAGGATGGAAATACAACTGTTTACCGAGTTGAAAGAACCATAAGTATTGAGGATACTTCAACTAAAAAAGGATCTAGTGTAACATATTACTATAATTTGGATTCAGAGTTTAAGCTTACAAAAACTACAGATGTTAAAACATTTGAAAATCTTGATGTTGATACATTATTTAGTGGAAAACTAGATGATAGCTATTTCTCATCTAAATCAATTTCTACGACAAATGTTTCTTTGAAGGTTAAAGCCCAAAATGCTAAGGATTATTTTCAAGATGAGTCTGTAAGTTCAAGTACTGATGTTTCAATTGAAATGAATATATCCGATTTTAAAATTACTAAAATTAATATTTCCTATAGTTTAGATAATAAAACTATAAATAGTGAAATAAATTATAGCTATTTAGCTTAATTTAATGGCAACTTGGCTAGCAAAAGCTGAGTTGTCTTTTTTTTGTAAAATGTTAATTAAACGTGTATAATCAATATGGAGCGTGTTGCTATGAAAATAAAGGCCTTTATAAATGGAATGTTAATAACTGTATTTTTAAGTAGTATTATAAGTTGTAAGATTTCATCTAATATAGAAAGTAATTTCTCAAATAATAATATATCGTCTGCTAATATTCAAAAACATGCTGTAGAATATCAAGATGTTAAAGGCATTGATGATGAAAATGAATCTGGAATAAGCTACTGGAAAGAAATTTCGATTAGAAATCAAGCACAGGCTAATCAAAATATTGGTGGTGAAGGTTGTCAATGGCCATTAACACTAGAAGGAGATTCAACCGGACAGTACATATATTATGGAACGGATGTCGGAGGAATATATCGTTCTAGGGATTATGGTGCTACATTTGAAAAGTGTATGACGGATTTTTTGGCCTTAGGTGCAAGTGATTTTGCAGTTGATCCAAATAATAATAGTAAGCTTTTAGCTTTAGGCGTTAATGGAAATCGTAGTAGTTATACGACGGGAATTTATAGTAGTGATAATTATGGCACATCTTGGAAATTTAATTTTCATTTTCCAGTAAGAGGCGCTCGTGATACAATTGAATCATTAGCTTTTGATCCTTCAAGCTATGATGAGAGCTTAAATGGTTCACGTCGTGTTTATACATCTTTACTTTATGAAAGAGATTCATCAAAGGGCGATTTAACAGAAGAAACAAAAGGACTTTACGCTTCAGATGATGGTGGACTATCTTGGTATCTTCTAAATAATGAACTATCGGATGGAATTGTTAAGGTTTCACCTAAAGGATATGTATATGTTGGCAAACTAGATGGCCTTTATGAGAGTAAGGATAAAGGTACAACCTTCAACAAAATTTTAGATGCTAAGGTAACTGGTCTTGATTTTTATCAGGATGATTTATATATATTAACCGATAATTTATGTGAGAATAATAAGCTTGTTAAAGCGGCCACTATTTATAAATATAATGATAAATTAATTAAAATGGTATCATTTAACACAAACAATGTAGATTTAATAACTGATCCATCTTGGCAACCTTTTTTTGTCAAGAGTGGAGGAGATACAAAAAATGAATATCATTATGAAGGCTTATCTCATGAGCTTTTAACCTTGAAAGTATGTCCCACTAATAGTCAAAAAATGCTTATAAGCTATAAGAATGGTTATTTATCATGGAAGGATTATTCTAACGGTACACTTTATACAGAAGATGGTGGTGCAACATGGCATATTGCAACCTATACTAAGACAAATGAATTTTTTCCTTTAGGAAATAGAGCTACTGATTATTATTGGTCACCAACTAATGAAAATTATATTATTAATTTTAATAATGATATTGTTAGTGCATCAACTGATGGCGGTCACACATTTCATTATAATTCAAATGGAATTAATGGTGTAATGATTGGGGGAAAGTTTAATTTTAATGTTAATAACCCGGATATTATGTTTTTTGCTTCTCAAGATTATGCAGGAGCTTTAACTGTTGATGGAGGTAATACCTGGAAATATATTAATTTGTCAAAGTCAGAAGGAGAGGCTTGGAATGCATATGTTTATGCAGGATATGCTGCAAGTGAGAATGTAGTATATGGTGCAGTGGCTAAATCTTGGAGTGGCGATAGATATTTAAGTATTAGCTATGATGGAGGAAAAACGATTGTAAATCATCGTAATGATGATAATTATAAGCTTGATAGTGGAAAAAATGGTAGATTAACAGCTCAAAGTAATTATATAAGCTATCAAGCTCCATATAATGCTAATATCTTGTTTTGTGGTAATTTAAGAAGTACTGATTTTGGCCTAACGTGGCAGAAGATGATGGGAGTAACAGGCGTATATGATTGTTCATCAAATGGTAAACTTTTTGGAATTGATGATAATACTTCAAGAGTAGTAACATCAATTGATGATGGCAAAACCTGGCAAACCTACGTTGAATCATTATCTTTAAACCCTTATGCTAAGGATGGACTTTATTTATCAGATTTGTCTTATGATGATACTAATGATAGATTATATATTGCAGCTCAGTGGTGTGCTTTATTTGTTGTATCTGAAAATGGAACTAATGTTAAGGAACTATCAGGTAATATTCCGGTTGCGATGCAAGATGAATCAATGCCAGGTCCTGATGAATTTAATATTTACGGGGATTTATATTATGCAAGACGTGTATATAGCGTTGCAGTAGATAAATCTCATCCCGAAATTGTTTATATTGGTGGTTCATCTAATGGCTATCAATCTGATAGTAATGTATTTAGATCTTGTGATATGGGACAAACATTTAACTGTCTTACAACTAATACAACAACCTCAATTATAAAAAATGACGTGTATGGTGGAGGTTCAAGTGTTTGTTTAAGAGTAAATGCTAAGACGAGCGAGCTTTGGTCAGCTACAAATTGTTTAGGCTTTGGTAAAATTACACCTCCCTATGAAACAAATTATAGTGAATATAAAGAAATATCACTAGTTAGCGATTATGATAATATCCTTAATAAGCTTTATGTCAAGGAAAATAGACTAGTTAAGCTTCCTAATTTAAGCGATTCATCATTTGAATTTGAAGGCTGGTATTATGATAAAAAATTCACTAAAAAGGTAGATAAGCTTATTTCCAAAGAAGATATTACAATTTATGCTAAATGGAAAAAGAAGAACTAAATACATGAATCAAAAAAAGGTCACAAATGTATATATAGCGTGACCTTTTTTTCTTAAATTGTTCCAATTAAATTAGCTTTTAAATTTTCATCATAAATATTTTCATTTGCAAGCCTTAAAGGATAACTATCATCATCATTTTTAATGCTTAAATATATTTTTCCTTTTTTTCCAGTATTAGGAATAGTAAGAGATAGATTTTCTAATTTATTAGTTTTAAGCTTTGTATCATATTTTTCAAGGGTTGTATCATTATAAAAAACATAAACTTCAATCTTTTTATTTCTTAATAAATTACCAAAGCCTTTATTTTCAATTTCAAGATTTATGTGAATATCAGAAGTATCATTATAAGATAAAGTTGATTTTTTTAAAACAAAACGATAGCCTAAATGAGCATTAATATAATCATAGGCACTTACCCCATAAAAATCCTTATCATTACCACAAAATTTATCATAGCTTGTATTTTTCCATTTTTTAATTACTTCATCATTCCAAGCTTGATTTAAATAAGAAAGGTGCATTAGCTTCATCTCGGGAAGACATTTATCAATATCATGTAATGCTGAATTTGGAATTACAACCTCACCACCATAGGGAAGATGATTAGTTTGATTGGCTAACCATTTGGTTTCAAGCTCACGATTAGTATAAGTACCAAGGTCACTATCTGAGCCAAGGTAGCCATCATTAAATAATCCTAAGCGGTAGCTAATACTATCATCCTTTATTACATAGCTTGATGTATCAGCCATTGTTATTCCTAGATAATTATAAATCATTTTAGGAGTTCTGACTAAAATAGGAATGTTAGTGACATTTTTTAGGTAAGTATCAATAATAGCATTTATTGTTTCTTTGTTAGCACAAGCACTTGAATGCATTTCACCCCAAGGCCCAATCATCCCTGCTTCAATTGCCGTAATACAATTTTCATATTTGTTTAGAATTGGAGAAAGCTGCTTAATATGCTCTTCCATCATTGAAAGTGATGGCTCTTGATCTTTTTTTCCTTCATAATTATGATCATAGGCAAATCTAATAATTACATTTTTTTCTTTGGCTAGATATTTAGCAAGCATTTTATCAATGTTTTCTAGATCAGTATCACCAAGCTTTTTATCTATATCATTATTATATTTAGAAGAAAAGGTACTTAAATCCATTCTTAGATGATATAATCTTGTCTTATTATTTATGACATAGTCCTTGTCCTTAAAATTATCCACCACCTGAATACATACAGGACTATAAAAACCTTGATCCGGATTATCAATATAATTAGTATCCTCTTTTGTTATTTCTTGTTCATAAGTATTCAAATCATTATGTGATATAGAAATTTGATTACATGATGACAATGCAAAAATTAGAATAAAGCTTATTAAAAGAATATTTATTTTTTTCATATGAGTACCACCTTCATTACTTTTTTAATTCTATTCTTTTTTCATTATTTCTTCAATAAGTATTTAAAAATATTTTATTATAATTTAATATGCTATAATAAATCTAGAAAGATTAATAATATAAAGTTATGGACGAAGGTGATTTTATGGATATTAAAAGCATATTAGAATCAAAAGAATATGATTTTTTAAGAAGTAATTCTTTACTCAAGGGGCGAATCTTATTTTTAACAGTAGGCGGAAGCTATGCCTATGGTACTAATATTCTAGGTTCCGATTTAGATATTAGAGGAGTAGTTTTAGAAAGAGAAACAGATAGCTTAGGCTTAACCGATTTTGAGCAATATGTTGATACTAAAACGGATACAGTTATATATTCTTTAAAGAAATTTTTGAAGCTTGCAAGGGAGTGTAATCCTAATATTATTGAGATGCTTTATGCTAAGCCTGAACATTATTTTTATGTCTCACCAGTTGGGAAAAAGCTTCTGGAAAATCGTGATTTATTTTTAACTAAAAGAGCAGCTTATTCCTTTGGAGGCTATGCTAATGCACAATTAAATAGATTAGAAAATGCCCTAGCAAGAGATACAATACCACATTATGATACAATGGTTCATATTAATCGTAGTGTCATCAATGCGGCAAAGTCATTTGAAACAAAGTATAAACTTCCACCTGATGCAATAAAAACCTACGTGGGAGCTTGGCAGGCGGGAGATAAGGAGGAAATATTAGTTGATTTTAGAATTGAAAGTTATCCTTTAGCAAAGCTTAGAGGTATGATTGAGGAAATGACTAATGTTTTAAGAGACTATAACAATACTGTATCCCATAGAAATCATAAAAAGGATGATATCCACCTAAATAAGCATATGATGCATCTGATTAGGCTTTATTTAATGTGTAATGAAATTCTTGACGATAAAACGGTTCATACTTATCGTAAAGAGCATGATTTGTTAATGGATATTAGAAATGGCAAGTATAGAGAAGAAGATGGTAGGATTAAAGATGAATTTTATCAACTACTTGCTAGTTTAAGTACTAAGTGTGAAGATCTTAAGAAAGAAACAACTCTACCAGATAAAATAGACGACAATAAGTTTAATGATTTGGTATTAATGCTATATAAAGAGGCAAGAAAATGAAGATAGAATTAAAGGTACCTAAATATATTAAAAAAATTCAGGAAAAATTACTTGAAAATGGTTATGAATGCTACTTTGTTGGTGGTTGTATAAGAGATACATTATTAGGTCTTAAGGTTAATGATTATGATATTAGCACAAATTGTGATACAATTACACTTAAAAAATTATTTAGCAAGTATAATATTGTTAATAATAATGGTGAGAAGCATAACACAATTACACTTCATATTAAAGGTGATAATGTAGAAATTACAACATTCAAACATAATGATGAGGAGACCCCAACTATTGAGGTGGATCTAAAACATCGTGATTTAACTATTAATGCACTAGCTTATTCTAATGAGATAATTGATATTACAGGAGGAATAGATGATATAAATAATAAAATTATAAGAGCAAATGATCCTGAATTAAGGATTAAAGAGGATCCTCTTAGGATTCTTAGAGTATTAAGATTTGCATCTAAGCTTGGCTTTGAAATAGAAAAAAAGACAAATGATGCTATTTTAAAATATAAGGATTTACTTAAAAATGTATCAGCAGAAAGAATTAAGCATGAGCTTGAAGAAATTCTTGAAGGTAAGGATGTTTATAAAATTCTTGAAAAATACTATGACATTATATTTGTGATAATTCCAGAACTTAAATGCTCTTATAAGTTTAATCAAAATAATCCTTACCATGAAAATACACTTTATGAACATATTATAAATGTATGTAGAAATATAAAAATTAACAATAATTTAGAAGAATTTGCACTTTTAAGGATGGCTGCATTACTTCACGATATAGGAAAGCCAAATTGTTTTTCTATTGATGTAAATGGTGTTGGTCATTTTTATGGACATCATGAAGAAAGTGCTATAATTGCCACAAATATTTTAAAAAGACTTAAGTTTTCAAATTCAGAAATTTCTAAAATAGTATATTTAATCAAATTTCATGATTCAATAATTAATCTAACTAAGAAAAGTATCATAAAAAATTTTTCACATACTCCTAATCAAAACGAAGAATTATTTTATATGCTTCTAGAATTAATTAACGCTGATAAATTAGATCATACAAAATACGAATTAATTGATATTGAAAAAGTTAAAAACATTATTAATGAGATAAAAGAAGAAAAACAGTGCTTAAAACTTTCTGATTTGAAGGTTAACGGCTATGATATTATAAAACTAGGTTATAAAGGTAAAAAAATAGGTGAAGTCCTAGATTATTTATTAGATTTAGTTATTGATGATAAAATTAAGAATGAAAGGGATAGTTTAATGGCAATGGCTCTTAATTATAGAACTTTAAATGATAAAAAAGATAATTAATTCATATCAATATTTTGTAATTTACGACTTTGTAAGCTATGAATTACAAAAAAAGCTAAAAAATTATAATATGATGATATACTATAAGTATAGTTATTATTTTATATTGTAATGGTAGGATGGGATTATTTATGTTTATAGGAAGAGAAAAAGAAATTAAATCATTGATGTATTTATTAGAAAATCCTAAATGTGGCTGCGCAGTAATTTATGGACCCAGGAGGTTAAAAGACAGAGCTTGTTAAACATTGTGTTAAAAAAGCTGATTTGAATAATATAATATATCAATGTAAGGAATCGAATGACTATGATAACACTAGTTTAATTACTATTCTAATAGAAAAAGCATTAGGATTTAGTCATTTATTTTTTAGTACTTTTTTTGATGCAATAGAATTTGTTTTTGAAGCATCTATAAATAAGGAAATTTGTTTAGTTATTGATAAATATCCTTATATACGTGGACAAATAGATGGCTGTGATTCGAAGTTACAAGCTTTAATTGATAAATATAAAGAAATTTCAAAACTCAAATTAATTTTAATTGGTAGTATTTCAATTATGGAAGAAGTTTTAGAACATAATAGCCATTATATAGAAGATTTGATTTATCTATTTTACTTAAACAAATGGATTATTATGATTCTTCAAAGTTTTATTCATCGTTTTCATCTGATGATAAAATAAGATTATATTCTGTTTTTTGTGGGGGGGGCAATATTATAATATTCAAATTGATGAGAGGCAAACAGTTAAAGAAAATATAATAAGATTAATAAGTGGAACATTTTCAGGATTGAAGGATTTTGTGGAAACATATTTAAAAACGGAATTAAGAAGGATTAATAATGCTGATATTGTTTTTGATACTATCGCAAATAGTGCATTTCATTATTCAGATATTCTTTCTAAATCACAAATTGAAACGTCAACAACTTTGAATAATATAATTCAAAAATTGATTAAAATGGATCTTGTAGAATATATTTGTCCAATTAATGATAAAAGCAATAAAAGGAAAAGTGGATATAGAATAAAGGATTTAAGTTTAAGATTTTATTATAACTATATATATAAGAATGAATCGACGCATAATATATTAGATGATGATGTATTTTATGATACGTTTATTAAGGATGACTTTGAAAATCATTTTGTACCAAATATGTTTGTGATGATTTGTAAAGAATTTTTAATAAGAAAAAATAGAGAATCAAAACTAAATCCAATGTTGCTTGATATAGGAACCTATTGGTATGATAATCCTAAAGAAAAAAGAATGGACAATTTGATGTGGTAGGTCAAACAAAGGATGGTTTTATTTTTTATGAATGTAAATATACAAATATTAAGATAAATGATGAAATGATTAAAGAAGAAATAAGTCAAATATCTAAAACTAATTTAAATCCTGTAAATTATGGTTTCTTTTCTAAACGTGATTATGATATAAAAGAAAAAAATAATTATCAGTTGTATACTATTGATGATTTATTTGAATAATGTAAATAACAAAAAAGCTCCTCATAATGAAGAGCTTATTTTTTTAGTGGCGTTCCCAAGAGGATTCGAACCTCCGGCCTTTCCCTTAGGAGGGGAACGCTCTATCCAGCTGAGCTATAGGAACATGCAAATAAATAATAGCACATTCAAATTTAAAAATAAAGAATAATTTTTTATAAGTATAAAATAAACCTATTATTTTAAAATATTATTCGGGGTATAGGATATTAATTATTTTGTATGTATATGGATGGTAAATAAGGGAAGAATAAAAAATGAAGTTTTATGAAAAAAACACGTTAACAAGCCATATTTTATGCACACATATCCGGGTGTTTGTTAAAAAATAATATTTTTTGATTTTTTTTTACATTTTCTTGTTGACAACTTAAAAATGAACTTGTATAATGTGACTGCTGTGAAAAATTGTGACATTTAATTTTATGTATTAAATGGAATAAATTTTGTAATAACAAATAATCATATCGTGTGATAGAAAGGAGAAATTACAATGCCAACAATTGCTCAATTAGTACGTAAAGGAAGACAAGATAAGACTACAAAATCAAAGGCTCCAAGCCTAGGTGTATCTTTCAATACTCTTCAAAAGCGTTATACTAAGGTAAACGCACCTCAAAAGCGTGGAGTTTGTACTCGTGTTACAACTATGACACCTAAGAAGCCAAACTCAGCTTTAAGAAAATATGCCAGAGTTCGTTTATCAAATGGAATGGAGGTAACAGCATACATTCCAGGAATTGGACACTCTTTACAAGAGCACAGTACAGTTCTTATTCGTGGTGGTCGTGTTAAGGACCTTCCAGGTGTACGTTACCATATCATTCGTGGTGCACTAGATACTACAGGAGTTGCAAATCGTTTACAATCTCGTTCTAAGTATGGTGCTAAGAGACCAAAAGCAAAGAAGTAATATCTTCTTAAAACACAATTAATTTATAAAAATCTTAATTTGAAAAGGAGGAATCGCCATGCCTCGTAAGGGACATATCGCTAAAAGAGAAGTGCTTGCAGATCCAATTTATGGTTCTAAGCTTGTAACTCGTGTTATGAACACAGTTATGTTAGACGGTAAGAAGGGTACTGCTCAAAGCATTGTTTACGGTGCTTTAAACCGTGTTAAGGAAGTAACTGGTCAAGATGCTCTTGAAGTATTTAACACTGCTATGAATAACATTATGCCAGTTGTTGAAGTTAAGAGCCGTCGTATTGGTGGACAAAACTACCAAGTTCCAGTAGAAGTTAGACCTGAAAGAAAGGAAACTTTAGGTTTAAGATGGTTAGTCACATATGCTCGTAAGAGAAATGAAAAGACTATGGAAGAGAAGTTAGCTAAGGAAATTATGGACGCAGCTAATGGAACTGGTGCTGCTGTTAAGAAGCGCGAAGATACTCATAAGATGGCTGAAGCAAATAAGGCATTTGCTCACTATCGTTTCTAATTTATAAAAGGAGTTTAAATTATGGCTAGAGAACATTCACTAGATACATATCGTAATATTGGTATCATGGCCCACATTGATGCTGGTAAGACAACTACAACTGAACGTATCTTATTCCATACAAAAGTTATTCATGATATTGGTGAAACACATGAAGGTGCTTCACAAATGGACTGGATGGAGCAGGAAAAAGAGCGTGGTATCACTATTACTTCTGCTGCAACAACAGCTTATTGGAAGGGATATCGTTTAAACATTATCGATACACCAGGACACGTAGACTTCACAGTTGAGGTTTCTCGTTCACTTCGTGTACTTGATGGTGCCGTAACAGTTCTAGATGGTCAAGCAGGTGTTGAACCTCAAACTGAAACAGTTTGGCGTCAAGCATCAGAGTACAATGTACCTCGTATCGTATTCGTTAATAAGATGGATAAGACAGGTGCTGATTTTGCATACTCTGTTGGTACTATCCATGACCGTTTAGGAGCAAAGGCTGCTGCAATTCAATGGCCTATTGGTTCTGAGGATTCATTCCGCGGAGCTATCGATCTAATCACTATGAAGGCTTATGAATTCGATGGTGGTCCAGAAGAAAACTATAAAGAAATTGAAATTCCAGCTGATTTAGCTGAAATCGCAGCGTTAAAGCGTCATGAATTACTTGAAACAATCGCTGAGTTCGATGATGAAATCATGATGCAATTACTTGAAGGAGAAGAACCTGCTATTGATCAAATCAAGGCTGCTATCCGTAAGGAAGTATTAAAGGCTGAGTTCTTCCCAGTTTTATGTGGTTCTGCATACAAAAATATGTGCGTTAAGCTTATGCTTGATGCTGTAATCGATTACTTGCCATCTCCAATTGATATCGGAGCTGTTAAGGGATACGATGAAGAAGGTAATGAAATTGATATTCAACCTTCTGATGATGAGCCATTCACAGCTTTAGCATTTAAGGTTATGACTGACCCATTCGTTGGTAGATTAACATTCTTCCGTGTATATGCAGGTCATATTACATCAGGTTCTTATATTGTAAATACAACTAAGCACGTTAAAGAGCGTTTAGGACGTATCATGCAAATGCATGCTAATCACCGTAAGGAAATCTCTGAGGTTTTCGCTGGTGATATCGCTGCTGCAATCGGATTTAAGAACACTACAACTGGTAATACTTTATGTGCTGAAAAGAATGAAATTATTCTTGAACAAATGGTATTCCCAGAGCCAGTTATCTCTGTTGCTGTTGAGCCAAAGACTAAGGCTGACCAAGAAAAGATGACTACAGCTTTATTAAAGCTTGCAGAAGAAGATCCTACATTCAGAACATATACAGATCAAGAAACTGGTCAAACAATCATCGCTGGTATGGGTGAGCTTCACCTTGATATCATCGTTGACCGTATGAAGAGAGAATTTAACGTTGTTGCAAACGTTGGTGCTCCACAAGTTTCATATCGTGAGACTATTTCTCAAGCTGCTGAGGTTGAAGGTAAGTTTATTCACCAATCAGGTGGTCGTGGACAATATGGACACGTATGGATTAAGTTCGAACCAAATCCTGGTAAGGGCTATGAATTCGTAGATGCTGTTGTTGGTGGTACAGTTCCTCGTGAATATATTCCAGTTGTTGATAAGGGTCTTCAAGAGGCTATGCCTAATGGTATCATTGCTGGTTACCCAGTAATAGACGTTAAGTGTACATTATTTGATGGATCATACCATGAAGTCGACTCATCAGAAGCTGCCTTCAAGATTGCTGCATCTATGGCATTAAAGGCAACTAAGGAAAAGTGTAAGCCAATCCTTCTTGAGCCTATTATGGATGTAGATGTTATCGTTCCAGAAGATTATGTTGGTAACGTTATCGGTGACTTAACTTCTCGTCGTGGACGTCTTGAGTCACAAGAGCGTCGTGGAAATGGATTAAATATCCGTGCATATGTTCCACTAGCTGAAATGTCAGGATACGCTACTGCACTTCGTTCAAATACTCAAGGTCGTGGAACATTTATGATGCAAATGCATACTTATGAACCATGTCCTAGAAATGTTCAAGAAGAAATTGTTAAGGCACGTTCTTAATAAGTAATTGAATTATAATATACTTGATTTTGCCCCAGAAATGGGGTAAAATATCAGTATAATGGTTATGAAAATAACCAGGAAAGTAAAAAAAATAATTAGGAGGACCATATATTATGGCAAAACAAAAATTTGATCGTTCAAAACCACATGTTAACATTGGTACAATTGGTCACATCGACCATGGTAAAACTACTTTAACAGCTGCAATTACTTCAGTTCTAGCTGCTAAGGGTCTTGCTGAAAAGAAAGACTATGCTAATATCGACGCTGCTCCAGAAGAGAGAGAGCGTGGTATTACAATTAATACTGCACACGTTGAGTATGAAACTGAAAAGCGTCACTATGCACACGTAGACTGCCCAGGACATGCCGACTATGTAAAGAACATGATTACTGGTGCTGCACAAATGGATGGTGCTATTCTAGTAGTAGCTGCAACTGATGGTGCAATGCCTCAAACTCGTGAGCACATCCTTCTTTCTCGTCAAGTAGGAGTTCCAAAAATCGTTGTATTCTTAAATAAGTGCGATATGGTTGATGATGAAGAGTTCATTGACTTAGTTGAAATGGATATTCGTGAATTACTTAACGAGTATGACTTCCCAGGTGATGAAATTCCATTCATCCGTGGTTCAGCTCTTGGTGCTTTAAATGGAGATCCAAAGTGGGTTGCTAAGATTGAAGAATTAATGGACGCTGTAGATTCATATATTCCTACACCAGTTCGTGATAATGATAAGCCATTCTTAATGCCAGTTGAAGATGTATTCACAATTACTGGTCGTGGTACAGTTGCTACTGGACGTGTTGAGCGTGGTATGGTTAAATTAAACGATACAGTTGAAATCGTTGGTATTAAGGATACTATTTCTTCAGTAGTTACTGGTCTTGAAATGTTCCGTAAGCTTCTTGATTTCGCTGAAGCAGGAGATAATGTTGGTGTTCTTCTTCGTGGTATCGATCGTACTCAAGTACAACGTGGTCAAGTATTAGCTAAACCAGGTTCAGTACATCCTCATCACAAGTTCAAAGCTCAAGTATACGTACTAAGCAAAGAAGAAGGTGGACGTCATACAGCATTCTTCTCTAACTACCGTCCTCAATTCTATTTCCGTACAACAGACGTTACTGGTACAATTACTCTTGAACCAGGTACAGAAATGGTAATGCCAGGAGACAACACAGTAATGACAGTTGAATTAATTCACCCAATTGCTATCGAACAAGGAACTAAGTTCTCTATTCGTGAAGGTGGACATACTGTAGGTGCTGGTTCAGTTACTGAGGTTATTGAATAATTTAAAAAAATTAGAGAGCTTCGGCTCTCTTTTTTTTTGTTTTATGATATAATAGTCACAAGGAATGTGATAATATGATTTTTGATACTCATAGTCACCTTTTTAGCGAGGAATTTGATAATGATCGTGAAGAATGCCTAAAAAGATGTGATGAACTTAATATAAAGCTTATGCTAGTGGGTTATTCTCATATAGGGAACCAACAAGCTTATGATTTAGCACAAAAAAATTCTAATTATTATTGTAGTGCTGGTATTCATCCAGATCAAGCTAGTCCTAATTATCTTAAGGATATAGAACTTTTAGAAGCATTTTTAGATAGCCACAAGGTTAATGCATTAGGTGAAATTGGACTTGATTATCATTATGATGATGGTCCTCTAAGGGAATATCAAATACCATTATTTAAACTTCAAATGGAAATTGCACTTAAAAGAAATTTGCCGGTTATTATTCATACAAGAGATGCATGGGCAGATACGCTTGAAATATTAAAACCTTATGCACATAAATTAAATTGTATTTTGCATTGCTATTCAGGTTCACTTGAAATGGCACGAGAATTTATTAAAATGGGTTTTTATATTGCAATAGGGGGAGCTATTACATTCAAAAATTCAAAAGAAATTAAAAGAGTATGTGCTAATATTGATTTAAATTATATGCTAGTTGAAACTGATTGCCCATACATTACGCCTCATCCTTTTAGAGGTAAACGTAATGAAAGTGCATATATTATTTATACGATTGAAGAAATAGCTAAAATAAGAGAAATGTCTATTTTAGAAATTGAAAAAATAACATATAATAATGCATATAGAGCTTTTAATTTGGAGGTTTCAAATGAAAAAATTTAGTATACTTTTATGCTTAGGGGGAGTTGCTTTAACACTTGGGAGTTGTTCTATCCTAAACAAAACAAGTTCTAATCCCGTGGCATCTAATCCTGATATTTATATTGTTAATAATTCTGTATCTGATGTTGTTAGTAATGTTGAGGCATCTTGTATTGGTGTTTATTCAAGTGACTCTTCATCAGCTTCAACAGGCTCAGGTGTTGTATTTAAAAATGAAGGACTTAAGTATTATGCTTTAACTAATTATCATGTTGTATCTAACGCTATTTCTGGTAATCGTGTTATTGGTAAGGTAGAAGCTTATATTAATGGCAAAACCTATATTGACGCTACAATTGAGGCGGTTAATCCAAATAAGGATCTTGCGTGTATAAGTTTTGAAGCGGCTGAAAAATATAATGTTGGTGTATCAAAAATTACAGATAATGGGATTGTTATAAATCCTGGCGAAACAGTTATTGCGATTGGTTGTCCTTTGGGTTTAACTAATTTTAATACAGTTACGGTTGGTGTTGCATCTCGTAGTTTATATTCCCTAAGCTTTGATACAGTACTTAATACAACCTCAACAGTAGAGGTTATTCAACATGATGCTGCAATAAATTCAGGTAATAGCGGAGGGGCGCTATTTAATATTAAGGGTGATTTAATTGGTATTAATTTTGAGAAAACAACTTTGTCAAGCAGTGGAATTGTAGTTGAAGGTATGGGCTATGCTATAAGCTTAAATGAAGTAAAAAACTTTATAAAAACTTATGGATTAGAATAGGGTGGCTCTATATGAAAAAGAAAATTTTATCTTTTATATTATTACCTACTATTTTTCTTGCAAGCTGTAATTTGTCTAGTAATCAAAATGAAATTAATATTATTTACCAGGATAAAAGCGAAGAATCTATCGATTATGATAAAGGTCTAAAATCAAGTTTTGCAGTCAAAAATGAAGAAACTGGAACATATTCTGGTACAGTTATTGAATATACTAATAATAAATATTATGGTTTAAGTTCAAGTGATTTAGGAAGTATTAATGCTAATGTTGTTATATATGAAAATTCAAAAACAGTTGATGCAAAAATAATAGGTCTTGATACAAAGAACAATTTATCATTACTTGAGTTTAGTGGCGATTCAATTGATTTTTCACTTCCAACAATAGAATACGAATATCTAAAAGGTGAAGCAATATATACTGTTTCAACTCCACTTTCACAAAGTAAAAATGAAATACCATTAAATAGTATTACAAAAGGCTATTTATCAAGGGTGGATAGCATTTATCTTGCAAGTGATGCAAGTCTTAATTCATCAAGCTATGGTTGTGGCTTTTATAATCAAAATGGAGCGTTACTAGGCATATTTACGTCTAAAATTGATTCGGATTTAAAGGAAAAAGAATATATTCAAGGAATGTCTTCGGCTTTAAAAATGGAATATGTAATGAAATCTTATAAGCAAATGAAGACTTCTGGCGAGGTTAAAAGAACAACAATAGGTATAACTGTTACAGAGTATCATAAAAGCTTAAATGATTTACAAGCACAAATGTATCCAAGTGAAATTTATAGTAAAATTAAGGTGCCTGATTTAGAAAGAGTATATTGTGTTGTTTTAAATGTTGATTCTAAAAAGAATAATGTTGATGGTCTAATTGAGGCTGGTGATATTATTATTTCTTGTAATGACGAGGAAATTATCCACAACTCTGATATATCAAAGGTTTTATCATTTGCACAAATTGGTGATAAATTAACCTTTAAAATTAAACGTTATAATAGTCAAACGAAAGAATTTGATGATTTTGTGCGTGTTATAACTTTAACAAAGTAAATAACCAAAATAGTAAACCTTGCATAAAATATATCGAGGTGATATTTTGTCAAATACTTGTTGCCAAGGAAATAATGGCGGAGTTAACCAAAATGGTGGCGGATTCGCATTTATTCTAGTATTGTTTATATTAGTAATATTGGTGGACGCTACTACAAAAAGCCCAATATAAAAGAGTTAAGATTTCGGTCTTAACTCTATTTTTAATTAAATTCAATTTCTTGGATTCCATCTTTAGTGATCATTATCTTGTTAATAGAAGAATTGATTAATGTTTTCTTAGCTTGGTCAGTTAAATTATCCCAATCATTTACTAAAACTTTTAATGCTTTGATTTTAAGCCTATTATATCGCTTAGTTTGCTCTTTTTCTTTAAGGCTATCCATTTTATCGCTAAGCTCTTTTTCTTGTGATTTAAGGCTATTTAGTGAAGCAATCACCATATTAGATGCAAGCCTATACTCGGTATCATCAATAACTCCGTTCATAAGCTTATCTAATAATACTTCGCGATTTTTTTCTTTAAGACTTATTTGCGAGCGAACAGCTTGAAGTTCTTTATCCAAATCTTTAGGCTTGGATACTGATAGCTTAATGTTGTTTTCGTCAATACCTCTAATGAATTCGATAAACCAGTTATTGAACTTATTGATATTAATTGCGTAATCACATATATGGTCGCTGTCATACATTTTATGCTTGCTATTACATACATAATAAAGGTAGTTAGCATGATGCTGACGAGTGCCAATTTTTAAACCACAGGTAGCACAAAAAAGTACATCGCTAAAAATATAGCTATCAATTGGATGCTTCCTTTTAAAATATTGTGTTTTCTTTTCTAATTGTGAATAAAGAGTATCCCAATATTCCTCAGTAAAATAAGGTTCAACATTTGTTGCTTTATATAAAATTGCTGAATTTTTAGGCTTCTTAGCACGATCATTAAAGTTGTAATAATAACTAATACCACTATATCCTTTATATATTGGATTAGTTAGAATTGCTCTTATATCTGAAATGTACCATTTCTTTTTACTGTCAGAAGAATTGGCTGCAGTTTCCACAGCAATATGTCTTGTTATCTTGTTATAGCTCCATCCTTGTGAAGCTAGCTTATAAATCAGCTCAACTATTGACCTTCTTGATTCATCGATGATGTATTTTTTATTTTCGTCATCGTATAGATAGCCATAAGGGACTCTACCATTTTTAAGTTTGATGTGTTCGTTCATTAGCTTTTGGCGCTTTCCTGCCATCATACGTTCAGTAATCTTTTTTCTTTCAAGTTCGGCAAAAGCACCCATAATAGAAAACATTGTCATACCAGCATCGTCTTTAGTATCAATAGCTTCATCAGACAGTAGAAGTTCAACATCCGCTTCATCAAGCTGATTCTTAATAGTAAGAAGATCTAATAGATTTCTTGAGATTCGGTCAGTTTTGTAAGCTATAACGTAGTTGAACTTATGCTCTTTAGCATCTTGTAGCATTTCCTGGAGAGCCTTACGTTTGATAATTGAGTGGCCTGAAATTCCTTCATCGCTATATAATTTGTAAATTTCAATATTATTTTTGTTGCAATACTCGATTAATCGTTTCTTTTGAGCTTCAAGCGAAAAGCCATGCTCAGCTTGCTCATCTGTAGAAACACGAGTGTATAAAGCTGCCTTCATTTTTAAACACCTATCTTATTTCTTTGAATTGATTTTACTACTTAAATAACTCAGGATTTGTTTTGTAAAGCTCTAAAGCTTTCTTTAAGAACGCAGCAGTTCCTAACTCTTCCTTGATACTGGCTATAGTTTCCCCAAATACCTCACGATCTAATTTTACATCAAAACGTAAGTATTTTTCTTTTGCCCATTCTTTTTCTTGTTCATAGTTTCTTGCCATAATTTTTCTCCTTTTGAATTGATTTTATTGTAAAAGATGTTAAAATAATAGTAGAAGAAGTCCCCCATTTAAGGGGAGAGGCTTACTTGCCTCTCTTGTTTGCTTCATTAATCGTCTTGATTAAATCTCTTTGCAACTTGATTAGTTCAAGGACAATTTGAAGCTTTAGGACTTCTTTTTTATTATCCATCTTCTTACCTCCTTTACAATTATATTATATCATACTAACGTTAGTATGTCAATGTTTTTTTGAAAATAATTATTAAAAAATAAGCCAGGAAAACCTGACTTACTTTGTGAAATCATATTTATCTACATATTCAATGTAGTCAAGGAGCTTCTCGGCCTTTTCAATTGACATTGAACTTAAGTATCCGCTAATGAATTTTCTAGCGTTGGAGTAGTTTATGCCCATACGCTCACAGAATGTCTTTAGGTTGATAATATCAATTTTAGCCTTAATTTTTTGCCTTAGCTCCTCTTTGATTTCAGTTTGACTTTTTTCCATATATTTTGTATAATGATGATAGAATCATCCTCCCCCTAAGGGGAGAAGAAGAATTATTTCCTCTTCTTAGCTAGTAGGTCAAATATTGAGGCTGCTAAACTTACAATACTTGCTACAAGGCTAATGATTCCTATTATTAAATTTATCATCATTATTTCCTCCTTCCTTATACTTATATTATACAGCAAAAATGCTTGTTTGTCAATAGGAAAGTGAAAATAATTGATGATTTTTTTAAATTTTATAAGTAAAAAAGCAAAGACCACCAATCTTTGCTTCTTTTATTATTGAGTGCACAACCTACTCATTTTCCAAATTTATTATATATGAGCTTAAAGTCATGGACAAGAAAAAAATAAAATTAATGATGCAAATAATGTCATTCTATGTTAGAATAAGAAACAGGAAGTCTATAAAACGGTGTTACTCCGAGTTTCATTTATTGGAGGTGGTGCTTATGTTAATAAATGCATAAGTCCTCCAAGAGTGTTCCTGGAGGACTTACTAAATGCAAGAAATTGCTGCAATTATTAATCTTGTTATATCAGTAATAAGATTAGTAATTCAAATTCTTTCATTTAAAAGGAAGAAGTAGTCTTTTGACTAATTTTTTGCAAGAGGAAAAGAAAACACCGTCGTAACCGGTGTTCCTCTTGTAAATACCATAATTTTTACAGGAGTAAGCCGTTGAATAGGCTTCCTTCTATTTTTATTATATACAATAATTTTCTTTTTATCAAGCAAAAACTATTATATAATATGAAATAATATCTATTTTAGTGCATCTTCAAGAAACATATAGTCAGGATCAACGTTAAAATAAATACAATACTTAGTAAGAGAAGAGCTATCTATTAGCTTGTTCCCCGTTTCATAAGCTATATAGTCGTTTACGTCTAATGAAGCTATTTTAGCCATCTCCTCATTAGTTAAATTGTTTTTAGCCTTTAAGACGGCTAATCTGTTGTAGTGCTTAAATTCCATATATTTTATCCTCCTTAATGAAATTTTTATTACCTTTTTTTGCACATTTTGTAACGATTTTTGCATAATTTGTTACGCTTTTTGCATAAAATAGTATTGTCAGGCTTGACAAACCTAGGAAAAATTTTGTATTATTATTATGCAAGGTGACTTGTAAACTGTGGGATTTCCCGCCGGATGAGTGTTTTGCACAATAAAGCCGTTGTTTGATTTACCTAAGAGTAAAATTAATATATGATTAAGTGCACGTTTCTTAGCGTGCATTTTTTCGCTTATTTCACTTATTTCACCCAGTACTTAACCTTAAATACTTCAATTGCATCATTAATAAGCTGCTCATACACATTGTACTTGTCAGCAATTTCCCAGGCTTGGAGTCCGTTCTCCAGGTCTTTTTTTATGTCTTCAGGATTGAGCCCAGCTTCAAGAACTTGGTGCTTCATCGCTTTGTATTCACAAGATCGCCTACGTTTAGAAGTAGAAGAGAACTTATAGAAGGAATCAGTATCAATATGCGCCTTCTCATGACCCAATATGTAGCCGTACTCAAGAGGCTTGTACTCTCTATTGTCTAGGATTATTCCTGTTATGTTGTTTGTTTTAATCGTGACTGCATCAAAGCTACGTTCGGTTAGGTCCTCTTTGAACACCAATATGTTGTCATCTTGCAGCGTTTGCTCGATTTTCTCAAGATATGTCATACTACCACTCCCTTAATTGAGAAAAATAAAAGAAGAATTATTTATGATTTATTGCTCTTTAATGAGCGTTTTAGCAAGCTTTAGTATAAATTCCTTATTTCCTTTATTAAGCTTGTCTATTGTGTTATGTAGTTCATTAGTAAGCTCATCTTTAGGATGAGTTGTGTTATTACAAAGTAAGTAATCAATGGGAACGTTATAGTATTTAGCAAGCATCAATAAATCAGATGATTTAATTTCTTGTTCTTGCCTTTCATATCTTGATAAGGTTGATTTATCAATATTTATAATTTCTGATAACTCTCTTAAAGTTAAGCCTTTGTTTGCTCTTAGTTCTTTTAAATTATTTGTTTTAATACCATTTTGTTGATTAGATAGACCCAATAAATAATCCGATGATACATTGAAAAAGTCACAAAAAGACTTAAGGCTATCAGAAGTAAAATTTCTTTCTCCACGCTCAATCATAGTTATGTTTGAATAGCTCATACTTAGCTTGTCTGCAAGTTCTCTAAGCGTTAGCCTTTTCTCAATTCTAAGTTCCTTTAGTCTTTCGCCCGAGATTGTGCTATTAATAGGCTCATTGTCTAAAAGCTCATCAATACTTATTCCATAAAGTCTAGCAAGCTCTTTTAAAGCAGTAGTATCTGGCTCACTTATACCTCTTTCATAATCAGAAATAGTTTTATTGCCAATATTAAGCTTGGCTCCTACATAAGTTTGAGTTAATCCGCTTTCAATTCTGAGTTGCTTTAATTTTGCCCCTAGTTGCTCACTCATATTAACACCCCTTTTATTTTGCTTTTAATAATCTTTTAGCAATGCCTAGAATAAGATTTGATCGTCTTTAGATAATTGATTTATGGCTTCATAGATTTCATTATTTGATTGAACTACATTATCCCTGCCTAACATATAATCAAAGGAAACATTAAAGTAATTACATAAAATTTCTAAGTTAGACTGCGTAAAAGGCCTTGCACCATTTTCCATAGCTGAAATAGTAGAATAAGCAATATTAGTTTCTAGTCCTAGCTCCCTAATTGTAAGATTCTTAGCTATTCTTAATTCTTTCAAACGGCTTTTAGAAGCTGGGACATATTGTTCATTGTCATTAGATAGCCCTAAAAGACAGTCGGAACTGACACCAAAGAAATTACATAGAGCTTCAATATCATAATTAGTTAAGCTTCGGTTTCCAGTTTCTATTCTAGACAATGCTGTGTAGTCAATATGGACTTTATCAGATAATTCTCTTAATGTGATGTTTCTTTCAGTACGCAATTCTTTTAGTCGGTTTTTAGGAATATCTTGCCCCGTAAGATAATCTAAAGATATGTTAAAGTAGGAAGCAATGCCTTCAATAACTTCCATTTTAGGTCTATGAACACCACTTAAATTTCGTGACAATGTAGCTTGTGTAATTCCTAGTGCTTCAGCTAATTCATTTTGTGTTATGTTCTTTTCAAGCATTAGATTTTTAATTTTATTTTGCCAAGAAATGTCCTGGCATTCAGCACTGCCAAGTAAATAATCAGTAGGAACGTTGTAGTAGTCAGCTAGGATTTTTAAAGTAGAAGTATTGCAACTGTTCTCTCCACGTTCAATAGAAGCAAGCCCAGAGTAGGAAATGCCTGTATCGACGTTGACCTCACGTAATGTTTTTCCTTTCTCTCTCCTTAATTCGCGAAGTCTATCACCTGTAATAGTCATAACGTCAACTCCCTATTATTTGTTTTTTTCGGCTAGTGTTTTTGCTAATTTTAAAATAGTTTCCTTATCGTCTGCTGTTAACTCTCCATCTAAATTGTGCAAGGCAAATTGGAAATCATTTAAAGTCTGTTGTTTCTTTTCAATAACTGGCTTTCTTTGGTCGGATAAGCCTAGAAGGTAATCAGAAGAAACATCAAAGAAATTGCAAAAAGTTATAAGGTTTTCCGTTGTAATACCTCTTTGGCCGTTTTCCATCATCGAAATGCTAGAATCAGTCATATGTAATTTCTCTGCTAAACCTTTCATTGTTAATCTTTTTTCTTTTCTCAGCTCTTTTAATCTGTTCATAAAAAAATCAACTCCTTAAGAGTAATGTAGCATTTTCTTGTCAAAAAGTGAATATTTACTCACTAAAAGAGAAGAAATTTGCTAAAAGTGCTTGACAAACTCACTTAAAGTGCTATTATTTAGTCGTACTCACTAATAGTAAGTGTGTAGAAAGGAGAAAAAGAAGATGGAACAGGATTTATTCGATATTGAAACTGCAGCCTATGATATGGCAGTGGATGCAGCAAGCGAAGAAGTGAAGCAAAACAAAAAAGCTGATATGTGTATTCATATCAACTCATTTGCGGATTTTGTTTAGTTTAAACTTTGCAATAGTATCAAAAGGTTTTATACGTGCTTTTTACGATGCCAACTAATCAAAACAGCTAATTTGGTGTTGCAAATTAGCCTGGCTAATCAAATGATTAGCTTTGATACGATTGATGCTATAGGGATGTAATACACCATCCCATTCTTGTAGGATGCTCACTTTACCAGTCCCGTACTGGGTTCTAATACAGGAGGAATAAGAAATGAGTTTTAAAGAGTTGATTAAGTCTAAAGGTTTCACGCAAGAAAAATTAGGAGTAATAGTTCATAAGTCACATACAACAATTTACAGTTGGTGTAAGGGGATTTGTGAGCCTGATTGTAAATGTATTATACTCCTAGCCAAAGCGCTTGATGTAAGTGTGGAACAAATAGTAAAAGTATTTGCTAAGGTAGGTGATTAAATGGCCAAACAAGACAAAGACGCTTGTCCTGAGGTTGTATGGGTTAGTCGTAATTTAAAGTGGTACGGGAATTGCTTCTTAGGTAAGTCCGTAAGCCCTAAGCTAATGCAAGAACTGAAGGAACGTGGATTCAACGTTGTCAAAACAAAAAAGCCATCTGGAATGTGGCTAGAACTAAAGGAGGTGGAATAAATGGAAAAGTATTCAAATGAAGAATCTCATGCATTGCAAAACGTTGGAATTACTTTATTGGATGGATGTATAAGAGATTTAAACATTAAAGTTTCTAAAACAAAAAAAGTTAAAATCATTCGGCAATATTTACTTACAGCTTATTATATGCTCGAGGGGGTTTTAAACGAAAATTGTGGTTGTGATGCATCACACTCATATAGTTGTGCAAACGCAGAACTAGAAGAAGCAATTAAGGCACAATTAGAACTTGAAGAATCTATGTCAGAAGCAATTAAAGGACTCCTTGAAAAGGTTGGAATAAAAAAATAAGGAGCTTATTGCTCCTCGATGGTTTGTTTCACATATTTTAGGAAACCTTTGCCTTCTTTAGTGAAACGGTATAGAAGTCTTCCGTTTGGTTCATTTGGAACAACTTCTATATACTTGGCATCAGCAAAAACCATTGCTATACATCTTAGTATTTTATTTGCTTTTTCTTTATGAGAAGCTTCATAAATCCAATATATGTCACTATATTGAAATTCAGTACTGGTAGCTAATTTGTCAAGGTGATTAAGAATGTCGGTTAATTGAACCATATAATAGCCTCCTTTCTAGGTTGGTACCGGTAATACCACCTATAGGCTATTATAACATAAAAAAAATAAATCTAAGGAGGAATAAGAAATGATAATGATTGTATCGCTTTTAGGTTTAGAAATGCGAATAAACCTCGCTTCTATAACCAAACAATGGATTAAGGATTTTGTGGAAACAGGAATGGTTGAGGTGAAGGGCTATGAAAGGAAACAATAGTTTTTGGATCAGCTTGTTATGCATAGTTATTTCAACATTCGTATTTACAGTAGCATTAATTCATTTAATAACAGGTAAGCCAAGCTGGGTACATAACTCAAACATTTGTATCATACTAGCTAGCTTAACAATTTTAATGTGTATGATTGATTTAATTTTAGGAAGGAGGAAAAATAAAATGGAAGAAAGAATGATCGAACTAACTGATCTTGAAACTCAGGAGCTTAATGAAACAGGTTATGCAACTCATGGTGAGTACCTTATTATGGTTGATTCCGATGATAATTACCACGTGTACAAAGAGATGAACATGTACAAAGAGACGGATGAAAACTCATCAATAAGGATCTATTTATAATTTAAATGTGAGGTAATAATGATTATGTATTTAGGCATTAGAGGTGAGAAGATGGAACTATTAGAAATGTTAGAAAATATTGAGATTGCATATCACGATTTAGTAATTAAATACTACTATGCATCGAAAATTGATAAAGACAAAAGAAAAGAATTGTACTATCAATGTGAGGAAGAATTTAAGGCACTTAGCAAAAAACTTAGCGAGGTGGAAAGTCTCGAAAAGGAATTAGGGCATTCGTTAGAAAAGTTTTCAAAAGCAACCAAAATATATTCTGATTTACAAGACAAAATGAAAGAATATAAAATAATCGGAGTAAATTTCCCTGAAAATAAAATATATTTTTTGATGGATTTTGTACCAATGTATGTAGAATTTGGTGATTACAAAAAGATTTGGTGGCTTAAAGAAGACAAGAGCGAATAGGAGGTGAAAGAATGAATAAGGTAAAAGGGTATCGTGTGATGTGCGGGTACACTCAATCGGAAATGGCTGAAATGATTGGTATTACAAAGCGAACTTATACAAGCAAAGAGCAAGAAGGTAATTGGACAGTAAAGGAAGCTAATGCAATTGTTGAAGCTATTCAACGCAAAAATCCGATGATTAAATACGAGGATATTTTTTTAGACTAAAAACTCACTAATAGTTAGTAGGTGATGAAGTAAAACTTACTATTAGAAAGAATAAATTATTTAGGAGGCTTTTAAAAATGAATTACAAAAAAGAAGATAAGGCACTAATTGAAGGTGCTGGTTATATGTACTACGGCTTCACAGAAGAGAAGGTGCGTAAGATTATCACCAAGGAGATAGAAGACGTTACCAATGATGAGTGGAGAACGCTTATACAAATGTTATATCCCAATAAAATGATAGGAAGTGGGATCTTTGATCGTGCATTGATTTTTACTATAAGTCAAAAAACACATAGAAGAGTTGATCCACCTTTAAGAGCGTATAGAGATTTGTACGACAATAGAGGTAAGGAAGGTAGCTTACTTAATCAAATTTACAATGCCTTAAAGAAGGCTGGACTTGAAGATGCTATACACGAGTCTTGGAAAAAAGAATTGCTTGGAGGAAAAAACTAATGAAAAAAATAACATTAAATGAGTTTTGGAACGTCTCTGAATTATGTGCCATCCATTGTGATACAGAAGAAAAAGCTGTTAAGCTACTGACTGCTTTTAATAAGATGGGCAAAAAGTGGTGTAACAACGAATCTTATTTAGAAAAGAATGAGTGGGGAGCATATAAAAAAGAAACGTGTTATTCCAACGAAGGGTTATATTGTCATAAAGCATTTTATCTAGATATGAATTATAAAGTTTACGAATTTGAAGAGGTAGAACTAGGAGGTAGGACTATGAATGACAGCAGAAAAGCTAAGCCATACGAAGAATTACCAGTATTATTTTGTGAAGATGGCTTTGAGCCAACCATTCCTCTTCCTGACGTGGAAAAAGAAATTAAGTATGTTGACCAACTAATTAACGAGACAGCAGCTTTAGCTAAAGAAGGCGAAATGTATAAAGATGCCTACATTGATTGTACAAACTATATTCAGGCTAAAAATAAACTCATTGAGGAAATGAAGGATGAAAATAATTTAAAAGTCCACAGAATTGTTAGATTGCAGCAAGAAAAGATAGAAGCTGAGCGAATAGCTGCTGAACGAAAGGCTGAAGAAGAAAAAAAGCGCGTAGACGAAAGAATGAGAACAGCAAACGAAGCCTATAGTATTGCTGAAAAATCAAATGAACTTGCTAGTAAAAGAATTGTGATATGGGTTTTATTTATAATCGTAAATATATTAAATCTACTTATAAATATTGCCATTATTATTGTGAGATCGACTCGTCATTAATGACTAAATGGTTTTATTAAAGCAATGATTGATACTATAAGCATAAGAAAAGAAATGATTAGAGCTATTAATGAAAACTTATTTGCTTTATCAGATTTGTGATTAGCTTCAATAGCAATTTTATTAGCATCTTGAGAAATGTTATTAGCTATGCCTGATTTGGTGTTAGCTTCTTTAGAAAGATTGTTAGATTCCTTGGGTAATGTTAATTGAGCTTCAATGGTTCGCTCGTATTCCTCAATTGCAGCTTGACCAATTACTGATACTTGAATGAATTGATAGTTATATTCATCAAGTAAACGTGTATCATTATCGATAACATAACAAATAAGTTTGTTATCCCAATAATATTTAATAGCTATATCGTGATCTAAATTTGGCTCTTTTTGCAATAGTAAGCATGTTAAATTATAAGTTGTGCAAACTGGAGCGGCATTTTTCCTCTGTTCGTCATTTATTTTCTTAAGGATTTCATAATCAATTTTGCGTAGATACATAAATATCACACTCTTATAGGAGTAATTATATCACTAATCATTAAGACAAGCTAAACAAACATATTTTATAGAAAGGGGATGGTTGTATGGCAGTTACCGAAATTATAAACGGAATTAAATGTACCTTTCCAGTTTCGAGGCAAGAATCACTAGGTCGATTTGTAAGACTAATTAAGGAAGCTGTCTTACAAGAAATAGAGGATGGAAAATTACCTCCTGACTACTTAGACAAGAGGCTAAAAGAAGAAGGATTTACTGATGAAGATATAAAGGAATTAGAAAGGCAGGCAGATGAAGAAAATGACGAATGGAATTAAAATATTTAATAATCCTGAGTTCGGTGACGTAAGAACAATGGAAATAGATGGCAAGCCTTACTTTTGTGCTAGTGATGTAGCAAGTATGCTTGGGTATAGTAATACAAGAGATGCGATTTCAAGACATTGCAAGGGTGTCGTGAAACACGACGGGGTCTCTAAAACGACAAATCAGTACGGTGTAGTAACAAATCAAACAGTTGAAATGTCCTTCATTCCTGAAGGTGACGTTTACCGCTTAATAGTAAGGTCTAAGCTACCACAGGCCGAGAAGTTTGAAAGCTGGGTATTTGACGAGGTATTACCATCAATTAGAAAAAGTGGCTTGTATGCTCCAGATGAGCTTTTAAATAATCCCGATTTAGTAATTCAAGCAATGACTAAACTTAAGGAAGAACGATTGAAAACGGAAAAGCTTCAGGCTGAAAAGGAAATGCTTGCACTTGAGAATAAGGCTAAGGAACAAGTAATTAATGAACTAAGGCCTAAGCTTAACTATTTAGATGTAATCCTGGGCTCAAAGAACTTACTTAACATTACTCAAATTGCTAAGGATTATGGAATGTCAGGTGTAGCTATGAACAAAATCCTAGAAAGCCTACAGATTCAGTACAAACAACGTGATCAATGGCTTTTATATAGTAGGTATCAATCTATGGGATACACAAGTTCTGAAACTGTATCTTACTATGATACAAGAGGACAGCTACAAACAAGGCTAGCAACAAAATGGACTCAAAAAGGAAGATTATTCCTTTACGAAATATTAAAGAAGAATGGTACAGTACCAACAATTGAAAAGGAGACAGTCACTAATGGAAAATAAGCAAGATTTATCTGAAATAAGTACTAAAGACTTAGTTGAAGAACTTTCAAAACGTGAAGGTGTAGTTAATACAATACAGGTTCCGCCTCATTCAAAAGTTGATATTAAGACGGAAGGACCTGCAATTGTATTGGTTGTTATAGATTAAATAAAAGGAGACAGTTAAAAATGAAAATTAAAAAAATAATTATTGATAACTTCAGAAATGTTGAGCATGAAGAAGTTGATTGTAAACATCTAACTATTTGGAAAGGAAAGAATGAACTCGGCAAGTCAAATAGACTTAATGCTATCGTATTCCTTCTAATTGGAAAGGTGCTCACTGATAAATACGGAGTCGGTGAAAATGACATCGAATCAGTGCTTTGCAATAAGCGTGATGATAGAGGAAGAAGATCCGAGTGTAAGGTACAAGCTATATTTGAAAATGGACAAACTATTAGTAGAGTTTATAAGGAATCTTGGGTAAAAAAGCGCGGGTCATTAGAGGCTATCTATGAAGGCAATGTTACCGAGCTTTACAACAATGATTCAGTCATTAATCAAAGCGAATGGGTTGACTTGATTAACCAACTTTTTGAGATTAAAGAGTGCAAATTTAAGCATAAAGACCTTAACATTATTCAAGCCTACCTAGACCCTCTTTACCTCTTCCAAAAGACTGACTATAAGGTATTAAGAGCATTACTAGAGTCATTAGTTGGTGACGTCACAATGGATGATATTATTGCATCCGAGCCTACTTGTGCATTGGCTAAGGAAGAAATCCTAAAGTACTCAGGAGACGCTGCTAAGGCTCGTACAGGGGTTAATAAAGTGATCACTGATAAGGCAACTGGACTTGATTCTAAGATAACTCAAATTGAGGCGCAGCTCGAGGTACTTCCATCACTTCCTTATGATGAAGAAAAGTATAAGAAGCTAAGTGATGAAGCATTTAACTACCAATTAAACATTAAGAATATAAAGAATAATCCTAACTCAGCAGTAGCAGAATTAAAGGTTAAAAAGGATGCAATCCGAGCTGAATATGATGCTAAGGCTGATGCTAAGATTAAAGAAATTACAATTGAAAAAAGCAACATTCAAAATGACTATACAACGAGCTTATCTGAGCTTAATGCTAAGCTTCTAGCAAGTCAAAAGAAGGACCTAACAGAGCGTAAGAATGAAACTTTAATCAAGGCACAATCTGAACTTCAAATACTTATCCAACAACGCTATGAATTAGATGCTCAAAGCAACAATGCTAAGGGTACTTATGAGGGTTTAAAGAACAAATATACAATTCTAAGCAGTGAGGTTGAATTCGTTAAAACTAAGATAGTCACTCTAAAGAGTGAACTTGCAAATGTAGCCGCAAGAGAACCCGAGATTCAAGTGTGTCCACATTGTGGTGGAGTACTTAATGACCAGTTTATTACTGACTTCAAAAATAAGCGTTCTAAGGACGTGGAAAGCATTAAGATGAATATTAATTCATACGAGAATCAAAACGCTGAAAATCAAGCTAAAATCAAGGCTATAGCAGCTGAGGCACAAACCAGCGCTGATAACTATAGAGCTTTAATTACAAAGCGTGATAATCTTGATGTTCAAATAAAAGCTAAGGAGTCTAAAATTGAAAACATTAAGCTAATTCCATTTGAGCCTAAGAGCGATTTAACTAAAGAACTTGAAGTTAAGCTACAGTCTTTACAAAGAAATTATGAAAAGAGAAATGCTGAGCTAGCAGCAGCGAGAGATATTGCTTTAAAAGCTATCAATGATGAAAGAGTTCATAAGCTTACACAAATTGAATCTGACTTACAAATGGCTGAGATTAACCAAGTCACTTATATTGAGGCTCAAGTGAGAGAGCAAGAAAAGGCCCTAGAAGCCGTTAATACTGAGCTTGAGGTTCTTATTCAGGCTAAGACTCAAAACGCTGCTAGAGAGGCTAAAATCAAGGAATTAGAGCGTATTCAACATGAACGTAACGAGAAGCAAGCTCTATATGATGCAATTAATCTCTATATTCAAGCAGAAATCAAACTTGTGAATTCTAAATGCTATGACGCAACAGGTATTAAGTTCGTGATGCTCGAAGACCAATTCAATGGTGGACTTAAAGAGGTTTGCTACCCTGTATACACTGATGGCAACCTAGAAATCCCATTCTCAAATTGCTCAACCTCAAGGAAGCTAATCATAGGCTGCCAAATGATTCATTCGCTTAAGACTTTAATTGGAAGCAATGACCTTCCAGTAATGGCCGATAGATGTGAAGCTTTAGACGACGAGCACTTAAAGATGCTTGGTAAGGAGCAAATGTTCATTACTCAAGTATCAAATGATGAAAAAATAATAACTATTCAGGAGGATTAATTAAAATGGAAAACGTTAAAAATACACAAGAAACAAAGGTGGTTGCTTTAAAGCCTGCCTTCAAGAGTTCTCTATCTAAAATGACGGAAACTTACACAAATTCGATAGTAGCTACATTCGCTGATATTCACCTCGACTTAGATGCGTATCAGAAGGTATGCCTTGCAAATGCTATAGCCAAAATTAATGAGCTACTTACAGCCAATGACCTTGCTTTTAACTCACCAAACCTCGAGCAATCTAACATTACAACGGTCTTGTCACAAATTGCTATGTTCAAGCTTAATCCTGCAGCTTCACCTAGAGAGTGTTATTTCCAGTTAAGAAATTCTAATGGAAAGAAGCTCATTGAATTTGGTGTTGAAGGTAATGGAAACGATGCAATCCTAAGAACTTACGGAGTAAATGTTAAGGAAGTAATGCCCCCTATCGTTATTAGAGAAGGTGACGAGTTTAACTATCCATACTTCGATGGCGAGAAGATGCAGCCATTCACCTGGAAGCCTCATTCTTTTACCGCTAAGCCTATTGCAGTAGCCTATGTCGTGACTAAAAATGACGGAACAAAGGAATATTTAATCTCCGAAAGAGAAAGCGTAGCCACTAATTTAAAAGCTCATATTGCTAACAACCTTATGAGTGCTGAAAAAGACGTTAAAAATAGAATTTTAAACAAAATTAAGGACATGAGCCTTGATGCAATGCTATCTGATCCTGAGCTTTTAGAAGGTGTTGAAACAATGTCTTATGGAAAGCCAAAGACGATTACCTTAATTTCCCCAGCTTGGAAGAGCCCGCAGTCAAGAGAAGAAATGATTATTCGTAAAATGAAAAATAACTGTACTAAGAAGTATCCTAAGGACTTTAAGAATAGCTATGTTGCTGCTACTTACGAAACTACAGCTGAAGATGCTCCAAGACGTGAATATATTGATGCTGAAACACAATATTCAACACCAGAAGAGGTTGTTCAACAAGTTGAGGAAAAAGCAGGAACTGAGGCTATGCCTGAGGTTGAGGTACAGGAGCAAAAGCAAGAGTCTCAAGATAACCTAGAAGCGATTTTTGCCGACGTTTTAAAAGAAGATAAAAAGCCTACACCTAACCAAGGAGGCAACAATACATTATTCCCAGATTTGGAGTGATTTAGATGTTTAAAATTGATGTGCTAGCCTCGTCAAGTGCTGGCAACTGCTACATAGTTTCTTATGGGGACAAACACTTTATGATTGAGTGTGGTATCCCTATAAGGGATATTTCTAAGAAAATGCTTAAATTAGGACTTAATTTTAATGATATTTCCTTTTGCTTAATTTCACATAAGCATAATGATCATTCTCTTGCAGCAAAAGACGTTGCTAAAAGAGGTATCGAGGTTATTGGTCCTAAAGGTATAGAAGGTGTGAAGCGAACTATAAATGACAGAGAAATAATTAGATTTGAAGATTTCACGATAATACCTTTCCAAGTGGCACATGGCGAATGCGAATGTTATGGATACTACATCACAGCAGCTGGTAAAAAGGAAAGGCTGGTCTTTGCAACGGATTGTACTTTAATTAAGGCCAAGCTTGATGATTTAGATATAACTCAGTTAATGATTGAATGCAATTACTTGGATGAAAAAATTCAAGGAGATAAGTATAGAGAGCGTAGACAGGTTAATACGCATATGTCAGTAAATGGGTGTTTGAAGCATATTGAAAAGATTGCAACAATATGGCTTAAAGAGGTTTATTTAATCCATATGTCAGCAGCCTATGGCGATACGCTAATATCAAAAGCGTTGGTTGAGGCAAAATTAAAAGAAATGAATATTGATGTGACTGTTTATGTTGCAAATGAAAAAGGCGGTGTGTCTTAATGGCTGATGTTAAATGGATAAAAATTGCGACTGACATTTTTAATGATGAAAAAATACTCTTAATCGAGTCTCTTCCGGAAGCTGATACAATTATTACCATTTGGTTTAAATTGCTATGTTTAGCTGGAAGGCAAAACAATTCGGGAATATTCATTATGAACGATAAAATTCCTTATACTGACAAAATGCTAGCAACTATTTTTAGACGTAAGGAAGCATCAGTACAAATGGCCTTAAAAACGTTCCAAGAATTTGAAATGATAGAAATCGTTGACAACGTAATTACGATACCGAATTGGGACAAGTATCAAAAACTAGATGCTTACGAAGCTAAGAAAGAATATGACCGCCAATATCAAGCCAAAAAGCGATTAGAGCAAAAGGAAAAACTATTAGTCGTTAATAATCGTACGACTGATAGTACGATGGTCGGCATACTAGATAAAGAAGAAGATAAAGATAAAGAAGTATTAAAAGAAAATATAATAAAAGAAAAAAATCAGCCTTTTAGCCCTAAAATCCCTCAAGAGCTTCAAGAACTATTCGATTATTGGAACTCAAAAGGTATTGTTGTCCATAGAACTATCAATGAAAAAATGGTTCAACTGCTTAAAAAAGCCCTGGACCTTTATGGACAAGCTCAAATTAAACAAGCTATCGAAAATTACTCAATAGTCCTAAACGATAGCACTTACTACTTTTCGACAAGATGGACTATAGGAGATTTTGTCAAACAAACTAATGCTCTTCCTGACTTTCTGCCTGAAGGTATCAAGTGGATTAATTACCAGGAATACCTAAAGAAGTCTAAGAAGGTAAGAGAACAAGACAAATATGAAATTGAAAATTCAAATAAACCCGCAATGGAAGGAATGGAGATACTATGATTAATTTTACACAAGATTTAATTTCAACAATTCCCAACTTTGGTGATCTTATCATCACAGTTGGTGAAAATATTACTATCGAGGTATATTCACCTCAAATGAAAGCTACTTATGTTTTAGACCAAGTTCAAATTGGTGAAGAGGAAGGTAGATACTTGCTCTCAAGTAAAGCCACCACCAAGCTTAAGGCCTTGTCAACAACTGGAGGAGTAGCTGTATCCTTTGGAGAAAAGAGAGCTACCTTCTCAAGCTCTAAAGGAAAATTCTATGAAAACTACATTGACCTTGCTGTAGCCCAATACTCTGATACTTACCAAGAACCATTTGAGGTTAAAGGCCAATATGTTAAAAATGCTTTAGGCTTCGTATCTAAGAACCAGCTTAAGGCTATTCTTACAGGAATTAACGTTTCACCTAGCCATGTACTTGCAACTGATTCCTTCAAGCTTTATCTTGCAGGAACTTATAGCCAAGAAGGAAACGTGACCTTAATTGCATCCTTTGCTCAGTTAGTATCCAATTATGAAACAGTAAGTATTTCAAAAGGCGAACGCTCAGTTAAAATGGTTGCTCCTGATGGTTGGACTTATATTTCAAACATTCTAGAAGGTCAGTACCCTGATGTTCAAAAGATAATCAAGATTTTTGACATGGTGAATCCAATTGAAACTAACACTGAGCTTTTTGATGCATTAAAGCTTGCAACTACTTCAAATGAGATGCCAATTACAATTTGCTACGGTAGCAATTCAAGCCTAATTGTCAAAACGGAAGAATTTGAGCATCAAGTGGAAGGCATAGTCGCAATAGAAGATATGACAATTACAATTTCAAAGGAATCCGCAAAGGAGCTATGTAAGTTCCCAGGTAAACTCGGCTATATGGCACCAAATAGACCGCTAGTGTGCTTAAGAGAAGAAGATAACTTGCTATTACTACCACTAGCTAAGTAAACAAGGAGGGGTTAAGATGAAACTAGAAGATTTAGAAAAAACTGGACAAGCAGCTACTGACTACAAAGGAATTATTGCAAGGTACTTGTTTAATTTTGCAAATGAAGATGAGCATTTTAAACAAAAACTACTTGAAACTGATAAAACGTTAGATGGCTGTATTAATTACATTGAGTCCGAAGCTAAAAAAGTGGCAGTAAATAGTTGTGCTGTTGGTTGTGCTGTTGTTGAAGGCAATGTAGTTTATCAACAAGCAAGACATTATTTCTTGGAGGATTCAATTAATAACGAGGTTAAAGCCTCTCAGCCAAAGACCACATCAAAGCCAACACCTCAAGAAGTTGATGAAAATGAGGACGAATCCGTAGATACTGAAAAAACCGAAAATAAAGAAATCAATTTAAACGAGCAAGAAGAGGCCTCAAATGTTGAGGATGAACAAGAAGCCAAAGAAGAGACAAAACCTCGTAAAACGGCCAAAAAAGACCAAAAAACGGCACAAGACGAGCAACCATCACTATTTGATTTTGAATTTTAGGGGGTAAAACGATGAAAAACGAGGAAGAAAGTCTTAGAAAACTGGCCGAGCAGTATATTGCGATAAAGCCTCAGATGAAGAAAGCATTAGATGAAAAGCTTAAGGAAATTATTGACTATCAAGTTAATAAAACTGAAATCAAACTTAGAGAAAATTACCAGCTATACTACTTCTTAGAAAAGTATCGAGGAAAACTCCTAGTAAGGGGCTTCCTTGTTGCTGCTATGTTTGACTGGAGAAAGAAAAATCCTGTTAAATCTACCTACACTCAAGAAATTTATAGAGCTTATGAAGGTCTAGATTCAGCCGTTTCAAGAGGAATTTATGTAACCACAAGCACATGGAGTTATGGCAAAACACTTCATTATTACGAAGTACCTGACTATACGCTTTTTAGTCAAAATTACTATGCAACTTACTACAATGGAGCTTGGAAGAAAACTAAAATTGATGCTTATGACGAGTTTAGCTACAAAATGTACACAGCAAGTGATTTGTTAGAACTAAAGCCAGAGCTTAAGTATAGTCAATTTGATGTAGAAAAGGATCACCCAATTTCTTTTGCCGCAAAGTATCAAAAATATCCTGAAATTGAAATGTTTAGAAAACTAGGTATGAAGAAGTATGAATCTTCAACAATGGTTTTAAAAAAACTTCAAAGCAAGGACTCCAAGCGCTTCAAAAAATTACTGTTTAATCTAAGTAAGACAGAACACTATAAGAGTGAGTATAAGCAGCTTGGACCTAAGGATTTAATCGCATATTTTAACAAGTATGGAATAGATGCAATTGCAATAGATACTTACTTAACAAGAAAAGAAATAAAAGAAAGAATAATAGAATATGTAGATTGCCAGTATTATAACGATTTCAAAGGTGTGTTTAAGCTTGAAGATGTAGAACCTGTTATAAAAATAGTTCTTAAAGCTAAAGCTGATTGGGGCTATTATAGTGACTATTTACGAATGGCCAAAGAGGTAGGTCATGATATCAAGGATCCTTATTGGAAAATTCCTTACGACCTAAAGAAATTCCATGACAAGGTTTTTGCTGAAAATAAAGCTATTAAAGCTGCCAAGAACAAAGATAACGAAGTTAAAATGGAAATGCTACTAGGTGATATGCTTAAATTCAATACTGAAATAGATGGTTATCAAATTTTTATTCCAACGGATTATGCCACGATTTCAAAGCAATGTGACGTATTGTACCAATGCTTACTACGATGTGGATATGATAAAAAAGTATTAAAGCAAGATATAATCTTAGTTTTTATTCGCAAAGAAGGAGTGCCAATTGCAACAGCTGAGGTTTATTATAACAAGAAGGTAGGCCAGTTCTACGCTGATGAACACGATCACGATAACTGTACACCGACTAAAGAAGTTAGTGATGTTTTCTATAAATGGCTAGAAACATTTAAGCCTAAAAAAGCAAATCTGGAAAAGGTAAACAAGCAATTTATAGCATTAATGCAATCAAAGCAAAGAGGTGGTATGAATGCTGCAGTATAAATTTGTCCATATTTTAGAATGTGACATTTGCAAAAGAAAAGAAATTTCAACAGAAGGATTGCAAGTTGATTTTGTAGCCAGGGCAAGAGAGGTAGGCTGGATAGTAGGAACTACTACCGCCTATTGTCCTTATTGCGTTAAAGTTCAAGGTATGAGGCGAACACCTAAAGAGCCGAGACAGCTTAGCATTTTTGATGATGAATTAGAGAACCTAGAAGAAAGGGAGGAAGAGTTAAATGGATGATGAACGAACTCTTGGTCAAACCTCATGCGATGAATATTTTCTAAGTGATTGCAAAGGCTGCCCGTTAAAAATATGGGATTGTTGCCCTATGGAAAGTGGAGTAACATTTGATGAATTAAAAGAAAAAATACAAGCTATTGATTTAAAAAAATCAGTGGCTTCTTTAGAGAAGAAAAGCAAAATTAAGAAAGGAAAGTCGTAAGTATAAATATATTACTATTATTTAAATATATACTTACTATGTTGTAAATTAAGAAATGAATTATAAAGAACTTAATCTTACTCTATCTAATCTTAGAACTAAGAAACTAGAAATTGATAGATTGCAAAAAAAGGTAATAAATTTAGGTGAAGCTTTAGGGTATAAATCACCTACATATGAAGAAAAGGTCCAAACCTCAACAGGAGGAGCTAATAAGACTGAAGATGAGCAATATGCTTTTTTAGCTATAAAGCAAGAATACAAAAACAAGCTTGTACAATTAGAACTTGAGCAAATATATTGGAATACAATGATTAATCAAATTCCTGAATCTAAATACAGGTTAGCAATTCAATTTTTTTATTGGGATGCAAAGAAGCTAAGTGATGTTGCAGATGAGCTAGGTTATGACTATTGCTACATGAGAAGAATTAAGACTATTGCTGTTAACAAACTTTTAAGAATACTTAACAAAAATAGCCAAAAAAGTTAAACAAGTAACAAAAAGTAACAATACTTTGTGCTAAAATGGTATCGTAGAGTTTTGGATACAGGGCATAGACATTAACTCTCTCCCTAATATGCAAGACATAAAGCCCCCTTTTAAACTCTACTACGTTTTTGGTTGTTCATAGGTACAATCTGAAACTCCTTTCTAAAATGAATTTGGTTAATTTTTACATCTATCTTATTTCGGGACCAAATTCTCCAACTAAAGGTCATCACAATGTGGTGGCTTTTTTTATACTCGTAATTGAAAGGCGGTGATAGTATGGAGAAAAAAGCAAAGAAGGCAAAATCTAAAACTAAATCGAAGGTGGCAAATACCTCAAGTAAGTTGACGGCTAAACAGGAGCAATTTTGCAGAATCTACATTGACATATTGAATGCGACTGAAGCTTATGCTAGGGCATACTATCCGGAAGACCCGTCAAAGGCAAATAGAGACACTTGTTGCTCTAATGCATCTAAAACGCTTAGATTAGCAAAGGTCCGCGCCTATATTGACTATCTTAAAGCTCAAAGAGCAGAAGAACTACAAGTTGATTCAAGCTGGGCTCTTAAGAAGGCACTCGAAAATTATGAACTCGCCAAGAAGGGAACTCCAATTGTTCGGTTCAACAAAGAAACCCACAAGTTTGAGGAGACAGGAACCTTCGAGACAAACGTTCGTGATGCCAATGATGCTTTAAGACTTATTGTTGACCTATGCGGATTTACCGAGAAGAAGGTTAGCATTGAGGGCTCTTTGGCAACTTCTACAATAGTTCAGGAGGATGTATAGTATGATTCAGTCACAACAAGAACCTACTATAGTGAAGCTATCTGAACTCATTGCCCCCTGCTACTATGAGGAATACAGAAAAATCAAAGAGGACTTAGTAACTTACTTTTTGAATAAAGGCGGTCGTTCCTCTTGTAAATCGTCCTTCATATCAATTGCCCTTGTCTTAGGACTTAAGAAAGACCCTATAGCTCATGCAGCAGTTTTTATGAAGGTTGCGGATAAGATTGAAGATAAAGTAGCAATGCAAATTCAATGGGCTATAAATGTACTCCATTTAGCCCACGAATGGAAAATGACAAAAAGGCCTTGCAATTTCATCAATATTTACACAGGCCAAAAAATCTTCATACGAGGCCTTGATGACCCTGAGAAGGTTACTAAAGGTCTTAAGCTTACGACAGGCTATTTCAAATACATTTGGTTTGAAGAGGCGAACGCTTTTACTAGCTACGGCGAAATTAGAACTGCCTTAAACTCATTATTCAGAAAATCTGATGTTAACCTTGAAACGCACTTCAAGGTGTTTTTTAGTTACAACCCACCAAGAGAGCCAAACAATTGGATCAATAAGCATGCTAAGGAAGTTAAGAACAATCATAACTGGTATGTTCTTGCAACGACCTATCTTGATGTTCCTACAGGATGGCTTCCTAAAGAGTTCTACGATGAAGCTCAAAGAGTTAAGGAAGTGGACGAAAGAACTTATCGCCATGAGTACCTAGGAGAAGCTGTAGGACGTGATGGATTAGTATATCCAATGTTTTCACTGGAAGAACACGTTATCAAGCAGCTTGAAGGCAAAGAGGCTGTAGTTAGAGTTGTGTGTGGTATAGATGGCGGAGCAATTATAGATGCTACAACCTGTGTACCACTTGCAATTACTACTCATGGAAGAATAGTATGTCTTCCAACAATGTACTACGACCCAACCGCTCCAGGACATCAACCATTAGCTACGCAAGACCAGGCTATCTTGATTGAAAGCCACTTAGAGCAGCTATGGAATGCTTTAGGTTATCAACCTAGTATGGTGGAACTAGTCATAGATTCAGCCGCAAGCGATATTTTCTTGCAACTATTGCAATACGGCCACTATAACACAATGAAGGTTGGAAAGAAAGACATTATGGTCGACATGAGGCGCGTTCAAGCCTTGCTATTATACCAAGGTGCCTTCAAGATTATCGACCAAGGCTACAAAGACCCTCTTACAGGCTCAATTCTAGGTGAGCACGATATGTTAATCGAAGAATTGCAAAGCAAGGTTATTGATGAAAAAACTGGCAAGCCTGAGGATGGCGGCGACCACGATATTGATGCGCTTAAATACGCAACATACAGATTACAAGAGGAAGGAGTGATATAATATGAATCCATATATGCCAACTAATTTTAGAACATTTTGCGGAGCAGGGCCTAGAATAAATTACGCGGACCTTAACACTTATGTACTACTTTATCCTGAGATAGAGCGCTTGGCTCTTATGAACAACATTAAAGCTGCTAGATGGTCCTTAGGATACGTTCCAGAAGTCCACGAGTTATTTCTTTCATCGGGAATAGGTGTTGAGACTGTAAATGTTCTTGTTGATAAAATGCTTCCTTCCAAGGCAAAGGTTGGAGGCAAAGACCCTCAAATATTACAAATAAATAAAATGCTTGAAAAGCACCTGTCAAAGAATATTAAAAAGCTGGTCAAGCAAGCAACACAATACGGCTCAGCGTTGGGTCGTATTTGTTTTAATTCTATAACTAAAAATGCGTACATAGACTCAGTGCCTTTAGGACGATTTAGAGTTGATATTGACGAGTCTGAAAGAGTAATTAAATCAACTTGCTACTTAGAGTCTAAGAAAGCAACTGAGGAAGGGACCCTTACAAGATACGTTTTAATTGAACGTAGATACTTCGATAATGACAATAAGCCTAAAGCTTATTACGGAGTTATCAAGATGATGTTTAATTCCCTAGTGGAAGATGCAAGCCAACTAAAGACTATCGAGTTCGATAAGAAGAGCTTAACACCACTTGATTTAAAGCATCTTCAAGGAATTTACCCTGATTATCCACTTTACAAGGAAGTTGAGCTACCATTCGACAATTACTTAGGTGTGGAGTTATTTAACTACACTGAAACTAATTCGAAGTTTCCTAATTGCTGGTTTGGTGAAGCAATGCTTTCAGATGTAGGCGATTCCCTCTATGCGTATGATCACGCTTTTACAGCTAAAGAGAATGACAAGTACTTAGGACGTGGTAGAGCTTTAATTCCATCTCAATTTCAAAACGATGAGAACTTAACTGAAAAGAAGAAAAGCATTATTGGCTCAATGACAATAAGTGCAATTGGCGGAAGTCAAGAAGCACCTCGTATTGCTAGGCGAAGAAAGCCTGAGTTAGATAAAACATTCTATGATGAGATAGCTCAAGGCACCGGGGAGCCTGTAAGGCCTACTTCAATTCAGTTTAACTTAAGGACCGTTGAATGGCGAGAAGAATTAAATGGAGCATTAGGCGATATAGCCTCAAGAGTCGGAATTAGTGCTGTTGACCTTGACACAAGGCTTAATGGTTCTCAGCAAAGAACAGCAACAGAAGTCAATAGAGATTCCGATAAAACACTTACTACAGCCTCAGCCAAAAAGGAGTTATTTACTCCGGGGCTTGATGCCTTAATCGAGTGTTTAGTTCATTCATTAGGGGATGAATTTAAAGATATTGATTGCTTCATTGAATGGCCAAAGCAAGGACTAGCTAATCCACAGGTCCAAACACAAGTCGTTAGAGAACAATATGATGCTCATTTAATTAGCCGTGAAACCGCAATTAAGAGACTTAACCCTGAATGGTCTGACGCTGAGGTTAAAGAGGAAATCAAGCGTATTGAAGCAGAAGAAAATGTAGTATCAGAAGATAGCCAAGATAGTGACTTAACTGAGGTAGCTTAATGCCAAATAGTAAAATCAAGCCTGAAGACACACCCAAGGCAAAAGAAATTTTGCCTAAAATTGAGGAATCTAAAATCCTTGTTAAAAAGATAACTACTGAGGCTTTAGCTACTCCTACAAGTGAGGAGCTTGTTAAGGACAAAATCAATAGCGTTCTTAAGTCTTGTAAGGACTTTTTAAGTGGTTATGGTACAAATTATCAAGAACTAATAAAAAGCTCGTATAACGGCCTTAGGAGTCTTGCTAATAGGTGTTTAAATGAGGTTCAGGCATTCTTTAAGAACAACAAAGATAATCTTCTTGCTAGGAACCTTGCTCAAGCATTTGCTAAGAGTGATAAGCCTAAAAAGACAGTTAATAGAACCTTCGTAATAAATGGCGGTGAAGCCACTTTAGAAGAGGATATGTCAGTTAAGTTCAAAGAGACTTCAGGAGAGTTTGGCTATGACCAAATGATTATTGATGATTACCAAGCAAGAGTTAAGGAAGCAATTAATACCATATCAAAGCAAACGCTAACTGAAAAGACTTATCGTGAAGTGAATGGCCGTAAGGTTGGTGCTCCCGTCTTTGTAAGTATTAGAAATAAAGCTGAGATGGCTGTTAGGTATGACGCAATGAAAGAAGAACTTAAAGAACTTGTAGCGGATAAGGAGCAATATGTTATTGTATCCCAACACGCTGATGCTTCCTTAAGATGTTCTCCCCTACAAGGACTCTTATATAAACTAGATGTTAATCCTGAAGATCATATTAAGGTTGTACTTAGTTCTAAGGAACTTGGCTCAAAGAAGCCTAAGGAAATTGGCAAGGTTGACGGCAACCCCTATTACTCACTCAAGGAAGCAATGAGCTATGGTCTATTCAGTTATAATTGCAGGCATAGGTTCATTAAGTATATTCCAGGACAAAAGATAACACCTCAATATCAATATGACTCTAAAGCAGCAGAAGCCAAAAGAGAGATTGATACTAATATGAGAACTTTAGAGCGACAAATAAGAATGCTTAAGGAACGTGAGGTATTGTCGCTAGACCCTAAGGAAAAGAAAGCCTACATTAAGGCTAGTAAGCAAGCTCAAGCTAAATATAGAGCTTATGCTCAAAAGCATGGCCGCGTAATTAACGAGTGGAGATGCAGTATTACTAGAAGTGAAAGAGCCTTCAATAAAGAACAAACATCACAAACTTGTAAGCCATCAATAATGCCTCAAGAAAGTGAAAAAACAAGAAAAACAGTAGTTAAAAATGATATCATCGAAGGACTTAAAAAAGATTGTGAAGAATTATTAGCTAATGGATATAGTAAAGCGGATTTAGTGAAAGAAAAATTATATCAAACACTTCCTAACGAGAAAAAAATGCATTATGAAAAAATGTTCAGAAGTATTGTTGATGATGAACATGCAACTGTAGATTTTAATAATGAAGCAATAATTTACTTTGGCGAAGAAAATAAAATGTTGGGTAGAGAGAGTTCTATCCAACACATTTTAACTGATCATTTTAATCAAATAGATGAAAATTATATAACTTTGCTACAAAAATCCGTTAAAGAAAATAACTTCAAATTATATGGTACTAATAGGCTTGGAGGAGAAAGATATGAAAGTGTACTTGAGTTTGTTAATAAAAAAGGAAAAATCAAGGGATTCCATATATATGCCGATAGAGATGAAGAAGATAATTTGAGAATTGTAACAGCATTTATTAGATAACAAAAAAAGACTACACTGAGACTATCACTCCTCAGAAGCGAGAGGTGTCTAATGTTTCCCCTCCGTGATCGTAGACAGTTCTATGATTTTCACCTTGTAGCCTTTATCTAATTTTATTTTATCATAAAAAAAAATAATGTCAATATTTGTACAAGGAGTTGATACTATGAAATATGTTTTAGCAGGAGCGGGTGTTCTTGCGTTTATATGGATAGTACTTAGTTGTCTTTTTGACCCGCCCTAAGTGCTGTAAATAAGAGGATTTTGAATCCTTTTTATTTTATCCAAATGCGGTTAGAAGTTGCCGCAATATAAATTAGCTTTTTGGTTGAGAGCACTTACAACGTAAAAGAAAGGCACATAAAAAATCTAATCGTGAGATGTACACGTAAAAACAGTAGGAGGAATTTATGAGTTTTACAAGAGAAGCAGTTAAAAAGGTATTCGAAGGAATAGAAGGAATCACAGATGATATGATTCAGCAAATAATGACCCTTCATGGAGTGGATTTAGAAAAAAACAAAGTAAATCTAGATGATTACATTCCAAAGAATCAATTTGACGAGCTCAATGGCAAGTTTACCGCCAAGCAAAAGGAATATGATGACCTTGTTAAGTCATATGCAGACAAGGAAAAGAACACAGCTATTAATCAAGCTATTTCCAATGCTAAAGGTAAGAACGCTAAGGCAATTTTAGCCCTAGTAGATAATGATAAGATTACTTATAAGGATGGCAAGCTAGATGGCTTAGAAGACCAATTAAAGGAACTTCAAAAGAGCGATGCATACTTATTTGATGCACCTGAAAAGCCTGTAGCTATTACACCAAAGGATTTAGCCCCTGCAACAGGTAATTTTATCGTTGAAATGCAAAAATTATAATAAAAATGAAAGAAGAGGTAATTTAAAATGGCAGTAAATCCAGCAATTGCGAATAATATCGCACTAGTTAAAAAATATGTAGATGATCCAGAATCAGCCTACGGAGTATTTAGAGCAGCATCTTTAACAACTGACCTAGAAACTCCATTTGTAAATTTTATCGGAGCTAAGACAATGTCTTACCCAGTATTCCCACTTGAGAATGGTGACCTTGAAGACTATGACCCAGCTACAGGCTATGCCCGTGATAAAACAACTTATGAGCGAAGAGAGGTATCAGTGTCTCAAGATAAGGGCTACCAAATCCCTATTGATGCACTTGATTTAATTGATTCTCATACAACAGCTATAATGCATATCAACAATAAAATCCGTCAAAAGGATGTCCCAGCAATTGATAAGTATCGTTTAAAGAAATTATTTACTGGTGGTAGTCAACACGAAGTTGAGGCTGCTACAGCTGATAATATTTTAACTTTATACGACTCAGCTATCGCAGATTTAATTAACCACGAATATCCAACTACTGGTCTAATTTTATATGTGACGGCAGCAACATATAATTTAATTAAAAATTCAAGCCAAATTAAGCGTATTGTATCAGTTAATCAAAAGAATGGTGACATTAATCGTGATGTTGAATATCTTGACAGCACAACTAAAATCGTTGTTATCCCAACTACTCGTTGGCCTGATGCTACATGTCAATTCATGCTTGTATCTCCACTTGCTTTAATTTGTGGTATTAAACGAAACGTTAATAAGTTAGTTGAAGATCCTGAGGACTTCGACGGTATCTTAGTTAATCGTCGTATCGTTCATGATTGCTTCATTCAAAAGGACCGCCAAGTTGGTGTTTACGTTGCTAAAACTGCAGCCTCTAAAGTTGCAGCCTAATATTGTTGGGTAGGTAAATCCTACCCTTCAATTACTATTTAATGAGGTGATAAGATGGACTTACCATATAATGTTTATATTACAGAAGAAGACGTGTTAAAACGTGGCTATAGCTTAAAGGATTCACTTGCACTTGATGACCAGGGCGAGATTTCTAAGACAGTAGATGCCTTCTTAACTGAGGTCGCAAGCTCTGTCTATAACTTAGTTCTTGATTTAACTAAAGACACAGGAATAGCAACGGCTATATGTCAGTCAGTCAATTATTCTAACGATATAGCTTATGCTCAACTTGAACAAGCCATTTACATCCTTGAAAATGGTAACTTGCTAGCTACTTCTGGAGAAGGTACACAGCTTACACTTGAAGATATTAGAGGTCAAAAAGCCTATTCAGCTATTGCTTATAATCATTTGAAAAATACTCTTAAATACTTATTCGGAGGTATTTGCTAATGGGATTTAACACAATTCATAGAAATGGCGAATGCTACTTAAATGGCTTTAATGAGAATAACCAAACTAGCTTTAAATACAAAGAGCTTAACCAACAGGAGCAACAAAGAATGTCAATATTAATGGGACTTCATATTGAAGGAGCTTCCTTAGTCATTCAAATAAATGGAAGGTCAAACATTAATAATAATGATGTTCTAAGCCTTGCTGATGGTAGAAAATATAATGTCACATCTATCGGTCGTGAACACTCTCCAAGGCCATTAATTCATCGTAAGGACTGGGATAGAGTGACTGGAGGAATAGTGATTAGCCTTGAGTAAGTATCTAACTGAAATGGAAGCTAGGAGCTTGATTAGCTGCATTAAGCAACATACTCCAGTTGTCACAGGTAATTTAAAAGCGTCCATACAATTCGTTAGAATGACTACTGATGGATTTGTTGTTGCGGTTGGTATTAAGAAAACAGGTATGTCAGGGGCTAGCCCTTCAACCTATGCTAGCTTTGTTAATTATGGCCATGAGATTTATCCAAAGAGTAGAAAGCTAAGACGTGATTATAAGTTTGTTGAGCATGGAATCCAGCAATGGGCTGATGAGATTAAAAGAACTGTAGATTATAAGATGAGATTTGAAAAGAAAGGAAATGATGAATGATGGACGATTCAATAGAAGGCCAATTAGCTAATTGGTTAAGCAAAAAACTTGGAGTTGAAATAACTCCCGGAAATGATGAACCTATACAAATTGACATTCAAAATACATCACATGGTATTCTAAGAATCCAGGAGGATGATCATGGTGTTAATGATGAAATATATACTGAAGAAGCTTCTTATGTTATTGAGTATATTATTCACGAGGACGATAATGAGGAGTTTTTGAAAAAAGTAAGAAGCTTAGCTTTAACTGAAAAAGCATCTAATGTTGAATTTGAGGACAACACTCTATCTCTTGAAGATGGCATTAGAGGAAAATTTTATTTCGGCAAGCTTATTCAATCAGCTGAAATAGTTAAGTCCAATGGTGAAGTATTCATTCCTTATGAATTAAGCTTTTCACTTAATCTATATGAAAGTTTGATTCCATCAGATGACTTATTAGTTACTATTGATGGAAATGTTCTTAAAGGAATAATAAGCTGTGTTCCAACATATTCATTTTCAAAAGAAGGCTTTGTAAGGCAAGGCGAAACATTGCCTCAGTATGAACCGCAAAGCAAGACGCTTGTAGTTACTATTTCATATTTGCCACTTGCACATAATGAAGCATCCAATGCTTTAATCGAACGTTTTAATACGCTTGACGAGGAAAGCGTTGATGTATCTATCAAATGGCCTTATGAAAGCTCTGCTGAAATTCCTACATTGCTAAATGTGTCTGGTAAATTTTTTATTAAGGATTTAACTTTAAATCTCAATAAAGGTAATTATGGTGGACTTAATGTAGTGCTAGTTAAGGAGAATTCCAATGGCTGAGTCAATAATTAAAGTTATAGTGACGGATGAAATAAAAGGTACAGGTCAAGAAGTAACTACTACAACTATTGCATCACATGAGCAAGTTAAGAAAGCTTCGCCTTCTAAAAAGAAGGATGGCGGAGATTCTAACTCGGCCTTTGCTAAAAGTATGATTGGTGCTTATAACGTTGCTAAAACAGTGTCTAACCAAGTCCTAGCTAATGTTGGTACTTATACAGGCGATTCACATCTTCAAACACAAATTAATAATTTTCAAACTGGTATAGGGTTAGCAACAATGGCCGTTATCAGCCCTACAGCTGCATTGATTTCAAGTGCTATTTCAATTGGCTCAACTATATTTCAAGAAAATCATAGGCGTAAAATGGAAAATATATCACTTTCAAATGCTAGGGCAAGAAATGGGTATACTGATACAGCTTCAATATTAACATCAAGGAGGCATTAATATGCAAATATTAATTCAAAAAAATAATAAAGATATCAATTCATATATTGATGTTACTAGTAGCATTGTATCAGAATTGACTTTGGATGAAAGAATAGACCAAGTGCTTGACTCAGGAACTTTTTCTTTTTTATCTAGAGATTTTACAACTGCAATTGAACCATTTACAAGGTGTATTATTAAAGGAATTAATAGTAAGTATGGTATGTATGATGGTTGCCTCCCTTTCTTCTGTACTTCTAATTGTAATAAGTACTTAACCGTAGAAGGATTATACTACCATGAAGTGCAGTTATATGAGCCTACAAAGCTTTTAGAGTGCCTTATTTTAGGCACGAAGGCATTTTCTCATGTAGAAGGTAAAAACAATTATAATAGCAACTATGATCGAATTCGGATAATTACTGAACTGATGAATCAAAAGTATGATTACAACATTGAACTAGACGAAAGCGTAAATCCGTTTAATTTATCTAGCGAGCGTGAATATACCTTCGGTGCTGGAACAACTATGTTTGATGCAATAAACGAGATAATGAAAACCGAAGGTTGCATTCCGAGGCTTTGGTTTAAACAAAACTCATATTATAAAAAGTTTATTTTAGGCTATGTCAAAATAAATGCATTAAAAACCAGTACTATAGTGCCAATTTCACAAATTACAAAGCAAAGTAGCACACAGTCAGTTGATGAGTATTGTTCGGAAATGGAAGCTGAGTATTCTGAGGTAGTTGATAGGGATACACTTCAAAAGTGTACGTTATCTTGTAGAAGCCAAGACACTGCAATTTACAAGGATACAGCTTGTTTAATAACTCCATCTAAAATTGAAAGATTAAATGCACTTTCTATTAAGTGTGATTTAACCATTAAAGGTACTACAATGTGCTTAATTAAAAAAAACATTTTCAATCAAGCATGGGAATATTGTAATAAAAATAATAGTTTTATTAATAGAGATGTTAGGCAGGAAATTGTAAGTTATAGTGTTCTTTTGACTAATGATTCTACTAATTATAGCGACTATTTTATGGAGAAATTAAAAGCAATTGATACTGAGTGTTATGGTAATTTGCTGAGCTTTTTAATTGATTCCTGTGGATGGGATGGAAAGGTAACAAATGATGGCAATTGGTTAATTGTTTATATGGATAATACGTACTCTGGTCTTCTAATATCAGGCACAACATTGGAAAATGTTTATAACGATTATTATATTGCAGTATACAATGATAATCGATGTTTTAAAGGTTTAAGAACAAATAATAGAGTTTTATATCATCTTCCCGAAATCAATTTAACAAGTCGTGTTTTAAATTATGAACAATGGAATTTGTTGGAAGCTTCTGAAAAGCCCAAGTATCTTTATTGGCAAAACGGTGAGAATTACATTGATGGATTTTATAATACTTATAACGATGACTTTTGGAAAAGTATAGTATATGGAAAGGTTAATCCTTTTATTCCAAGCTTTGCAGAAGCAATTCGAACCCAAGAAAACAAATACACGGGATTGTTTGATGATAACGATATAATTCATAACGCAGCTGAATATTATTGGAAATTAGCACTCATTAATCAACACATGCTTATTGATGAGAATGGTTTAAAGGTAATATATAAGAATGTTCCATTATATAGTGAAAGCGTAAGCGATTTAAATCAGACTATAAAGGATTATACAACGGGAATATATGACTATCTGACTGCTAATTCTGATTTTACAAAATTAATTTATCAAGTCAAATATTATACGTCATCGCCAATTTATTTGCGAAGTAACAAGAGTTCTTATTCCTGTCAAATCACAACGTCAAGGAGCTATAATAACGGGGCAAATACGGTTGACTTTAATATGTTAGCTCCAGCAGTTCAAAGAGCGGTTGATATGCAAGGATTACCTATTACAACGATCTATTCAAAAGATAATATTGACGTTGGGGTTAGATTAGAAGATGGTTATGTTATTAGTAAACAATCTACATATAAAATGACGGATAAAATGATTTATTCATCCTATGTTTACAATCTAAGTCCTAACTATCAGCAAATAGCGGCTGCAATTGGAGTGGATACTCAGTACGAAGCAACTAATTTGCCACAAACTGGCATTGTGACAAGATTTATCGAATTACAGCCTGTTGGTACAATCCCTAGTAATTTAGACCTGTATTTAATTTTAAAGGTTGATACAAATGCTCGATATATATCTAAGCCAATTCAAAATTTAGAGGTTGACAGCAACAAGGTTTTAATTTGTGAAGCCTTTGATAATTATTGCTTTGATAATGCAGTATCTGGTGAAGGTGCTTATCGAACCAATAAATCTGTTTCTTATACTGATGCTGACAATACAATTGAAAGATATGCTTATCTCTGTCTAGGTACACTGAAAAACACTAGTATAGAGATTTTAGATGAATTACCATATTTAGATAGTTCTAATTATCTAGAAAGGGATAAATTAATTAACAAAAAAATATACAAAGACTCGAGAGAGCGCCTTGTCTTTGTTATTAAAGAATAGAAAAGGAGGCAATAAGTAATGTATATTGAAATAACAGGTATCGAAAATCCAGTAATTAGTAAATTCGAGTTGGAACGTGATTTCTACGTGGGAGCTGAATATACTAACCCAATAAAGGTTAAATGGCCAAGAGAAATTGGGAACTCATATATTACTGTGTCATACGAGAACTCAAGACACATGAAATTTGGCCCAGTGTATGCAGATGAGGTTAGTAATAATGAGGCTGTATTCAATCTTATCAATGCAAGAATGCTAGTTCCTGGAGAGATGCAAATATCAATTTTTATTAATATTGTTCATTCTCAAAAGACTATCAAGCGTTATGCTGTTGGTGTTGTTAGTGCAATGATTAAAAAAGCTGTATATGACAGCGGAAATATTATTGTATTAGATGAAAGCGATCCTTCAGAAGTAATTATGGATATGAAGGATTCTTTAGAGAAAACAAATAACTTAGTCGCTGCTATTGATACCCAACTTAAAGAGATGGTATCTGAAGATGGAAACTTTCAAGTTAGAGGAAATATGAATGTTGGCGGAACATTGTCGGTAAAAAATGACCTTGTAGTTTGCCAAAATGAATTAAATTTATTACGTCAAAATTTAGAAAGCTCTATATCTACTTTAGATACTAAGACTAGTAATACAACTACAGCGTTAGATATAAAATTTTCTAATGCAGTTAGTAATTTAGAAGCTAAAACAAATAAAGCATTAAAAAATAAAATAAGAACAGTAGAAACAATCCCAAGTGATGCAGAAGTCGGGGATTATTTTTTTGTTGAGCAGGGTGGTTTAAATATGGCTACGATTTTACAAAAAAATGAAGATATAAAGGGTGTACAAGGAACAGCTCAATCAATTTCTATTTCACATGCAAATGATGAAATTAATGTTTTAAATAATGACGAAAAACAAAATTTAAATATTTTATAGTAGGAGGATAAAAAATGGCAACAAAAAATTATAAAATTCAGCAAAAACAAGAAAATGGAGATATGTTAACTCTCCATCCTGAAACGGATGCTTCAGCCGTAATTATGGCTTCACCAAGCGGTCTTGGTGCCGTTGCTGCTAATACTGTTGAGGCTGTTGTTAAAAGAATATGGGAAGTCGAAAAAAGCACTGGAGATGATTTACAAAACCTAGTTATAGATAGGATTGGCAAACCTAAAAATACAACGACAGATACTCCAGGAATAGCAACTCTTGATAGTAGCGGAAAGGTTCCGTCTGAACAGCTTCCAAGCTACGTTGATGATGTATTAGAATATGCGAATAAAAGTGCTTTTCCTGCTGCTTCAAAAGCGGAAAGAGGTAAGATCTATATAGCACTAGATACAGGCTTTACATATAGATGGAGTGGTTCCACTTGGGTTGAACTATCTTCACCAATTAAATTTGGAACAACTGCAGGTACTGCATATGAAGGTAGTGCCGGACAAGCAAATAGAAATGACATTAATGCTATTCTTAATGGTAGTAAAACCGTTGGACAGGCCAAAACATTGGACCATTCAATTGAATTGAGTATCTCGCAATCTGATGACATAATGGGATGCTCTACTGATTTTGACGGAAGTGATGAAACAATCACCTTACCAGGCCTACAACTTACTAATACTGGAGTAGCTGCAGGTACGTATTCAGCAGTTAGTGTAAATACAAAAGGTAGAGTTACAGCTGGAGCCCAATTAATTGAGGTTGGTTCCGACAATCAAGCAACACCTTCAGCTTCATTGGCCATTGGTGGAATATTCTTTAAGAAGATTTAGGAGGTGCTGTTATGGCATATAGACCACAAGTTAAAACAAAAGCTGGAATGGTTGATTTAGATTTGTATGTTAATCCAGACAACTTTAATGATGGTACAAAATGGCTAAATCATCAAAATGCTCAAAATGAGGTAGGCAATAGTAATAGGCCTCTAGCACTCTTTGGAACAGAAGTATATACAGCCAATAATGCACGTTTTAGGATAAAAGGTCCAAGTGATGATGGTGTCTTAAGGCTTGACTCAGACACAAATGAGACAAGCATTGGTTTTTATAGAAATGGCTCAGTCAGTAAAACATTTGGTGTATCTAGTAATTCTAACAATCAATTAGCTTATTATGACAATGTTGGAGATCATAAATGGCATATCTTGGCTACACAAGATTATGCCCAAAAAGCTTTATACATACATAATATTACTGTACATGGTGCAATAGGCAGTACTTCAATTCATTTTTCCCTTACAGTATATTCAACGAATAATACTAAAGTGACAAAAATTGTAGAACTTAAGACTTTAATTGCGCCTCAAACGGAAAACATAGCGACAGGGATTACAATTAATGGATATTATGGCTCATATATAACAGTTGCGATTAATGGCGCATGCAACGCAAATGCTCCGGTTGTGGCATATTTGGCATCAAATGCATCATCGTCGTCAACTTTTACTACAATTTCAATGGCAAGTTTTAGTGGTACAATAACAGATTCAGTTGATCAAATTTAGGAGGATTAATTAAAATGAAAATAGATTTAGGATTAGCATTTACAAAATTAAAACAAAGTAAAAATTGGTTAGATTATTCAGCAGATTATGGTAATTATGCTAGGTACACATGCTATTTAGCAAGTACTGACTGGATATCATATAAATTATCAGATATTGCTTCAAAGTGTATTGTCAGTGGGTCTACAAGTGAATTGGCAGAAGCTCGAAGTAAATATGCAACTGAACTTCAAAAAAGAGAAGCATATCGTCAAGGATTAAGTGATATTCGAGAAAAACTTAAAAAAATTCCGGAGCTAGCTGAATTGTTTGCTCAAGAAGAGGCTTAAAATGCTTGTAAAAAATGATAAAAGAATAGCTGATAAGGGCTGCGTCTGTATCCTTAAAAATAAGTTTACTAAAGAAGTGGAATATCTTCCACTTTCTGAGGTGCAAGTTAACTATCAAGGTGAATTTATTCCATTAAAAAAGTATATGTCGCTCCAGGATGAAAAGAATAGGGTCTTAGAGCAAAAAATAAAAAGCCTAGAAGAAGCCATAGCAGCTTTTGAGGAGCGAACCACTAAATTAATGGCAACCGTTTCTAATGCGGCTACTACAGCCCTTCAAGTGGCTCAAAATCAATCTATTCAAATAGAAACAATTAATCAGGAGGTATTCAAATAATGAGTGATTTTATTAATAGCCTTTCTAATAAGACTTGGTTTGTGACAATTGTTTCATTTTTAATTGCTAATCTAGGAACTATCCTATCAATGGGAATAGTTATTATTAGAAATAAGCTAAAAAATGATTCAATGAAGCGAGCTTTTGATGAAGCCTTAGCTAAGGCCAATATTGATGCTACTGCAACATTCAATGACCAATTTGAGGCTGTTAAACGTGAGATTTCAGCAATAATGAACGAACAATTAGAAATCGTTCAAAGGAAGCTTAAAATTGATTCTGATGAGCGTAAGGAAGCTGTACAAGCTAAATCAATTGAGGTAAAGGATCTAATTGATTCTATTACTAAACAGACAATGGCAACCTTGCAAGATTTAGATTTAAATAAGGTTGGTGATGCCGAGTGAAAAATATCGGCACATGGTCACAAAAGAAGCTAAGAGCCTGGTATATTCTAGGCTCTTTGATTCTACTAGGGCTGCAGCTAGTGGCTCCTATTGTTGTTGTTTGTTGTAACTATAAACTTTTTAAGCATACTACTGAGGCTAATGTTCTTAATGGCTTTGGATTGGTTTGTATAATTGTCTTTGGTATTTTAGGTCTTAAATCTTTCAAGAAGATAATTGATAAAATGGAAGATATTACCTACAAAGAGCAAAGGATTAAATACTTTCTTCAAATGCTTTATGCTATAGCCATTCCAGGGCTTTGTACAGTTGTTTTGCTTTGCTTTAAGTCTAACTTTAAACAAGCATATAAAACCTTTTGTATAGGCCTTATTTTTTATGTGGTAGGTATTTTGTGGGACTATATGTTCATGAAGTTTATAGAACGTGAAAAGGAATTCAGGCATATTGCCAAGGAGAAAATTGAAGTCGATAAGCGAATCGATATTATCAAGTCAAAATAAGATAAGTGAGGTTAATTGTTATGGATGAACACATTAAAAGAATTACTGATATAACTGAAAATGCAAAAAAGAAGGTCATTGATTATGCCAGACCTAAAAGAATAGTAGCAGGTCTTCAATTTATAGCTTGTTTGACATTGGCTCTTGGTGTCAATATGGTTTCCTTTGAATTTGATTTTAGTGCCTTCTATTCACCAAGATTTTACATTTCTACTTGCTGTACAACAATTGGCTATGTTCTAATATTTAAGGCAGCTATAAACTGGCTATACCCTAAAACGGAAAATCGAGATGAGGTTGTTAGGGCTAAAGAATCATATGCAGAAGAGAACGGCAAAAAAGAACTAGACTTCAAGGATTATCTAGCCGAGCTTAATGAGAAAAATAAAATTGAGCTTTATGTTATGTCCATTAATCATAAGATTTATAAGTTTGAAAAGAAATCCATCAAGTCGAGGAAAGAAAGAACTAAGAATAAATGCACTAAAAAAATAGAAGCACTTAAGCTTTTAATTACTCCTGAGTACATCGAAAAAAACTTAAATTTAATTTCAGTTAAGCAAAGAATTATTTACTTAGATGATTTTACTGAGGCTAAGCTTATGCAAACTTCAGGATTGATGCCAACCAACACCTATAAGGAAGAACTTAATAAGCGATCCTTCAAGAGTGTTTACTTATTCGTACTTTCAACAGCTTTGCTTTCAGTTGGAATATTTACTCAAAATCAAACTACTATTAGCTTGGTTGTATCAACTGTAGCTACGGTTATATCCTGTATCTTTCGTGTGTCTTCAGCTATAATGCAAGCTGATGAAATCTATGATCAAACTATTACTAAATCTTATATTGATAGAACTAGGATTCTAAAGGAATATCAAGCTTGGAGGCTTGAAAAGCCTGAGGTTCAAAAGAATAACCATGATGAAGAAATTGCTAAAATTAAAGAAGAATATGATAAGAAACTTGAGGTTGGAATTAAAACAGCGCTAGAATCTTATCAAATAAATAAACCGGAGGCTTAATTGCTTCCGGTCTTTTTTATTTGCAATAAATGCAAAAATATTTACTTTACTATTGACATAGTTATATAACTATGGTATAATATAATTGTAGAAAGGAGGAATGTATGAATACAATAATTTTCATACTTGAGGTCATTAAGAACCTTGTGATTATAGTTGCATACTTACCCAAGGCTCTAAAGACCATCAAGGAAAAATTCAAGAGGAAATGATTCCTCTTCCCCCTTGCGGGGAACAATGTTATTGTATCATATTTAAAAAGAATATGCAAATTTGGAAAATTATATTTTATTGTATTTGTGCTATATGCGATATACTTGCTATTGTTGGTCTTGTTTCGTATATAGTCAAAAAGAAGAGAGGAGCAAAAGAAGATGTCAAAAAAAATTGAGGATGGCTTAACACCACAAGAACGTTATCACGAAAAAGTGGGTATGATTAGAATATCAATACCATTGTCGCCTAAAACCGAACAGGATATAATTGATCGTCTTGATGAGGTTAAGAGCAAATCTGGCTACATTAAAAGCCTTATTCGTGCTGATATTGAAAGAAATAAGAATAACTAATAAAAAAGAAGTTTAGAGCATTAACTCTAAGCTTCTTTTTTACGTCTTCTAAGCACAAAAAACATTGTATTTCTTAGCGAAAACACTTGAAAATATTAATACACTATGGTATAATATAATTGTAGAAAGGAGGACCGTATGGAGAAAATAGAAATAATAAAAATCGTTTTACAAATTCTAATGTATACTTTAAATAGTGTCGTAGCCATCTTAAAGTTGATTAGGATTGTAAAACGAATCATCAAGAGAGTTAGGGGTTAGCCCCCTGCTCCTTGATATTATTCTACCATACGTAAAAAAAATATGCAAGTATTACAAATTATAGCTGATGTTCTAATTATCGTCACATGTAGTCTTTATCTTATTGGATGGATATTAGAACGAATCGCAAACAAAAAGGATGGAGGCACGCATCACGATGAGGACGAAGATTGATCCAAATTCTAGCGCCAGAGCTCGCTACGAAGCTAAGCTTAAAAAAATATGTTTAGAATTTAACACAAATAAGGATGCTGAAGTTATTGCTTTTCTTGATAGCTTGCCTAATAAGGCCGGCTATGTTAAAAACTTAATAAAAGAAGATATGGAAAAGCAAAGAAATAAGGGTTAGGCTATTGCCTGCCCTTTTCCTATATTATATAATAAGGGTATATGGATATGATGAATATTAGGCTTTTTATAGTAGTCTTGGTAGGTGCAGCCTGGATGTAAAAAGAAGGAGGAAGAAAAAATCCTTCTTTTTTCTTATTGGAGAAGTAACAGTGTAAAATATTACGGATTTAATTAGTATTTCTTTTTAAATATAATTCAAATTGAAAGGAATGATGAACAACGAAATACACGTTTGAGCAGAAAAAAATGTATAAGAGGTAAATATAATATAACGATTAATATAAACTATTAATTGCATTTAGCACCATAAGCTTTGGTGCTATTTTTGCATTTACATTTGTTAATAATTTCATTTCTTTAAATCCGGTCCAGGCACCAAGAACATAATCATCAGTAAATCCTATCATATAAGAATTATAGTCATCTAAGCCACTTTTACCTTTAATTTTAATTTTTAACTTATCTTTAATTCTTGTTCCCGTTGGTTTTTGAATAAGATTGTAAGTATTAAACATAGCACTTAATTTGCTTTTTAAAATATTACATGCCTTCTTATTTAGAACTTGCTTATATTCGGGGTGATTTATATATTTAGTTTGATTATTTATTACAATTTTTTTAATCGCCTTAAAGCCGGTTTTAAGACCATCGTAGTTAAATGCATAGTAAAATGATAAAAGTTGTTTTAAAGACATTTCTGTTGTGCCTAGCGCTTGATTTAAAGATTCTTTATCTTCAATTCCAAAAGTCTTTAAGGTCCTAGAAACACCGTTTAACCCTAATAATACCTGCATTCTTAGGGCATACATATTATCACTGACTGCAAGAGCCTCCTCCATTGTTATTAATCTATTTTCATAGATTGAACCAAAATTTTTGAATGTGTATGTTTTATTATTAATCTTAAAGCTTGTAGGACTAGACATCAGCTTTATATTACCATATCCATGCAAAATTGCATCATAATAAAGAAGTGGTTTGGCAGTAGAAGCAATAGCCCTTTTGCCATTAAGGGCGATATTAAAACTAGATTCAATATAATTGTTACCACCAATTGCTGATAAATAATATCCATCCTTATCTACGGCAATAAAAGCACAATCCTCATCATTTTCATTTATTACCTCCATAACCGCTTTATTCATTAATGAATCATAATTAGTATATATTTTAATTGTTTGATTGTAATCATATGAAATAGAATATTTTTTTAATTCTTCAAGAACTAAATCTTTAAAATATAAAATAGAATCCTGATATAACTTAGGTTTCATTTTCTTTATGATTAGTTCTTCACATAAAGCATTTTTAGCTTCATTTTCATTAATTAATCCTTTTAAAGAAAGCTCTTTGATTAATGTGTTACGTGCAATATAAGCATTTTCATAATTTAAAATAGGACTATATTTAGTAGGATTTTTAATAATGTTTCGTAAAACACATGCTTCTGAAATTGATAAGTTCATAGGATTATGCCCAAAATAGTACATACTTGCATCATGAATACCATAAAGATTGTGGCCAAAGTAAATTGTGTTTAGGTATCCTTCAAATATTTCATTTTTGCTATAATCAAGTTCAAGCCTTATACTTAAATATAATTCTTTAAGTTTTCTTTTATAAGAACGTTTATTATTTAAATATAAATTTTTAATATATTGTTGCGTAATTGTAGACGCTCCTGATGATGAACCATTAAAAAATGATTTAAAAATGCGATAAATATCAAAGCCATTATGCTTATAAAAGCGCTTGTCCTCTTCGTTTATGAAAATTTTTTTGGTAATATCAGATATTTCATCAAGACTTACATAATTTCCTTCATGAAGATTAAAGGAAGTATAAATTAATTCATTATTTCTATCATATATTTCCACCCGGTTCATTTTAGAAATATCATGGATTGTTTTTTTACGGTCAATAAAAAATAAAAAAGGAATTAATAAAGTAAAAAATAATGATAGCTTTAATAAACGCTTAAGCCAAATTCGCATATAATCACCAATTATAGTATTACTATTAATTTTAAACTTAATCTAAGTGTGATATAATAATCATATTGGAAACACAAAAATAAGGAGCTTAATTATGGAAAATGCTGAAAAATTAGTTAATTTATTAATTGAAAAGAAACTTCATATTACAACGGCTGAATCTTGTACAGGCGGTATGGTCGCTTCAAGGATTGTTGATGTTGCAAATGCATCTAAGGTATTTAATGTTGCTTATGTTACATATGCCAATGAAGCTAAGGAAAAGTATTTAAAAGTTGACTCTAAAACTATTGAAAAATATGGAGTTGTATCCGAAGAGGTTACAAAGCAGATGGCTCTTGGAGCTCTTAAAGAAGCTAATGCTGATATAAGTATTGTAACTAGTGGTATTGCAGGTCCTACTGGGGGGACAGAATATAAGCCAGTTGGTATGGTGTGCTTTGGTGTAGGAATAAAAGACAATGTTTATACTTCAACTAAATATTTTGGAAATATTGGTAGGAATAAAGTAAGAAGTATGGCTACAGAGTATATTATTGATTTTGCTATAAAACTAATTGAAAAAATGTAAACTTTTTTAAAAAAAGTAAAAAAAGACTTGTTAAAATTAATTGGATATGATATTATAAATAAGCATTGAAAAATGCCCCTGTCTATCACAGTTGATAGACCAATAGACCATAGGAGGTGTAACAAGATGAAAAAGTACGAAGTAATGTATATTTTAAACCCATCTTTAGATCAAGATGCTATCGCTAAGGAAGTAGCATCAATCAATGCAATTTTCACAAGCAATGATTCTAAGGTATTAGAGCTTAAGGAAATGGGTTTAAAGGAATTAGCTTACGAAATTGAAAAGAATCGTAAGGGTTACTATGTTTGGGCTTTAGTTGAAGCTAATAATACAGCTTTAAATGAGTTCGATCGTATCGCTGGATATGATGAAAAGGTTTTACGTCATATCGTAGTTAAGTATGAAGCTTAATTAATTAAGAAATGAGGTATCTAGATGATTAATCGTGTTATTTTAGTTGGAAGAATTACTAAAGATCCCGAAATAAGATATCTACAAAATGGAACTGCAACCGTATCCTTCACTATTGCGTGTGATCGTCAATACGTAGCACAAAATGGCGAAAGAGGCGCAGATTTTATTAACTGTGTTGCTTGGAGACAAACGGCCGAATTCATTTCTAGATACATTAAAAAGGGTTATATGATGTCTGTTGAAGGACGTATTCAAACCCGTCAATATCAGGATCAACAGGGTCAGACAAGATATGTCACTGAGGTTTTAGCTGAACAAGTTCAAAATCTAACTCCACGTGATCCAAATCAAGCTCCACAACAGAGCTTTAATAATCAACAAAACTATAATCAAGGTTTCAATAATCAAGGATATAATAATCAAGGATATAATAATCAATATCAGGCTCCTACAAGACCTCAATATCCTACAAAGCCTCAAGCTCCAGCTGAGCCTAGTCAGGATCAAGTGCTTGATTTAAATGTCGCTGATGATGACCTTCCATTCTAATAAGGAGGAAATATTATGCAACAACAAAATCGTGGCGGTTTCCGTCGTCGTAAGGTTTGCTACTTTACTCAAAATCATATTGAGCATATTGATTTTAAGGATGTAGATTTATTAAGAAAGTTTGTTACTGATAGAGGAAAAATTTTACCTCGTCGTGTAACTGGTACATCTGCTAAGTATCAAAGAAAGCTAGCAATCGCTATTAAGCGTGCTCGTCATATGGCATTATTACCATTCGTAAAAGACTAGTTAATATAAAGGCCTTTCAGTTTTGAAAGGTCTTTTTTAAGTCTTAATACAAAAATATATTTAATCAAATAAAAAAATATGGTTATCATCTAAAAACTTTTTAATATTTATGATATAATTGATTTGAATTGAGGTGTTGTCCTTGAAAAATATTATTTTTGCAATTTTATCTTTTATTATTTCATGTATTTTATTTACCATCTATTTTGCTGTTTGGCCTAAAATATATGCTTTAATTCCGGCGATTATTCTTTTAATTGCTAGCGTTTTTTTTGTAATGATGTTTATATCATATAGACAAAAGCTACATATTAAAGAACTTGAAAAAAGAATTGAAGTTTGGAATAAGCTTTCATATCATGTTAATCAAGCTGGTGATGAGGCAGTTGATAATTTACCAATTGGTATTTTAGTTTATGAAAATGAACAAATTAAATGGACAAACGATTACTTAAAGGGAATTTTTAAAGCCCGATTAATTGATGCCCCTTTATATGATGTAATTCCTGCTCTTGATGGCATGCTTGATTCTAAAAATAAGAGCTTTGTTATTCAATATGAAAATGATTATTATGAGGTTTTAAATTATCGTGCTGAAAATGTTTTATATTTCTTTAATGTAACAGAACGAGAAACGATAAAAAAGAAATATGATAATCGTATTACCGCAATTGGAATAATTTTACTTGATAATCTTGAAGAATCACTTAAGGATTATGATATGCAAGAAAAATCAACTATTCGTGGTCAGTTTTTAGGTGAAATTTCTGATTATGTTAGAAATTACGGAGCTTATTTACAAAGCTATGATGATGACAGACTCGTTATGATTCTTGACAAGGAATCACTTGGTCAAATGGTTGAAAACAAGTTTGAGGTTTTAAATCAAGCAAGAGATATTGCAACCAAAAACCATGTTAGAGTTAGTGTTTCAATCGGTGTTGCTTGTTATGATGTTGAACCAGATGAGCTAGGTGGTTTGGCTCAATCTGCAGTTGAATTAGCTGAAAAACGTGGTGGTGACCAGGTTGTTGTTAATATTCAAAATGAAAAGATTAAATATTTTGGTGGTAAAACCGATGCCCTTGAAAAGAATTCTTTAGTTCAGGCTCGTATTGAAGCGCAAGAACTTAAAGATGCTGTTGAAGGGTCAACTAATGTTTATATTACAGGTCATATGGGTGCTGATGCTGACTGCTTAGGTGCGATGATTTGTGTTCTTAGAATGGTTATGTCATCTAATAAGGAAGCTCATATTGTTTTTGATATGGCAAAGGCTGATAAAAATATTTTAAAAATGTATGAAGCCTTAAGAGACGAGTCCCCAGAAATATTTAGCCGTTTTATTCCTTTTGAGGATGTTGAAGTAAGACCTAATTCATTACTAATTGTATGTGATACTCAATCTCCAAAAATTATGATGTTCCCTGAACTTGAAAAAAATATAAAGCATGTTGCTGTAATTGACCATCATAGACGTGGAGAAATTTCCTTCATTGATCCGGTTGTATCTTATGTTGAACCATATGCTTCAAGTACGGTTGAGCTTGTAAGTGAAATGATAATGTTTTATAATAAAGGTATTAAATTTGAGCCGATTGATGCTACATGTATGCTTGCAGGTCTTGTAATTGATACAAATAATTTTACCTTCCGTTCAAGTGGTAGAACTTTCGAGGCTGCATCTACTATCAAAAGCCTTGGTGGTGATATGATTAGAGTAAGACAGCTTATTAGACCTAGCTATGAGATTGAAAAGGATATTGCAAGTGCAGTTACTAATTCAAGCTTATTTATGGAAAAATATGCAATTTCGGTATTACCTAATGATAAAATAATCTCTGATAGGTCTTTTTTGGCACAAATCGCTGATAAGCTAATGGGAATTGATGGTGTTGAAGCATCCTTTGCAATTGGTTATTTAAGCCAAGATACAATTGGTATTTCGGCTAGAAGCTATGAAAAAATTAACGTTCAGCTTGTAATGGAGGAGATGGGTGGCGGTGGTCATTTGAGCAACGCTGCTTGTCAAATAAAAGATAAACCTATGGATGAGGTTTTAAATCATCTTAAAGAAATAATTGAAGCAAATAATGAAAATGAGGGTGAAGAAAAAATGAAAGTAATTTTAATCGCTGATGTTAAAGGCCGTGGAAATAAGGGCCAAATTATTGATGTAGCTAATGGATATGGTAATTATCTGTTAACTAATAAGCTTGCAATTCAAGCTACAGATGAAAATATTAAACAGGTTGAGGCTGAAAAAGAAAAGGAAAAAGAAGATGCTGAAAATCATTATCAGCTAATGCTTAAGCTTAAATCTGAAATTGAATCAAAATCAATTAATATTTTCTTACAGGTTGGTGGCGATGGTAAGCTTTTCAGTCATATTACAACTAAAAGAATTGCCGATGAATTTGCTGCTCAAACAGGTATTACGATTGATAAGAGAAAAATTTCTCTTCCTGCGGAAATTAATTCAGTAGGTATTTTTACTGCAATTGTTGATTTAGGAAAGAATGTACAAGCAACAATTGAAATGAATGTTTTAGAAAAGTAAGAGGCTATTTATGGAATTAGTTACACCTCATAATTTAGAAGCGGAAATGGCTGTACTGGGATCTATCTTTATTGATGAGAGTCTAGTTACAGAAATAATTGATGAATTATATCCCGAAGATTTTTACGATAATAAAAATAAAATAATTTTCAACACAATTGTTTCTTTATACAATGAGGGTAAAAATATAGATTTAACCTCTGTTGTATCAGCACTTGAAATCAAAGGCTTATTTTCCCAAGCTGGAGGCATGGATTACTTAAATACAATTGTTAATTATAATTACTCTGCAATTAATGTTGGTACTTATGTAGATTTAGTTCATGAAGCTGCTTTAAAGCGTGTTACAATTAATGCTTTAACAGATTTAGCTCAAAAAGGGTACAGTCCGGAAAAAAATGCAAATGAGTATTTAACAAAGGTAGAAGAGGTTATTTTTGATTTATCTAAAAGAAGAAAAACCTCGAATTTTGTACCTATCACTGAGGTTACGAGTATTGTAAAAGAAAAATTAACACGTAATTTGAATCAAACAGGGGATATAACAGGACTTTCTACAGGGTTTTCTAATTTAGATCATGCAACGTTGGGCTTTCAACCAGAACAGCTTATAATACTTGCGGCTCGTCCTGCGATGGGAAAGTCTGCTCTGGCAATGAATATTGCCGTAAATGCAGCTCAAGCCAATAAAAATGGAAAGGCCGTAGTTGCTTGTTTCAGCCTTGAAATGGGTATGGACCAATTAGTTGAGCGTATGATTGCTGCTGATGGCTTGCTTCATCTTCAAAGTATCAAAACCGGACAGCTAACAGGTCAAGAACCAAGACAATATCAAGCATCATGTGAGAAATTAAATCATCTTAATTTGTATTTTGATGATTCATCTTTAATTACACTTGAGGATATAAGAACAAAATGCCGTAAGCTAAAAGCATCTCCAGGGCTTGATTTAGTAGTAATTGATTATCTTCAATTAATTGATGGTACAGGTTCAGGAGCTAAATCTCGTCAAGAAGAGGTTTCTAAGATATCTCGTGGCCTTAAGATGATGGCCCGTGAGCTACAAATTCCGGTTTTAGCGCTTGCACAGCTTTCCCGTGAGGTTGAAAAGCGTGATGATAAAAAGCCTATCATGGCCGATTTACGTGATTCTGGTTCTATTGAGCAGGATGCTGATATCGTAATGTTTTTATATCGTGAAGAATATTATAATAAGAATAAAACTGAGGAGAATAAGCCTTCTCAACCCGCAATTTTAAGTATTGCTAAAAACCGTTCTGGTTCATCTGGAATGGACCTTGATTTTATTTTCCAAGGTCAATATTCGAAATTTACTGAAGTCGAAAAAGGAGAACAATAATTATGGTACGTGATCGTTTAGATCTTATGGATAAAAGATATGAAGAGGTTAATAATCTTTTGACAGATTCTGAAATTGTTTCAGATGTTAAAAGATTAATGGAATTATCAAAGGAACAACGTCAGCTTGAAAAGGTTGTAACACCTTATCGTGAGTACAAAAGCTTAGAGGAAAGTATTCCTTCTCTTAAGGAAATGGCTCATGAATCAGATCCTGAAATGGCTCAAATGGCCCAAGCTGAGCTTGATTCTGCACATAAAAGAATGGCTGAGCTTGAAGAGGAGTTGAAGGTTTTATTACTTCCAAAGGACCCTAATGATGACAAGGATGTTATTATGGAAATCCGCGGTGCCGTTGGTGGTGATGAGGCTAACATTTTTGCCGGTGATTTATTTAGAATGTACTCAAAATATGCTGAATCAAAAGGTTGGAAAATTACTATTTATGATTCAATGCCATCAGATATGGGCGGATATTCACAAATTTCTTTTAAAGTTTCTGGGGATGCTGTATATTCAACCTTAAAGTATGAATCAGGTGGACATCGTGTTCAGCGTATTCCAGTAACTGAGGCTAATGGACGAATTCAAACTTCAATTGCAACTGTACTTGTAATGCCAGAGGCACAAGAAATTGACTTCAAACTTGAAGATAAGGATTTAAGAATTGATACTTTCTGTTCATCAGGTCCTGGTGGACAGGGTGTAAATACAACTTATTCAGCTGTACGTGTTACATATATTCCAACAGGTGAGTACGTAGCTTGTCAAATTCACCGTTCTCAGCATGAAAATAAAGCTACAGCAATGGAGCTTTTACGTACAAGAATTTATGAAAGAATGGTAGAAGCAGAGGCTGAAAAGACTGGTGCAACTCGTCAATCATTAATTGGACATGGTGAACGTAGTGAAAAGATTAGAACTTATAATTACCCTCAAAATCGTGTAACTGACCATCGTATTGGTTTTTCAATTAACCGACTTGATGCGATTATTGATGGAAAGCTTGATTTAGTCATTCAAGAACTTATTAACGAAAATCAAAAGCGTTTACTTTCACTTGAAAGTGAAAACAACTAATTACGACAAAGAAAATGGTTTTATGATCATTTTCTTTTTTTATACGATATTTTAAAAATCATGTCAAAATATATTTATATTCATTTATAAAAAGTGAGTATGTTTTCGCTAATATGCTAAAGAAAAACACATAAAATTTAATTATTTGTTAAATCTTTTAAGCTTAATATTTCCTAAATAATAAAAAAAATGTATAATAATGCTGGTGATATTTTATGAAATATAAAGACTATTTGAAGTACTGGCAAGATATTGCAAGTGAAAAAGGCTATGAGGAAAGTGCTATATTGCTTTTGCTATTGTATGAAGCTAAGCTAACATCATCAGAACTTTATATGAAAATGGATGATGAAATAGATAAAAAGATCTCTGATAATTTTGAGACTGATGTAAAAAAATATTTAGATGATAATATACCAGTACAATATATTATTGGTGAGGCGTGTTTTTACGGATATGATTTTAATGTTAATAATGATGTTTTAATACCAAGGCCAGAAACAGAAGAGCTTGTGGAAAATATTTTATTTTTATATGATGATTATTTTAAGGGTAAAGATATTGATGTAGTAGATATTGGTACAGGATCAGGCTGTATTTCAGTTACACTTGCAGCCGAAGAACCACATATGCATTTAAAGGCTACTGATATAAGTGGGCGAGCTTTAAATGTTGCAAGAAGTAATGCCAAAAAAATGAATGTTAATATTGATTTTAAAGAAGGTAACATGCTTGAGCCTGTAATGAATGATAAATTTGATATTTTAGTTTCAAATCCACCATATATTCCAGAAACGGAAGTTGTTGATCCACTTGTTAAGGATAATGAGCCTAATGTTGCCCTTTTTGGTGGAAATGATGGACTTAAGTTCTTTCATATCATTTTAGAAAATGCACCTAAAATTATGAAGGAAAAATGCATTTTAGCTTTTGAACATGGCTATAATAAAACGCAAGAAATTGAAGCTATTTGTAAAAAATATTTTCCTGATGCCAATATATATACAAAAAAAGATTTGCAAGGACTTGACAGAATGACATTTGTTATTAGAGGCTTTAAAGATGAAAAATAGAGTTATTATATATCCAACAGATACTGTATATGGTATTGGTGCATCAGTTTATGACAAGGATGGTATAAGAAGAATTTATGAAATTAAACATCGTCCCTTAGATAAACCGTTAGCTGTTTTATGTGCAAACATTGATCAAATAGAAGAAATTGCATATCTTACAGATGATGCGAGAAAGCTTATTAAGGCATTCATGCCAGGAGCTCTTACTATTATTATTAAAAGTAAGGATGCAATAAAGAATTCTATGGGACTTGAAACAATTGGGGTTCGAATTCCTAACTATAACCTAGCTATAGATATTTTAGAGCATAATGGTCCTATGGCTACAACATCTGTAAATGAATCAGGCGAACCATCACTAAATAATTATGATGAAATAAAAGAAGATTATGATGATTTAGTTGATCTAATTGTTCCACCATCAGGTGAAAAAACGTCATCATTAGCATCTACGGTTGTGGATATTACCTCCTCAATTAAGCTTTTAAGACAGGGAGCTATAAGTCTTGAGGATATTGAAAAAGTAATTACAAGTGAATAAAATAGTAATAAGTCTCCATAATATATTTAAGGAGGCTTTTTTAATGCGTAAGGCTTTGATGATAATAATAATTGTGCTTGGTTTTATTGCATTAATAAAAGCTATAAAGCCAAGTGAGGAAATGAGGGTACGGGTTATTCCTAATAGTAATTCAAAGATTGATTTAGAAATAAAAGAAGAAGTAAAAGAAATAACCATTACATATTTAGAAAAACAGTATGATAAAAGTATGACAAAATTCATTCAAAATATAAATTCATCAATTAATGAATTTAATGATATGGTTGAATCATATAATGCTAAAGGAGAACTTGTTAATCATCAATTCTACCTAAAAGAATATAATGGTAAAGCAATTAAGGATGAAGAGGTTTTAACTTTTTTAGTTAAAATCGATAATGCAGTTGGAGATAATTGGTGGGGTGTAATATTCCCTGAATTCTTAGAAATTAATTCGACAGACACATCCTCTGTAAAAAGTTATTTTTATGAAAAAATTAAAAAATGGTTAAGGAGATAATATGGATATTAGACATATTAATGAGTATGATTATAATTTGGTTAAGGATTTTCTTTTATCAGTAAAAACAATAAAGGATATTGATGAAGATGTTTTAAAAAATGCAATGATTGTTGTAGATAATAATGATATTTTAGGTGCTGTTTCATATGAAAAATTTGGAATCAGTGGTCTAATTAGATATTTTGTATTTAAAAGGAATTTAACAAATGATACGGTTGTTTCACTTTTTAAAATGCTTGAAGAAACTGCATATGATGATTATATTAAAGACATTTATTGCGTTGTAAATAATGGACCTATTGAGGAATTATTTAATGAACTTGGTTTTTTAAAAGAAAAATACAAGATGCTTTTTATTGATGAGTCAGATTTTGATTTAGAAGGTAATAGTCATGCTTTTATAATGAAAAGACAAATAAGGGAAAATATATGCTGTTAAAGTAACTGCATAGTTTCGAATTGAGTTGAAAAAGGTTATTTTATTAGGTATAATTATATTGCTAGAAAAAGGAGAAGATATAATGTACGAATTAATTGACCGATATATTGAAAAACTAATTACAAAATCAACGCCTGAAAATCCACTTTGGAATATTGAACAAATTAGACATGGAAAAAAGTCGAATTGGAATTATATTGATGGATGTATGATGACCTCATTACTTTCACTTTATGAGCAAACAAAAGAGAAGAAATATTTAGATTTTGTTATTTCATATATTGATTATTTTGTTGAAGATGATGGAACAATTAAAACTTATGATTATACAAAATATTCAACTGATGATATTTGTGAAAGTAGAGTTTTATTTGATTTGTATCATATTACAGGTAACGAAAAATATCGTAAAGCAATTGAAAACACTTACAAGCAAATTGAGGGTCAACCAAGAACAAAAGAAGGAAACTTTTGGCATAAAAAAATATATAAAAATCAGGTTTGGCTTGATGGATTGTTTATGGCACAGGTTTTCTATATGCGTTACGAAACAGAGTTTAATGGTATGAAAAACTATAATGATATTTTAAATCAGTTTAAAAATGTAAGAAAGTATATGTATGATTCTAATAAGCATTTGTATTATCATGGCTATGATAGTGAACGTCAAATGTTTTGGGCTGACAAAGAAACTGGTTTGTCAAAAAACTTTTGGTTAAGAGCTGATGGATGGTTTACTGTAGCTTTAGCTGATATTTGTGGATATGTAGATGAACAAATGTATGATGAGTATCGTTATTTTGCAGATTTATTGAAAGATACGATTGATGGATTGCTAGAATATCAAGATGAAGATTCTAAGATGTTTTGGCAGGTTATTGATAAGCCAAATAAAGAGGGTAATTATCTTGAAACATCAGGCTCTTTAATGATTTCTTATGCAATCTTAAAAGGGGTGCATATTGGAGTATTACCTCAAAGGTATGAAAAGATTGGACTAGAAATTTTTAATGGTGTTTGTAATAAATATTTATCTGAAAAAGATGGAGATTTAAACTTAGGTGGAATATGCTTAGTTGCAGGATTAGGACCTGAAAATAATTTGCGTCGAGACGGAACTTATGAATACTATATTTCGGAACCAGTTGTAGAAAATGATGCTAAGGGTGTAGGGCCTCTTATTATGGCATACACTGAGGTTAAAAAGAGTTTACATAAATAGTAAAAGGAGATTTAGCTCTCCTTTTTTATTATAAAAAAAGTTTTTAATTTACATATTGAAATGATAAATATTTTTTTAAGTTATTTATCAAAAGCTCTTGACACTTTATGTAAAATTTAGTATTATATAGGAGCACTAGAAAAATAACGCTTTCGTAGTTCAACTTTAAAAAAAGCTTAAAAAAGTAGTTGACAGTATAACATAGAATGTGGTATACTAAGGAAGCGCAATAACGAATAAAGTTAAAGTGCGATGGTCTTTGAAAACTGAACAAAATGACAATTAATAAGCCAAGCGAATTAATTACAACAACAATTCTGAAAAAAATACATCAGAGCAAAAAGGAAAGCAATAGTTTTCATAAAAATAAAATTTTATGGAGAGTTTGATCCTGGCTCAGGATGAACGCTGGCGGCGTGCCTAATACATGCAAGTCGAGCGAGGGTACTTGTACCCTAGCGGCGAACGGGTGAGTAACACGTAGGTAATCTACCCTTAAGACGAGGATACCGTTTGGAAACGAACGTTAAAACTGGATAGGATAGTAAGACAAAAGTTTAACTATTTAAAAGAGCAATCTACTTAAGGAGGAGCCTGCGGCGCATTAGCTAGTTGGTGAGGTAATGGCCCACCAAGGCGATGATGCGTAGCCGGTCTGAGAGGACGAACGGCCACATTGGGACTGAGACACGGCCCAGACTCCTACGGGAGGCAGCAGTAGGGAATTTTCGG
>OJMI01000194.1_pt1 | contig 86649 bp, 82 predicted proteins | sample 1597131 | NCBI WGS metagenome assembly OJMI01 (sample SAMEA2452116, study PRJEB22498) | human gut metagenome | reverse complement strand
TGGGGTGGAAAACTTTGAAAGTTTTCTGCTCCAATATTTTTATGCATTTTTAAAACAAATCATAAAAATATCTGAAAATATGTAATTTTGAGTATAGTTAATAAACCAATTAATGAATTGGTAAATAATGGTAATATACAGTTTGATATGATTAATTACCCACGATTAAGCAACATAATTCTTGCTTTAAAATTCGTAAAATTTCTTACACCAAAAGAAATTCTTTTTAAAACTTTAATTTTATTATTAAAGCCCTCAGTAGGACCATTTGAATATGGAACTTCTAGTGAGTTTTTTATTTCACAATACCAATGTTGATATGTTTTGGCACATTCTTTTAGTTCAGGTATATCAGATTCAAGGTTATATTTAATCCAGTTTGAGAGTTTATTTATTTTAAAATCAGAATTTTCGTCAGAATGGATAATATCTAATAATTCTTCTTTCTCTCTGTAGGCAATACGGAGACTTTCAGAATAATTATTGAGTATATAAGTTAGTTCTTCATATTGTTCATCTGAATTCAAATTACATTTTCTTGAAAGAAGAAGTTTTCTAGAGTGTTTAAAGTATATTCTTTCTTTTCTTGGTAAATTATTTTGTACAGAAATTCTAATTTTATTAACAGCATCACAAGCATATCTAGCAAAATGAAAATGGTCTGCAACAATTTTAGCTTTTCTGAAATAAGTAAAAGCAATATCTTTATATGTTTCCCATAAATCAGTAACAAAATATTTAACATTATCAAGTTCAGATTTAGGAAATTTTTTTAAATAGTCACATAAAAAATGTTTATGTCTGCATTCAAGAATATCAACAACTTCATGAGTTTCACCATCAATTAATGCAACTTGATATTTATAATGCCCAGTATTTCCCTTAAATTCATCAATGCAAAGTACTTTAGGAAGATGTGAAGTAGTTACAGCAAGATAAGGAAAAAGTCTAGAAATATACCCAGGAGAAATCCCACACATATTAGCAATGTCAGAACAAGAAGAAAGTTTACGAAGTTGATCAACCACAAATTCAGTAAGTCTAGTAGATTTTCTAGAATATTTGTTAACAATAGAATTATTTTCGTAAAAGGATTTATGGCAAAGCTTACATTCATATCTACGTTTATTGTAAATGAGTTTAGTATTTTTAAAATATACAGGAATATCTGTAATAATTTGAGTTCTATAATCATGAATTTTAGTAGTTTCAGCACCACAATAAGGACATAAATGTTCTTTTACAGGCAATTCGATGTAAATTTCCACCTTTTATTTTAAATTTTTAATATTTTTTACGATAACATCTTCCAAATTTAATAAATTTTTGATATAATTAGTTTGCACTTATCAATACCTCCTTTAATGTTTTTCGCAATTACATTTTATCAGGTATTTAAGATAAGTGCTATATTTTTTTTTAAAATGTCGGAGTTTTTTTACCCACCCCAACATTTATTATAGAACCGTTTTAAAAGAGGGTATGAATTTAGTTACAAAGACATAGTACTAAAAAATATATAGGTGCACTATTAATACAACAAAATTCAAAAAAGTTGCAATTGCAACAGAAAAATATATAAAAAGTTTTATAATTAAAAATAAGAGTAATTAATAATTTTTACAGGAAGGAGGAAAAAGTAAAATGGAAAATAAAATAGGAAAAAATAGACAATCTCCAAAAAATGAAGAGGATTTTATATCAGCATATATAGATAAAAATCCAAAAGCAAAGAAACATGACGGAATGGACATTGCAGCAGTAATTTTAAAAGATGGAACAAAAGGACATGGATTATTAACAGCAAACATTAATAGAGGTCATGATAAAGATTATCACATAGTAAAGGACTTTATTCCAGATAGTGAATTGAAAAAATAGTTTTTATAACCACCTTTTTTGGTGGTTATAATTTTATCAAAATTTTCTGGAATTTGACAAATTTCTCATAAAGGTATATTATAAGTGTAACAAAAATGAAAAGAGGAAAAAAATGAATAAAAAAGGGAGCAAAATAGCAATATGGGGAATTGTCATAATACTATTAATAACAAGTATAAACGCACTAACATCAAACAAAAATAGCAAAAATAATACAATAGAAGCAAACACAACAATAAATGCAACAAAAAATAGTGTATACAACTCAAGTATAACTAACACAACAAATTCAAAAAATGAAGTAAACACAAACAATACAACAAATACTGAAAACAACGTAAGTCAAAGTACAACGCAGGAAGAAAATAACAATCAAAATAATACATCCACTCAAGGCACAAATAAAAGTCAACAAACACAGATAGCTACAAACAGTAAAAGTACAAATCCACAAAGTAGTAGCACAGGAACAACCACAACAAAAAGCAGTACATCTTCATCAAAAAGTAGTACTTCGACAACAACTAAGAAAAAAGTTAATACATCGACTTCAACAACATCAAATGATAATAGTAGAACTGTATATGTAACACCAACAGGAAAAAGATATCACTATATATCAACTTGTGGTGGAAAAAATTCAACAGCATCTACTTTAAATAAAGCAAAAGCAAGAGGTTTAACGCCTTGTCAGAAATGTGCTCAATAATTATATTTATAATAAAAAGAGTTAATTACATACAGTGAATGTAAAAATAAATAATAACCATAATTTATAAAAAGTGGCTATTATTTATTTTTAATATTTTTATTCAATTTCTTGACAACTATCAATTGATAGTTTATAATAAATTCAGGTGATAATATGTCAAACAAAATATGTTCAAAAAAACAAGAAATAGAAAAATTCTTAGAAGAATTAAAAAACATAATAAATAGTAAAGAATTCAATATAAATACAGACTTAGATATACTAATGAAAAAATCGACAGAACGGAATAGATGATCCATTTACAACACAAAATACATTAATATCATTAAATTTCGATAGATACGACATAAAAGACGCACTATTAAACTTAAAGACAAAGGAATATCTAGAAACATTAATAGATAATAAAAATAGTAATTTACCATATTTTTATGCATTTATAAAAGAAATAGATAAAAGAAATGTATATATAAAGGTTAAGATAAGAAGCAAAGAGAATCATAAAATTTTTTGTGTATCATTTCATTTTGCAAGATATTCAATCAATAAATTACCATATGCGAATTAGGAGGTAAGTATTATGGAAAAATTAATAGAAAAGATTAAAGTAAATTGTCCGATATGTAACAAAGAGCATTTTGTAGAAAAAAGAAAAAGAACAAACAAAATAAAAATAAAAGACAAAGTAATTGAATACGAAGAAATATATTTACAATGTCCACAAACAAATGAAGAAGAAAATGAGTATGTAAATGCAGAAATAATGGATGAAAATCTGCAAAATGCAAGAGATGCATATAGATTTCAAAACAATCTATTAACCTCAAAAGAAATAAAGCAAATAAGAAATAAATACAAAATAACACAACTAGAAATGGCTAAACTTCTTGGAGTAGGAGACATAACAGTAACAAGATACGAAACAAAGCAAATACAAGACGAAGCACACGACAAAATAATGAGATTAATAGATGAGAATGCACTAATAGCATTGGAATATTTAGAAAAAAACAAAGAAAAATTTCAAAAAGAAGAAAGATACGAAACAATAGAAAACAATATAAAAACTGTAATAGTTAAAGAAACACTTAACTACTTAAACGAGCAAGAAATAGAGGCTAAATATGTGAACTTTTTAGAAAAAAATACTGAAAATGGAAACACATCATTAGAAATAAATAAAACAGAAGCAATAATAAATTATATATCACAAAATTATCCTCATTTATATAAAGTGAAATTAATGAAATTATTATGGTATATAGATTCAATTGCATACAAAGAAAATAAAAAAAGTCTAACAGGATTAGTATACACACACCAAAAGATGGGAGCATTACCAATTGCATATGACGAACTTTTGAAATTACCATCAATAAAAGTAGAAGAAGAGATAATAGATAAAGAAAATTATTCTGTTTGTTATCATATATTACCAAATGAAAATTACAAATTAAAAGTAAAACTAACAGAAAGTGAAAAAGAGATTTGTAATAGGGTAATAAACAAGTTTAAGAATTTTACGACTAAAGAATTAATTAACTATATGCATAATGAAAAAGCATATACAGATACTAAACCAAACGAAGTTATAGATTTCAGTTATGCAAAATTTGTGGAGATATAATTGCAGTACAAAAAATAAAAGCAAAAACTAATTATAAAAAATCTATAATTAGTTTTTTCTATAATTAAAAACAAAAAAACAAAAAAGTGAAAAAATTATAAAAAAACAAAATATCACAAAAACTCTTTACATTTTGCCAAAAAAAATATAAGATATATAGGTAAAAAAATAAAAAAGAGGAGACCAAAATGGAAGAAGAAAAAGAAATAAAACAAAGCCAAAAAGGAAAACACTCAGAAAGCAAAAAAGAAAACAAAAAACAAAAAAGCAAAAAAGGAAAAATAATCAAAATAATACTATTAACCATAATAGTACTAATTATAATAGCAGCAATAGTAGCAGGAACATTTATACACGGAAAACTATCAAAGATAAACTTTCAAGAAATAGACGAAAACAATATAGGAATAAACGAAAACATGTATAGCGAAACAGAAGGACTAACACAAAAAGAATACGACCAAGTAATAAACATCATGTTATTAGGATCAGATTCAAAAAATATGGACAATACATATGCAGGAAATAGTGATGCAATGATAATAATATCTATTAACCCAAAATACAAAAGCATAAAATTAATAAGCATCCCAAGAGACACTGCTGCAAATATAGAAGGTATGGACCATAGGTATAAAATAAATAATGCATTTGCAACAGGAAAAGAAGAATTAGCGTTAAAAACAGTAAATACAACATTTGGACTAAATTTAAAAGAATACGTAACAATAAATATATCTTCAATGTATGATATAATAAACGAATTAGGCGGAGTTGAAGTAAATGTTACACAAGATGAAATGAAATGGGTAAATGAGTATGTAGATATGTTCTATAAATTTTCAGGAAAGCCAACGCAAAAACTTACAACATATGGAAAAGTAACACTTACAGGAGAACAAGCAGCATCTTATGTAAAAGAAAGAATGTCAGGAACAAATAAAAAAGACGGTGAACATGGAGACTATGGAAGAACAAGAAGACAAAGAGATGTCTTTATATCTATGATGAACAAAATAGCAAGTAAAGACCCAAAAGAAATTTCAAGAATTGTGGACCTAATATTAAGCCAAGTAACAACAAATATTGATGTTTCAAAATATACAACAATGTTACCAAACTTTATATCAAATAAAGATGAATACTTAAATAACATTACATCAGTCATGCTACCTGCATTAGACTACAGTAATGAAATATTTGAAAACGGTGCATATTTATATGTCACAGATACTGAAAAAGCAAAACAAGACTTTATAAAATACATGTATCAAATGTAACAATATATTTTTTTGTAAGAACAAATAAAATCAAAAAAATCACAATAAAAAAACATAAATTTTTATAAACACTTGATACAAAAATTCAGGTATGATAAAATAAGAGATATCAAAAAATAAAAGGAGAAAAACATGGGAGAAAAAATTGATTTAAAAGAATTACTAACATTATTTTGGAACAAAAAGACACAGATAATATTAATAGTATTAATATTTATACTACTTGGAGTTATTTACACAACAGGGTTTGTAAAACCTAAATACACGTCATCAACAACACTTTTATTAGCAACAGGAAACTCATCAAGCAAAACTAATACAATAACAACAACAGATGTAACATTAAACTCAAAATTAGTATCAACATATAGTGCACTTGTACAAAGCAAAAGCATTATAAGAGAAGTTATTTCTAATGTTGGAATAAACATAAGTGAAGAAGAATTAAAAAACAACATAACAGTAACACAAGAAAAAGATACAGAAATAATAAAAATATCTGTATCAAACGAAAATGCAACATCTGCAGCAAAATTAGCAAATGAAACAGCAAAAGTGTTTATGAAAAAAATAACAGAATTATATAACATAAACAATATCCAAATAGTTGATGAAGCAGAAGTTACATCTGCTCCATCAAATATCAATCATCCAAAAGATATAATGATATTTGCATTTATAGGGATTGTAGTTGCAGTTGGTTATGTATTAGTTGCAAATATGTTAGATACAACAATAAAAACAGCAGAAGAAGTTGAAAAACAATTTAAAGTGCCAGTTCTTGCAAGCATACCATTATATAATTTTGAACCTGCTAAAAGCAAAGGAGGAAAGAAAAAATAATGAAATTAAAAAAAGAATTAATAACACAAAGAGATCCAAAATCACCTGTATCAGAAGTATTTAGAACATTAAGAACAAACATACAATTTATGAGCACAAACAAAAAATTAAAAACTCTTTTGATAACATCAACATTTCCAAGTGAAGGAAAAAGTTGGGTAGCATCAAATTTAGCAGTAACTTTTGCACAAGCAGGAAACAAAGTAATATTAATAGATGCAGACATGAGAAAAGGAAGACAATACACAATATTTGGAGCATCACCACGCCCAGGACTTTCTAATTATTTATCAGGTATAGACGTAAAAGACGGACAAGAACCAGATGTAATTAAGTATTTACAAAAAACTGAAATTGAAAATTTATTATTAATGTCAGCAGGAAATGTACCACCAAATCCATCAGAACTATTAGTTTCGCCACAAATGAATAAATTACTAGAAGACCTAAAACAGGCTTGCGACGTAATAGTAATAGATGGAACACCTTGCGAATTAGTTACAGACTCAGTTATTTTGTCAAGAATAGTTGATTCAACAGTTATAGTAACAGCACATAAAGAAACAAGAAAAGATAACTTAGAAAGAGTAATAAAAAATATTCAAAATGTTGGAGGACATTTAGCAGGAGTAGTAATAAATAAAATGCCTGTATCAATAAAAAAATACAACGAAAATTACTATTATGCATCAACATCTGGATCTACTTTACCATCAGAAAGTAGAAGAGAAATAAAAGATAAAACATATAATGTTTTAAAACAAAATAATGAAAATTATAAAAATGAAATATTTAAACAAAATCAAAATAATATAGACAATATGGATGAAAATAGAAGTAATATAGAAGAAAGCATGGAAAAACCAAGTTTCTTAAATAATAATTCAAATGATAATGTGAATAAATCACAAGAAATATTACAACAGATAAATTCATATTTGGACAATGAAAAGAAAAATTTAAACTAGGAAGAAGAGGGAGAACAACAAATGATAGACTTTCATTCACATATAATACCAAACATAGATGATGGATCTAGAAGCATAGAAGAAACATTTAATCTATTAAAAGAAGCAAAAGAAGCAGGATTTGAGGGGATAGTATTAACATCACATTATATAGAAGATTATTATCAAACTGATGTACCAGAAAGAGATATGTGGGTAAAGGCAATTAGTGAAAACTTAGGAGCCAAAGGAATAGATATAGATTTATATTTAGGAAACGAAGTGTATATGACAGAGAATATGATGCAATTACTTATAGATGGAAAAGCATCAACTATTAATAATAGTTGTTATGTTTTATTTGAAATGCCATTAAATGCTGAACCAATGAACATGTATGATGTTATATATTCTTTGCAAGAAAATAAACTAATACCAGTATTAGCACATCCAGAAAGATATTCTTTTATCCAGAAAGAACCAGAACTTGTATATGACCTAATTCAAAAGGGAGTATTAATGCAAGCAAATTATGGAAGCATTTTAGGACAATATGGAAAAAATGCACAATTTATAGTAACAAAATTCTTAGAAAATAATATGATTCACTTTTTGGGAAGTGATGTACATAGACAAAATACTGTATATAAAGTGATTCCACAAGCATTAAAAGAAATAGAAGAAATAGTGGGAGCAAGCAAACTTGAGGAACTTACAACAAAAAATCCAAAACTTGCATTACAAAACAAAAGGATAGATATAGCAGAGCCTGAAGAATTTAAATTGACATTAAAAGAAAGAATTAAATTATTAATAAGCGAGTATTTAAAAAAATAAAAATATATTGAAGCCACTTATAATCAAATTTACTAAAGATTAAATACATGAATTTGATTAAAGTGGCATAAAAATTATAATATATTGAAGGGAGATTTTTAACATGAGAAAATATTTTGGAACAGATGGTATAAGAAGAATTGCAAACACAGAACTTACACCAGAGTTAGTATATAAAGTAGCAAAAGCAGGTGCATATGTGTTATCAAAACATACAGATCATACACCTACAATTTTAATAGGAAGAGATACAAGAATTTCAGGAACACTTATAGAAAGTGCTATGGTAGCAGGATTTTTAAGTTATGGAGCAAATGTAAAATTATTAGGAGTTATCCCAACACCAGCGGTTGCATACCTAACAAGAAAATTGCAAGCAGATGCAAGTGTTGTTATATCAGCATCACATAACACATTTGAATTTAATGGAATAAAATACTTTAGTAACAAAGGTATGAAAATACCAGACAGTCTTGAAGAAGAAATAGAAGAAGTAATGGACTCTGGAAAAATTGATGAACTTACTGCAGTAAGTAGCAAAATAGGCGTTTCTGAGTATAGACAAGATTTATTAGACGAATATGTTTACTTTTTTAGAAAAAATTTTGATGATAATTTTGACAAATTAAATAGAGATGACTTTGTTGTTGGTATAGATACTGCAAATGGTGCAACATCAGTAGTTGCAGAAAAAGTATTTAAAGCATTAGGAATTAAATATAAAATAATACATAATCATCCAGACGGAATCAACATAAATGATAATTGTGGTTCAACACATTTAGACTCTTTGAAAAAATTTGTTGTAGAAAACAAATTAAGCCTAGGTGTAGCATATGATGGTGATGGAGACAGATGCTTAGCAGTTGACGAAAAAGGTAACGAAATAGATGGTGACATGATAATGGCCATTGTTTCAAATTATCTAAGAAAAAAAGGAAAACTTGCAAAAGATACAGTTGTAGCAACAGTTATGAGTAACCTTGGATTACATAAATATGCAAGAGATAATGGATTAGAACTTGTTCAAACAAAAGTTGGAGACAGATATGTATTAGAAGAAATGCTTAAAGATGGATATAACCTAGGTGGGGAACAATCTGGACACGTAATTTTATTAGATTACAACCCAACAGGTGATGGAATTTTAACATCATTAATGTTAATCCAAGCAATATTGGAAGAAAATGAAACTGCTTCAAAAATGGCAGAAATTATTAAATTGTATCCACAAGTTTTAATAAATGCAAAAGTAAATTCAGATAAGAAATATGATTATGATAAAGATGATGAAATTAAATCTGCAATAGAAAAACTTGAAAAAGAATTTGCTGGAAATGGTAGAGTTTTAATTAGACCTTCTGGAACAGAACCTTTAGTTAGAGTTATGATAGAAGGGGAAGACCAAGAATATATAACTAAAAAGGCAAAAGAAATTGCTAATTTGATTGAAGAAAAATTGAAATAGTAAAAATTTATGCAAACTACTTGAATTATGAAAAAAATGTGATATAATAATGTACAAATTAAAGCAAATCAACTTTGCTAAAAAAAAATAAAAAAAAACAAAAGTAAGGACAACACAAATTATACAATATCTTTTAGAGAGCCAATGGTTGGTGAAAATTGGTAAGTAAAAATAATTTGTTATCACCTAACTGTTTTTGAACTGAACAAATTAATGGTGTTGTAAAAAATATGACACAGCAAAAAAGTAAGTTTAAACGTAAATCTGCGTTAAAGATAAATAAGAGAATAATGTAAAACAAATTAGAAAATATAAATAAAAGTGGAACATTATTAAGATAGGTGGTACCGCGGAAAAGGCTATTTCGTCCTAGTAAAAACTAGGATAGAAGTAGCCTTTTAAAATGTCCAAAAAAAGATAAAATAAAAAAGGAGGAATTTTTATGTACAAAAAAGTAGAATTAAAAGACGGCTTTGTAGGAATGGAAAGAGAAGTCGCAGAAAACTGGAAGAAAAAAGACATAATCAAGAAAAACTTTGACATGAACAAAGGAAAAAGATATTTCACATTTTATGATGGACCACCAACAGCAAACGGAAAACCACACGTTGGACACATCGAAACAAGAGTTATGAAAGACATAATACCAAGATATAAAGTTATGAAAGGATATCAAGTTATAAGAAAAGCTGGATGGGATACACATGGGCTACCAGTTGAACTTGAAATTGAGAAAAAACTTGGAATTTCTGGAAAACAACAAATCGAAGAATATGGTGTTGAAAAATTCGTAAAAGAATGCAAAGAAAGCGTTTTCACATATGTTCATATGTGGGAAGAAATGACAAACAAAGTAGGATATTGGGTTGATATGGAACATCCATATGTAACATACCACAATGACTACATCGAATCAGTTTGGTGGGCATTAAGCCAATTATGGAAAAAAGGACTTTTATATGAAGGACACAAAGTTATGCCATATTGTCCAAGATGTGGAACAGCGTTATCTTCACACGAAGTTGCACAAGGTTACAAAGACGTTAAAGATTTAACATGTATTGCTAAATTCAAAGTTCTAGAAGGTCAAAATATAGGAAATGAAGCAATTGAACCAAACACATATATATTAGCTTGGACAACAACTCCATGGACATTGCCATCAAACTTAGCATTATGTGTAAACAAATCATATACATATGCAGAAATAAAAGCAAATATTGGAACAGACGAAGAACCAGTATATGAAAACTACATCTTAGCAAAAGATTTAATTGAATCAGTATTAAAAGAAACTCCATATGAAATAATTAAAGAATTCAAAGGTGAAGAATTATTAGGAGTAAAATATGAACAATTAATGCCATTTGCTAAAGTCGATGGAAAAGCATTTGAAGTAATCCATGGTGATTATGTAACATTAACAGATGGTACTGGAATCGTTCATATTGCACCAGCATATGGTGAAGACGATAGCTTAGTGGCAAAACAAAATGGAATAACATTTATAAACTTAGTAGATAAATCAGGAAAATTCGTACCAGAAGTTGAACCTTGGGCAGGTAGATTTGTTAGAGACTGTAACGAAGATATTTGTAAATGGTTAGCAGACGAAAACAAATTATTCAGCAAAGAAAAACACATGCACTCATATCCACATTGTTGGAGATGTGACACACCATTACTTTACTATCCAAAAGAAAGTTGGTTTGTTGCAATGAGCAAACTAAGAGACGAATTAGTTGCAAATAACAACAAAGTAAACTGGTATCCAGACACAATCAGAACAGGAAGATTTGGAAAATTCCTAGAAAATGTAATTGACTGGGGAATTTCAAGAGACAGATATTGGGGAACACCACTTCCAATTTGGACATGTGAAGACGAAAACTGTGGACATCAAGAATGTATTGGAAGTATTGCAGAATTAAAAGAAAAAGCAATAGACTGTCCAGATGATATAGAATTACACAAACCATATATTGATAATGTACATTTAAAATGCCCAAAATGTGGTAAAGAAATGAAGAGAGCAAAAGAAGTTATAGACTGTTGGTTTGACTCAGGTTCAATGCCTTTTGCACAATGGCATTACCCATTCGAAAATAAAGAAATGTTTGACAACAACTTCCCAGCAGGATTCATTTCAGAAGCAATTGACCAAACTAGAGGATGGTTCTACACATTAACAGCATTAGGAACAGCATTATTTGGAAGAACACCATTTGAAAACTGTATCGTTTTAGGACATGTTCTAGACGAGCACGGACAAAAAATGTCAAAATCAAAGAAAAACGGTGTAGACCCAATGGTATTATTAGACTCAGTTGGAGCAGATGCAACAAGATGGCACTTCTATACATGTAGTGCACCATGGCTACCAACAAGACTTAGTCTAAACAATGTACAAGAAACACAAAGAGGATTTTTAAGCACATTATGGAATGTATATTCATTCTACGTTCTATATGCAGAAATAGACCAATTCAACCCATTAAAATACAGTGACTTCAAAGTTACAAACATAATGGATAAATGGATAATTTCAAAATTAAATACATTAGTAAAAGAAGTAGACGAAAAATTATCACAATATGATATAACAAGTGCAGCACTTCAAATTGAAAGCTTTACAGATGAACTTTCAAACTGGTATGTACGTAGAAACAGAGAAAGATTCTGGAGTCAAGAATTAACAGACGACAAAATCGGAGCATATGTAACACTATACAAAGTACTAGTAACACTATGCAAAGTAGCAGCACCATTTGTACCATTTATGACAGACGAAATTTATCAAAACTTAGTTGTAGGATTAGACGAAAAAGCACCAGAAAGCATCCACTTATGCTTATGGCCAGAATATGACGAAACAGCAGTTGATTCTAACCTAGAAAGAGAAATGGACTTAGCATACACAATAGTAAAACTAGGAAGAAGTGCAAGAAACTCTGTAAACATCAAAAACAGACAACCATTATCAGAAATGCTAATATCTGTAAACACACTACCTGAATACTATTCAGACATAGTAAAAGAAGAATTAAATGTTAAAAAAGTAGAACTAGGAGCAGAGATGTCAGACTACGTAAACTTTGAAATCAAGCCAAATCTACCAGTTTTAGGAAAAGAATATGGAAGATTAATTCCTAGAATAAAACAAGAAATTGCTAAGAAAAATCAAATGGACTTAGCAAACACAGTAAAAAACGGTGGAGTAGAATACATCGAAATAGACGATACACAAATTGCATTAAATTCAGAAAACTTACTAATCACAATGAATGGTAAAGACGGATTTGCATTTGCAGGTGAAGGCGAAATAGGTGTTGTATTAGACACACATATCACACAAGAATTAAAAGAAGAAGGATATGTAAGAGAGGTATTATCAAAAGTTCAAAACATGAGAAAAGACAGAGGTTTTGAAGTTTTAGATAAGATAAATCTTTATGTAGCTGGAAATGAAATGCTTGAAAATGTTATCAAACAAAATGCTGAATTGATTAAACATGATACTTTGGCATTGGATATTATTTATGATGCTGAAAGAGCTGATTATACAGAAACTAATATTAACGGTGAAAACTTGAAATTAGATGTTGAAGTTGTATGTAAAATATAGTATAATTATATATAGATACTTTTAGTTACCCAAAAAGGTTATTAAATCTTGGAGGGTAAAGCCTCCAAGTAGTATAAGGAGGATTATATGACAATATTGAAATTATTTAACAAGATGCTTAAAGAATTTCCAGCTATTTCACGGAAATTAGAAGAAATAATAATTATGGCAGAATGGACTGATGAAAAAAAGACCCAGGCAATTGCAATTATTGATCAAATTAACAAAGTTGGATCAATTGAAATTGTAAGATACATGCAACCGTATAATTATATAATGGCAGTTCCATTAAATATCACTCTTTCTCCAAGAGAATGTGGCATAGATAACGATACATTTGGAATGGAAAATATAATGAAAGCTGATGACTACATTAGAGAGTTATTGGCTGATATAAATAATATATCTGAAGATGTAAAATTTTCTTTTGCAGGGCATGATTATAAAGGTAAAAAATGTGAATTTTCTATCGATTGGAAGTTCTAGCAAAAATAATAGACTCTATGTTAATTAATATAGAGTCTATTTATTTTTTATATTTGTATTGATATTTAATAAATATTATGATATACTGTACATCATAGAGAAATATATACATATAAATAAAACTACAAATGCATATAAGAGTGATATAAATTTCAAAACAATATAATTTTATAAAAATGGAAAGGAGGATAAAATTGATAAATAATAGTGAATTAGAAATAAAGAATAATGCGGTTAACCATAAAAACAATTCCTTGAATAGATTAGATTTGTCATTTTTAAAACATATAGAATTAAAAGAATATAAACAAAGTGATTTGTTAGCATATTGGATTAATGATTTTTCAGAATATCATGATGAAGAAAAAACATTTGATACTACTAAAATGAAAACATTTAAAAGAGGGGATATTATAAAGGTTAATCTTGGATATAATATTGGTAATGAACTAGGAGGCCTTCATTATTGTGTAGTAATTAATAAATTTGATAATCCTTTTAATGGTACACTAAATGTTATTCCTTTAACATCAAAAAAAGAAAATAAAAGATATCATAAATCATGTGTTAGTTTAGGAAGTGAACTTTACAATATATTGTCTACCAATATAGAAAGAGAAAACAATAAACTTAATAACTTATTAAACGAACTTGATAAATTAGATAATATACCAGAAGATTTTTCAAAAGCTATATTAAAACAAATGAGATATTTAGAAAAATTAGGAAATGAAATAAATAAGTTGAAAATTGACAGTATTGCCTTGATTACACAAATAACAACTATTAGCAAACAACGAATATATGACGATATAATTTTAAGAAAAGTTCGTTTATCAGCAAATAGTTTAAATGTAATAGATAAAAAAATAAATTATTATTTTACTAATCAAAAAGAACCAATATGAAAGATAGGAGAACCGTATCGGTTCTCCTAAAGTCTTCTGACGCCCGTATTATTGTTTGCACAATAATAGGGAAAGTTATTAAACATATTTTAACATGTATATTTAATGTTGTCAAGTTTGACTTAATTATATTTTATTAAAATTATAAAAAAATATACCTAAAATATGGTACATTTTATTGTATTATATTGTGTGAAAAATATCTTTTTTATTTCAATGATAGCATTTACCATATTTGAATATGTAGTATCTGTGGTATTAGAAAGTTTATTTGGTTTAAGATGGTGGGACTACACAGGCGAACCATTTAATTTTCAAGGGAGAATAAGCCTTGCTTATTCAATTGCTTGGGGGATAATAGGAACTATTTTTGTTGAAAAAATTCATCCTTTTGTAAAGAAACAACTTGAAAAGATTACAACAAAAATTCCTCATAAAGTTCAAATTTGTTTATTAATTTTATTTTTAGCAATTATTATAATTGACTTTATGATGTCTATAACTAGGTATTCAATTGCTTTGTATTAATATATAAAAAAGTAAGATATAAAATTTTTAAATTTATATCTTACTTTTCCATTTTTAATCGTCTGAAAAGGAAAAATTAAACATTTGTTTCAACAAGTTTTTCTAATTTTGCAGTATTTTTCATAATTAGATAAAATATTTTGGTATCCATAATAATTAACTCCAATCTATCTATATTAATTATAGCAAATTTTAATAAATAATATGTCAAAATTTGTCGAATAAGATAAAAAATAAATAATCTAATCCTTTTTAATCAAAAATGTATATTTTTTACTTATAAAATGATATAATGGGCAAAATATAAATTAAAAGGGAGATTAGAAAGGTGAAAAAGAAATTAATAATAACCTTAACTATAATTGTTATAATCTTAATAATTATAATGTGTATAATAATTAATAATAAAAAATCTAATGAAAATAATGAAAAAACTGATAGCACTGTAATATATGATAAAGATGGAAAAATTATATACGATATTTCAAAAAAAAATGAAATCACAGATGTTATTAAAGATACAGTTATTCAAGGGATAGTGGAACTAAATCATAATGGATATATTTATATATTTAATGGACAACATTTTGGAGAATTTGGATTAGAAATGGAAGAATATACAAGAGCAATTTTTAAAGATAATAATCAGACCTGTATAGATTATTTGACATTACAAAAATACGATACAAGTTATATACAAGAAGGAGATATACTAATTTGTAGTGGAGATTTAAGTAAAAAAGGTTATAGTATGGGAGACAATGATTTTGATACTAAAGATAATGCTATTATTGTTTTAAAATCAAATGTCTATAATCAAATGAAAAAAGATGCGTTAATTGGAAAAAGAGCATATTCTTCAATTGTAACTGTTGATGATGAGTATGTTGAGTCAGGATATGTGTATTTAAAATATAGTTTAGAAGATGATACTCATTCAGATACTGGTTATAATTTTCCATTTGCAGTAAAAGCGTATATTGAAGATGACACTAAAGTTATTGGAGATTTGAAAAAAGGTAAAAGAGTAAAAGTTACATATAAAGATGAAAATGCTGATTTTGATAACATGAAATTGCAATCAATAGAAGTTATAGAAAATTAATATTTATTTGTCAATAAGTAATAAGTTTTGGAGGAGAAATAATGGAAAAAATAAAAAAATATATTCCCAAAATTATATTGTTAGATACTATACTTTATATGCTAATAATTGTTACATTATATTTTATTTTATCTTCATTTAAATTAATGTTTAGAGAATGGATATATATAGTATCTGCCGTAATAATTATAGGTGGTTTTGTTGCTGGTATAATACAATTACTCTTAAAAATAAAGAAAAAAATTTTAAGGAATGTTTTAATAGTAATAGTTATTATTTTATTATTACTATCAACTCCAGCAATTTTCTTTTTAGGAGCATTTAGTTATATGCCTGAACATATTGTCAGAAAAGATGGAAAGAATTATGTAGCATATGTAAATGGATTTTTAAGAACATATGTGTCTTATTATGATTATAAAAACATATTTGTAGTCGGAAATCAAAAAAGAATAGAAGAAGACTATGGTAAAGGTGGATTTGATCCAATAGAAAATAAATTTGGAAACAAATATGATGTTGAAACTACCACATACTATGATGAAAATGGAAATGTTGTTAGTAGAGAAAATACAAAATCAGATAATCAAATACAAGGAACAACAGAAATTAATAATATTCCTGAAAATATTACTAATAACATAGAAGAAAAAAATTATAATGGAATTATAACTAATATAGATTCTAATAGGATTGTTTTTGAAAATAAGTCAAGAAATAAAAAATATTCTATTGATGTAAATAGTTCTTTGAATTTTATAAATGGAAGAACAAATGAAAAAGTATATTATGATGAGATGAAAATTGGATATTACATAGATACATATACATATAAAAAATCAAAGGCAATTAGTATATTAAGTAATATAAAGGGAGAAGAGTTAAGAAAAGAATTGATTAAAAACTTAACATTAGAAGATTCGCCTTATTTAACAGTTTCTCCAATAGGTACGAATATAGAAATAATAAATAGTAACAAAGCAATATTAACTATAACTTTTGAAGATTTAATACCTGATTATAATGTAGATGGTGGAAAATTTGAAATGAAAGTAGAAATAAATTCTAATACAGTAATAGAGCGTAAAGGTGGAAGGAATAAGATAGAACAATTAAAAGATGCAGATTTATGTATTATAAAAATAAGACTAGACAAAAATACTATTAATAACGAAATTCCTATTGCTACATATTTTATGTCTAGTGATGGAAATTAAATATATAAATTATAGAAAAATACAATTTAAAATATTGTAAAAATTGGGGGACAGAGAGTTGGTTGATAATTATCTGCTTTTATGATATAAAAAAACAAATAGTAATTTGAAAGTGAAGATTGAATTTTAGAAGCTATTCTTATCTACAAGAAAATATAGCAAAAATTAGTTGCTAATTTTCTATTCTTATGCTATATTATAATAAAAATAAATTGATATGGAGGAAATTTATGGAAAAAGAATTAGTAATAAAAAAATGTTCTAAATGTAATACTTTAATTGAAGTTATAAAAGATTGTAACTGTGATAATTGTAGTATTAAATGTTGCGGAGAGGAAATGATAGAATTAGTTCCCAATAGTGTAGATGCAGCTTTTGAAAAGCATGTACCAAATTATGAAGTTATAGATAATCGAATAATTGTCACGGTTAACCACGTTATGGAAGAAGATCATTTTATAGAATGGATTGCAATGTCATCAAATAACAAAATCATAAAGAAATTTTTATTGCCAAATGAAAAAGCAATTGCAATATTTCCATATGTTAAAGGAAGCAAGATTTATTCTTTTTGTAATAAACATGGACTTTGGGCAAAAGATATTGAATAAATATATATAATTAAGGTTGAAGGATAATTAATTTTTTTCAATCAGGTTTGTAACTAGGAAGGAAAGTGATTAAAAATGAGAGATATTAGTATTTCTAATGATATCATATATATTGGAGCTGATGATAAAGATATAGAATTATTTGAAAATCAATATGACGTTCCAAATGGAGTATCATATAATTCATATATAATAATTGATAAAAAAATTGCAATAATGGATACAATTGATAAAAGAAAAACTAGTCAATGGCTTAAAAATTTAGAGAAAGTATTAAATGGTAGAAATCCAGATTATTTAGTTATTTCACATCTGGAGCCAGACCACGCTTACAATATAGATACTTTAATAAAAAAATATCCAAATATAAAGTTAGTTGGAAATTCAAAAACTTTTACCTTTTTACCACAATTTTTCGAAATACAAGATTTAGATTCAAGAAAAATTGAAGTAAAAGAAGGGGATATTTTAGACTTAGGAAATCATAAATTGAAATTTATTATGGCACCAATGGTACATTGGCCAGAGGTAATGGTGACATATGAAGAAAAAGAAAAAACATTATTTTCAGCAGATGCATTTGGTAAATTTGGAACATTAGATACCAAAGAGGATTGGGATTGCGAAGCCAGAAGATATTATTTTAATATAGTTGGAAAATATGGTATGCAAGTACAAACACTATTAAAAAAAGTTATGAATTTAGATATAGAAAAGATTTGTCCTTTACACGGGCCAACATTAAAAGAAAATTTGGAACATTATATTGAAAAATACAATATTTGGAGTAGTTATAAAACAGAAAGCGAAGGAGTGTATATAGCTTGTGCATCAATTCATGGAAATACATATAGTGCTTGTGAAAAATTAAAGGAGATTTTAGAAGAAAAAGGCGAAAGAAATGTTGTTTTAGTTGATTTATCAAAAGAAGATTGGTCAGAAGCAGTAGAAGATGCATTTAGATATGGTAAAGTTGTATTCGCCTCTTCAACGTACAATATGGAAATATTTACTCCAATGAGGAACTTATTATTGAATTTAAAAGAAAAAAATTATCAAAATAAGATTGTTGGACTGATTGAAAATGGAACTTGGGCTCCAAATTCTGCTAAATGTATGAAAGAGATATTGAGTACAATGAAAAATATGGATATAATAGAACCAGTAGTTACAATTAAATCTAGACTTTCAAAAGAAAATTGTTTACAATTATTTGAAATGGCAGATGATTTAATAAAAAAATAAAAAGGAGGTTTGTGATATGAAATATAAATGTACAGCTTGTGGATATATTTATGATGATAATGTAGAAACAGTAAAATTTGAAGATTTACCAGCTGATTGGGTATGTCCTTTATGCGGTCTTGGAAAAGAATTTTTTGAAAAAATAGAAGAATAAGAAATGATTTAAGAGTTTAATTCAGTGTTGAATTAAACTCTTTTTACAAGAAAATTTAAATTAGATAAAACTTGTACTGATTTGAACTATAGCGACAACTTACAAGTTATCGCACAAATTATAAGAATTCAATTTTACAAACAAAAAACGAGATTTTGTGGTAGTGGTCCCTTAATCCCGTTTTTATTATATATTAGGAAAGTTATGCAACTTTCCTAATATATAATATTACATTGCACAGAAAATTTATTTCATAAATTTTCGCGCACGAACAAATTTACTGAAAATTTCAATTTTTTTGAGTATGATAAAAAGTAGAGTTGGGAATGAAAATTTCTAGATTTGTTCTTTTAAAATATTAAAATAATTTTTTAACAAATCAAAAAAATAATTATTCCAGCATTTATGCTTTACTTCAAAAATATTTACAATAGAGTAACATAAATTACAATATTCAGAAATATTTATATTAATATGTCCAACTTCTTCTCCAGATTTTATAGGGGTTTCAAAATATAAAGGACAATCTATAGTAGTATGGATAGAGTTAATAAAATCCTTCCTAATAGGAATATAAGGACTTTTATTATTTATAGGATTGTTATATAAAGGGTTAACTTTTAAATTAATATTTTGGGAAATTGACTTGTTTAAGACTATATTATTAAGATTGTTTTCTTTCCAATTTTCAAATTCAGAGGAGATTATGTTGTCAATATTTATGGATTTAAAATTATCAAATACATAGTTTAGTAATTTTATACTATCTTGTGTTCTAAACTTTTTTGTGTCAGCACCCAAAACAACACAAATAACATCAATATCATTTCTTTTGCAAGCAGTAACTAAACAACGATTGGCTCCATTTGTAAATCCTGTTTTAATTCCATATATACCATCAAAATTTCCTAATAATTCATTAGTATTTGTTAATTGCTTTTGTTGACCATTAATTAAGATTGTATAATTCTTTGTTCCAACGATTTTTGTAAATATTTTATTATTTAAGGCATAATTGGATAATAATGCAAGTTCATATGCAGTTGTATAATGTTCATCAGAATCTAAACCATGAGGAGTTTCAAAATGTGTATTTTTTAAACCTAATTCTTCAGACTTTTTATTCATTTTATGAGCAAAGCCATTAATATCACCACCTACATATTCTGCAAGTGCAACTGCACAGTCGTTTCCAGAACGCATCATAAGACCATATAACAAATCTTTGATTGTTATTTTATCACCTGTTTTAAGACCTAGTCTGGAGCCTCCGGTTAATGCGGCTTTTCTGGAAATTTCAATAGTATCATTCAAATTACAATTTTCAATAACAATTAGACTTGTCATTATTTTTGTTGTTGATGCCATTTTTCTTTTTTCATTTTCGTTTTTGCCGTAAAGAATGATATTAGAGTTTCTATCAATTATTACTGATGCTTTAGAATTTATACTTGGTGGATTAATCTCTTTTTCAGGTGGAGTTGAGGTTTCAAGTAGTTCCTTTTTTATATCAATAGTATCAGAATCAATGTCATCACATAAAGAATATGTATTAAAAGAAATAAAAAAAATAAACATAAAAACAGTAACTTTAAAAATAATTTTATTCATACAAACCTCCATAAGTTTTATTACAAGCTGTTATAATATTATGCAATTTTATAAAAAAATATAAATAAACATTGATAAAAAATTGTGGTTTATGTCTAATAATTTATGAATAGCGAATTGTAACAAAAAAATGATAAGAGGGTGAATAAAACGGGCTAGGCCCTAAGAAAATTTGAAAAAATGAATAAACATTTTACATAAATCTTGATTTTGTAACAAAAATGTAATATAATTGTAATGTGAGCGTAAAAAAATAGTAAGGTCTAAAAAAATGCTTTCCGTAGGTGATTAGAGGACAAAAAATATCAGTATAAAAAGGACCTTAAAAGCCTATTGACTTCATATGTTTAATGCAATAAAATAAAGTAAACGTTATTTGTAAAAGGAGATATTTATTATGAGTAAGAAAAAGATAACTTTGACAATAATGAGCATTGTAATAGCAATTCTTGTTATGATTATTCCAAACATTGCAAAAGCAAGTACAACACTTACAACACCATTGTATTTTGGAATAAACGAATTTAGAGATGGAACAACACCAGATAAAATGGGATATGCTATATTCAATCCATATGCAAATGGTGCAACAGAAGATTCAATAGTTGGAACCAAAATTTGGCAAATTGTAAAATATGATAGTAAAACTAGTAATAATATGATTACTGGAAATTACTACTGTGTAAGAGCCGGAGTTGGTTTTAGTGATATAAATAAAAGAGCAGAATATACAATTACATATGATTTAAAAACTGAAAAAGATAAAATAGAAAAATCAGGAAATACAGTATTAAATAAAATTGTTACCAATGGACAGTATAACAATTTATTAGCGTTAGCAGACTTAGTATACTTAAAGGGCGTATCAACAGATTCTGAAAAAACTGCATTACTAAATGCCGCTGGAATATATGCAGAAGATTATGATAATCTTATAACAAACAGTGATATTGAGGCAGTTCAACAAGCAGCATTTTGGTATTACACAAACCATGACGACTCATTATTTGACAAGTTATATAATCAATTTGGAGAAGATAAAACATCTTGGTTATTTTACAGAACAGAAGAAATGGCACAACAAGATAGTCCTTATACAAGTTTAGGTGACTATGATCTTCATTTTGATAGCACAACGCAAAAACAAGTAGGAGCAGGAAAAGATAGACAAGAACAAGCAGTTTTATTATATAATTATTTAATAACAAAGGCTAACGAAAATGCAGCAGGATATGCAAATGGAACAACACATTCAAATACAAAAGTTACACTATATGCAAATCCAACTGTACAAAACACACAGCCAATTATATTAATTGAAAGAACTCCAGACACAAGAGAATTTGACTTAGCATTAAGAAAATATATAACAAAAGTTAATGGAAAAGATTTAACAGGAGTTGCATCTAGAGTTCCTAATATAGACAAATCAACATTAACATCAGGAACAACTGCTACATATAAACACAAAAAAGATCCAGTAGTTGTTACAACGGGAAGTACAGTAACATATAAATTAACAGTATATAATGAAGGACAAAAAGCAGGTAGAGCAACAAAAATAGTAGATCAATTACCAACAGGATTAAAAATGAAAACAACTGGAACTGTAACATCATCAAAAGGAAATAGTTACACTGTTGCATATGACGAAACAGCAAACAAAGCAACATTTACAACAGCTGGAACTAAAGACTTAGCAGCATATAGTGGAAGCACATTGGACTCAGACACAATTGAAATTGAATGTACAGTAACAGCAACTGCAACAGCAACTGCAAATACATCAAGTGCAATTGTACTAACAAATGTTGCATGGATTTCTGAAGAATATGATTCAGTTGATAAAATAACAATAACAAATCAAAAAGGAAAAGATAGAGATTCTGAACCATCAACTGTACCAAATAAAAATAAAGATAATATGTCTGACTACACAGGAAATAATAATAAATCAGATTTATCAGATTCAAGTTACTATTATAAAGGTCAACAAGATGATGATGACTTTGAAAAATTAGTATTAAAACCAAAAACATTTGATTTAAGATTAATTAAAAGAATAGTTGAAGTAAATGGAACAAAAGTACCAGAAAGACTATTAAGTGTAGATGTAACAAAATTAGCAAATGGAACTGCAACAACAGCAGATTATGAAAGGGATAAAGATCCAGTATCTGTTAAAAATGGTGACATAGTAAAATACACATTAAGAGTATATAATGAAGGTGAAATTGATGGATATGCTTCAGAAATTTCAGAGGATATTCCAGAAGGTCTAGAATTTATGTGGTCAGAAAACAAAGGTAACGAATTAGATGCAGATACAACATTAACACAAGTAGAAAAAGATGCAATAAAATATAACCAAGGTATTTGGGATATGAAAACAATAAACCAAGATACACATAAAGTAGAATTAATTACTACAGATTACTTGGCTAAAGGAAAAGGTGCAGAAATTGCAACAGATGGAGCAAACTTAATAAAAGCATTTGACAAATCAAAAGGATATGTAAATACAATAAATGACAAAAATCCAGATTATAGAGAAGTATCTGTATATATGAAGGTTACTGCAAGCAATGATGAAGTTGATAAAATTATAAGAAATGAAGCAGCAATAACTGGAGACACAGATGAAAACGGAAATTCTGTAGATGACAGAGATTCAAAACCAGAAGAATGGAAAAAATATGAAGATGATGAAGATTTTGACAATATTAAAGTACAATCATTTGACTTAGCTTTAAGAAAATTTATTGTAGCAGTTAGTCAAGATGAAAAAATTGAAGACAGTGATTACTTAAAAGATTCAAATGGTGCATATACAAGAGCTCCAAAAGTAGACACATCAAAATTAAATACAGTAGGTGAGGATGGAAAATTAATAACAACAGCAACATATAATCATCCAAAAACACCTGTAGAAGTTTGTAAAAACGATATTGTTGTATATATGTTAAGAGTATATAATGAAGGAAGTTTAGACGGATATGCAAGTGAAATAAAAGACCATTTACCATCATATTTAACATATGTTAATGGGGACTTTAACAATAAATATGGATGGAAAGTATCAGAAGATGGTAGAACAATAAGTACAAATTACTTAGATAATTCACTTATTGAAAAAGCAACATCAAGTGAAGATGGCAAAATAACATTATCATATAAAGAAGTTCCAATTATGTGCCAAGTTACAAGTGATGCACAAGGAAAAATTACAAACATAGCAGATATAACAAAATATAAAGATGAAAATAAAAAAGACATAACAGATAGAGACTCTAAAGAAAATAATGTGATATTGCCAGCAGATAAAGATTTACCTGCATACAAAGATGATCAAACAGGAGATTATATACCAGGACAAGAAGATGATGATGATTTTGAAAAATTAGTTGTTAAACAATTTGACTTAGCATTAAGAAAATTTATCACAAATATTAGTGATAAAGATGTAACATCAAGAATTCCACAAGTTAAATATGACAAAGACAATAAAAAAATAACATATGAACATACAAAAGATCCATTAGATGTTGTAACAGGTGATATTGTTACATATACAATAAGAGTATTCAACGAAGGAGAAGTAGATGGATATGCATCAAAAGTATCTGACGATGTACCAGATGGACTTGAATATTTACCAGATAACAACTTAAACAAAGAATACAGATGGGTAATGTATGATAAAGACGGAAAAGAAACAACAGATGTTAAAAGTGCAGTAAAATTAACAACAGATTATTTATCAAAAGAACAAGGTGAAGCAAGAATGGCTGCAAATTCTGAATTAAAAGAAAATCCAGCATTGCTAACAGCTTTTGATGGAACAAAAGAAATATCAGACACAAATCCTGATTATGCAGATGTTAAAATAGCATTTAAAGTTACAGAGCCAAACGGTTCAAGTAAAATATTAGTAAACTCTGCTCAAATTACAGATGATACTGATAAAAATGGAAAAGACGTTGATGATATAGACTCAACACCAGATAAATGGGTAGATGGTGAAGATGACCAAGATAAAGAATATATCAAATTAACAGAATTCGACTTGGCATTAAGAAAATGGGTAACACAAGCAATTGTTATTGAAAATGGAAAAGAAACAGTAACACAAACAGGACACAAGGCAGAAGATAATCCAGAACAAGTTGTTAAAGTTGAATTAAATAGAAAAAAATTAAATTCAGTAACAGTTAAATTTAGATACTCAATTAGAGTAACAAATGAAGGTGATATTGCTGGATATGCAAAACAAATTAAAGATTATATTCCAGAAGGATTAAAGTTTGATGCAAAAGATAATCCTGATTGGAAAGATGAAGGAAATAATATAATTACAACTAGAAAACTTGAAAATACTTTATTACAACCAGGTCAAAGTGCAGAGGTAGAAGTATTGTTAACTTGGAAAAATGATAAAAATAATTTAGGTTTGAAAGTAAATACTGCAGAAATTTCTGAAGATTACAATGAAAAGCATGTACATGATAAAGATTCAAGTCCTAATAATAAAGTTCCAGGTGAGGATGATATAGATGATGCTCCAGTGCTATTATCAATATCAACAGGTGCTGCTAAATTATATATTGCATTAAGTTGTACAGTATTAATTACATTAGCAGGTGGAATTGTATTAATCAAAAAATTTGTATTGTAATAAATTAAAATGAGACAAAAATTGGAAAATCCAGTTTGTCTCATTTTTTTGTTTTTGGAGGTTTACAATTAAAATTCAGTATGTTATAATTTCAATAGTAGAGAGGTGTTATAAATGAATCAAATACTTTCAACAAGTATGCCAACAGATAATAAAAAACAAAAAAACAAAATAAGAAATACAAATCCTACATCAATAAGTAGTATATTAAAGTTTTTTGCAATAGCAATGTTAATATTTGGAATATTATTAATAGGATTGGGAGCATATTCTATATACGAAAAAGAAAGCAAACAAAAAGAAGAAAATTTACAACCATCAATATCTCTAGAAGATAAATCTAATGATACTGTATTACTTAAAGTAGTATATGGAAAAAATATTTCTAAACTAGAATATAGATGGAATGATGAAGAAGAAACAACTGTAAATGGAAATAACGGAAAATATATAGAGCAAGAAATAAAAGTACCAACCGGAACAAATACCTTACATATTGTAATAACTGATGAAGATGGAAAACAAATACCATATGATAAACAATATGAACGTGAAAGTAATATAAACTTTGAAGTTTCAGGAAACAAAATAAAAATTACGGCAGAAAGTGAAAAAACAATTAAATATATGACATATAGATGGGATGACGAAGAAGAAAAAACAATACAAATTAATAATACAACTTTAGAACAAGAAATAGATGCAATAAAGGGACTTCATACACTAACAGTAATAACAGTAGATGAAGAAAATAATACAGATACAAAAGTTCAAAAAATTAATGGTGTATCAAAACCTAAAGTTTCAGTAACTACAGATGATAGTAAATCTTACTTTATAATAAAGGCTTCTGATGATGAAAAATTATCAAAATTACAATTTAAAATAAATCAAGATGATAACAAAGAATATTTCTTTAATTTGGATAATTTTAATATGAAGGAATTTGAATTTACAACAAATACAAGCAATGTATATTTACTACAACAAGGAGAAAACATAATAGAAGTAACAGTAACAAATTCTGATGGTGTTACAGAAGAAACTGGAGTTATAAGAGTTACTAAATAATCAGAAACAGAAATTTCTAAAAATTAAATATACTAAAATAAATACGGGACATGTGAATTATCAAAATAATAATTTTGAACGTGTCCTGTTTTGCTTTAATACAAGGAGGAACAGGAAAAAAATGTTAAAAGAAATTTATATAATAGATGATGATGAATCTTCAATATTGGTTTTTAATAAATTATTTGAAAATGACAAAGAATATAAGTTTATAAGTGTAAAATCAGATCAAATAGATATTGCTTTAAAAAATATACCATCAATAATAATTATAAATGAAGATGCAATAGAAGTTGATATTGTGGAATTATGTAAGAAAATAAGAAGTGATGATGATAATAGTATTACACCAATAATTGTTGTCTCTTCAAATTCAGAAAAAGAACATAGAATACAAATTTTAAAAGAATCTGTTGAATATTATATTAAAAAGCCAGTAAACGCACAATATTTATATTATACTATAAAAAATTTAGGAAGATTAATAACAATAAATAGAAGAATAAGTCCTCTTACAGGTTTACCAGGAAATGTTCAAATACATGCAGAATTAAAGAAAAGGATATCAAATAAAGAGGAATTTTCTGTATTATATTTAGATTTGGATAATTTTAAAGCATATAATGATGTATATGGATTTTTAAAAGGTGATGAGATTATCAAATTTACTGCAGATACAATAATGACAAGCATACACTCATTAATACCAAATAATTCATTTATTGGACATATTGGTGGAGATGATTTTATAGCAATTGTGCCAACATTGAATTGTGAAGATGTGTGCAAAGATATAATTGCTAATTTTGATGCAAATGTTGTTAGATTCTTTACAGAAGATGATGTGGAAAAAGGATATATAGAGGTTGCAAATAGAAAAGGAGTAATAGAACAATTTCCACTTACGTCAATTTCTATAGGTGTTGTTGAAGCAGATGTGGGAAGATTTGCAAACATTCTTGAAATAGGTGAAGTTGGTGCTCAGGTTAAACATATGGCTAAGTCTGTTATGGGAAGTAGTTATGCAATAGATAGAAGGAAAAAATAATGAAAATGTAAAAGATGTTACTTATGTAGCATTTTTTTTGCGTTTTAGTATAGATTAATAAATATTAGAGTAATAAACACAAAAAGTGAAGAATATTGATTAATAAATGGGAGGGAGTATAATGTATATTATAAAAAGAAAAAGGATAAGTTTGATTTTGATAGCATTAATGTTGGGTATATTTGTATATTCATATGAAAATCAAAAATTAAATACAGATGAACAAACACAAAGTACAACAGCAACACCGGTTTCTGGAAAAGTTATAGTAGTTGATGCAGGGCATGGTGTACCTGATGAAGGTGCTCAAAGTAGCAGGGGAACAACGGAAGCGGAAACAAATTTAAAAATATCGTTAAAATTACAAAATTTATTAGAACAAAGTGGATGCACGGTCATATTAACACGTTCAGATGAAAATGCAATATATGACTTAGACAAAACTACTTTAAGAGAAAAGAAAATATCAGATATTAGAAATAGAGTTAAAATAGGAAATAATGCATCTGCAGATTTATTTGTAAGTATTCATTTAAACAAAATTCCTCAACAACAATACTGGGGTTGGCAATGTTTTTACAATAGTAAAAACGAAAAGAGTGTAAACTTAGCAAAAAAAATACAAGCCAATTTAAATGAATCAATTCAAAAAGATAATAAAAGGGTGGCTATGAAACTTGATACTGTGTATATTATGAAACATGTTGAGATTCCTATTTCAATAGTAGAATGTGGTTTTTTATCTAATCCAGAAGAAGAACAACAATTGCTTGATGATGAATATCAAAATAAATTGGCGTGGGGAATTTTTAATGGTATAATTGAATATTTCAATGAATAAATGAATATATATTACAAGGTGATTATATGTTTTTAGTATTTAGTAAAGAAAAGATAACTACATATTTAGTATCAATATTAACTGTTGCATTGTTATTTTGTATGGTGGCAAACTTTCAAACACATAAGGCAGATTCAATAGAAACATCGGCAGATACGGGAAAAACGTTACCAATATATAAAGTAAAAACTGATGAAAAAAAGGTTGCATTAACTATGAATTGTGCATGGAATGCAGATGATATTGATAAAATATTGGAAGTATTAAAAAATAATGATGTAAAAATAACTTTTTTTATGGTAGGTAATTGGATAGACAAATATCCAGATGCAGTAAAGAAAATAAATGATGCAGGGCAAGAAATACGGAAGTCATAGTGATACACATCCACATGTAAATAATTTAAGTTATGAAAAAAATATAGAAGAAATTGAAAAAAGTAATGATAAAATAGAAAAAGTAACTGGGTCTAGAACGAAATTGTATAGGCCACCATATGGTGAATATAATAATATTGTTATAAAGGCAGCTACTGATAAGAAATATTATACAATTCAATGGAGTCTGGATACTTTAGATTATACTGGATTAACAGGTAAAGAAATGTGGAGTAGATTGGATGGTAAATTGACTTCCGGAGATATTATTTTAACTCATAATGGTACTAAGCATACGGCTGATTCTTTGGATATGATACTTAAAAATATAAAACAGAAGGGTTTCAGTGTTGTTCCGGTGTCTGAACTTATATATAAAGATAATTATAAAATTGATTCTACAGGAATGCAGATATGTAAATAATAAAGTTATTTAAGTAACTTCTTTAGAGCATTTCAAAATAAATTATTAATTGTATTATAAGTAATTAGTATAAAAAATTTAAAAATGTCTATAATTTTATATATCATAATTCTGCAAAAGCAGGAAAAAACTACATTTTTTAAAAAAATTTAACTTTTTATGTAGACAAAACCAAAAAAATAGTGTATAATAATAAATGTAGTTAAGAGAAAGCACAAAGATAAATATACTATATTGATAAAAGAATAAGGGAGGAAAAAAATTTGGATACAAATTATTTAGAAAACAACTATTTAACATTAGTTGGAAAAGTTACAGGAGAAAAAAAATTCAGTCATGAAATATATGGAGAAAGATTCTATGTATTTAATTTAGAAATCGAAAGATTAAGCGGAAATGCAGACATCATACCTATAACAGTATCAGAAAGATTGGTAACAGACGAAATGCTAACACAAGGAAAAAAATTATTAGTAAAAGGACAATTTAGATCATACAATAGTTATGAAAATGAAAAAAACAGATTAATATTAACAGTATTCGCAAAAGATGTTGTTGAAGTCGAAGAACCAGAAGAACAAGAAGAAAATGAAATGGTAAAAAAAGATATGGTAACAAACGAAGTTATTTTAGTTGGTTATATATGTAAAAAACCGATTTATAGACAAACACCTTTTGGTAGAGAAATTGCAGACATACTATTAGCAGTAAATAGAGCATATAATAAATCAGATTATATTCCTACAATTGCATGGGGTAGAACAGCAAGATTTTGTCAAAATCTAGAAGTTGGAACTAAGGTAAAAATAGTAGGTAGAGTTCAATCTAGAATGTACGAGAAAAAGCATGAAGATGGTACAACAGAAAGTAGAGTGGCTTATGAGGTTTCTGTTGGAAGCCTAGAAGTAGTAGAAGAAAATGAAGGTACAGAAAACAAAGAAACAGAAAACCAAGAAGCGGTATAATTAATATAAAAATATAGCAGTGTAATTTTCAATTATACTGCTATATTTTGCTTATATATTAAGAATGCTTAAATATACACCCAAGGAAAGAAGTGGAACACACAAACAATAAATTTATGGACTGTAAATGGTAACAAAAATTAAATATTTTTAGTAAATCTGTAATTTTAGTAGTTTTTTTTTATTTTATTTGATATAATCATATAAAATAAAAAGGAGCGAATATTTATGAAAAAGGAAGAGCAAAGTAAAAAAGAAAATAAAGCAAAAAGTACAAACAAAACAAAACAAACTGAATTGAAAAAAAGAAAAAAATTCAATATCAATTTTACAATAGTAGCAATTATTTTAATAGCAATTTTTTGTGTATGTATAACGCCAAGAACATTACAAAATGACACATTTTATAGTATAAAAATAGGAGAACTTATAAAAAATAATGGAATAGACATGATGGACCATTTTTCTTGGCATGAAAACTTAAGTTATACATATCCACATTGGTTATATGATTTTTTAACATATTTTATATATTTAATAGCTGGATTTAAATCAATATATATAGTTACATGTATATTATCTGCATTATTAGGAATATCAGTATTTTTTGTAAATTCAAAAACAACAAAATCAAAGCCAATATCATTTATTATTACTATAGGAGTTATGTATGCATTAAAACCATATATTGCTGCAAGGGCACAATTGGTAACATTTATATTATTTATATGGGAATTATATTGCATAGAAAGATTTATAGAAAACAAAAAAATAAGATATTCAATAACATTAGTTATAATATCAACATTAATAGCAAATCTACATGTTGCAACATGGCCATTTTTCTTTATACTATTTTTACCATATATTGCAGAATATATAATATCAGTAGTTTCAGATATTGTTATTTATAAAAAAACAAAAAAATTGGTAATAAAACATAAAATGAAGGTAGCACAAAAAAATAACAATATTGAAAGAATAAAAGAATTGCAAATAAAATTAAATGAACTAGAAGAAAAAAATGAAAAAATAAAACAGAAAAGAAAAGATACAAATAAAAATTCTTATAAAATTTTATTAAATAAAAATGATAATGTTAAATTTTTAATTATAGTAATGGTAATATGCGCTTTTACAGGATTACTAACCCCTACAGGAGATACACCATATACATATTTATATAAAACAATGAAAGGCAATACAACAGAGAATATAAGTGAACATCAACCACTAACATTAATAAATAATACAGAGGCAATTTGTACATTAGTAATTTTACTATCAATTCTTACATTTACAAAAACGAAAATAAAATTATCAGATTTATTCTTTGTAGGTGGATTATGTTATTTAATGTTTTCTTCGCGAAGACAATTTTCTATGCTTGTATTAATAGGGTCAGTAGTATTAGGAAGACTAATTGTTGATATGATAACTAGATATTCAAAAAATGGGCTAAAAGATGTGGATGATGTAGTAAAAAATAATCTTGTTTTAGTATTATTAACAATTTTAATGGGTATATTTTCATATAATTCTATAAAACCAGTACTAGATGACAAATTTGTAAGTGAAAAATCATATCCAGTATCTGCATGTGATTTTATATTAGAAAATATTGATTTAGGTACTGCTAAATTTTATAATGAATATAATTATGGAAGTTATATGTTATTTAGGGGAATACCGGTATTTATAGATTCAAGAGCAGATTTATATGCACCAGAATTTAGTGGAAATAAAGATGAAGATATATTCTCTGATTTTATAAATACATCTTCTATATCAAAATATTATGAAGATACATTTGAAAAATATAATATAACACATGTTATATTAGGAAAAAAATCAAAAACAAATTTAATTATAAATAAATCACATGATGAAAATTATAAAGAAATTTATTCAGATGATAATTTTGTTATTTATGAAAGATTAAATGCAAAAAAATAAATTTGGAAGACAATAAAATTTAATAATTAACATTAAAAAGACTAAATATACGAAAAAAGGAAGTGCAATTTTGAAAATAAATATAAAAGAACAAGACGTAGGAAAAAGAATAGATGCATTTTTAGCAGGAAATACTGAATATTCTAGAGCACATATTCAAAAAATGATTGAAAACGAAAAAGTTCTAGTAAATGGAAATAAAACAAAAGTATCATACAAAGTACAAAAAGATGATGAAATAAATCTTGAGGTAGAAGTGCCAAAAGAGATTGCACTAGAGGCACAAGAAATCCCAATAGATGTTTTATATGAGGATAATGATATTATAGTTGTAAATAAACCTAAAGGAATGGTCGTTCATCCTGCAAATGGAAATCCAGATGGAACATTGGTAAATGCAGTAATGGCAATTTGTAAAGATTCTTTATCTGGAATTGGTGGAGAGATTAGGCCAGGAATTGTGCATAGACTTGATAAAGACACATCAGGAGTTATAGTAGTTGCAAAAAATGATAAGGCTCACATTAATATGAGTGAACAAATAAAAAATCACGAAGTTGAAAAGACGTATATTGCTTTAGTTAAAGGATTCGTAAAAGAGGAAGAAGCAACTATAAATATGCCAATAGGTAGAAGTACAAGAGACAGAAAGAAAATGGCTGTTAATAAAAATGGTAAAAATGCTGTAACACATTTCAAAGTTTTAGAAAGATTTGGAAATTATACATTATTAGAAGTCAAAATTGAAACAGGAAGAACACATCAAATAAGAGTGCATTTATCAGAAATAGGATATCCTGTTGTTGGTGATACTACATATTCAAATGGTAAGAATGAGTGGGGGATAAAAGGACAATGTTTACATGCAAAATCATTGAAATTTAAACATCCAATTACTGGTAAAGAAATGTTTATAGAGGCACCATTGCCAGAATATTTTGAAAATGTATTACAGGAATTAAGACAAGGAAAATTAATTTTATCAAATTTAAGGAAGTGAATAAATGGAAGAAGTAAGACTACAAAAGTTTTTAGCAAATAGTGGAGTTGCCTCAAGAAGAAAATGCGAAGAGTTAATTTTAGAAGGCAAGGTTTCTGTAAATGGAAAAGTTGTAAATGAACTTGGAACAAAAATAAATCCATCTGTGGATAAAGTTGAATGTTGTGGAAAACTTATCCACAGTTCGGAAAAAAAAGTGTATATATTATTAAATAAGCCAATTGGATATGTTACAACTGCTAAAGACCAGTTTGATAGGGATTCGGTATTAGATTTAGTTAAGGTAAAAGAAAGAATTGTTCCAGTTGGAAGGCTAGATATGTATACATCAGGTGCTTTAATTTTAACAAATGATGGTGATTTTGTTTATAAGGTTACACATCCAAAACATGAAATCACCAAAACATATACTGTTACATTAAGAGGAATTATTGAAGATGATGCAGTTGAAAAACTAAGAAATGGTATTGAGATTGAAGATTACATTACAAGACCTGCAAAAGTTAGAATTTTGAAAACAGATATGGAAAAAAATATATCTAGATTAGAAATAACAATTCATGAGGGAAAAAATAGGCAGGTTAGAAAGATGTGTGAGGCAGTTGGTAGTAAAGTAATTGCACTACATAGGAGCAAAATTGGTGATATTGGTGTTAAGGATTTAAAACTTGGAACATGGAGATATCTAAGAGATTTTGAAGTTAAGAAGATTTTGAATTAATAGTTATAATGGACAATTCGCAATTTATAAAATATTTAAAATGAAATAAATGATTAATTTCATAAATATATATTTTATTATATTGTGAATAGTAACAAATAAAATTATAGAAACGAAAGAGAAATGAAGGAGAAACAAATGAGTGTATTTAATTTCTTTCCAGAAGGATGGAAAAATGGAAAAATAGAAAGTACAAATGGAATTTTACAAGGATTTGTTACAAATTGTGATAAAGATTTTAATTTACATGTAGAACTAGAAAATGGAGAAAAAGGAATAATTCCAAGAGAAGAAGTAGAAGCAATAAATGTAGATGAAAATGGAATATCAAAAGCAAATTTATGTGAAGGAAAAGTACATAAATTTGTCCAATTTAAATTAAAAGAAAAAGATGGAGATAATCTAATATTTTCAAGAAAAGATGTACAAAATCAAGTTTTAGATTGTGTAAAAAAAGATTTAAAAGAAGGGGAGTGCATCAAAGGAATAGTTAAAAATATTACACCTTATGGAGCATTTATAGATATTGGTGGAGGGATTGTAGGACTTGCATATATTGAAGATTTATCTGTTGCAAGAATAAAATCACCATATGAAAGGCTAAAAATTGGACAAAATGTAAATATTGTGGTAAAATCTATAAATAGAGAGAATGGAAAAATCAGTTTATCATATAAAGATACATTAGGAACTTGGGAAGAAAATGCCCAAAAATTTTCTGTTGGAATGAATGTAAAAGGAATAATTAGAGAAACAGAAAAAAATAAAAATGGTGTTTTTATAGAGATTACACCAAACCTAGTGGGAATGGCAGAATACAGAGAAGGACTTGAATATGGGAAAACAGTTGATGTACACATTAAAAAAATTGATTATGATAAGAAAAAAATTAAATTAGTTATTAGGTAGTTTATTATTTAAAATGATAAAAATTTATTATTTAAGGGAGGAATAAAAATGGTTGAAGATAATGAAATAAAAGCACAAGTATCACCATTTGCAATTAGAGAAGGAGAAATTAAAACTTTTGATGGCAAAGATGGTTATGTTTCAATGAACCAAATTGTACACAAGATAAATATAGGTCATATAACAGATATACATTTTGCTATATTGGATTTAGTAAATGAATTTGAATTTATAACATCAAGACAATTATATCAAATGTTAGAAATAAAAGGAATTGACCCTAAATCACAAGATAAATTAAATAATAAATTAGATGCATTAGTAAAATCTAAAATATTAACAAGATATTATTTTACATCTGATGAGGGAAAAGGGATATATAGAATTTATTGCCTAGAAAAAATGGGAAAATACTTATTAACTTCAAAAGAAGTTGAATGTAAATGGCAACCATCTGACAATACAAAGCCGGTCCCAATGATTAAGAAAAGATTGGCAGGAAATCAAGTATTAATAGCATATTTAAGAAAAGTTAAAGCATTTGATAGTTATGTTGTAAAACCTGCAATTACTGCAAAAACTTTAGGTAAAGTGTTCAAGGCTACAGGTGGTTCTGTAAAACTTACAAAAAACGGAAAATCAATTCAATTTTTATTTGAAGTATTTAGAAGAGAAATGGATTGGCAAAAGAAATTAGTTGAAAAAATGAATCTATATAAAGATTTCTATGAGAATTTTCAACCAGGAGATTCTGGATTTGCTAGTATACCTCAATTGATTTTTGTTTGTGAGGATGAAAAACATATGGCTGAATGTTTTAGAGAGATAGTTACAAATAAGGTTGAGATTCCTCAAATTAAATTGTTATTTACTACTGATTTGAGACAAAACAAAGAAACTCTAGATGATACTTTGGTTGAATTTAAATTGGTTGATGGTAAATACAAAATGGAAGATGTTGAACTTAAGTTACTTGGATAATATTTTTTGTATCCTTTTTGGGATGGGTTCTGTTTGGGATACCGTCTTAAAAAGGACATTTTCTGTTTTTGAGAGGGAGTTGTTTTTTTATTAAATTTGTGATAAAATAGGTATTAATATTTGTAAATGTATTTGAGTGCAATTTATAATTAAAAAAAGGAGACTATATGCATATGCAAGAAAAAGATATTTTGTTAGAGGCATCGTTAAAGGATTTACTTCATATAATGAAGGCACACAAGGTTGTAAGAAACATCATACAATCAAAAGATGTGATTAAATCATATCAGTGCGAAAAAGAGGATGTTAAAAATGAATTGAGTGATTTTATAATCAAATTAGGAGCGTTTTGCGAAAGGGCTATTGATGCAAAACAAAAAACGCCATATGAAAAAGTTCCTGATTTTATTACTGAAGAAAATGTTGTTGAATTGTGTTTTGCATTAATAATGACAGAAACATTTGATGATGTAGATCTGATTGTAGAAACACGAAAAATTGGAGAGCTTTTACGTAATGTTCAAGGGGAAAACGAGATAGTTGCAGCAAAACTAGCGGATTTCCTTTATGGTCCAGAAAACGTTATGAAAAAAAATGTCGATAATAGGGGAGGATTGTTTTCAAGATTTCAATATTTTGAAATTTTGGATAGAATTTTGCCTTAAAAAATTTTGTAACCTGCTCAAATACAATACAAATTTAAAGAAAATAAATTTCTTTAATAAACAGAAAAACTTTTAGGTAATTCCTAAAAGTTTTTTTGCTCTTATAACATCATCATCATTTGCAACGCGAACGCCATCTAATTGGTATTTAAGTCCAAGTTTTTCCCATTTATATCTACCCATATCGTGATAAGGAAGAACCTCAATTTTATCAATAGTATTAAGACTATCAATAAAATCTTTTAATTGTAGTAAATCCTGTTCATCATCAGTATATCCAGGAACAAGAACTTGGCGAATCCACATATGAATATTATTATCACTTAAATAACGTGCAAAAGCAAGTTCTTTTTCGTTCCCAAGTCCAACAAGATTTTTGCATTTATCTGAATTGATGTGTTTTATATCTAATAAAACTAAATCTGTTAAAGAAAGTAATTTTTTAATATCTGGTGTTAAAGTAAACATACCTGATGTATCAATACAAGTGTGAATATTTTCTTTTTTTAATTTTTCAAATAATTCAATTAGAAATTTGACTTGTAGCAAGGGCTCTCCTCCTGTTACAGTTACACCACCATTTGGATAAATATAATTTTTATATTTAAGTATTTTTTCAAAAATATCGTCTAAAGATTTATATTCTCCGCCATTCATATCCCAAGTATCGCGGTTATGGCAGTATTTACATTGTAAATGACATCCTTGTAAAAATAATACAAAGCGTATTCCAGGACCATCTACTGTTCCAAATGATTCTATTGAATGTACTTTTGCGTAGTATTTTAAATCTATATCTTTTTTTTCCATATTGTTTCTCCTAAAAAAATAGGGATTGGGGGACGGGTCTCTAATCCCTATTTTTTAAATTATTATATAAAATTATTATATATAAATATTTTTAAAAATTTTTAGGGATTAGAGACCCGTCCCCCAATCCCGTTTTTTTATATTCTTTCGTGTATTGTTCTATTTACAACATCTAATTGTTGTTCTCTAGTTAATTTAGTAAAGTTAACTGCATAACCAGAAACACGAATTGTAAGTTGTGGATATTTTTCTGGATGGTCCATAGCATCTAGTAATAGGCTTCTATCAAAAACATTTACATTGATGTGATGACCTGTTTGCTTAAAGTATCCATCTAACATATTAACCATATTTGTAACTCTTTCGTCTTCAGTTTTTCCAAGAGTTCCAGGTGTTATTGAAAATGTATAAGAAATACCATCTTCTGCTTCTTCAAATGGTAGTTTTGCAATTGAGTTCATAACTGCTAATGCTCCATTTGTATCTCTACCATGTAGAGGGTTTGCTCCTGGTCCGAATGGGGCTCCGGCTCTTCTTCCATCAGGTGTGTTTCCTGTGTTTTTACCGTAAACAACATTTGATGTTATTGTTAGTATTGATAATGTTTGTTTAGAATTTCTATAAGTTTGATGTTTTTGTAATTTTGTTAAAAATCTTTTTACAATGTATACGGCAATGTCATCAACTCTATCATCATCATTACCAAATTTAGGGAAGTTACCTTCAATTTCGTAATCAGTTGCAAGACCTGTTTCATCTCTAATTACTTTTACTTTAGCATATTTTATAGCAGATAGCGCGTCTGCAACTACTGATAAACCTGCGATTCCGCATGCCATAGTTCTTATAATTTCTTTATCATGTAAAGCCATTTCAATTGCTTCATATGAATATTTGTCGTGCATATAGTGAATTGCGTTTAATGCTTTTATATAGATTTTTGCAACATAATCCATCATTTGGTCAAATTTTTCCATTACTTCGTCATAATCTAAATATTCAGAAGTGATTGGTGCATATTTTGGTGTAACTTGTTTTCCAGAAATTTCATCTCTACCACCGTTTATAGCATATAATAATGTTTTTGCCAAGTTTGCTCTTGCACCGAAGAATTGCATTTGTTTTCCTATTTTCATTGGTGAAACACAACAAGCAATTCCATAATCATCACCTAAAGTGATTCTCATTAAATCGTCATTTTCGTATTGAATTGATGATGTTTTTATTGATAAATCTGTTGTATATCTTTTGAAACCTTCTGGTAATCTTGTTGACCATAATACCGTTAAGTTTGGTTCTGGTGCAGGACCTAAGTTTTCTAATGTGTGTAAAATTCTAAATGAGTTTTTAGTTACTAATGTTCTGCCATCAATTCCCATGCCACCAATGCTTTCAGTTACCCAAACTGGGTCTCCGCTGAATAGTTCATTATATTCTGGTGTTCTTAAAAATCTAACTAATCTTAATTTCATAACAAAGTGGTCCATTATTTCTTGAACTTGTTCTTCTGTTAATGTTCCATTTGCCATATCTCTTTCAAAGTAGATGTCTAAGAATGTTGATGTTCTACCAATGCTCATTGCGGCTCCGTTTTGGTCTTTTATTGCTCCTAAATATCCAAAGTATAACCATTGAACTGCTTCTTTTGCATTTGATGCAGGTTGAGATATATCATATCCATATTTTGCAGCCATTACTTTTAATGCTTGTAATGCGTCAATTTGTTCTTTTATTTCTTCTCTTTCACGAATAATGCTTTCTGTAAATTCGTTTGTATCTAATATTTCTAATTCAGATTTTTTTTCTTCGATTAAAACGTCAACACCATAAAGTGCAACTCTTCTGTAGTCTCCAATTATTCTTCCACGACCATATCCGTCTGGTAAACCTGTTATTAGGTGACTGCTTCTTGCGGCTCTTATGTCAGGTGTGTATACACTGAAAACTCCATCGTTGTGAGTTTTTCTTATTGTATGGAAGATTTTATCAACTTCTGGGTCAACTTCTCTTCCATATGCTTCACATGATTTTTCTACAATACGTATTCCTCCAAAAGGCATAATTGCTCTTTTTAAAGGTGCATCTGTTTGTAGACCTACGATTTCTTCTAGGTCTTTGTCAATGTATCCTGCGTCATGTGCGGCTACTGTTGATACTGTTTTTGTGTCTATGTCTAGTACTCCGCCTTTTGATTCTTTTTCTTTTTTGTATAGTTCTAATACTTCATCCCATAGTTTTTGTGTTTTTTCTGTTGTTCCTTTTAAGAAACTTGAGTCTCCTTCATATGGTGTGTAGTTTCTTTGTATGAAGTCTCTTACGTTTATTTCTTTTTGCCAGTCTCCTGGTTGGAATTTGTTCCATTGTTCAAATTTCATTTTTGTTCCTCCTTATTTTTTTCTTCTTTTAGTGTGTTCTTTTTTTCAAATATTATGATATCATATGTTAAGTTTATTATCAATTGTTTGGGAAATTTTTTTAAGTGAAATTTTTGTGAACAAAATTGTATGACATGTTATATGACTAAGGAGGCTTATTATAACAATGAAAGATAGTTATGTGGAGGTTAGAGGATATGATGCAAATACATTAGGAACACAGAAAATAATGGGAAAATATAAAGTTAAAGAAATATAAAAATATTTAAAATAAAAATCTCTCATAAAAGAGAGATTTTTTGTTTTAATTATAAATTTATTTATTTTCTTGATAGTACTTAAAAAGTAGGATAATTATCATTTGAATATTTCCAGTTATTTAAACTTATATTCATATTTATGTTAGAAATATTATTATTTAGTTCTTTTGCAAATTCTTCTGATTTCATATATTCTTCAGTAAGGGATGTTGACTCATCTGTTTTTGAATTTTGAATTCCAACTAAATTATCTACTTTTAAATAATATGCATTTTTAATATCTATTTTAGTATATGAACTTTCTTTTGTGATTCCTCCTGCATATTTTCTTCCCACTATTTTTCCTGAATTATAAGAATTTATGATTTGCAGATAAGAATTTTTATCAACAGTGCCAGCAGAAAAACCTGCTATTCCTGCTGTATAATCACCATTTAAACTTCCTGTGTTGTAGCAATTAATTATTGTTGTATTATCAGAATTATTTCCACCTAGTATTCCTCCTGTTGCTATATTTTTGCTTTGTTTTTCGGAATATATATTCGAAATATTATATGAGTTTGATATTATACATTTTTCAATTGGTTGTTGTGTTCGACCAATAATTCCTCCAAGATATGAAGTGGTATCTGCATTTGCAACTTGTATTTCTCCAGAATTATATGAATTATTTATTGTTAAAGTTCCTGAACTACAAAATGCAATTATTCCACCAGCTCTTCTTTGAGTTTTTAAATTACCTTTATTATATGAATTGTTTATTTCTACGTTTTTGGCTGTTCCAATATCGGGAAGAGTACTAACTCTTGCAATTATTCCAGCTACATAGGGTGTATCAAAAGAACCTAATTCTCCTTGATTATAGCTGTCATTTATTATTACGGTTCCATATACTGTACCAATTATGCCACCAACTGCGTTTGCTCCTTTTATTGTGCCAGCGTTTACGCATTTTTCTATTGTTATATCACTATTTACGTAAGCACATCCCAAAACTCCTGCGGTTTCTCTTCCAACAGTTTTTTTACTAACATTTACATTATTTTTACAATTAATTATTTTACATTTTCCATATCCTACGCCTACTATTCCTGAACCTGCAGGATCATTTCCATTTTCATCATGTCCATCTAAAATAATAGTTCCTTCTACTGTTAGGTTTTTTATTGAGGAGTTTCTTATGACGCTTATAAATGATATAAATTCATTGCCTTCACTAACTTCTGTATACATATTTGTAATTATATGGTTGTTTCCATCGAATGAACCTTCAAAGAACTTTTGGTTTTCATTTGAACCTATTGGAATCCACCAACTATCTTTGTTTTCAGAAGAACCGTTTAAATCAATGTCTTGAGAAAGTATAATTTTTTCGTTTTTAAAACTATTTCCATTATTAACTTCTTCTCTAATTTTTTCTAGGTCTTCTTTATTAGAAACGTAGTTATATTTTTCAAATATAATACTTTTTCCGTTTAATGTTATCTGTCCTGTAGTTAATACTTCTTGTCTTTCTTTTTCTGTTAACAAATTATTATTAACTAAATCTGATGTAAAATCTTCTAGGTCTTTAAAATCTTTGCTATTGCCATATGAATCCATTTCGTTGTTTAAAAGCCATAAATTTATTTGTTCTTCTATTGATGCAATTCTGTTGTTCTCTTTTGCATCTTTTGCCTTCTGGAATATTCCAGTATTTGTCAAAGTCGATATTGATATTCCTGCCAATATCAATAAAATTACTATTGTAATTACTAACGCTACAAGCGTTATTCCAAGGTTTTTGTTTTCGTATTTTTTCATTTTAAGTTTAATTCCTTTCTTTTTTCTTTTGATTTTCTTATAAAATATATTACCATAATCAATTTTGAAATGCAAGTAAAAATGGGTGCATATTTTAATATTTTTTTAGTATAAAATACTTGCAAGGAGGATACATAGTTATGAATAAATTAAAGATTCCAGAAAATCATAGTGGTGTAAGCAAAACTTTGAGATTACCTGAAAACATTGTAGAAGATATACAAAATCTTGCTAATATAAAAAATCTATCTTTTAATAAAATAGTAATTTCTTTATTAGAATTTAGTTTAAGTAATTTGGACGAAAATGACAGAAAAAAGATAGATAAATTACAAAAATAATTTTGATAGACATAGAGGTCTATCTTTTTACTTCTATTGTTATTAGAGTATCATTGTCTAAAGATAATTTTATACTAGGGATTTTATAAATTATATTGTATATCTGATTTATATTTATTGTTATAAAATTATAACTTTGTTTATCAAAAATTTTTAAAAGATCATATTCAATAGTATATTTAAAATTTTTAATTTCAAAAGATGTTTCAATAAATCCAAATTGATTGATTATTAAATTTTTATCTTTAAGAATGTCTAAATTATTTTTTAAATCTTTAATATAATTAGTCATAATAATTGCCCCTTTTATTCTTATTTTTTCTTATTATAATAAAATTATACTATTAATAATACAAAATTTACTTTGGTAAATTGAAAATTTGTTATTTTTTTGCGAATGTTTTTGTCTTTTTTTGTCGAAATGTTTTTCTTGACTTTTAGAGCATGTTGTGTTATTATGTAGATATGTTTTTTGGCATACAACTAAAGTTATTTTTACATCTTAGGTAGTACATATAAAATTAATTCCAAGAATTTTTTCGAAAAAGTTTAAATCGTTTAAAAAATCAAAAAAATTAATAATCAAGGAGGTAAGGCTTATAAAAAATAACAAAAACTGCAAAGTTAATATTGACAACAATAAAATTGTGAAGTATAATAGAAGCAATAAAGAAAAGTTTACATTAGAAAACAAAAACAGAAAAATTAACAATGCAGATGACAAAATATATAGAAAAATGTTTGATGTAAAATTTGAGGCAGTTCAATTTATTAATGAAAAATTAAATTTAAAATTAAATGAGGAAGAATTAGAAAAGTATAACAGAAGTTTTGTAACACATGAATTATGCAATAGGACTGCGGATATCATTTACAAAATAAAAGGGAGAAATGTATTTTTCTTATTAGAACACCAAACCAAAAAAGATGCAACAATGCCATGGAGATTGGTGGAATACAAAGTAGAACTTTTGCAAGGAGCAATTGATATTAAGAAAAAAGGAAAAAAGAATTTTAAGATACCATTAGTTATTCCAATTGTATTGTATACAGGGAGAGAGGTTTGGAATATAGCAGATGAAATTGAAAGAATACAAGAAAAATTAGAAGGATATGAAGAACCATTTGGAAAGTATACCTTAATAGACATTAACCAAGATAGTGACGAAAAATTATTATATGAAAAAACATATTTATCAAAAATTTCGTTATTGGAAAAATACAAAAGGAATGGTAATTTAGCAGAGTGGATAAAGAAGATTATAATTGAAATTAATGAACACGAAAATGAATACAAGGGAGAAGGAAAAGAAGTTCTATATTTAATGATTTCAAAAGTTTTAAAATCATATGTTGGAAAAGAAAAAACAGAAAATTTATTAACGAGTTTTGAGAAAGAGGGTGATGATATGTTGCAAATATTGGAGACAATTGAAGAAGAAAAGAAAATGTTTATTGATAAAGGCAGAAAAGAGGGAGTCAAAAAAGAAAAAAATAATATAATAAAAGAAATGCTAAAGAAAAATATGGCAATAGATCTAATAGCAGAAGTAACACATTCAAGCAAAAATAATATTTTAAAAATTGCAAAATCTTAATAAAAAATAAGAAAAAAAGCAACATTCTATTTGATGTTGCTTTTTTTAAACTCTTCTTCAAGCTGAAGCTTAACCAAATCATTGGCAAGACGACTTAGAACTTTTTTATTGTAATCATTTAATTGAGAATAATCTTCTAAAAATTTGCTGTCAACTAAATCTGCAAAAGTAGAAGAATTAGTATCAATTAGACCACTAAAAAGGAAATCGGTAGAAATATTAAGTGCATTACACAAACTAACAATAGTAGTAGCACTACCAAATGCTATACCACGTTCTAATTGGCTAATATATCTAGGTGATAAGGCTGTTTTTTCGGCAAGTACTTCTTGTGTATATTTTGTTTTTGCTCTTGCTAGTTTTAATTTATTACCAATATTTCTTCTTAAATTTTTTTCAATTTCAGTCATAAAATACCTCCAAATATAAGATTTTTTCCATTTGAGTATACCAATCATAACAAAATAATAACACGAATTTTTAGTACCAATTTATAATACTGTTAATAGTACAAAAATTTAAAAATTCTTATGTTGTGTATTGAGCCTAGAAAATGTTTCAAATCATATACATATAATACACTAATGGGGAATGGGGACACAAACAATAATTTTTTGGATTATAAATAGTAACAAAAATTGAAAAAAATTTGAAAAATTTTACAAAAACTATTGCAAAATTAAAAAAGTTATATTACAATTTACATGAAGTGGAGAAAAGTGGTATAAAGTGGTAGAAAAATGAAAAGAGGTGAAGACCATTGTTAATGGGTGAATATGAGCATTCTCTAGATGCCAAAGGCAGATTAATAATGCCTGCAAAATTAAGACAAGACATTGGAGAAAAATTCGTTATAACTAAAGGATTAGACGGATGTTTATTTGCCTTTTCACAAGAAGAATGGTTAAACTTTGAAACAAAACTAAAATCACTACCACTATCAGATAGAAATGCCAGAAATTTTGTCAGATTTTTCTTATCAGGAGCAACTGAATGTGAAATAGACAAACAAGGTAGATTTTTAATACCAAATAATCTACGTGTTGTGGCACAATTAGATAAAGAGGCAGTAATAATTGGAGTAGGTACTAGGTTAGAAATATGGAATAAAGCAAATTGGGAAAAATGTGATGAAAATATATCAGTTGACGAAATTGCCGAAAATATGACTATGCTTGGTATATAACTTTCAAAAGTTTATATAAAAAACCAAAGAAAAGATTACTGAAGAAAAAAGTACTAAAGATAAAAAAACAAAGGAAAAAAATACAAAAGAATAAATTGCTAAAGATAAAAATTCAAAAGACAATCATACAAAAGAATATAAAACAAAAGATGAAAGCACAAAAGAAAAATGTACAAAAGATATAAAATTTTAAATATATGTACAAAAGAAAATGTGCAGAAGAAAATCTTACAAAAGACATTATAACAAAGAAAAGTGCAATTCAAAAGATAAAAAATTACAGAAGAATAACAAAAAAACATAAGTAAAAAATCCAAAGAAAAACTTACAAAGGATTTTATAAAAATACCAAAAGAAAAAACATATAACACGAACAACTGGTACTTTTACCAGTTGTTTTGCGTTTATATATTAGAAAAGTTATGCAATGTTAATAGTATTCTTGTTTGTACCATACAAATTGGAATGCATATAAACGAAGTAATAAAATAAAAACTTTTAAGAGGTGTAAAATTGGAATTTAAGCATAAACCTGTAATGCTAGAAGAATGCATCAATGGGTTAAATATAAAACCTGAAGGAATATATGTTGATGGAACTCTTGGTGGAGCAGGACACAGTAAAGAAATAGCAAAAAGATTATCAAAAGATGGATTGCTAATTGGAATAGATAGAGATGAAGATGCTTTAAAAGCAGCGAAAGAAAACTTAAAGGAATTCCAAAATGTAAAATTTGTTAAGGATAATCATGACAATATAAAACAAATTTTAGAAGACATTGGTATAGAAAAAGTTGATGGAATCTTACTAGATTTAGGTGTTTCTTCATATCAATTAGATGAAAGAAATCGTGGATTTAGTTATTTGGGAGAAAATGAACTTGATATGAGGATGGATAAAACTCAGGAATTGTCTGCGAAAAATGTTGTAAATGAGTATCCAGAGGAAAAACTTGCAAACATCATATATGAATATGGTGAAGAAAGATTTTCAAGACAAATAGCTAGAAACATATGTGAATACAGAAAAGAACATTTGATAAAAACTACAAAACAACTAGTAGAAATAATAGAAAAATCAATTCCGAAATCAAAACAAAATGATGGACATCCTGCCAAAAGGACGTTTCAAGCAATCAGAATTGAAGTAAATGATGAAATTAAACCATTATATAATACAGTAAAAGATTGTATTGATTGCTTAAAACCACAAGGAAGATTATGTATTATAACATTTCATTCTTTGGAAGACAGGGCAGTTAAAAATGCAATGCTAGATGCAAAAGGAAAATGCACTTGTCCACCTGATTTACCATATTGTGTATGTGGTGCAAAATCACTTGGTAAGGTAATTACTAAAAAAACAATTGTTGCAACAAAAGAGGAACAAGAAGAAAATAGCAGAAGCAAAAGTGCAAAACTTAGAATTTTTGAAAAGGAATAATGTTTTGTTTGGAATATCGATTCCAAAAGTTACATTTTAAAATTTAAAAGAAAGAGAGGTGAAAAATAACTTATGGCAAGAACAGGTTATCAATATGGAACTAGCCCTAGAAAATTGGAGCCAGATTATACTAGAAAACCTAAACAAAAAAGAAAACAATTAAAAGTTGTTGAAGATTTACCAAGACAACAAATAAAGGTTTCTAAAGAACAACGAAAAAGACAAATGAAAACAACAGTTATTGTTGCTGGGCTATTTTTGCTACTATTAACCATAAGTTGTAGAAACTCTCAAATAGATAAACAATTTAATCAAATTCAAAACCAAAAGAAACAATTGGCGGCTTTGCAAAAAGACAATGAACAATTAAAAGTTAGTATCGAAAATAGCATCAATATAAGTAATATTGAAAAAGTTGCAAAAGAAGAATTAGGAATGCAAAAATTAACTAGTAAGCAAACTGTATATGTAACATTGCCAAAAAAAGATTATGTAGAAACAGAATCTGAAAAAGTTGTTAAAACAGAGACAAAAACTTGGTGGCAAAATTTAGCAGATAAAATTTTGAAATTTTAATAAGAATAAAATAAAACACTTCTAATAAATATTATTAGAGGTGTTTTTATGATAAAAATAAATATATCAACTAAAAAAAGGATGAGAACATCGTTATTTATTGTGTTTTTAATAATTGTGATATTAATTGGCAGACTGGGGTACATACAGTTAATAGATGGAAAGAAACTTTCTGAACTTGCATTTGAACAACAAACATTAGACAGAACTATAAACCCTAAAAGAGGGACTATTTATGATGCAACAGGTCAGGTTTTGGCACAAAGCAGTACGGTTGAGACAATAACTGTAAATCCTGGAAATATCGATAAAAATATCAAAGAAAAAGTTGCTAAAAAACTTTCAGAAATTTTTGAATTAGATTATGAAAAAACACTAAAAAAAGTATCGAAGAGGAGTTCAATTGAAACAATTGCAAAAAAAATTGATAAAGATAAAGCAGATGAACTAAGAAAATGGATGGAAGAGGGAAACATTACAACAGGAATAAATATTGATGAAGATACAAAAAGATATTATCCAAATAATAATTTAGCGTCTCAAATTATAGGATTTTGTGGAAGTGATAATCAGGGACTGGATGGAATTGAGGCTAAATATGATAAGGTACTTTCTGGAACAAAAGGTGCAATTAAAAGACACACTGATGCAAAAGGTGGAGAAATAGGAGAAGAGGGAGAAACTTATGTTGCGGCTAAAAATGGAAATGATATTGTACTTGCAATAGATATGAACATTCAATCAATAGTTGAAAAATATTTAAAAGAGGCTTGTATTGACAATAAGTGTACTGATGGTGGAAATATAGTTGCTATGAATCCACAAAATGGTGATATTTTGGCAATGGCAACATACCCAGATTACAATTTGAATGAACCATATTCTGCATATACTGATGAATTGAAGGGAATTTGGGATACAACAGACCAAGCCGAAAAAACAAAAAGTCTTCAAGCAGTTTGGAGAAATAGGGCAATTACAGATACATATGAACCTGGGTCAACTTTTAAAACCATTACAGCATCTGCATCCCTCGAAGAAGGCTTAGTTACAGACATAGATAAACAAGGACAATTTTGTTGTACAGGTGGAATTGAAGTTGCGGGAGTTAGAATAAAATGTTGGAGATATTATAGACCACATGGAGCAGAAAGTTTAAGGCAGGCATTAATGAATTCATGTAACCCGATTTTTATTGGATTAGGTCAAAAGATGGGTGTTCACACATATTATAGTTATTTGCAGAAATTTGGCTTACTAGAAAAAACAGGAATTGATTTGCCAGGTGAGGCAGGAAGCATATTTTTGGCTGAAAATAAAATGGGACCTGTTGAACTTGCAACAGTTAGTTTTGGTCAAAGATTTGAAATTACTCCAATTCAATTGGTGACAGCAGTTTCTTCTATTTCAAATGGAGGAAATTTAGTTCAACCAAGAGTTGTTAAATCAATTATTGACAGTGAATCAGGTGAAAAAACTGATATTGAAACAAAAGTAAAATCTAAAACAATTTCTAAAGAGACATCAGAAAAAGTTTTGAGTATGATGGAGTCTGTTGTTTCAGAAGGTACTGGTAAAAATGCTAAAGTTGCAGGGTATAGAATTGGTGGAAAAACTGGAACTTCTGAAGATGGTGTAAATACTAATAAATATGTTACTTCTTTTTTAGGTGTTGCTCCTATTGAAAATCCACAAGTAGTTTTACTTGTTACTTTGTATAACCCTACTGGTGAGGGTGGACACCAAGGAGGAGGAGTAGCGGCACCTGTTGGAGGTCAAGTTTTTAGTGAAATTTTGCCTTATTTAGAGGTCTCTCAAGGTAATAAAGATGAAGTTGAACAGGTTGAACAGGTTCAAGTTCCAAATGTTGAAGGATTAAGTATTAAGGAAGCAGAAAAAGTTACTAAAGAAGTGGGGTTGGAGATTAGTATACAGAACGATTCTGAAGAACTTGATAGAGAAAATATTATTATAAAAGAACAGTCTCCAAGAGAGGGAGTAAGTGTTAATAAAGAAAGTAAAATTTTTGTACAATATTAGTACAAAATTCCCAAAAAACTCTATACAAAAAGCAAAAATAGTTATATAATGTAACAAAAATTATGAGCAAAAATTTGGTCATGAAACATATTAAAACGAAGGGATGATTCTAAATGGAATTAAAAAAAATATTAGTAGGATTAGAAGGAATAAAAGCAAAAGGAAGTGTAGACTTAGAAATTAAAGGAATTGAAAAAAATTCAAAAGAAGTAAAAGAAGGATATATGTTTGTTGCAATAAAAGGATTTTCAGTTGATGGACACAAATTTATAGCAGGTGCAATTGAAAATGGTGCAACAGCAGTAATGGTAGAAGAAGGATGTGACTTAAAAGCACTAAACATACCAGAAAATGTAACAATTTTAATGGTGCCAGATACAAGAAAAGCATTAGCAATATGTTCATCAAACTTTTATGGTAATCCATCAGCACAATTTAAATTGATTGGTGTTACTGGAACAAAAGGAAAAACAACAACAACATTTATGATTAAAGAAATACTAGAAAAAGCAGGTAAAAAAGTTGGACTAATAGGAACAATTGCAACATATATAAATGGTAAGAGAATAAAAGACAGTGATAGAACAACACCAGAAAGTTTGGAATTACAACAAACTTTTAGACAAATGGTAGACGAAGGTGTAGAAGTTTGCGTAATGGAAGTTTCTTCACAAAGTTTAAAATTACACAGAGTTGATGGATGTCAATTTGATATAGTTTTATTTACAAACTTTTCAGAAGACCATATAAGTGAAAAAGAACATCCAACAATGGAAGATTACTTTAATTCAAAATTAAAATTATTTGAAATGTGTAAAACAGGAATAGTTAATGCAGATGATTTACATGCTGCAAAAATACCAAGATTATTCCCAGAAAGTAATATTGTAACATATGGTATTGATAATTTTGCAAATGTTTTAGCAAAAGACATAACAATTACAAATTCATATGTTGATTTTAAAGTGAAAATAACAGACAGAAATGAAAGAGTAAAAACAGGAATACCAGGTAGATTCAGTGTTTACAATTCATTGGCTGCTATTTGTGTAGCACAAAAATTTGGAATTTCTCCAGAGATTATAAAAGAGGCTTTAGCGGAAGTTAGAGTACCAGGAAGATCAGAATTAGTTGATAATAAATTAGAATTAACAATAATGATAGACTATGCTCATTCTCCAGAAAGTTTGCAAAATATTTTGCAAGCAGCTAAGAGTTATACTCGCGGAAGAGTTATTTCTGTATTTGGTTGTGGTGGAGACAGAGATTCTGGCAAAAGACCTATAATGGGTGAAATATCAGGTAAAATAGCAGATTACACAATAGTTACATCTGATAACCCAAGAACAGAAGACCCACAAAAAATTGTTGACCAAATTGAAGATGGAATTAAAAAGACAAAAGGCAAATATGAAGTTGTTGTTGATAGAGTTGAAGCAATTGAACATGCTATCAAAATGGCAAATAAAAAAGACATTATCATATTGGCAGGTAAGGGACATGAACCTTATCAAGAAATAAATGGTGTTAAACATCCTTTTGATGAGAGAATTATAGTAAGAGATATTATAGAAAAAATGGGAAAATAATAATAAAAAAAAAACAACAAAAGATATAAAAGGAAAGGTTGATTAAATTGAATTTGGAAATAAAAGTATTGCTAGCAACGTTTGTTATTTCAGTAGTTTGTGGATTAATAACAATACCAATATTAAAAAAATTAAGGGTAGGGCAAATAGAAAGAGACGATGGACCTGCATCACATTTAAAAAAACAAGGAACTCCAACAATGGGAGGAATAATAATGATAATTGCAATAATTATTGCAGTTACGGGAACATATATATTTTTACATTTATCAGGAAATCAAGAAATTGCACAAAAATTATTTCCAATGTTATTAATAACAATTGGATATGGTTTAATAGGATTTATAGACGATTTTAAAAAATTGGTTTTAAAAAACACTGATGGTTTAAAACCAAGATATAAAATGTTAGGACTTTTAATAATTGCAGTTGCATATGTTTTGTTTTTGATATATGGTTTTAAAATAGGAACTGAAACATATATTCCAATTTTGAAAACATATATAAATATTCCTGAAATTATATATATTCCATTTGCAATTCTTGTAATACTTGGAACAACAAATGCTGTAAATCTTACAGATGGAATTGATGGCTTATCATCAAGTGTTTCTGCAATTATAATAACATGTTTAACAGTTATAGGAATTAGTAATCAAGTATATGAAGTATCAATATTTGGAAGTATTGTAATAGGTGCAACATTAGGATTTTTAATGTTTAATTTACATCCTGCAAAAGTATTTATGGGTGATACTGGTTCATTAATGCTTGGGGGTGTAATATCAGGATTAGCTTTGTATTTAAAAATGCCATTATTATTACTTTTAATAGCAATAATACCTGTTGTAGAAACATTATCAGTTATAATACAAGTTACTTATTTTAAAAAGACAGGAAATAGAGTATTTAAAATGACACCATTACATCATCATTATGAATTATCAGGATGGAGAGAAAATAAAATTGTAGTTGTATTTTCTTTAATAACTTTAGTTGCATGCTTTATAGGGCTAAAAATAGTGTAATAGGAGGATTATAAATGGCAAAAAAGAAAAAAGAAAAAAGTTTTTCAAGCTTTTTGAATAATCCGTTTGATTTTACATTAGTAATAACAATTTTATTATTACTAAGTATGGGTTTAGTTATGGTATTATCTGCAAGTTCACCATCTGCACTTGCAGAAAGTGGAAATAGTTATGCTTATTTTTCAAAACAATTAATATTTGCTATTTTAGGTGTAATATTTATGGCAGGTATTTCTAAAATAGATTATAGATTTTATCAAAAATTTTATAAACATGCTTGGTGGTTATCAATTATATTACTAATATTAGTTAAGGTGATGGGAACTGAAGTAAATGGTGCAAAAAGATGGATAAAAATAACAGAAACACTTTCATTTCAACCATCAGAATTAGTTAAATTTTTAATGATTATTTTTTATGCAGGAATTTTAGTTAGGGATAGAGATGAGTTGCCTTTATATGGTAAAGGTCTTGTAAAACATATGTTATATTTGATTCCAATTATAGGACTTTTACTATTAGAGCCACATATGAGTGCATCTATGGTTATAATAGGAATTGTTTGCGTAATGATGATAGTTGCAGGATGTAGATTTAAACATTTTGCATTAACTGGAATTGGAGTAGGTATTCCAGGTTTATTTGGACTTATTGCTTTAGAGCCATATAGATTAAAGAGGTTTGTAACATTTATGAATCCGTGGCAAGATATTACAGGTGATGGATGGCAAGTTGTTCAAAGTTTATATGCTATAGGTTCAGGCGGACTATTTGGAGTTGGATTAGGTGATAGTAAACAAAAATATTTATATATACCAGAACCACACAATGACTTCATTTTCTCAATATTAGCAGAGGAACTTGGTTTTGTTGGATGTGCGGTTGTACTAATTTTATTTGCAGTATTTATTTGGAGAGGCGTATTAATTGCAATGAAGGCTCCTGATATGTTTGGTAGTTTGATTGCTATTGGTATTACTGCTTTGGTTGCTATACAGGTTATTATAAATGTTGCGGTTGTTACGTCTTCAATGCCTGCAACAGGTATGCCTTTACCTTTCTTTAGTTACCGGTGGTACAGCGTTATTTATTTTGCTATGCGAGATGGGAATATTGCTTAATATTTCGCGTGCTGGTGCAAAAGGGAATTAGGGACGTTCCTTAAAATCCCTTTTTTTAGGGAAAAGGGAAAACTACTTTTAATATTAAAATATAGATAAAGGGCATTATAGGCGTGTCCCTAAATCCCCTTAAAAAGGGATTTTAAGGAACGTCCCTAATTCCCTTTTCTTAAGGAGAGTGCTATGAGAGTTATTATTGCCGCGGCAGGTACAGGAGGACATATAAATCCGGGTCTTGCAATTGCAAATAAAATAAAAAAAGAAGAAAAAGATTCAAAAATAATTTTTATTGGAACAACAAGAGGACTAGAAAATGATTTAGTTCCAAGAGCAGGCTATGAATTAAAAACAATTGATGCATATGGTTTAAGTAAAAAGATATCAATTGAAAATATCAAAAAAATGTACAAAACTTTTAAAGGCCTTGGAGAGGCTAAAAAGATAATTAAAGAATTCAAACCTGATATTGTAATTGGAACTGGTGGATATATTTGTGGAGCAACAATTTCTGCTGCACATAGTTTAGGCATTCCAACATTATTACATGAAAGTAATGCATTTCCTGGAAAAGCAGTCAAAATGCTTGCTAAAAAAACTGATACAATTTTAGTTTCTTTTGAAGATGCCAAGGGAAGAATCAAAAATGCAAAAAATATTGTGTGTACAGGAACTCCAGTAAAAATTGTGAAAAAAGATTATGGAATAAATGAAAAATTAGAAATAATAAAAAAAGCAGGGCTTAATGAAACAAAGCCAATTGTTTTGATTTTTGGTGGAAGCCAAGGTGCTCAAAAAATTAATGAGGCAATTTTAGATATTTTGAAAAATAAATTAAATAAGGATTATCAAATTATGTGGGCAACAGGTCCAAAACAGTATGATATTCTTAAGGAAAGATTATTAGATAATAACATTAATATCAACAATATAGAAAATGCTAAAATTGTTTCATATATTTACAATATGGAAGAAATTATGAATGTTGCTAATTTGATTGTTGCAAGAAGTGGTGCAATGACAATTACAGAAATTTCTAATTTGGGCAAACCATCAATTTTGATTCCATTACCAAATGTTAGTGGTGACCATCAATTTCACAATGCAAAGGTATTAGAAAATGTTGGAGCAGCAAAGATTATTTTAAATAATGAATTACATGGAGAAATTTTGAATAAACAAATAGAAGAAATAGTTTTAGATAAAAATATGGAAGTACAAATGTCAAAAAATGCTCTTAAGGTTTCTACTCATGATGTTGAAGATAAAATCTATAAAGAAGTTTTAAAATTAGTGAAAAAATAATTTATATAGGGAGAACGAAAAATGCATAAAAATATAAAATCTAAAATTATACTAATTTCTGTATTAATAGGTTTAATACTTATAGGAACTTTAGGATTTATATATATAAATTCTTTAGCTCAAGTTCCACAACTTATAGATGGACAAGATACTAATGTATTAGTACAAGCAAAAAGAACGGTTGCTATAATACTTGCTATTTATGTTATTTCTGCAATAGCAATTTCGGCGTATCTATCAAAATTTGTAATTTGTCCAAAAAATAAATATATAAAAGGCGACGAAAAAGCGGAATTAAAGGACAAACTTAATGAAGTTTCTTCTAGAAAAAATCAAATAGAAACAATTTTGCTACATATGACAGATGGTATTATTGCATTTAATATTAAGGGGGAAATTATATTAATAAATCCTGCAGCAAAGAAATTCTTGAGTATTAGTCCAGAGGATAACACATTTGATGATATATTTGGAAAATTTAAATTAGATATTAATACTGAAAAAGTAATTTATTTGGATAGTTGGACATCTACAGAACAAAGAATTCAAGTTGATGACCAATATGTTAAAGTTTTATTTGCACCATTCAAAAATGAGGAAGAAAGACCAGATGGTGTAATTGCTGTAATTCAAGATATTACAGAACATGTTAAATTGGATAATATGCAAAAGGAATTAGTAGCAGATGTATCACATGAATTAAAAACACCGATAACATCAATAATGGGATATGCAGATACTCTTTTAGAGGGTGGATATGATGAGGAAACTCAAACTAAGTTCTTAAATGTAATTGCCTCAGAATCTAGGAGAATGGCACGTTTGGTAACAGATTTATTAACACTTTCTAGATATGACAGTAATAAAAAGAAGACTAGAAAAGAGACATTTGATTTGGGTGATTTAGTAAAAAGATGTCAGGAAAAACTGGCAATTGAAATAAAGAAAAAAGGACATAAGGTAACTTCATTTGTTACGGCAGATGTACCACCAGTATATGCAGATAAGGATGATATTGAACGTGTTGTTTTAAACATTTTAACAAATAGTATTAAATATACGCCAGATAATGGTGAGATTAAAATTTATGTAGGTTTTGTTTATAATGATGCTTATATTAAAATATTTGATAATGGTATAGGTATTCCGGAAGATGATTTATCTAGAATTTTTGAAAGATTTTATAGGGTTGATAAGGCTCGTACTAGAGAAATGGGAGGTACTGGTTTGGGGCTTTCTATTGCTAAAGAAATTTTGGATAAAAATGGTGGAAGTATTGATATTAAAAGTAAAGTTGGAGAGGGTACAGAGGTTGTAATCCGTATTCCAACTAAACAATAAAAAAACGGGATTGGGGGACGGGTCTCTTAATCCCGTTTTTTTTTACAATTCACAAACAATAATTTTATGATCTGTTAATTGTAATTTTTTGGTGTGAAAAAAGTAAAAATTACCTTGAATTAATTGTAAATATGAAAAAAATATGATATATTAATATAAAACAATTTATTAACAAGGCAAAGTAATTTTATCTTGTTATAGTAACTCATTAATTTTCTAATTAGAGTAGGGGGTAACAATATGAAACGGAAGATTGCAAACTTATACAAGAAAGACAAGAAAGGCAAAATATCACGAGTGATATTTTGTGTTATGGGAATTATAAGCGGTATAATTTCTTTCAAAATTGCGATTGAGTTTTATGCTATTGTAATTTCAATTGTAATTGCAATTTTTGGTGCCTATATTGGAGCATTAATTTCGATATTATTTCTTTCTGCAATAGCAACAATCTGTGGTGTAAAACCAGATTTTGAAGAATAGAGAAAATAAAAACGTTTTATATTAATTGATGGCTGAGTACCTTAAAGGTATTCAGTTATCTTTTTATGGTCTGTGAGTTATAACTTAAAAATAAAAAAATTTGTTTTCCACCCCAAAAATATTGATAAATCTTCTAAATTAATGTATAATATACAAGATAAAAAAAGTTAGGAGATAGATACAAATGAACGAAAAAATAAAAGATATATTAGAATGGATTTACTGTATAATCATAGCAGTAGTATTAGCATTATTATTTAGATATTTTATAGGAACACCAACAATAGTAAAGCAAGTATCAATGTATCCAACACTAGTGCAGGACCAACGTTTATGGCTTAATAGATGGGGAAGAACAACAAAAAAATTACCTAATAGAGGAGATATAATAACATTTGAAGCACCAAGCAAAAAAACATATACATACAGTGAAATAGATCAAACTAATCCGGTTGCAAAATACGAAGATGAACCAACATCTATCTGGGGAAAATTTACATATCATGTATTGGAAATAGGCAAAGACAGTTATATCAAAAGAGTTATAGCATTGCCAGGAGAACATGTTGAAATAAAAGACGGCAAAGTTTATATAAACAGTGAAGAGTTGAAAGAAGATTATCTTCAAAGTGGTATAGTTACAGATTTAATGGGGGCAGGATTTGATGATTTTGTTGTACCAGAAAATTGCGTATTTGCAATGGGAGATAATAGAAATCATAGTACAGACTGTAGAGCATTTGGATGTATTCCATTAGAAAAAATTGAAAGTAAAGTTTGGATAAGAATTTGGCCATTAAATCTATTTGGAAAAGTAAAATAATTTTAAAAGATAAAATAGCAATATGCCAAGATAATTTAAAAATTTGTAAAAATAAAATCAGGAGATAGGATGTTTAATAATATATTAGGAAATGATAATATAAAAGAATTATTAACAAATGCAGTAAAAAATAACAAAGCATCACACAGTTATATGTTTGTTGGGACAGAAGGAATTGGAAAAAAATTAATAGCAAAAGAATTTGCAAAAATGATTTTATGTACTGATGAAAATAAATACTGTGGTAAGTGTAAATCTTGTATAGAATTTGAAAGCAGTAATAATCCGGATTTCAAAATAATTGAGCCAGACGGAAATAGTTTAAAAATAGAGCAAATAAGAGAATTTCAAAACAAAGTTTCAGAAAAACCAATTATTTCAAACAGAAAAGTTTATATAATAAATGACAGTGACAAAATGACAACAGAGGCTCAAAACTGTTTGTTAAAAACATTAGAAGAACCACCGGAATTTGTTACTATAATACTTATAGGCTCAAATGAAAGTGCTTTTTTGGATACAATAAAATCAAGATGTATGATATTGAGATTCAATAAAATATCAGATGAAAATATTGTAAAATTTTTAGAAGAGAATTTTCAAACTAAAGTAAACAGTCAAATTATGTTAGAAGCATTTCAGGGGAGTATTGGTAAAGCAATTCAATTACAAGATAAGCAAGAGGAATATGAACAAATAGAAAATGTTATTATTAATTTGGAAAAAAGAGATAAAATAGACACTTTGAATAAAGCAGAAGTTATATATAAAGCAAAAGAAGAAAAATTTGAAATTTTGGATTATATCAATATAATTTTATTGGATATAGCAAAAAAATCTAGTAAATATGCTATGTGTATAAATATTGTTGAAGATACCAAAAAAAGATTGCAGTCTAATGCAAATTATGATATGAGTATTGATAATATGTTACTTAAACTATGGGAACAAGTGCATTAATATATAGAAAAATAACTTGATTATGTAGTAAAAAATGGAATTTTAATATATACATAAATTAATAAAATACATTAATTTAAAAGAACAATAAATATATATAATGTATTAAGAGAATAATAAATACATATTGTTTTAAGAAAAATAAAAAATTGGAAAGGAAAATTAACTTGAAAAATATAGTAGGAATAAGATTTAAAAAGTTAGGAAAAATATACTTTTTCAATCCAAAAGGGATAAAAGTTCAAAAAGGAGACAAAGTAGTTGTAGAAACATCACAAGGTGAAGAACTTGCAGAAGTATGGATTCCTAATAGATATGTTGAAGATGAAAAAATAGTTGAACCTTTAAAAAGAATATTAAGAATTGCTACACATAGAGATATGAAAAGATATGAAGAATGTAAAAAAATAGAAAATGAAGCATATAAAGTATGTCAAAAGAAAATCAAAGAACATAAATTAGAGATGACACTTACTGAAGTTGAATGTAAATTTGATAATAGCAAAATATTATTTTACTTTACAGCAGATGGTAGAGTGGATTTTAGAGAATTGGTAAGAGATTTAGCATCAATTTATAAAACAAGAATTGAATTACGTCAAATAGGAGTTAGAGATGAAGTTAAAAGAATAGGGGGAAACGGAGTTTGTGGCAGAGAACTATGTTGTTGTACATTCTTAAGTGATTTTGAAGCAGTATCAATAAAAATGGCAAAAGACCAAAATATCTCGTTAAATCCATCAAAAATTTCTGGAAATTGTGGGAGACTTATGTGTTGTTTAAAATATGAAGATGAGGCTTATTTAGATAAGTTGAAAAATTTACCAAATGTTGGTGCAATTGTGAAAACAGAAGATGGAATTGGCGAAGTTGATAATGTTGAGACATTAAAAGAAAGATTAAGAATAAAATTTAAAGGTGAAGATGGCTTTACATATAAAAAATATGATGCTAAAGATGTATTAGTGTTAAAAGATGTTGCTAGAGAGCAAGTTGACGAGGAAGAAATTCAGAATAAAAAAGAATTAGATGAACTTGAAAAACTTGAACAGGAAGATAAAAAGGTTTTAGGAGGTGAGAAGAATGGCATATAAAATTACAGACAAATGTATTTCTTGTGGCGCTTGTGCTGCAGAATGCCCAGTAGGATGTATTTCACAAGGTGAAGATAAATTCGTTATAGATGCATCAGCATGTATTTCTTGTGGTACTTGTGCTGGGGTTTGCCCAGTTGGAGCACCAGTTGAAACGAACGACTAATTACCAGAGGAGGGATTGAGGGACGTTCCTTGAAATCCCTCTTTAAAGGGATTATGGGACAGCCATTATATTGTTTTTTTGAAATAATTTAAATTTGGGACTGTCTTTTTAAATTTAAATTCAAAATTTTTTAGATATGAAATAATGTAAAATCAAATACTTTAAGTCAAAATAATTTTAAATCAATTTTTTATAATTCATAAACATTCAATAAAATTTACAATAGGTTATTATTTTAAATAATTGGAAAGGAGGCATAATGCCTAGAGGATCAAGAACATCAATAAATTCAAAATATATTCATGTTATAACGCAAGGTATAAAAAAGGAGTATATTTTTAAAAATGATAAATATAAAAAAGAATATATAAAACTATTAAATGATATGATAAATGAATATGAAAATACAAAACTTTTAGCATATTGCATTATGGATAATCATGCACATTTGCTTATATATACGGAAAAAATAGAAGAATTGTCAAAAATAATGAGTAGAGTTAATACTTCATATGGAATTTTTTATAATAAACATAGAATGAGAGTGGGATATGTATTTAGAAATAGATATTATACACAGGAAATAGCAGATAAAAAACATTTATTTAATACGTTGGCTTATATTCACAAAAATCCTGTAAAAGCAGGAATGATTAAAAATGAAATTCAATATAAATTTTCATCATACAAAAATTATATTCAAAAAAATGTAAATATAGAGGATATCAAGTTAATTTTTGATACAGATGATTATCTAAAACAATTTAAATTTATTCATAAAAATTTTTCGTCAGAAAATATCATAGATGTTAAGGAAGAACAAGAAAAATCAGAGGAAAAAATGAAGAAAATAATTATTCGATTTTGTAATGAAAATAATTTGGAATTGTGTTATATAAAAAAGAATAATTATTTATTGTTATTATTGATTAATGAAATAAAAAATAATTGTGATGTTACAAATAAAGTGATAACTGAATATTTAAAGATAGGAAAAAATAGGATTTCTAATATTGCTAAGAAAAACATCATGGAATAATAGATGGATGTGGACTGTATTGAAGCATTAAAATAGTAAAAAATAAAGGGATTAAGGGTTGTCCCCAAATCCCTGAAAAAGGGGAATTTTAGGAACGTCCCTAAATCCCTTTTTCTTTTCTTTTTCCAGTTTCTTCCAAATCTAAAAGTTCTTGCCATCTAGCATCAACTTCTTTTTGGAACTCTTCAATCATCCACTCATTACCAGGTTTAAACATATGCTTAAATCTCTTTTGAGGTTTCAAGAATTCTTCAATAGGAAGTTTTTTAGCAGGCTTATAAGAAATATGATAAACACCATTAACAACTTCATATAAAGGCCAATAGCAAGTTTCAACAGCTAATTTATTAATTTTCATTAAATCTTCTGTTGCATATCCCCAACCTCTAGGGCATGGAGCCATAACATTTAAAAATGTTGGACCTTCTGTATAAATTGCCTTTTCAGCTTTTTCATATAAATCTTTCATATTATTTACTGCAATTGATTGTGCAACATATGGTAAGTGATGTCCTACCATTATTTTTGTTAAATCTTTTCTTGATTGCATTTTACCAGGGATAACTTTTCCAGCAGGTGATGTAGTTGTGTCTGCAAATTTTGGTGTTGCAGATGAACGTTGGATACCTGTGTTCATGTATGCACCATTGTCATAACAAACATATAACATGTCATGACCTCTTTCCATAGCGCCTGATAGTGATTGTAAACCAATGTCATAAGTTCCACCATCTCCACCAAATGCGATGAATTTTGTGTGTTCATCTTCTGGTAATTTTCCTTGTTTTTTAAGTGATTTGTATGCGGCTTCTACTCCTGATAAAGTAGCAGATGTGCATTCAAATGCTGTATGGATAAATGAATCTGTCCAAGCAGTGTATGGGTAAATAAATGTTGATACTTCCATACATCCAGTTGCAGTTGATATTACTGCGTGGTCTTCTTCTTTTAGTGCTCTTAAAATGTGTCTTGCAACAACAGGTGCTCCACATCCAGCACACATTCTATGACCTTCTGTAAATCTTGAAGGTTTATTTGCAACTATTTCTTTAACATTATATGCCATAATTATTTACCCCCTTTCATATTTGAACGTAAACCTAAATATCTATAAGGATTTTCAACTTTTCCGTTTTTAGCAATTTCGGCTAAATCTGTATAAACTGAATTGATTTCTTTTTCTGTTGTGTCTCTACCACCAATTCCATAAACATAATTAACAACTGGAACATTTTGTTTTGCAACATACATGCTAGAAACAACATCTTCAAACAAGGCTCCACCAATAGCATTTAAAGAATCAGATTTATCTAATACTGCAACGGCTTTTAAATGTGATAATGCTTTTGCAACTTCTTCACCAGGGAATGGTCTGTAAACTCTGATTTTTAATAAACCAGCTTTAACACCTTGCTCTCTTAATTTATCAACAACAGCTTTTGTTGTACCAGCAGTTGAGTTCATACAAACAATTGCGATTTCCGCATCATCTAATTTATATTCTTCAAATAAATCATAATGTCTACCAGTCCATTTTTCGAACTCTTTTGAAACATCTAAAATAACTTGTTTTGCTGCTTTCATGGCATTTCCTTGTTGAGCCTTGTGCTCAAAAAGATACGCTTGTAAATCTAGTGGACCAATTGCCATTGGTTCTTTTTTATTTAATAAATAATGTTCAGGGTGATATTCACCAACAAATTTTTTAACATCTTCATCATTTTCTAATTCAATATTTTCAATTGAATGTGATGTTATAAATCCATCTTGACAAATCATAATTGGAAGTTGAACATCTTTGTTTTCTGCAATTTTGTGAGCCATCAAGTTATTATCATAAGCCTCTTGATTATTTTCAGAAAATAACATTATCCAACCTGCGTCACGAACACCCATTGCATCTGAATGGTCATTGTGTATGTTAAGTGGACCAGATACAGCTCTGTTAACCAAGTTCATAACAATTGGAAGTCTTAAACTTGAAGCAATGTAAATCATTTCCCACATTAAAGACAAACCATTTGCAGATGTAGCAGTCATAGCTCTTGAACCAGCGGCTTCTGCACCGATACAAGCACTCATAGCACTATGTTCACTTTCAACAGCAACGAATTCAGTATCAACTGAACCATTTGCAACAAATGTTGAAAAATATTGAGGAATTTCTGTTGATGGTGTGATAGGGAAAGCAGCAACAACATCAGGATTAATTTGTTTCATAGCAGTTGCAACGGCTTCATTACCACTTAATCTTTCTCTTATACTCATTATTCAGCACCTTCTTCCTTCATAACAATTGCACCAAATGGGCATGCTTTAGCGCAAACACCGCATCCTTTACAATAATCATAATTAAAATCTTCTCTTTTTAAAGAACCTTTGCAAACAGGAATGCTATTATCTGGACAAACAGGGTAGCATAAACCACATTGTTTACATTTTTCTTCTATCCATACAGGCTTAACACTTCTCCAGTCACCAGTTTTAAATTCTCTGGCATTACCTGCTTCATATATGTTTCCACCTATTGTTAAATCTTCCATAGGTGTTGTTTTATCTATATTTGTCATCTTTTTCACCTTTCTTTGTAAAAAAATCGGGATTTTGGGATGGGTCTCTAGTCCCGATTTTTAAAATTTTTTTAGGGATTGAGGGACGGGTCTTTAGTCCCGATTTTTTTAAAAATTTTTAGGGATTGAAGACCCGTCCCCAAATCCCGTTAAATTTTTTTAACTTCTTTTAAAGCCATTTCTAAGGCTTTCATGTTTCCATCAATTACTTCAGGCTTTTTAGCAAATTTATGTTTAAAAGAACCTTTCATATCTTCTAAGAATGCTTCATCAGACATAATTTCACTAACTTTAACAATTGCAGCAAGCATAGGTGTATTTGGAAAATATCTTCCTAATGCTTCAATTGATATTTTTCTTGCATCTATTGTGTAAATATCACCTTTGTAACCATTTAACACACTTTTTAAATAGTCTGCAGATTTTGTTGTATTAATTACAATTGCACCTGTTTCTTTTAGACCTGCTGTTACTGGAACTGTTTCTAATAATGTGTCGTCAACTACTACAACATAGTCTGGTTCATAGATGTTACTGTGAACTGTAATTGGATTGTCACTAATTCTGTTATAAGCAGTAATTGGCGCTCCCATTCTTTCTGGTCCATATTCAGGGAAACCTTGAATGTATTTTCCAGTATTAAATGCGGCGTCAGCTAATAATAATGATGCAGTTTTTGCACCTTGACCGCCTCTACCGTGCCATCTAATTTCTATTAGGTTATTCATAATATTATTGCCTCCTTTAAAATTTATCAAATGTTTAAAATGTATTTTGAGATATTTGATTTTACGTGACTGTGTGCACGTATTTGATGTGTCTAGTATATGCCAAAAATAGAGTGATGTCAAGGGATTTTTTTGAACGGTTGGGTCGAAAAATGTATTTTTAATATAATGATTAACTAAACTTGGAAAACTTATATTATTAAGGAGATTAATATATATTTTTGTGGTTATCTATACTAATCAATTCAGATATATCACATTCTAAGTATTTGCATAAATCTTCTAAATATTTAAATGATATAGATGATGTTTCACTATTTATAATTCTATTTAGGTTTCTATTAGTTATATTCATTTTTTGGCATAGCCAATATTTGGATTTATTTTTCTTTTTTTGACGTGGAAATTGTTATTTTAATTATCAAGATGCAGGTATGTTTTTTTGGGGTAGTTATGCAGGTACACCTTCTTGGTGAAATAGCTTTCGTTAAGTTCTTGTTTCGCAATAGAAAGATAAATATAAAAAATTTTACAAACTAAAAAAGCAAGAAAATTTTTCTTGCTTTTTGTCAGTTCTTATAGTAAAATGTAAAAAAACAAAAGTTGTCAAAAATTGACGTACTCAATGACAATTTAAAAAATAGGGATTGAAGACCCGTCCCCGGATCCCTAAAAAATCTCTAAAAAAGGTGAGAAGATAAATGTATTTAAAAAGATTAGAATTACAAGGATTTAAATCCTTTGCAGATAAAACAATATTAGAACTAATGCCCGGAATAACAACTGTAATAGGACCAAATGGTTCAGGAAAAAGTAATATATCAGATGCAATAAGATGGGTACTTGGAGAACAAAGTATGAAATCATTAAGAGGTACAAAATCTCTAGACATCATATTTGCAGGTACTCAAAATAGAAAGTCTTTAGGCTTTGCCGAGGCTTCTTTGGTGTTTGATAATTCTGATGGTGCATTGCCAATTGAATATACGGAAGTAACTGTTACAAGAAAAATCTATAGAAGTGGTGAGACTGGTTATTATATAAACAAAGTTCCATGCAGATTAAAAGATGTATTGGAATTATTTATGGATACTGGTATTGGTAAAGATGGATATTCAATTATTGGACAAGGTAAAATCGACGAGATTTTGAGTAACAAGTCTGAAGATAGAAGACATATTTTTGAAGAGGCTGCAGGTATTGTTAAATATAGAACAAGAAAGCAAGAGTCTGAGAAAAAGTTGGAACATACAAAATTGAATCTTTTAAGAATCAATGACATTTTGACTGAAATTGAAGGTAATTTAGAACCTTTACAAATGCAAGCAGATAAGGCTAAAAAATATTTGAATTTAAGAGAAGAGTTGAAGAATATTGAAATTGGCTTATTTGTTTACAACATAGAAAAATATAAACAAGACTTGGAAAAAGTTGTACAAGACATTGAAATTATGCAGTCTCAATGCAATGATGAAGAAGGCAGACTGGAAAGAGTAAAAATCTTAAAAGAAGAGTTAAAATCTAGCATTGATGAAATTACAGAAACAATTGAAAATATGTCAAATATAGGTTTTGAGAGTCAAAAACAAATTGAACAATTGAATTCTGATATAAATGTTGCAAAGACTAGAATTGCAAATAATAATGAAAATAATGATAGATATTTAAAAGAAATTGAAGAGCAAAATGCTAAGATTAAAGAATTGAAAGACGAAATTGAACAAAAAGAGGCTAAAAAAGATAACTTAAAACAAAACAAAGAAAAATTTGAAAAAGAGTTAAATGAAAAACAAGCAGAATTAGATAAATTAACAGAAAAATTATCTTCTAAGGAACTTGAAATTGAAGGATACAAACATACAGTAGAAGAAAATACAGACAAAAAGTATGAACTTCAATCAGAAATAAATGCTCAAAACATAAATTATCAAAACTTTGAAAAAAGACAAGCACAAATAAAGCAAGAAATGCAGTCAACAATTTCTGAACTAGATGGAACTCGTCTTAATAAAGAAGACATTGCAAAGCAATTTAATGAAATTGAAAACAAAAAAAATAAGGCTCAAAATTCATTAAATGAAGTAGCAAAACAAAGAGAAGAAGCAAACCAAAAAATCAAATCATTTGAAAGCAATATAAATATTTTATCAAGTGAAATGAGAATAAAAGAATCAAGATTAAAATTTTTGATAGAAACAGAAAAAGAAAAAGAAGGATATATCAAAAGTGTAAAATCATTGCTTAAAGACTGCGAAAATATAAAAGAACTTGGCAAAGGTATGAATGGTGTTTTAGCAAATATTATTGAAGTTCCAGATGACTTACAAATTGCAATTGAAATGTGCTTAGGAGCAAGCCTTCAAAATATAGTAACAGAAACAGAAACAGATGCAAAAAGATTAGTTGAACATTTAAGAAAAAATAATTTAGGAAGAGCATCATTTTTACCAATTTCATCTGTTAAAGGTAAAAAATTAGACAAAATAAAAGGCAATGAAAGTGGAGTTATTGGGATTGCGTCAGACCTTATAAAATACAACAAAAAATATGAGCAAATCATTTTAAATTTACTAGGTAGAACTGTAATTGTTGACAACATGGATACCGCAATTAAAGTTGCAAAACAAAATGGATATACATTCAGAATTGTAACAACTGAAGGTGACTTAATAAATCCATCTGGTGCAATTACTGGTGGTTCAGTTGCTAAAAAGACTGTTAACATTTTAGGTAGAGGCAAAGAAATTGAAAAACTTGAAAAAGAGATAAAAAATCTAAAACAAAAAATTGAAAAACTAGAAAATGACAAGCAAAATTACGAAGAATCAATTGAAGGAATTTTAGAGTTATCTGCAAATCTTGAAAAAGAACTACAAGAAATTGACATCACATATGCAACTGAAAAACAAAAAGTTATTTCAATAAATGAAAATATTGAAAAACTTGAAAAACGTTTGAATAGGTTAAAAGAAGAACAAGCAAATCTTGAAAAACAAAAAGAAGAAGCGGTTTCAACAAAAGGTGATTTACAAGTTGAAATAAATAAAATTGTTGAGCAAAATGAAGAACTTTCTAAAATAATTACTGAATTTGCAGAATTGAACAAAGATGACCAAAAATATATTGACGATTTGAACTTTGATATTACAAACTTGAAAATTTCTGTATCATCATTTGACGAAAGTGAAGCGTCAATTCAAGAAATTCAAGAAAGAATTAATCAAGAATTAGAAAATGCACATACAAGTATTGAAAATAAAAATACACAAATCGAACAAATCAAAAAAGACAATGAAGAACTTGAAACATCAATACAAGAGACACTTCAAAAAATAGAAGAAGTTAAAGAAAGTGTAAATAGTAGTAGTTCAAAAATTGAAGAATTGAAAAAAGAAAGAGCTCAAAAGAGTGAAAAACTTTCAAAACAAGAAGATGAGATAACTGCTAAATTTAAAGTAATTGAAGACTTAAAAGGTCAACTTGTAAAATTAGATGTTAAAAAGACAAAAATTGAAGAAGATATTAATGGCATTATCAACAAAATGTGGGAAGAATATGAACTTACACCTAATAATGCAGAACAATATCAAAAACCAGAAAATGTTGCATTAACACAAAGAAGAGTTAACAGTTTGAGAACTGAAATTAGAGAACTTGGAAGTGTTAATGTAGACTCAATTGAAGAATACAAAAACTTAAAAGATAGATATGACTTTATGAGCGAACAACGTTTAGACCTAGAAAATACAATGGGTAAATTAAGAAAAGTAATTTCAGATATGACTCAAATTATGAAAGAACAATTCAAAGAAAAATTCAAGGTTATAAACAAAAATTTTGGAGAAGTATTTGCAGAATTGTTTGGTGGCGGAAAAGCAGAACTTACATTAGAAGACGAAGAAAATATTTTAGAGTGTGGAATTGATATTACTGTACAACCACCAGGAAAAAAATTACAAAATATGATGCTTCTTTCAGGTGGGGAAAAGGCATTTACTGCAATTGCATTGTTATTTGCAATATTGAAAATAAATCCAGCTCCATTCTGTGTATTGGACGAAATTGAAGCAGCACTTGATGATGTAAATGTATTTAGATATGCTGATTATTTGAAGAAGTTTACAGACCATACTCAATTCTTAGTTATTACTCATAGAAAGGGTACTATGGAAGTGGCTGATACTGTTTATGGTGTTACTATGGAAGAGAGTGGTATTTCTAAGTTGTTGTCTATGAAATTGAAACAATAGAATTTATAAAAAGTAGCAAGTGAAAATTTGCTACTTTTTAAATTTAAGATTATAAAAAGTGAAGTTTATTAAAACTTCACCTTTGAACAATTAAAAAATATTAAGCATAATTTTTATTATTTACGCTATATTGTGAAGGACTTAAATTCATTCTTATTGCTTTGAAATTGCAAGCCTTCATGTCAGACGGAGTTTTACATGTTACTGTCATTTCATGGCAAGTACCATGTTTATAATCTTTTACCCATTTGATAAAAGTTTTTAGTTCTTTTTCAGAACCATAAATAAAAAAATTTGTGCCGTTTCCATCTGTTATTTTTAATTTTTGTTCCATTTTGTTACCTCCTGGGATGTTTGATAACATTATTATACAATATTTCAGCCTAAAATGCAATAAATCTAAGAAAACCAATAAAAATCAATAATAGACCAGAAATAATAGACCATATATTTGATGGCAACTTACAAAAATTTCTAATATGAATTCCTAAATAAGAGCCTAAACTCAGAAAAATTAATTGAAAAGCACTTACTAAAAAAGGAAATAGTTTCAAATTAATATCAGCCATTGAACCAGAAATTCCAATACAAAAACTATCTAAAGAAAGAGCAATAGCCAAGATTAATGCTTCTTGAGGCTCAATTATTTTTGAATGGTTGAGATCAGAAGATATTGGACTATTAAAAACATTTTGGGAATCTTTTTCTTTTTTAGAAGCTTGAAAACATATGTATATTCCCATGCAAATCAAAATAAAACATCCCAAAAAATTTGTAAAAGAATTTGGAAGTATATATTGAATTATATTTCCAAAAAATATTGATATATATGTTGTAATTAGTGAAATTACAAATAAAATTATTTTGCTTAATTTAGATATTTTTGTATTTTTAATTCCGTATGTCACACCTATTCCTAAGGAATCTATACTACTTGATATTGCTAAAAGTATTGAATTTACCATAATAACACCTCTTACAACATAATATGACAAAAAAATTTTGCTGTTACTTTGGAATAAAAAAGTACAAGCCACATATATTTAAATAACAAATATACAAAGGAGTGAATATTATGTGGCAAACATTAAGAAAAGAAGAAGTATTAAGGCAATTAGGTACAAATGAGAAACAAGGATTAACAGAAAAAGAAGTAAAAGAAAGACAAGAAAAATACGGGAAAAATAAACTAGAAGAAAAGAAGAAAGAAAGTTTTATTGTAAAATTTATAAAACAATTTAATGATTTTATGATAATCATACTAATAATAGCATCAATAATATCGGCAGTTGTATCAAAAATGCAAGGAGAAAATGACTATGTGGATTCAATAATAATCATAGGAATAGTAGTATTTAATGCATTAATGGGAGTAATTCAAGAAGCAAAAGCAGAAAAATCAATAGAAGCATTAAAACAAATGACACCACAACTTGCAAAAACAATAAGGAATGGAAAAACAGTTGAAGTAAATGCAGAAGAACTTGTAAAAGGGGACATTATAATTTTAGATGCAGGAAATTTTGTACCAGCAGACTGTAGAATTTTAGAAAGTCATAACTTAAAAATAGAAGAATCATCATTAACAGGTGAAACACAAGGGGCAGAAAAGGATGCAGATATTTTATGCAGTAAAAACGCACCTTTAGGTGATATGAAAAACATGGCTTTTATGGCTAGTATAACAGTAAATGGACATGGAAAAGCGGGTGTTACAGATACTGGAATGAGTACAAAAGTTGGACAAATTGCTAATATGATTATTGAAGATGAGGCTCCACAAACACCATTACAGAAAAAACTTGGAGAAGTTGGTAAAATATTAGGATTAGCGTGTTTAGCAATATGTGTAATAATTTTTGTTATGGGATTAATAAAACATATAGAACCTGTTGAAATGTTTATGACATCTGTTGGACTTGCAGTAGCGGCAATTCCAGAGGGGTTACCTGCAATTGTAACAATTATGCTTTCAATTGGTGTTACTAAAATGGCTAAAAAGAATAGCATAATTAGAAAATTACCTGCAGTTGAAACACTTGGAAGTAGTAGTGTTATTTGCTCTGATAAAACAGGAACTTTAACACAAAACAGAATGAAAGTTGTTGATGTTAGAAGTCAAAGTAAAAAATTTATTATTGAACTAGCAACATTATGCACAGACTGTGATGTAAATGTGGAAAATGGAGTGGCAAAAGTTTCTGGCGAGCCTACAGAGAAGGCAATTGTAGAAGAATGTATAAATATTGGAAGTACAAAAAATAGATTAGAAAATTTTATGCCAAGAGTTAATGAAATTCCTTTTGATTCTAATAGAAAAATGATGACTACAATTCACAAAATTGGAAACAAATATAGAGTTATAACGAAAGGTGCACCAGATGTGTTATTACAAAAGTGTACAAAGCAAATAGATTCAATAGGTGAAATGGCAAATCAATATAATATAAAAATTAGAAGTTTAGAAAATCTAAAAATTCAGAGTGATAATAGACAAATGGCACAAAAAGCATTGAGGGTAATTGCAGTTGCATATAAGGATTTAGATATATTGCCAAGTAAAATTGATTCACAAAATATTGAAAATAATTTAACATTTGTGGGACTAATTGGAATGATAGATCCACCAAGAGATGGAGTAAAAGAAGCAGTTCAGGTATGTAAAAATTCAGGAATTAAAACAGTAATGATTACAGGTGATCACTTAGAAACGGCAAAGGCAATAGCTAAAGATTTAGGTATTTTAGAGAAAAAAGATATGGCAATAACAGGGCAAGAACTTGATAAAATGACTCAAAATCAATTAGAAAAAAATATAAAAAAATATTCAGTTTTTGCAAGGGTTACACCAGAACACAAAGTAAGAATTGTAAAAGCATGGCAACGAAACAGTGCGGTTGTAGCAATGACAGGTGATGGTGTAAATGACAGCCCAGCTTTAAAAAATGCTGATATTGGAATTGCTATGGGCAAAAACGGTACAGATGTTGCCAAAAATGCGGCAGATATCATACTTACAGATGACAATTTTGTTACAATAGTTGAGGCAGTAAAACAGGGAAGAAACATATATGATAATATAAAAAAAGCAATACATTTTTTAATTGCTACAAATATTGGAGAAATTGTAACAATTTTTATAGGACTTGTATTAGGCTTAAAATCACCACTTCTTGCAATACAATTATTATGGATAAACCTAGTTACAGACTCTTTACCAGCAATTGCTTTAGGACTTGAAAAGCCTGAAAAAAATATAATGCAAAGAAAACCAGTTGATAGTAAAAAAGGAATATTTGCAGATGGTTTGTGGAATAAAATTATTGTTGAAGGAATTATGATAGGTGTTCTTACTCTTGTTGCATTCAGTATTGGAAATAAATATTATGGCTTAGAAGTTGGAAGAACTATGGCATTTTTATCAATAGGATTTCTGGAATTGATCCATAGTTTTAATGTTAAAAATGAAAGGTCTATTTTTGAGGCAGGACTTTTTGAAAACAAGTATTTAGTTGGAAGTTTTGTTTTAGGAATTTTTATTCAGACTATAGTTGTTGTGATTCCTGCTTTTGCAAATGTTTTTGAGGTTGTTCATTTAAATTTGACTCAATGGATTATTACTGTTGCAATTTCTATTTTGCCTGTTCCAGTTATTGAGTTGCAGAAAAAGTTGGATGCAAAAAATAAGAACACTGAAAACAATAAAGAGGAGAAAAAGAATTTCTCATTTGCAAAAATGTGATGAAAGTATATAAAAATGCTTGCAAAAATGTGATGAAAATATTAAATATACTTGCAAAAGTGTGATAAAATATCAAAAAAATTAGTACGAATTATCCAAAATTAGTTGCAAATACCTAAAAATTGTGATAGAATAGTTATGCTTAAAAAGGGCATAACTATTTTTAAGCATCTCTACTTAACGAAAAGTTAGGTTGCAAAATCCATAGGGAGGTGAAAATAATGAACAAATACGAAAGTGTTATCATTGTTAATCCAAATGTTGACGAAGCAGGTTTAAAAGCTTTAGAAGAAAAATTCACAGGATTAATCAATGAAAATGGAAAAGTTGAATCAGTTGAAAACATGGGTAAAAAAAGATTAGCTTATGAAATCAAAAAATTCAAAGAAGGTACATATATGTTATTTAACTTTGAAGCAAACCCAGATTCAATCAAAGAACTTGAAAGAGTATACAGAATTACAGATGACATAATCAAATTCATCGTTGTAAGAAAAGAAGACTAATTTTAAAATAAAAAGTGGGACCTTAGATTAAAGTAATGAAAGGAAGAAAAGAAAATGAACAAAGTAATATTAATGGGAAGACTTACAAGAGACCCAGAAGTAAGATACACACAAACAAACAATACTCTAGTTGCTTCTTTTAGTTTAGCAGTAAATAGAAGATTTGCAAGACAAGGAGAAGAAAGACAAGCAGACTTTATTAACATAGTTGCTTGGAGCAAATTAGGAGAATTTTGTAGTAAATACTTTAAAAAAGGTCAACAAGTTGGTATAATTGGAAGAATCCAAACAAGAACATGGGATGATGATCAAGGTGTTAAACACTATGTAACAGAAGTTGTTGCAGAAGAAGCATATTTCGCAGATAGTAAAAGAGAAGGAGATATGGGCGCTGGAACTTTTGAAAATACTTTTGGTAATACAATGCCAGGAAGTATGGGATCTGATTTTGAAACATCATCTACGGATGATTTACCATTTTAATAGACTATGAAAGTTAAGTGCTTTCATAAGAGAGGGGGAAAATAAAAATGGCTGATAAAAAACAAAGAAGAAATAATAAAAATTATGATGAAGATTATAACCCAAAATTCAGAAAACAAAGAAAGAAAGTTTGTGTTTTATGTAGTGACAAAAATTTTGAATTAGATTACAAAAACGCTGACCAATTAAAGAAATTTGTTAATGATAAAGGTAAAATCTTACCAAGAAGAACAACAGGATGTTGTGCAAAACATCAAAGAGATATTACTACAGCAGTTAAAAGAGCTAGACATATTGCTGTATTACCATATGCACAACAATAATATGAATAAAAAAAGACCGAAACTTTATATTTTGAGTTTTGGTCTTTAAGATTTTAAGACTAGAACCATTAATGTGTTTCTAGTCTTTTTCTAATTCATCATCAAATGGTTTGTGCATAGTGTTACCTCCTTATGAATTTTAAACTTCTAATATCTAGTATAGCAAAATTTACATAAATTTGTAAATTAATTGCAATTTATTAGAAAATATAGTAAAATATAGTAGATTAGTTGGAAGTTATAAATAAATTTTATGCAAAAATAATTTTGCTGAAAAGTATGAATGAAATAAAATTGAAAAGAAGGTAAAAAAATGTTAGAAAAATTAGGGATCAATACAGAACTAGAAAATTTATCAAAAGAAGTAGAAAATGAAATAAATGGACAATTTAAAGCAATGGACGAAATATGTGAAAAAAATAGTATGAAAGTACTATCAGCATTTCAAGAATGTAACTTGCAAGAAATGCATCTAAACTCATCAACAGGATATGGAATTGATGAAGCAGGAAGAAACAAAATTGAGGAAATATATGCAAAAGTATTTAAAGCAGAAGATGCACTAGTACGTGCTCAATTCATATCAGGAACACATGCGTTAGCAATAACTCTATCTGCATTATTACGTCCAAATGACACAATGATTAGTATAACAGGAGAACCATATGACACACTTCAAACTGTTATAGGATGTAATGATACAGAAAGTAAAAGTTCATTGAAAGCATTTGGCATTAAATATGAACAAATAGAACTTGTAGAAAATGATTTTGATATAAAAACAATTCAAGAAAGATTAAAAAAACAAGATGTGAGATTAGTTGAAATTCAAAGGTCAAGAGGATATTCAACAAGAAAAAGTTTGACAATTGAAAAAATTGAAAAGGCAATAAAAGCAATTAGAGAAGTCAACAAAGGTGTAATAATTATGGTTGACAATTGCTATGGAGAATTTGTACAAGATAAAGAACCAATAGAAATTGGAGCAGATATTGCAGTTGGTTCATTAATGAAGAACCTTGGAGCCGGAATTGCAACTTCTGGAGCATATATAGTTGGTAGAAAAGATTTAATAGAGCTATGTGCAGAAAGACTAACTGCACCTGGAATTGGAAAAGAAATAGGACCATCATTAGGACAAAATACACAATTGTTAAAAGGCTTATTCTTTGCACCACAAGTTGTAGCATCTAGTGTAAAAACAGCAATATTTGCAAGTAGAATATTAGAAAAATTAGGATATGATGTTGAACCAAAATATGATGAAGTAAGAGCAGATATTGTTCAAACAATTAAACTAGGAAGTGAAGAAAATTTAGTTAAATTCTGTCAAGGAATTCAAATGGGTTCACCAATCGATTCAAATGTAATTCCATTTCCTAGTGACATGGGTGGTTATGAGGACAAGGTTATAATGGCAGCTGGAACTTTTACAGAAGGGTCAACAATTGAATTGAGTTGTGATGGACCAATTCGTGAGCCATTTATTGCTTATATGCAAGGTGGGCTTACTTATGAGTATGGTAAGTTTGGTATTCTTAAGGCAATTCAAAAAATGAAAAATTAAAAAAATCGGGATTTGGGAGAAAAATATGAATGTAATAGTAATTGGTGGAGGTCCTGCTGGAATGATGGCAGCAATTGCTTCTGCCGAAAATGGAAATAATGTAATTTTATTAGAAAAAAAAGAAAGACTTGGAAGAAAGCTTTTGATTACAGGTAAGGGAAGATGTAATATAACATCTTCTTTACCAATTGAGGAATTTATACAAAATATACCTGGTAATGGTCAGTTTTTGTATAGTGCTTTTAAAAATTATACCAATAATGATATAATAAATTTTTTAAATGAAGAAGGTTTAGATGTTAAGGAAGAGAGAGGAAATAGAATATTTCCCGTAACAGACAAATCTTTGGATGTTTTAAAAAGTTTTACGAAAAAATTGAAAGAATTAAATGTTAAAATCGAATATAATATGGAAGTTACTGAAATTATTCCAAAAGATGAAAATGGAAAATTGAAAGTGAAGACTGTTGAGAACAAAGAAAATAACAGAGGCAATATCAATAACAGGGATAAAAATAAAAACAATATTAAAATTTTTGAAGCAGATAAAGTAATATTAGCAACTGGTGGCAAGAGTTATCCACTAACAGGTTCAACTGGTGATGGATATGAATTGGCCAAGAAATTGGGACATACTGTAACTAAAATCAGACCATCATTGGTTCCTTTGGAGGCTTTTGAACAAAATATATGTAAAGATTTGCAAGGTTTATCTTTAAGAAATGTAAATATCGAATTAAAAAATAAGGAAAATAATAAAATTATTTATCAAGATTTTGGTGAGATGCTATTTACACATTTTGGAGTATCAGGACCTACAATTTTAAGTGGTTCAGCGCATTTGGTTAGATATAAAAATATTGATGAGCTTTTGAAAAATAAAAAAATTGTTTTAAGTATAGATTTTAAACCAGCATTATCTGAAGAAAAGTTGGATGAAAGGATATTAAGAGACTTTGCAGAGTTTAAAAATAAGCAATTTAAAAATAGTTTAGATAAATTACTGCCACAAAAGTTGATTCCAGTAGTTATTGAAAAAAGTGGAATAAATCCTAATAAAAAAGTTAATGAAATTAATAAAAAAGAAAGACATAGCCTTGTAGAATTATTGAAGAATTTTGAAGTTACTATAAGAGGATTTAGACCTATTGATGAGGCCATAGTTACAAGTGGGGGAATAAATATTAAAGAGATAAATCCCAAAACAATGGAATCTAAATTAGTTAATGGTTTATATTTTGCAGGTGAAATTATTGATGTTGATGCTTACACTGGAGGATTCAACCTTCAAATAGCGTATTCAACAGGATATACAGCTGGGAATAATATGTGACAAAATTTGATAAAAGTGTGAGACAAACTCGGACAGTTATAATTGCCGTATTTAATAAAATTTGAGGTAAATGAAGACTGTCCTGTTTGTCTCAAAAAGGGAGAAATATGGAAAAATTTATTTCAATTAAGGAGAATGTACAAACTGAAATAGTTGTAAAAAAATCTAAATTTATATGTAATCTGATAAAAGTAGAAAGTCAAGAAGAAGCAGAAGAGTATATAAAAAAAATCAAAAAAAAGTATTATGATGCAAGACATAATTGTGTTGCATATAGAGTTATAGAAGATGAAAAAGTAGTAGAGAAATCAAGTGATGATGGTGAACCGTCAGGGACTGCAGGTGGACCTATGCTTAATATTTTGCAAAAAAATAATTTGGGCAATGTTTTAGTTGTAGTAACTAGATATTTTGGTGGAATATTACTTGGAACAGGAGGCTTAGTTAGAGCGTATTCAGATGCAACGCTTGATGCAATAGACATTTCAGAAAAAGTTGAGAAATGTATAGGAATAGAGGCAGAAGTAGAATTAGATTATAATAATTTGGAATCTTTTAAATATTATTGTAAAAAAAATAATATTTATATAAAAGATTATGATTATTTAGAGAAAATTATTTGTAAAATACAGTTAGAAGAGGGCAGTAAAGGAAGATTAGAAGATGATTTTAATACAAAAAAAGTTAATTTGATAAATTTAAAGTTTTTATCTAAAAAATTAATAGAGAAAAGTATAATAAATTAATGTTTTTGTAAATAATTGAAAAAAATAATTGAAAAACATTAAAAATAATAATATAATCAGAACTGTAAAAAATTTACAGTTCTTTTATTTATTGAAAACAGAGGATTAGAAAAGATAATATACATAAAATATTTAAAAGAAACTAAAGATAGGGGAGATAAAGATGAAAGAAAAAACAACTATTTTAATAGCGGATGATAATCAAGAATTTGCTCAAACACTTGCTAAATATATTCAAGAGCAAGAGGATATGGAAGTGATAGGTATTGCTAAAGATGGAGAAGAAGCAATAGATATGATTGCTAATATAATGCCTGATGTAGCATTATTGGATGTTATTATGCCACATCTAGACGGTATAGGGGTTCTTGAAAAAATGAATATGATAAAATGTGATAAAAAGCCACTTTGTATAATGCTTTCTGCTGTTGGACAAGATAAAATTACTCAAAAAGCGGTTGGACTTGGAGCAGAATATTATGTTGTAAAACCTTTTGATATAGAATTATTAATAAAAAGAATAAAGGAATTAAAGAATTTTATACCAAATAGAAGTACAGATACTTTTATTACAAGAGATGTAAAAACGCAATATGTAGAAATTCCTGAGGATGGAATTAAAAATCAAGATAATTTGGAAGCATTAGTAACTAATATAATTCATGAAGTGGGTGTACCCGCACATATAAAGGGATATCAATATTTGCGTGAGGCTATTATTATGGTTGTTAATGATATTGATGTGATAAATCAAATTACTAAAAGTTTGTATCCTAAAATTGCTACAAAATTTAATACAACTCCTAGCCGTGTAGAACGTGCAATACGTCATGCTATAGAGGTTGCGTGGGGTAGAGGAGACCAAAAAACAGTTGAGAAAATATTTGGTTATACAATTTCAGCTGCTAAAGGAAAGCCAACTAATTCAGAATTTATAGCAATGATTGCTGATAAGTTGAGATTGGAATTAAAGAGTGCGTAATTTGTACATAAATTTATAGAAGAATATATTATAATATAAAAATAAACTTTTCTTATTCATTGGTTTGTGTTTTGAATACTTAAAACATGAATTTTTGAAAAAGAGAAGTTTTTTATTATGTAAAAAGTAATTATGATTTATTTAAAATTTTAGTAATAAATAATAAAAAAAATTAGTATTTTTACTAGACAAATATGTAAATGTGTACTATAATGTTCTGCATAGGGAATGAGAATAAACAGATGTGGTTTGCCTCTATAAAGGAGGTGAGGCTTATGATAGAAATGCAATTACTAATAAAAACAATATTTATTTTATACTATTCATTAATTGGAGTAACTATCATAGCTTTTGCCTTGATTATAGCACTAGTTATAATTATTAGCAAAAGTAGATAACCAATAAAAAAACACATCTGTCTTGACCGGGCAATGTGTTTTTTACATACAAACCTGGCAAACCACGTTTGTGGTTTCTCCATTTCCTATTATTATTATACTTTGAATTAATGATAAAGTCAATAAATTTTATTATTCTTCTAAATTTTTTAATCCAAACTCAATTATTTGATTTACTACACTATTAAAACTTAATTCATTTTTTTCAGCTAAATCACTAATTTTATCAAAAGTTTCTCCACTTATTCTTATTGTTCTAGTTACTGTATCATTGCTTTTTTTTGTTTTTTCGATTTTTAATTTTTTCATTTTCATCACCATAATTATTGTAACCAAAAAAAAATTAAAAATAAGTGTACAAATATGTGTACAAAATAAAAATTTTGTGATATATTGTAGAAAGAAAGGGGTGAAGATATGAAAAAACAAAATATTTCTAAAATATTAATAATAATATCAGTAATATTATTATTGTTAAGTATTTTCTGTATAGGTATGGGATTTGACAAAATGCTAAGATATAAAAATAGTGAAAAATCTTATTCTTATAAAAGTGTAAATGCATATGTTGGTGGTGATGCTTATAATTATATTATTAATGCATGCTACTTTGCAGGTTATGTTTCATTGGGAGGATGTTTGCTTATAACAAGTAGCATTTTTGCAATTTCAGGTATAAAAAATACTGAAGTGATTGAAAAAAAAGGAAATCATTGTATATAGGAGGAAATTTATGGAAAAGAAAAATTATAAAAATAAAGTATTAATAGTACTTGGTGTGATTATTGTAATTGTAGTTGGTATTTTTATTTATCAAAATAAAAAAGGAATGAATTCTAATAGTAGAGTAACTGTAAATTCAAAAGACAACAATGCAAACTCAAGTATATCCAAAGTGGAAAATGATAATAGTTCAAATAAAAACGAAACAGAAATAACTTTGCAAGACAAGATAACTATAGATAATTTTTGTGAATTTAATATATTATCAACATCTTTTTCAAAGAATATTGAACCAACAAATCCAACAGGATATTATACATATTTAGAGGGAAAAGATGATAATCAAAAATATTTTGAATTAACTATGAATGTTAAAAATTTATCAGCTTCAGCTGTAAAGCAGGATAGTCTTATGTCTGTGAAAATCACATATGATAATAATTATGAATATAATTGTTCATTGGTAACAGAAAATTCCAGTGGTGATAAATTAGAAACTTATCCAAATTTATATGGTATAGATCCACTAAAAAGTTTGAAATATAGATTTGTTGTAGAGGTCCCAAAAGAGGTTGAAACAGATGGAAAACCATTAAAAGCAACAATAACTTCAAATGGCAATACTTATATTTATAATATTAGATAATAAAAAGAACCGTGTCAAAATAATGACTCGGTTTTTGACTTATTTTTTTGAAATTGCTTTTGCAATTTTCTTTTCATTTTTTCATGTGCAAGGAATGAAAAATAAAAAAGTTATTGCAATTTCGTCTAATGCTGTCCTAAACTCTTTAAAAAACTCTTTTATATAAGCACCTTTCATAAGTTATGCTAAATAAGTATCAATCACATTATAATATAAAAACAAAATTTATAATGTAATAGAATAAAACAACGATAAAAAAGCAAACTAAAATAAATGTAAAAAAGGAGTGACAAAAAATGAAAGCATCTTTTATAAAATATGAAAAAGACTATCAACTTCCAAAATTATTAGGAATGAACATAGAAGAAATAAAAGAACCAGAAGAAATTGACAATAAAATAGAAGAACTAAAAAAACAAAAATATACAACAATAGTAATACCAAATGAATTAGCAAGTTTTTCACAAGATATAATAAGTAAATACAAATATGATCCAACATTAAATATAGTAATAGTACCATCAAAAAATAATTAAATTAGGAATAAACCAAAAACAACCTCATATATATTTATAAAGAAAAACTGTAAGGAGGTAAAAAATGATAGAAGCACAAAGAGAAAACTTAAATATAAATAAAGTAATAGCAGAAAGAAAAGAAATCATATTAGCAGAGGGAGATATGATAGTACCAGACTCAAAGCCAGACATTTTAAACACAATTGGTACAAGTGGTATAGCATCAATATATAAAAAAGAGGTGCAAAGTGAAAAAGTAAGACTTGATGGAACGGTAAATGCCTACATAATGTATATGCCAGACGGGGCAGATGACACGGTAAGAGGACTAAACACAAGTGTTGACTTTTCAGAAAGTTTGAATGTTCCAAACTGTCAAGAAGGAATGAATGTAATTTCTGATGTTAAGATAAAATCAATAGAAGCAAAGGTCATAAATGGAAGAAAAATAGGTATTAAGGCAACATTGGAAGTCAACTTAAAAATTTATTCAAATGATAATGTTGAGATAATTAATGAGGTTCAAAATGAAGATGATGTTCAAATTTTAAAGGAAGATTTAAAATTAAATTCATTGGTGGGAACAGGTAGTACAAAGATTTATGCAAAAGATAATATTCAAATTGATAATATGGACAATTTGGCGGAGATTTTACAAGCACAGGTATGTTTAGTTGATAAGGATATAAAAATCAGTTATAATAAGATTTTGACTAAAGCAGAAGCGGAAATAAAGATAATGTATTTAACAGAAGACAATAGGATAAATGTTGTTACATATAAAATACCGGTTGTTGGATTTATTGATATTCCAGATGTGTCAGAAGAAAATATATGTGATGTAAATTATGAAATCAGAAATATAATTATAAAACCTAATTCACAAGATGAGCATTCAATATATGTCGAAATAGAAATAGAAGTAACTTGCTGTGCATATGAAGAAAAACAAATTAATTTAATTCAAGATATGTATAGCCCAACTCAAAAGTTGAATTTTGAGAAAAAGCAAATTACAACAATGACTAGCAAACAAAATATTTCAGGTGTTAAGCAAATAAGAGAAAAAATTAATATGAATGATATTGATGGTTTGAATTTGCTTGATGTAGAGACAACGCCAGTTATATTAAATGAAAATAAAATTAATACTAAAATTATGTATGAAGCGGAATTAAATATGAAATTTATTTTTGAAAATTCTAGAAAACAGATAAATGTTAAAGATGCAAAAATTCCATTTGAATATACAATTGAAAATCTTCAAAATGGAGAGTCATTAAATACAAATTGTGATATGGGAATAAAATCACAAGATTTTATAATTCAAGATGGTGGAGATATTAGTTGCAATGTTGATGTTCAGGCTGACATAAGTATGTACAGAACTGCAAATTTGAATATGATAGATAGCATAGTTGAAGACGGTGAGAGGGAAGAGCAAGATTATAGTTTGGTAATTTATGTTGTTAAAAAAGGTGATACTTTATGGAATATTGCTAAGGAATTTGGTAGTACTGTTGATGGAATTGCCAGAACAAATGGTATTGAGGATAAAAATAAAATATATCCAGGTCAAAAATTGTATATACCAAAATTTGAAAGAATTTCGGAAAAAGTGTATGAATAATTCTTTTATAGTATATAAATATGAAAGGATTTGCAACTATGAATAGTAAGATATATTCGAGGCCAAGAATACGACTTCCAAAGATTTTCTTTTCAAGTGGAGGAGATAAAAATTTAAAAAGAAAACAAAAAATAGTAAAAATTTTTATAATAATGGTAATTGCATTTAGTACAGTAAAAATTGTATTAGATGCAATTTCTCCAATTTTTGAAGCATTATGCGAAGATAAAGCAAAATCAATTGCAACAATAATATCTAATAATGAAGCAACCAATGTTATGAAAGACCATACATATGATGAATTATTTACAATTGAAAAAGATAATGATGGAAATATAACAATGATAAAATCTAATGTAATTCAAATAAATGAAATAATATCAGATGTTGCAGTCAAAATACAGAATTCAATTAATGAGAGAGGCAAAGAAAATATAAAAATTACAATTGGAAGCTTTACAGGTTCAAAATTACTTTCTGGTAGAGGCCCTGGAATTCCAATTAAAATATCGTCTATTGGTAATGTTGAAACAGACTTGCGTAGTGAATTTTCTGCTCAGGGAATTAACCAAACTTTGCATAGGGTGTATTTGCAAGTTGACTGTGAAGTTAGTGTATTGACTCCTTACAATACTATTTCTGAAAAGGTCTCTAATCAGGTTCTTCTTATTGAGAATGTAATTGTTGGTAAAATTCCAAATACTTATTATAATCTTGATGGTATTGATTCTAGTAATGTTTTGGATATCATTGAATAATTTTGGGATTAAAGGGGCAGTACACAAAATCTGTTACAATTCAGTAGGGAAAATCTCGAAAAATTACATATTAACGGAGAAATTTAATTGAAAAAAATTCTTATTTTTGATATAATTTATAAATAAAAAATAACAAAGGGGAATCAATATAAAAATGAAATTTGTAGTTCAAAGAGTTAAAAATGCACAAGTAGATATAGAGGAAAAAACAGTTGGAAAAATAGAACAAGGATATATGGTATTAATTGGAATAACACACACTGACACAAAAGAAGTAGCAGATTATTTAGTAAAAAAATTAATTAATTTACGAGTATTTGAAGATGAAAATGGAAAAATGAACAAATCATTAAAAGATGTTAATGGTTCATTGCTTTTGGTATCTCAATTTACATTATATGCGGATTGTTCTAGTGGAAATAGACCATCTTTTACAGATGCTGCAAAACCTGTTTTTGCAAATGAATTATATGAGTATATTATTGAAGAATGTAAGAAACAAGTTAGAATTGTTGAAACTGGTGTTTTTGGGGCTGATATGAAAGTTGGCTTAGTAAATGATGGACCAGTTACTATAATATTGGAAAAATATGTAAAATAATTTGACATAATATATAATAAGTGCTATAATAAAAGTGGTTTAACTAATAGAAATGTTTTTTCCATCACCTAATAATGTGGCATTAGAAAATTTTTAAGTATTTCATTGTTGGTTAAACGCGTTACTTATAATGTATTTGGGGAAAATGGAATATTTGAATTGTGATGGAAACTCTGCCTGATTAGTTCAGGCAGAATTTTTATAATGTAACCTTGTAATTAGATTTAATAGGAAGAAGAATTATATGGTATTAAAAATTGAAACTAAAAACAAATTGATATAGATTAATAACCCACAGAAGGCACTGTTTGCAGATAGAATATTTTGGGATACTTTCTAGATTTTAGATAATGACGGAAAGTGGAATACAATTTGTCATTGCAATGTTAGGATAAATCTACAAAAAATTATAGTAGAAAAAGTGAATTTGACTATAAAAAATAAAAAAGATTCAATTTATTTAGAAATTTAATACTACAACAAAAAAGCACTATAAAATAGTGCTTTTTTATATAAATATTATTTCTTCATTATGGAATCTTGACTTTTTTACTTTTTAGAATTAAAATGAAAATATAGGAAGGGGGGAAAATAAATGGAAAAAAATAAAATATTAGGAATAATATCAATAATATTATGTATTATTGGATGGATTTTATATTCCAAAATTGGAATTATTTTGGCTATTTTAATAGAAATAGGAGCATTGATATTAGCTATTTATTCAGGAAAAAAACAAAAAAATATATTTGCTACTATAGGAATAATTGGAGCTGTTATTTTAATTGTAATGATGGTGGTAGTATTATTAGGTATAGGTGTATATAATGTAGGTGGTGATGCTTTAATCAATAAAGTTAGATAAATAGAACAGTCTAAATAATAAAATAAAAAACCTCGGGAGTATAAAACTTCCGAGGTTTGTATATTTTGCATAAAAGCATATTATCTCTTTGAGAATTGTGGAGCTTTTCTTGCTTTTTTAAGACCGTATTTTTTTCTTTCTTTCATACGAGGATCTCTTGTTAAGAATCCGTTTGATTTTAAAGCAGGTCTGTATTCGATATTAGCAGCATTTAATGCTCTAGCAATACCATGTCTGATTGCTCCGGCTTGACCTGTAAATCCTCCACCTTGAACTGAACAAATAACATCATATTTATCAGTTGTGTTTGTAACTGTAAGTGGTTGTCTTACTATAACTTTTAAAGTTTCTAATCCGAAAAATTCATCAATATCTTTACCATTAATAGTAATTTTTCCAGATCCTTCAACTAATCTAACTCTGGCAATTGAAGATTTTCTTCTTCCTGTTCCAGCGTAAACTATTTTTTCTGATTTAGCCATATTATTTTACCTCCCATACTTCTGGTTTTTGTGCTTGATTTTCATGTTCTGCTCCTGCATAAACTCTTAATTTTTTAAGTTGAGCTCTTCCTAAAGAGTTGTGTGGTAACATTCCTTTAATAGCTAATGTCATAGCTTTTTCTGGATTTTTTTCTAACATTACTCTTGCTGGAGTTTCTTTCATTCCACCAATGTATCCTGAGTGGTGTCTATAAATTTTTTGATCCATTTTGTTTCCTGTTAAAATAACGTCTTTAGCATTTAATACTATAACGTGATCACCTGTATCGATATTAGGTGTAAATGTTGGTTTGTGTTTTCCTCTTAATAATTTTGCAGCTTCTGTTGCAACTCTACCTAATGGTTTGTTTGCTGCATCAATTATGTACCATTTGCTTTCTATTTCAGCCTTTTTTGGGCTATATGTTGTATTATTCATGGTAATAATTACCCTCCCTATTATTTTTATTTTTTATTTTTATATATGACATTTAAATTATAACTACCGGGGAGAAGTTCTAATTTAAATCATATTCTACATAATGCTTAAATATTTTATTACAAAAAAGGGCATTTGTCAATGATTTTTGAAAAATTTATGAAAAGTATTGATAAAATTTTTAATTATAATTATAATGTAAATATAATTTTGAAATTTTGATCGCTTACGCGGTATTTCAAAATAAAATATAAAATTTGAAAAATAAAACATATTGAAAATACTATTTTAATAATAATTATAATAGAAAAGTTGTAGGAGGTAAGATGATAAATATAGGTAGTAAAAAACGAGAAATAAATAATAAACCTAAAAAAGAAGGATTCATGCAAGGTGTTATTACTCTAATGTTTTCACAAGTACTTATAAAAATTTTAGGTTTAGTATATACATTATATCTAACAAACAGACAAGGCTTTGGTGACAAAGGAAATGGAATATGTGCAAGTGGATATCAAATATATGCACTACTACTTACAATATCTTCGATAGGAGTTCCAAGTGCAATATCAAAATTGGTATCAGAAAGAGTTGCAGTTGGAGATAACAAAGGAGCACATAGAATTTTTAAAATAGCATTTGCAACATTTGCGGTAATAGGATTAGTTGGAAGTTTGCTGTTGTTCTTTGGAGCAAATGTTATAGCAAATCAATGGTTACAAATACCAGATGCTGAAATGACATTAGTTGCATTATCACCAGCAATATTCTTTGTTACAGTTGCATCAGTTATGAGAGGATATTTTAATGGTAGACAAAAAATTAGTGTAGGAGCAAAATCTCAAACGTTGGAGCAAGTTTTTAAAACATTGCTTACAATTATAGTTGTTGAAGTTGTTGCAATCTTATCAAATGTTTCAACAGAGTGGATGGCGGCAGGTGCAAACTTGGCAACAACACTTGCAACATTTTTAGGATTTAGTTATTTATTTTTATATTACAGGTCAGAAAGAAAAGAAGTTGCAACAGAAATTAAAAATACAGTAAATTATAAATATGAAAGAGTATCAACAATAATCAAAAGAATTTTGTTGGTTTCAATTCCAATAACATTAACAGCTATAATGTCTTCAATAAATAAAAATGTTGATTCATTTACAGTTGTAAGAAATTTGAGGGCATTTATGCCAGAGGACCAAGCAACAGCATTATATGGAATTTTAGGCGGAAAAGTTGATACATTAACAAGTTTACCATTAGCCATAAATGTAGCTTTTGCGACAGCATTAGTTCCAGCAATATCAGCGGCAAAAGCAAAAGGCGATAATAAAACAATTACTGAAAAAACATCATTTTCATTGTTGATTTCAATGTTGATAGGCTTGCCTTGTACAGTTGGAATGTTTATTTTTGCACAACCAATTTTGAATTTGTTGTTCCCAAATGCAAATGATGGAGCATTAATATTACAAATTAGTGCATTAACAATAATTTTTACAATATTGGACCAAACTATAAATGGAGCACTACAAGGATTTGGAAAATTGATGATTCCAACAATTTCCTTGGCAACAGGTGTATTTGTTAAATTTATTTTTAACATTACATTAATAAAAATACCTAGCATTGGAGTTTATGGTGCGGCTTGGGGTTCAGTTGCTTGTCATTTGGTTGCATTTTGTATTGCATTTACAATGCTTAGAAAATATATAAAATTAAATTTGACGTTTTCAAAATTTGTTCTAAAACCAGTTATTTCAACTGCAATTATGGGAATATGTTCATATTTTACATATTTAGCTTTAAAAGGAATAATAGTTGAAAGATTGGCTACAATAATAGCAATAATGGTTGCGGTTGTAATATATTCATTAGCAATTGTTGCTTTAAAAGTTTTTACAAAAGATGAGTTCAAAATGATGCCTGCAGGTGATAAAATAGTTAAATTTCTAGAAAAAATTAAAATTTATTAGAAAAAAAGAAGGATTTTATCGAAAGTTGGCGAATAGAGTTATTAGTAGGTACAGTTATTGCTTAGTTCAGGCGATAAAAGTACATAAATATTCAATCTTATAGGAGGTAATTTAAATGAACAAAGCTGAATTAATCGCAGCAATAGCTGCAAAAACAGGTGACACAAAAAAAGTAGCTGAAGCAACAGTTAATGCATTCGTAGAAACAGTTACAAATGCATTAGTAGAAGGAGATAAAGTTCAATTAGTTGGATTTGGTTCTTTCGAAGTTAGAAAAAGAGCTGCTAGAA